>OOCU01000005.1_pt1 | contig 330559 bp, 297 predicted proteins | sample 1671781 | NCBI WGS metagenome assembly OOCU01 (sample SAMN06348192, study PRJEB24527) | human gut metagenome | reverse complement strand
TGCAAAAAGAAACGGATAGAACGAGAGTTATCCAAAGGATAATCGGATGAAAAAGAATTTTAATGTGCAGTTTTGAAGGAACAGGAATATAAATATTTAAAATATACAGGCTGTTGTGTTTCGGTACATAACAGCTTTTTTATTATATAAGACTGTTGTATAATTTTATCTTATATTTTATTCTGTATTTTGTCGTCTTGTTGCTGAAAGTGGCACAGAAAACAGTTTTTATTTTGTCTTTTATAAGCATTGAAATTCACACCTTTATTTGTTATAATATTTTTAACATTAAACGTAAATTGGAGGATAAATCATGGAAACGAATATACTTATGGAAAGCGGTACGAATGAACTTGAAGTTTTAGAGTTTACAGTTGGAAATAATCACTATGGAATTAACGTTGCAAAGATTAAAGAGATTGTTCAGTATAGCCCGGTAACACCGGTACCGAATTCACATCCATGTGTAGAAGGTATTTTCATGCCAAGAGATTTAATGATTACAGTCGTGGATTTGGCAAAGGTTATTAAGGCACAGCCTTCACCGGATATCACAAAAGACATGTTTATTATAACAAATTTCAATCAGTTAAATGTGGCTTTTCATGTACATAGCGTTGTAGGCATCCACAGAGTGTCATGGGCAGATATTATTAAGCCGGATTCTACAATCAGTACGGCAGACAGTGGTATTGCAACAGGTATTGTCAAGATTGATAATCAGCTCATTGTCATTCTGGATTTTGAACGTATTGTTTCGGACATCAGCCCGGAAACCGGTTTAAAGGTATCAGAAATTTCCGGTCTGGAAGGAAGACAGCGGAACGATTCCCATATTATGATTGTAGAGGATTCAGCATTGCTGATTAAGCTGATTTCTGATTCATTAACCAAGTCAGGATATAACAACCTGACGTTATGCAATAACGGACAGGAAGCATGGAATTATCTCATGAAGGTTAAATCAGGGGAAGAGCCAAAGGACGTTAAGTGTATCATAACTGATATTGAAATGCCGTTGATGGATGGACACAGACTGACAAAGCTGGTAAAGACGGATAATGATTTAAAGTCCATACCGGTTGTGATTTTCTCATCTTTGATTAATGAGCAGATGCGTTTAAAAGGAGAATCCTTAGGAGCAGATGTTCAGTTGTCGAAGCCGGAGATTGGTTTATTGGTACAGGAAATCGATAAATTATTGTTAAAGTAATGATGGACGATAGAAACTGCCGTATAGAATTTATGCGGCAGTCTTTTACTTTATAGGAGCTGTAATCATGTTATAGCGGAACTTATAGGAAAATAGTAAAAATGTGTACGGCCATATTTAGACTGGCACAGACATATTAGTATGAAACGGAGAGTAAAACAAACATGGAAAAGCAGATTTTTTCTGATTTTATAGATAAATATCGGGATGCCGAGATGGTTGTAATCGGGATTGGTGAAGAATGGAATGCATATTTAGAAAAGCAGGAATATCAGGATTTACTGGCATTTTATGCACCATATCTTGAAAAAAAGAATTATTTTTGTATTACTTCCAGTAAAAAAAATGATTTTTCATGGGGAAGTCTGAATCCGAAAAGAGTAGTTCAGCCGCTGCTCCTTGAAGCAGAACAGATCACATCAGAGAAAAAAGAGGAAGTTGAGAAGCAGTGGGATTTATATAATAAGTGGCTGTCTGCAACTCTCAATAAGAAGCTGATGCTGATTGAATTGGGAGAAGGATTTTTGATTCCGAACCTGATTCGCTGGCCGTTTGAAAAGGTTACATTTATCAATCAGAAATCTGTGTTATATCGCATTAACGGACAACTGCCGCAGCTTCCCGAGAATATTTCGGAGCGTGCAGCTGCAGTTTCGGAATCTTCTTATGATTTTTTGCAGGAATTAAAAAAAATTTTAGCACAATAAGGAAAAGTAAATTAACAGATATTGTTAAATTTGCGTAAGTATGGTACTATTTTATAGTACGGGTTTATTTATCGGAAAGATACAAATTGTACATTATTATGAAGATATGGGGTGAAAAAAGTGCCTGAATTAGATGAAGAATTAAAAGACAAAGAAACAGAAAATTTACAGGACATAGACAATGCAGGGGAAGCAGGCAAAGAGGACGAGTTGCTCTCAGACGCGGAAATTAAAAGAATAGCAGATATGAATTTAGATGATATTATCGAAGATGCAACGTCAGACAGTGTTTCCGTAGAGGATTTATTCGGTAATGGTGACAGTGCCGCAGAGGCATCACAGGAAAATGCAGATGAACCGGTACAGGCTGCATCACAGCCGGAAGAGAAGTCTGACAAGGCATCAGCAGAGCAGGCAGAAGCGGTGCAGAAACAACCGGATACAACAGCTGCTGAAGCAGAACAGACTGAAACAGCCGGGACACAGACCGAAAAATCAGAACCGGCGGAACAAGCGGAAACACAGACACAGGCTGAACCGGGAAAAGAACAGGAAGCTGCCGGATCAGAGAATCAATCTGATAAAAAGAAAAAAGATAAGAAGGCAAAGAAAGCCAAAAAGGATAAAAAAGGATTCTTTAGCGCAGTCAGGGATATTTTCTTTGAAAGTGTTGAGGAAGAGCCGGAAGAAGCGGCAGGCGATGAGCTTCTTTCAGGAGAGGAAGTGCCGGAAAATCCAAAAGATGAGAATGAGCGCGTTTTAAAAGAAATGTACGGTGCGGACGGTGAGGCAAAAGAATTAAAAGAAAAAGAAGCTGCACCGAAGAAGGGCTTTTTTGCAAAGTTTAAGTACCGTTTCCAGGAATATAAGAAAAAAGCGGCAGAGGAAGATAAGGCAGAGCAGGAAGCAGAAGCTGCTGAGTACGAAGAAAAACAGCAGAAGAAGCAGGAAAAAAAGCAGGCCGCCCAGGAAAAGAAAGAGCAGAAGAAGCAGGAAAAAGCTGCAAAGCCGAAGAAAGAAAAGAAACCAAAGAAGGAAAAGCCGAAAAAAGAAAAGAAACCGAAAGAACCGTCAAAGCCGGGTGACATTTTACGGATTAAGACAAAGTCTATTATTTTATTCGTATTATTAATTGCCGGTATTGTTGTATTGATTAATATTCTGATTACAAGCTTCCATTACAGCTTTTCACTGACAAGAGCCAATAAGTATCTTGAAAATGATAAGTATGAAAAAGCATATGACCAGCTTGCAGGAATGAAATTGCGGGATGCAGATGAGGATATTTACAGACAGGTCGGTGTCATTATGTACGTACAGCGTCAGTATGACTCATACAATACATATATGGAAATGAACCGCAAGACAGAAGCATTAAATGCTTTAATTAAAGGCATGGAACGTTATGATACATATATTGATGAAGCAAAATTCTTAGGTGTCGGTGATGATGTAGAAGCTATTAAAAAGCAGATTGTTACCGCATTGCAGAAGAGTTTCAGCATTTCAGAAAGTGAAGCAGAAACACTTGTAGATTTATCTAAGAAAGATTTTACACAGTACTACTTAAAAATCGAAGCATATGGAGAGGCATAAGAATGATAGCAATTATCGATTATGATGCAGGAAATTTAAAAAGCGTTGAAAAGGCATTGAAATCACTGAATCAGGAAGTGATTGTTTCAAGAGATTCATCTGAAATTTTGCAGGCAGATAAGGTTATTCTGCCGGGTGTCGGTGCATTTGGGGATGCCATGAACAATCTGGACAAGTTAGGACTGGTAGACACGATTAAAGAGGTTACACGCAAGAATACACCATTTCTTGGGATTTGTCTGGGATTGCAGCTGCTGTTTGATAAAAGTGATGAAACACCGGGGGCAGAGGGACTTGGTATTTTGAAAGGTGAAATTTTAAGAATACCGCCAAAGGAAGGTTTAAAGATTCCACATATGGGCTGGAATTCCATTGAAATCAAACCGCAGGCAAAGCTTTTTAAAGATATTCCGAATCAGTCATATGTATATTTTGTACATTCTTACTATTTAAAGGCGCAGGACGAACAGATTGTTGCCGCCAGTACAGAATATTCAACGCATATTCATGCTTCCGTTGAGAGCGGGAATGTATTCGCATGCCAGTTCCATCCGGAAAAGAGCAGTGATATCGGACTTCAGATTTTAAAGAACTTTTCAGAACTGTAAAAATAAAAAGGATGGAGATTGGCGATGTTTACAAAAAGAATTATTCCATGTCTTGACTGTAAGAATGGCAGAGTGGTAAAAGGAACGAACTTTGTGGATTTAAGAGATGCAGGTGATCCGGTAGAGGTCGCATCCATGTATGATAAATCCGGCGCGGATGAGCTGGTGTTTCTGGATATTACGGCATCGAGTGACGGAAGAAATACAACGGTTGATTTGGTAAGGAAAGTGGCAGAACGTGTATTTATCCCGTTTACGGTTGGCGGTGGAATCCGCAGTATCGATGATTTTAAAGTATTGTTAAGAGAGGGTGCAGATAAGATTTCTGTTAATTCTGCTGCCATTATGAATCCACAGTTAATCAGTGATGCGGCAGATAAGTTCGGCAGTCAGTGTGTGGTGGTTGCGATTGACGCAAAGCGTCAGGAAGACGGACACTGGAGTATTTATAAAAACGGCGGACGGGTTGATATGCAGATGGATGCTGTAGAATGGGCAATGAAGGCTGAAAAGCTGGGTGCCGGAGAGATTCTTTTAACGAGTATGGACTGTGATGGTACAAAAGCAGGATACGACATTGAGCTGACCCGTACCATAGCGGAAAATGTTTCTATTCCGGTGATTGCATCAGGCGGTGCCGGTAATATGGAACATTTCTATGATGCATTTACAGAAGGCAAGGCGGATGCGGCACTGGCGGCGTCATTATTCCATTATAAAGAAATGGAAATCCGTGATTTGAAGAAATATCTTGCCGGAAAAGGCATTTCCGTCAGATTATAGGCAGATAGTGTGAAAACAGACATCTATGATGGCAGATGAGAAATCGCCTGTGCGAATTTCTCATCGCATCTTCGCAACAAGTTGCTCAGAAATGAGGATTAATACGATAACACAAATGTACGAATAAACACAAAAGCAGGAAAAGAGGCAGTGGAAACAATGAGTATGATAGATAATGACTGGCTTCCGGCAATTCAGGATGAATTTAAAAAAGACTATTACCGGGATTTATACCGGTTTGTAAAAGAGGAATATTCAAACACAGTGATTTACCCACCGGCAGAGGATATTTTTAACGCATTTCATTTTACACCGCTTAGCAAGGTCAAGGTATTATTGCTGGGACAGGACCCGTATCATAATGAACATCAGGCACATGGATTGTCCTTTTCGGTTCTGCCGGAGCAGAAGGATATTCCGCCGTCATTGCAGAACATTTATAAGGAATTGCATGATGACTGCGGCTGCTATATCCCGAATAACGGTTATTTAAAAAAATGGGCAGACCAGGGTGTATTACTGTTAAATACCGTGCTTACAGTGCGGGCTCATCAGGCAAATTCACATCAGGGACACGGCTGGGAACAGTTTACGGACGCGGTAATTCATGCAGTCAATGCGCAGGACAGACCGGTTGTATACATGCTCTGGGGCAGACCGGCACAGAGCAAAATTCCGATGCTGACGAATCCGAAACATCTGATATTAAAAGCGCCGCATCCAAGTCCGTTGTCGGCATACAGAGGATTCTTCGGCTGTAAGCATTTTAGTCAGGCAAATGCGTTTTTGGAAGAACACGGTATCGAGCCGATAGACTGGCAGATTGAAAATATATAAAATAAATAGTTAAAATCTTAAAATAAAACTCCCGGAGCATAGGGCAGATATGTTATCGTATTGCCATGTGTTCCGGGAGTTTTAGCATTAACGTACATCACATAAAAAAGAAAGATGCACCATAACAAGTGCATCTTTCTTTGATGTTACAGAAGCGGCGCAGTAAAAACAGCCGCTTCTTTTACTTTTCTTGTTTGATTTAATCGTCAAAATCTTCTTCTGTACCGGCGACAGCACCGATGACAGAAATCAGAACAACCACTGCGAAGATAGAAACCGCTACGCCGATGATTGGTCCTAAAAATAATAAAAAGTTCATGTGTTACACCAGCTTTCGTTATAAAATTATCAAATCACTTATAGATATAGTATACCCTTAATTTTCAGATTTTTCAAGGTTTTTATTTGCAGTTGCAAGCATCAGCTTGATTCGGTTCAGCTGATTGACTTCGGAAGCACCCGGGTCGTAATCAACAGCAATGATATTAGCTTCCGGGAATGCCGCACGCAGCTCTTTAATAACACCTTTACCGACAATGTGGTTTGGCAGGCATGCAAACGGCTGACAGCAGACAATATTACCGGCACCGTTGTGAATCAGTTCAATCATTTCACCGGTTAAGAGCCAGCCTTCACCCGTCTGGTTACCTAAAGAAACTAAATCTTTGGCAAGGTTTGCAGTTTCCTGAATCGTAGCAGGAGGTGTAAAACGCTTGCTTTCTTTTAATGCCTGTTTTGCACCCTTTCTGAACCACTCAAGCAGTTTAATTACAGAATTATTGATAAATGCAGACTTCTTTGAAGCACCGAGGTAGTCTTTTTTGAAGTTTGCATTTTCTGCGCAGTACAGCAAAAAGCCCATTAAATCCGGCATAACCGCTTCCGCACCTTCTGCTTCCAATAAGTCAACAAGATAGTTGTTGGCGGCAGGCATGAATTTTACAAGAATTTCTCCGACAATACCGACTCTTGGCTTTTTAATATCCAGTAATTCAATCTCATCAAATTCTTTGACAATACTGCGGATATTTTTATTAAATTCACGCATGGTGACCTTATCCTTTGTCAACTGCCGGATACAGATATTCTTCCATTTTTCATGCAGGGCATTCACAGAACCCGGTACTTTTTCATAAGGACGGGTACGGTATACGACGTTCATGAATACATCGCCGTATACAACAGCCTGCATGGCTTTCTTTAACATCGGCAGTGAATATTTAAAGCCGGAGTTGGACTCCAGACCCTGCGCACTGATAGAAATAACAGGAATATATTCCAGTCCTGCCTTTGTCAGCGCACGGCGGATAAATCCGATGTAGTTGGAAGCACGGCAGCCACCGCCGGTCTGTGTAATAACAATCGCGGTTTTGTGTAAATCGTATTTGCCGGAAAGTACGGCACTCATAATCTGTCCGACAACCATCAGGGACGGATAGCAGGCATCGTTATTTACATATTTCAGTCCGATATCAACAGAAGATTTGTTATCGTTGTCCAATACTTCAAAATTGTAGCCGCATGAATTTAATGCCGGTGCTAACAGTTCAAAGTGAATCGGTGACATCTGCGGACACAGAATGGTGTAATTTTCACGCATTTCAGGCGTAAATTCCACACGTTCAAATGCGGCAGATTCAATCTTTCTGTGATAGTGTTTCTTTTCGCGTACACGCAGTGCGGCAAGCAGTGAACGGACACGGATTCTTGCAGCACCGAGGTTGTTGACCTCATCAATCTTTAATACAGTATAAATCTTTCCTGCCTTTGTTAAAATATCATTGACAGCATCGGTTGTAACGGCATCCAGACCACAGCCAAAAGAATTTAACTGGATTAAGTCCAGATTGTCCTTTGTTTTTACATAGCTTGCGGCGGCATACAGTCTTGAATGATACATCCACTGGTCCATAACAATCAAAGGACGGTCTACCTTGCCTAAATGGGAGATAGAATCTTCTGTCAGCACGGCAATCCCGTAGGAATTAATCAGTTCCGGGATACCGTGATTGATTTCAGGGTCTACATGGTATGGACGTCCGGCAAGGACAATACCGCGTTTTCCGGTTTCATCAAGGAACTTGATAACTTCTTCACCTTTTTTGCGGACATCTTCCTTGGACTGCATCATTTCCTTCCATGCGGCAGAAACGGCGGCAGTGACTTCGGCTTTCGGAATATCCGGGAATTCCTCGCGCAGACGTTTTGCGAGAATTTCCTCATTTTCAAAAGAAAGGAAAGGATTGCGGAAATCAATGTGTTCCGTTATCAATTCTTCTACATTATTTTTAATATTTTCGGCATAAGACGTTACAATCGGACAATTATAGTGATTGTTCGTCTTATCAATTTCCTTATGCTCATACGGAATACAAGGGTAGAAGATGAACTTTACACCCTGCTTAATCAGCCATGAAACGTGGCCGTGTGCGAGCTTTGCCGGGTAACATTCGGACTCGGATGGGATGGATTCGATACCGAGTTCGTAAATTTTACGGCTGGACTGCGGTGAAAGGACAACGCGGTAACCGAGCTTTGTAAAAAATGTAAACCAGAACGGATAATTTTCATACATATTCAGTACACGCGGAATACCGACAACACCGCGGACAGCTTCACTTTCGGAAAGCGGTTCATAACCAAATAAACGTTTTAACTTATAGTCAAACAGGTTTGGCAGTTTTTCGGTACTCTTTTCTTTGCCAAGACCACGCTCACAGCGGTTACCGGTAATAAACTGGCGGTTGCCGGAGAATTTGTTAATGGTCAGATAGCAGTGGTTGGTACAGCCCTGACAGTGGGTCAGTTTTGTTTCGTAGGTTAAGCTGTTAATTTTATCAATAGACAGCATAGAAGAATCCGAAATGCCGTCATAACGTTCCCTTGCAATTAAAGCAGCACCGAAAGCACCCATAATACCGGCAATATCCGGACGGACGGCATCGACACCGGTAATCTTTTCAAAGCTGCGCAGAACAGCGTCATTATAAAATGTACCGCCCTGTACAACGATGTGCTTTCCTAAATCGCCCGGGTCTGAAATCTTAATAACCTTGTAAAGTGCATTTTTAATAACAGAGTAGGCAAGACCGGCAGAAATATCGGCAACTTCAGCACCTTCCTTTTGTGCCTGCTTAACCTTGGAATTCATAAATACGGTACAGCGTGTTCCCAAATCAATCGGGTGCTTTGCAAACAGAGCTTCCTTTGCGAAATCCTGTACACTGAAATTCAGGGACTTTGCAAAGGTTTCAATAAATGAACCACAGCCGGAAGAACATGCTTCATTTAACTGTACGGAATCAACGGTCTGATTCTTAATCTTGATACATTTCATATCCTGACCGCCGATATCAATAATACAGTCAACCTCCGGGTCAAAAAATGCGGCGGCATAGAAGTGGGAAACTGTTTCTACTTCGCCTTCATCGAGCATCAATGCAGATTTAATTAATGCTTCACCGTATCCTGTTGAGCAGGAGTGGACAATCTTTGCACCCTGTGGAAGCCGGTCATAAATTTCACGGATGGCACGGATTGTTGTTGCAAGCGGAGAGCCGTTGTTACTGCTATAGAAAGAGTAAAGAAGCTTTCCGTCTTCGCCGACAAGGGCAACCTTTGTCGTTGTTGAACCGGCATCTATACCCAGATAACAGTTTCCGCGGTATTCGGCTAAAGAGCGTGTTTCAACCTTGTGAGCGGCATGACGATTCTGGAACGTGTCATATTCTTCCTGATTCTTAAAAAGCGGTTCCATACGTTCTACTTCAAATTCAAGCTTAATCTTTCCCTGTAACCGTTTGATAATATCTTCAACGGGAACGCAGACCTCTTCCTTATAATTCATGGCAGAACCGACTGCTGCAAAAAGGTGTGAATGTTCCGGTGCGATAATTTCATCCGGTGCAAGGCTTAATGTTCTGATAAATGCAGCCTTTAATTCAGACAGGAAATGCAGCGGACCGCCTAAGAAAGCAACGTTTCCGCGAATCGGTTTACCGCAGGCAAGACCGCTGATTGTCTGGTTGACAACCGCCTGAAAAATAGAAGCAGATAAGTCTTCCTTTGTTGCCCCTTCATTGATAAGCGGCTGGATATCCGACTTTGCAAATACACCGCAGCGGGCGGCAATCGGATAAATGGACTTATAATTCTTGGCATATTCATTTAAACCGGAAGCGTCTGTCTGTAAAAGTGTTGCCATCTGGTCAATAAAAGAACCGGTACCGCCGGCACAGATACCGTTCATCCGCTGGTCAACACCGTTGGTAAAGTAAATGATTTTGGCATCCTCACCGCCAAGTTCGATTGCAACATCACACTGTGGCGCATAGTCCTGTAAGGCTGTCGATACCGCAACAACCTCCTGTGTAAACGGCACATTCAAATGGGTAGCAAGTGTCAGACCGCCGGACCCCGTAATGACAGGGTGAACATGAAATGTTCCCAGTTTGTCTACGGCCTTTTCCAGAAGCTGCTGTAATGTTTCCTGAATATTAGCAAAATGACGTTCATAATCAGAAAACAGAATCTGGTTATTCTCATCGAGAATTGCAATTTTTACGGTTGTAGAACCGATATCAATACCTAATTTATATGTATTCATAAAAACTAAGGCAAAAGCCTTCCTCCTTTATAAATTTAACGCATAATCCATATTTCTGTAAAAAAATGTCGAAAAATATGCAATCTTACCTATTATAATATGAATGAAAGCAAATTTCAACAAATCGTGATTTTTTAATATAAATTTAATGATGATTTGTCCCGGATTCATTGACAAATAAAGGGGTATTACTTATACTTTAAAATATAAGCCGAAAGCAAAAAGGAAAGGACTAGTTTAACGTTATGAAATGGTTCGATAAGTTAGAACGCAAATATGGCAGATATGCCATTCAGAATCTGATGAAGTACATCATTATCGTCTATGCCGTGGGATTCGTAATTCAGATTTTTTATCCGGCAGTCTATGAAGTGTACTTTGCATTGGATGCACAGGCAATTCTCCATGGACAGATCTGGAGAATTTTCACTTTTATTTTACAGCCACCGTCTACAAGCATTCTGTTCATTGTGTTTGTACTGTATTTCTATTACATGATTGGCACAGTGCTGGAACGAAGCTGGGGTGCATTTAAGTTCAATGTGTATTTCTTTTCAGGGGTAATTCTTCACGTCATTGCAGCTATTTTGATTTATCTGATTTTTGGCTACAATTACCATATGAATACGTATTACATCAATCTTGCCCTGTTTATGGCATTTGCCTATGAACAGCCCGACATGGAAGTGCTGTTGTTTTTCGTATTGCCGATTAAGATTAAATGGCTCGCATGGTTTGACGGTGCGCTTTTTGCCATTACAATTATCGGCGGATATGCGGTAACGTTTCTTCCATATAATATCTGGTATGGACTTGCATCCGTCGGACTGCTGGCAACGAGTGTATATGCGTGTTATGTACTGGCAACCGCTGCACTGGTTTCAATGTTAAACTTCATTGTGTTTATGCTGATTACCAGAAAGTCAAAGACGAAGAACCAGACACAGCGTAATTTTAATAAGGCAATGAAGACGGCAAAAAAGGCACAGCAGAATCCAAACCGCAATTTTAACGAGCGTTTTTATAATGCCAACAGTGAAAAGACAACATGGGAGAATGCAAACAGACCGTATCAGCCAAAACCTATGGGTGCGACAAAGCATAAATGTGCGGTATGTGGCAGAACTGAAAAAGACGATGAGAATCTGATTTTCCGTTACTGTTCAAAGTGTCAGCCAAGCCTTGAATACTGTCAGGAGCATTTATACACGCATATCCATGTGTCAAAACCGAAGCCGGATAATGTGATAAACATAAATAAGTAAATCAAAAGCTTTGAAAATGATTAAGAATTTAAAGTTCAATGTGAAAAATGCATAAAATAATTAAGATAAAACAAAAAATACATTTTGTTTTTCGGATTGTTTTATGTTACAATATTCCAGTATTGATATTATTGACACTTTATGGCATAATTCGTAATTGTGCGTTGAAGTATTAATGAAGATAGAAAATATGAGAAAGCATATTTGGAGGTTATTATAATGAAAAAGACAAAAATTATTTGTACAATGGGACCGAATACCAATGACAGAGAACTGATTAAGCAGTTAGCACTCAATGGTATGGATATTGCAAGATTCAACTTTTCTCATGGTGATCATGATGAACAGTCCGGACGTTTTGCATTAGTAGAAAGTGTTCGTCAGGAACTTAATATCCCGATTGCGACTTTACTTGATACAAAGGGACCTGAAATCAGAACAGGTGCTTTAAAGGATGATAAAAAGGTTACATTAAAGGAAGGTCAGAAGTTCACACTGACAACAAGAGAAGTAATAGGTGATGAAACAATCGGACACATCACATATGCAGGTCTGCCACAGGATATTGAAGCAGGCAACACGATTCTTGTTGATGATGGTCTGATTGAATTAAAGGTTACAAAGGTTGTTGATGGAACAGATATCGAATGCAGCGTTGTAAACGGCGGTGAATTAGGTTCTAAGAAGGGGGTCAACGTACCGAATGTAAGCATTAAGCTTCCGGGTATCACAGAAAAAGATAAGGACGATATCATTTTCGGTATTGAAAAGGGCTTTGATTTTATCGCAGCTTCTTTTGTAAGAAATGCAGCATGTATTCAGGAAATCAAGGAAATCTTATGGGCTCACGATGCAGATATTCCGGTTATTGCCAAGATTGAAAATGCAGAAGGTATTGCAAACATCGATGAAATCATCCGCGTAGCTGACGGTATTATGGTTGCACGTGGTGATATGGGTGTTGAAATTCCGGCTGAACAGGTTCCACACATTCAGAAGGAAATCATCAGAAAGTGTAATGCAGCTTATAAGCCGGTTATTACAGCAACACAGATGTTAGATTCCATGATCCGCAACCCGCGTCCTACAAGAGCTGAAGTAACAGATGTTGCCAATGCGATTTATGACGGAACAGACGTTGTTATGCTTTCAGGTGAAACAGCAAACGGTAAGTATCCGTTAGAAGCATTAAAGATGATGGCTAAGATTGCTGAAACAACAGAAAAGGATTTACTGGGTTCTGCCGTGGCTTCTAAGCTTCACAGCAAGAGAAGCATTTCAAGCGCTGTATGCAACGCAACAGTTCAGACAGCAGAAAACCTCGGTGCAAAGGCAATCGTTTGCCCGACAATTTCAGGTTTCACAGCAAGACTGACTTCCAAGTTAAAGCCAAACGCAGAAGTAATCGGCTGTTCACCTTATCCGAATGTTCTTAGAAAGATGCAGATTTACTGGGGCGTAAGACCGTTAAAGACGGCTCCGGAAACATCTACAGACAAGATTATTGAACATGCTCTTGAAGTAACTGAAAATGCAGGTTATATTACAGAAGGTGATACAGTTATTATTTCAGCAGGTATCGCAACAACATCTGCACCGACAGCGAAGAGAGGTTTAACAAATACAATGCGTGTTGTAACACTCTAATTTCAGATGACAATGCGTAATATGATTCATAATTGCATAAAGCTTTTGATCTGGATTCCGGTTCTTGTAACCGGAATCCTTATTACTAGTTTTTCGGCACAGAACGGCACACAGTCTTCGGGACTGAGCCGGAAAGTGGCGCAGACGTTTATACAGGGACTGGAAAATGTGCATGTAATATCCGTTGAGAGCAATGACCAAAGAGAGGTGCTGATTGAAAAAATGCAGTATCCTATCCGCAAGGGCGCGCATATGACGGAGTATGCCATATTTACGGTATTTACATATATTGCGCTTTTGACGGACGGTGTACGGCTTCCGAAACGCAGGTATTCTGCCCTGCTGACAGCGGTGCTGTTAGCCTCGTCAGATGAACTGCATCAGTGGTTTGTGCCGGGCAGGAGCGGTTGTGTCAAAGATGTCTGTATTGATACGGTAGGCGCAGTGGCGGCGCTGTTGGTGATATGGGCAGCAGGCACGGTCCGGAACAGAATCCGGACAAAAAGACAAAATGGATTAGTGCCTTAATACGGTATCAAAAGAATTGAAAATAAATTTGTAAAAAAATCATAAAAAATCTTGACAAATGTCAATATAGGATATATGATGTTCTAGTGTGCCGCTCAGTTAGGACATAAGCAGGTGCTTTACCTCTCCAAAACTGGCGAGTATTTAATTTAGGAGGTGCCATATGTACGCAATTATAGCAACAGGTGGTAAACAGTACACAGTTTCTGAAGGCGATGTAATCAAGGTTGAAAAGCTTGGTCTGAACGCTGGTGACACTGTTACATTTGACCAGGTTCTTTTCGTTAATAACGGAGAAGCTAAGGTTGGAGAGCCTACAGTAGCAGGAGCTTCAGTTACAGCAAGCGTTGTTGAAGAAGGAAAAGATAAGAAGGTTATCGTTTACAAATATAAGAGAAAGACTGGCTATCACAAGAAGAACGGTCACAGACAGGCTTTCACTAAAGTTAAGATTGACAAGATCAATGCTTAATGCAGGGTGATTGACATGACACATGCAGTCATCTTTGAAAAATCCGGCAGTCATGAGATTGTGGGATTTCAGACAGAAGGACATGCAGGCTACGCGGATGCCGGTTCTGACATCGTGTGTGCAGCGATTTCTGTTTTAGTAATCAATACAATTAATTCTGTAGAACAGTTTACGGACAGCGATTGTACGGTTACGCAGGACGAGGAGAATGCCGGAATTTATTTCCGTGTGAATTCTTCAAAGAATCCAAAAGAATTACAGGTGTTATTACAGTCACTGGTGCTTGGCTTAAGCGGTGTGGCAGAGGGTAATACCGATTATTTATCGATTACATTTAAGGAGGTGTAACTAATATGTTAAATATGAACCTTCAGTTTTTCGCTCATAAAAAGGGTGTTGGTTCTACAAAGAACGGTAGAGATTCTGAATCTAAGAGATTAGGTGCAAAGAGAGCTGACGGACAGTTTGTTTTAGCCGGTAATATTCTTTACAGACAGCGTGGAACAAAGATTCTTCCGGGTGTAAACGTAGGACGTGGCGGTGACGATACATTATTCGCACTGGTTGACGGCGTTGTTAAGTTTGAAAGAAAGGGCAGAGATAAGAAACAGGTTTCTGTTTATCCAGTCGCTTCTAACGAATAATTTTTAGTTCTATTAGCTCCAAGTCTTCGGATTTGGAGCTTTTGTTTCATTTGTGTACTTTTAGTACTGTTTCATTTGTATTTTGGATTAGACAAGCCGCGCTGGCGGCGGAATGGAGTGAATATGTTTTCAGACAGAGCGCGAATATTTATAAAATCCGGTAAAGGCGGCGACGGTCATGTAAGTTTCAGAAGGGAACTCTACGTTCCTGACGGCGGTCCTGACGGTGGCAATGGCGGCAGAGGCGGAGATATTATTTTTGAAGTGGACAAGGGGTTAAATACACTTGGCGATTTCAGACATAACAGCAAGTATATCGCACAAAGCGGCGAAGAAGGCGGCAAACGCAGATGTACGGGAAAGGATGGCGAAAATCTTATTATCAAAGTGCCGGAAGGCACGGTTATTTACGATGATGAATCCGGCAAAGTTATTGCTGATATGTCCGGTGAAAATATGCGTGAAACAATATTAAAAGGCGGCAGAGGCGGCAAGGGCAATATGAATTATGCAACCGCTACGATGCAGGCTCCACAATATGCACAGCCGGGACAGGAAGCACAGGAGCTGTGGGTTCGTCTGGAATTAAAGGTCATTGCCGATGTGGGACTGGTTGGTTTCCCGAATGTTGGTAAATCCACACTGCTTTCGCGTGTAACCAATGCACGTCCAAAGATTGCCAATTATCATTTTACAACGTTAAATCCAAACCTCGGTGTTGTGGATTTAGACGGCGGCAAAGGCTTTGTTATTGCCGATATTCCGGGATTGATTGAAGGTGCATCAGACGGTATCGGACTCGGACATGAATTTTTACGTCACATCGAGCGTACCAAAGTTATTATTCACATTGTGGATGCGGCATCGACAGAAGGACGTGACCCGATTGCGGATATTAAGGCGATTAATGCCGAATTAGAGGCATATAACCCGGATTTATTAAAACGTCCGCAGGTCATTGCGGCAAATAAGATTGACGTTATCTATGATGATGGCACCGGTAAAAATCCGGTAGAGGAAATTAAGGCGGCATTTGAACCGGAAGGAATCAAGGTTTATCCGATTTCTGCGGTAACGGGAAGCGGTGTCAAAGAACTGCTCTACGCAGTCCGCGGACTGCTGGATACAATGGACGATGAGCCGGTTGTATTTGAGCGTGAATTTGATATGGAAGCGCTTTTGGATAATCCGAATGAGGCATTTTCTGTTGAGAAAGACGAAACAGGTACGTATCTGGTATACGGTCCGCGTGTTGACAGAATGTTAGGTTATACGAATCTGGAATCTGAAAAGGGATTCAGCTTCTTCCAGCGTTTCCTTCGCCAGACCGGTATTTTGGACGAATTAAAAGCACTGGGAATTGAAGAAGGCGACACGGTAAGAGTCGGCGAATATCTTGAATTTGACTATTATGATTAAAACAGCGCCATAAAATGTGGCAGAAAGGCAGTAATTATGACAAGTAAACAGCGTTCTTATTTAAAGGGACTGGCAATGACCATTGATCCGATTTTTCAGTTAGGCAAATCCAGCCTGACACCGGAAAATACAAAGGCAATCGAGGAAGCTTTGAATGCAAGGGAACTGATTAAAATCAATGTATTACAAAACTGTGCGGACGATCCGAATGAAATGGCACAGATTTTAGCAGAGCGTACCCGTTCACAGGTCGTTCAGGTTATTGGAAAAAAGATTGTATTATATAAGGAATCAAAGGATAACAAAAGAATCGAACTTCCACCGGCGAAAAAGGCAGGAAAATAATGAAATCCGCAATCGGTATTATGGGTGGGACGTTTAATCCGTTTCATAACGGACATTTACAGCTTGCACTACAGGCATACCGGCAGTTTGAACTTTCAAAGGTGCTGGTCATGCCGTCGGGAACACCGGCACATAAAAGTACAAAGGAACTGATTGCAGCATCACACCGCTGTCAAATGGTATCCGGAGCCATTGCAGATTATCCCTATCTGGAGCTGTCGCTTTTAGAAGTTGAGCGGAAAGGAAATACGTATACATCAGATACGTTAAAGGCTCTGCACAGACAAAATCCGGATCTGAAAATTTATTTTATTATCGGTGCGGATTCCCTGTTTGATCTGCCGAAATGGCATGAACCGGAATATGTGATGCAGCATTGTATTTTACTGGCGGCGAACCGTGATGTACACGCAAAGGCGGAACTGGCAGAACAAAAGCGGATGCTGGAGAAAAATTATGGGGCGGAAATTGCATTTTTAAAGACACCGGATATGCCGTATAGTTCAACCGATATCCGAAAGAAGCTTCAGGCAGGAGAATCCGTTGACGGAATGCTTCCTAAAACGGTTGAAAAGTATATCAGAGAACATCATTTATATCAGTAATGGCATGAAAATGCCTGTGGAATGGTGATAATGTGAAAAATAACGCAGATGCGCTTATTTTTCACACGGAGATTTGCTTCTGAGCGAAAACAAATCTCTCTGATTGCAGATGAGAAATCGCCTGCGCGGATTTCTCATCGCAGCTTCGCGACTAAGTCGCTCAGGAATGAGGATAGTATGGATAATTCGTATATTGAAGATTTACGCAAACAGGTTAAAAAAGCTTTAAAAGAAGATAAAATGCGCTACCGTCATACACTTGGCGTTGCGGATACCAGTGCGTGCCTTGCAATGCGCTATGGCGTGGATATGCAGAAAGCTTATATTGCAGGGCTTCTGCACGACTGTGCAAAATGTGTCCCGGATACGGTCAAGTTAGAGGAATGTAACCGCTATGGTATAGAAGTGACTGAATTTGAAAAGAATAGTCTGTATCTGCTCCATGCAAAGCTCGGTGCATATTATGCAAAGGAATTGTACCATATCGAAGATGCGTCCATTTGCAGTGCAATTTACTGGCACACAACGGGACATGCGGGTATGACAAAGCTCGAAGAAATCGTCTATATCGCGGATTATATTGAGCCGTACCGCAACCATGCACAAAATCTGGATACAATCCGTCAGCTTGCATTTATGGATTTGGAAAGAGCAATTTATCAGGTGACGAAGGATACGCTTGCTTATTTAGAGAAAAAAGGCGGTAGTATCGACCCGGCAACGGTTCAGACGTATGAGTATTATCAAAATTTAGCTAAAAAAGGAGACAAATAAATGGTAGAAAAGAATGCAAAAGAAATGGTGAAAACAGCAGTCGCTGCATTACAGGATAAGAAAGGCGAAGATATCCGTGTGATTGATATCAGCGGCGTAACCGTCATTGCAGATTATTTTATTATTGCAAGCGGTTCTAATCCGAATCAGGTGCAGGCACTTGTAGATAACGTAGAAGAACAGATGTACAAGGCAGGCTATGACGACCCGCGTGTAGAAGGCTATAATACCGCGTCATGGGTGCTTTTAGATTACAATGATGTCATTGTGCATGTATTTTCACAGGACGACCGTCTGTTTTATGATTTGGAGCGTATCTGGCGTGACGGAAAAGAAATTGATGTGGATTCATTATAAAATGTTTTAGACAGTATAAAGTACAAAAGAAGCGTGGAAGTTCATCGGTTAATGAGCTTCTACGTTTTTTATTTATGCTTTAAATGCAGTAAAAGATATTTTAAAAGTCTGCTTACAATCGGGCAGAGCATGGACGCAAAGCTGAAAATGTAACAGATAAAATAAAAAAAGAATGCAACAATTTGTTATAAACTGTTGCATTTTCATTGCTACATAATATAAATCGGTCTTTAATAAAAATACTTTAGCCTTTTTTGAAAAAAATTTAAAAAATTTTTTAAGTGCGTTTATCAGCCGGTTTCCTCGCGTTTTTTATAGATTTAAATGCAGAAAAACGTCATCTTTATCATCTTGTTCAATTCCCAGATACCGTTTTGTAATGGCATAGGACGAATGGTTGTAAATATCCATCAGAACCGCAGGCGGCGTGCCGCATTTCCATGCGTGATAACCGAAGGTTTTACGCATAGAATGGCAGGACAGCTTATTTTCAAAATGAAGCTGTTCACTGGCGTGCCGTATAATGCGGAAAGCCTGTGTGCGGCTTAAATGCTGGTTACTGCTTCTTCCGGGGAAAATGTAGCTGTTTGCAGTAACCTGTCCAAGACTGTTCATATAACAGCAAAGTCCCTGTGTAGCATTTTGGTTTAAAGCAATCCGTGTTTTCTTTCCTGTTTTTTGTTCCTGAATGGAAATGTGTGTTAAAAATGAGCTGCGTTCAAAAGAATATACGTCCCTCCATCGTAAATCCAGTAAATCACTGATTCTTAACGCAGAATTAATGCCGAGGCATATCAGCGCGTAATTGCGCAGATTCTGCTCTGTTTCATAGTAATAATTCTTTAATTCTTGTAATTCATTCCTATTTCTAATAGGTTGTGATGTACTCATAGAACCCCTTCCTGCCGTATGCACGGCAATTCTTTATTATACATGTAACATTTTATAACAAATTGTTGCATTATGGCGCAAATGGAGGAAAAAATTTCCTTCGGAAAAACAAGGAGGTAAAAACCTCTGCTCCTGCTTAGGACAGTCGCATTTTTCCTTCGGAAAAACAAGGAGGTTTGTATGTTAAAGCTTACGTTAAGACCGGGTGAGTTTATTGATATCGGTGAGAATGTCCGGGTGATATTTTCGGGCGGTTCGGCAAATAACATTCATTTGCTGGTAGATGCTCCGAGAGAAATCAATATTGCAAGAAGTTCAGCCGCAAAGAAAAAGGACACGACAGAACCGGGTGCAGGCAGATATTACAAGGAAAGTGGTATTTCCGATGAAGCACAGAAAGAGATTGTAAGTATTCTGATGCGTGAAAAACGTAAAAATGCAGCCAGACACACACAGGAAGAAGCGTAAAACGCAGCAATACAGGAATACACAATAACAGCGGTAATATGCGGGTGAACCTAGGCGCCTGCTTATTATATAAATCAAAGGGAACGGATTTCCCGGAAAAAACATTTTTACACACATGGAGGTAAACAAATATGGTAGTACAGCACAATATTACAGCGATGAACGCAAACAGAATGTTAGGCGTTACATCAGGATTACAGGCAAAGTCAACAGAGAAGTTATCAAGCGGTTATAAGATTAACCGTGCCGCAGATGATGCTGCAGGTCTTTCAATTTCTGAAAAGATGAGAAAGCAGATTCGTGGTCTTTCACAGGCTTCTGACAATGCAGAAGACGGTATTTCCTGCGTACAGACAGCAGAAGGTGCTTTAACAGAAGTACATTCTATGTTACAGCGTATGAATGAACTGGCAGTAAAGGCTGGCAACGGAACAATGTCAGAAGACGACAGACAGAACGTTCAGGATGAAATTGACCAGTTAGTTGATGAAATCGACAGAGTTTCAGAAACAACAAAGTTCAATGAAACTTATCTGTTAAAGGGTGACAACACGTCAAATGGAAATACAAAGTCATTGAAAACCGGTGCTGAAATCGGACAGATAGATGGACTTACTGTTACTGCTAAAGCAGATGCAAAGTATACGGATAATGACGATGTTAAAATTGGTAAAGTAATTGTAAAATCAAGTGATACCAATGTGGTAACTGTAACTGCAGACGATCTTACAGCAGCTGCAGGAAATATTGCAAAAATTACAACAGATGGTACAGAGGTAGTTGTTACAAAGAACGATGGAAAAACAGATACTTATGCAGCTGTTGCTGATTTTAAAGCTGTTTATAAAGGACTTGATATTGCCGGAGCTGGTGCAGTAACAATTTCTAAAGCGTTAGATTCAGCAACCGCGAATACAAGTGATACAGTAACTGGAACATATATAGGTAATTTGAATTCTTATGATGTTGGTGAGGATGTTAATGTTAAACTTGCTGTTGGTGCATCAGGTGAAACAGCATTAAGTAACGGCTCTAAAGCATTACTGTTAAGCTTCCAGGTAGGTGCAGATACGACAAGTGAAAATAAGATTTCTGTAACAATGGATTCTATGAGTGCAAAGTCTATTGGCGTAGATGGAATTAAGGTAACAGGTTCAGATTCAACAAATGCTGATAAGGCAGTTGATACAATCAGTGATGCAATTAAGAAGGTTTCTAAGCAGCGTTCAGCTTTAGGTGCTGTTCAGAACCGTCTGGAGCATACAATTTCTAACCTTGACAACGTTGTTGAAAATACAACATCCGCTGAATCACGTATCCGTGATACAGATATGGCTGAAGAAATGGTTAGCTACTCAAAGAACAACATTCTTATGCAGGCAGGTCAGTTTATGCTTGCACAGGCTAATCAGCAGAATCAGGGTGTTCTTTCACTTCTTCAGTAATTTAAGTTATCTTAATGATTTAAATTATTTTAGCAATTTAAGTGATTTTAGACCTTTTGGCAGTCGGTTCAAGCCTGCCAAAGGGTCTTTTTTGCTGTTATGAACAGTAATTATAAAAATATATAATAAAAAGTATATTATTGATGCAATTTACTATTGCAATATAAATAATATTATGTTATTATTTCAATAGAATATATTCTAAGAACGAATTTAAGCACGGTTTTTTATAAAGATTATGTGTTTACAGTCTGATTTATATTTGAAATCTAAATATTTAGATTTCGTCTGTATTTTCTATCACGTTTTTTGGAATTTACTGCGGATTCTGAAATGTCCTTATGGATTCATTTAGACCCTTTTATAATCCGTTTTCATTCCAAAAGATTTGAAAATTTTAGAAAATTCGTCAAAACGCTTGTCGACAATCCCACAAGTCCAGTATAATAAAAGAAAGGAACCAATGCATGGATAATACACCTTACGATGATGTATTCCGTACACTTTTAACCGACTGTACGGAGTTAATGATTCCGGTTGTCAATGAAATTTTTCATACGCACTACACCGGAAAAGAAACCATCTGCCTGTTGCAAAACGAGCATTTTATTAAAATGCCGGACGGCAGTGAACAGGAACGGATTACAGATTCCAGCTTTGAAATTATCAGTAGTAAAGAAACACCGATACCACAGCCATTGAAAAATCAGCTTTACGGCGGCTCTGCCGGCTATAATACAGCACAGCGCAAACGATATCACATTGAATGTCAAAGTACGGAAGACGGCAGTATGATTGTACGAATGTTTGAGTATGATACACAGCTTGCATTAGAAAACAGAGAGTTTATATCAAATATTTTGACAGTACAATTTCCGGATTCAGCAATTGTGTCGCTTAGACATACTAAAAATACGCCGGAAGAAATGACGGTTAAAGTCTTAACTCCGGGCGGAAGGGTATCCTATACCGTGCCGGTATTAAAAATAAAACGTTATACGATTCATGAATTGTTTGAAAAGAAACTGTTTTTTCTGATACTAAAGAATTGGAAGAAAACAAGAAAAAGTTAAAGCAGCTGGAAGCAGAATATGCTTCAATCAGGGAACGGCTTGAAATCGCCTGCCAGATGGGTGACTTGAACAGATATGCCAAAGCTGCTATTCTTGATATGTCACGTAAAGTCATAGAACATCTTGCTGTTAAATATAAAAATGTTGCGAAAGGGGTGAGCCGGACAATGGGTGGAAAAGTATTAAACTATGAAGCAAAAGATATCTTAAACCGTGGACGTGCAGAAGGACGCCGCGAAGGACGTATGGAAGGGCGTCGCGAAGGCGAAGAATATACTAAAATTCAGATTGCCACAAAACTTCTTAATATGGGGAATGACATAAAATCTGTCGCAGAATTAGCTGAATTGCCACAGGAAACCGTAGAAAAACTGGCGCAAAGTATATCAAAAGAAGAAAAATAAGCATCAGGTGAAACAGCATTAAGTAACGGCTTTAAAGCATTACTGTTAAGCTTCCAGGTAGGGGCAGATACGACAAGTGAAAATAAGATTTCTGTAACAATGGATTCTATGAGTGCAAAGTCTATTGGTGTAGATGGAATTCAGGTAACCGGTTCAGATTCAACAAATGCTGATAAGGCAGTTGATACAATCAGTGATGCAATTTACTATTGCAATATAAATGATATTGCGTTACTATTTCAATAGAATATATTCTAAGAACGAATTTAAGCACGGTTTTTTATAAAGATTATGTGTTTACAGTCTGATTTATATTTGAAATCTAAATATTTAGATTTCGTCTGTATTTTCTATCACGTTTTTTGGAATTTACTGCGGATTCTGAAATGTCCTTATGGATTCATTTAGACCCTTTTATAATCCGTTTTCATTCCAAAAGATTTGAAAATTTTAGAAAATTCGTCAAAACGCTTGTCGACAATCCCACAAGTCCAGTATAATAAAAGAAAGGAACCAATGCATGGATAATACACCTTACGATGATGTATTCCGTACACTTTTAACCGACTGTACGGAGTTAATGATTCCGGTTGTCAATGAAATTTTTCATACAAAATATACCGGAAAAGAAACCATCTGCCTGCTGCAAAATGAGCATTTTATCAGAATGCCGGACGGCAGTGAGCAGGAACGGATTACAGATTCCAGCTTTGAAATTATCAGTGAAGAAACAGCACCGATAGCACAGTCACTGAAAAATCAGCCGTATGGACGAACTGCCAACTGTAATACAGCACAGCGCAAACGATATCACATTGAATGTCAGAGTACCGAGGACGGCACCATGATTGTGCGAATGTTTGAGTATGATACACAGCTTGCATTAGAAAACAGAGAGTTTACATCAAATATTTTGACAGTACAATTTCCGGATTCAGCAATTGTGTCGCTTAGACATACTAAAAATACACCGGAAGAAATGACGGTTAAAGTCTTAACTCCGGGCGGAAAGGTATCCTATACCGTGCCGGTATTAAAGGTAAAACGTTATACGATTCATGAATTGTTCGAAAAGAAACTGTTTTTTCTGATACCGTTTCATATTTTTGCATATGAGAAAGATTTTAAAGAATTGGAAGAAAACAAAAAAAAGTTAAAGCAGCTGGAAGCAGAATATGCTTCAATCAGGGAACGGCTTGAAATCGCCTGCCAGATGGGTGACTTGAACAGATATGCCAAAGCTGCTATTCTTGATATGTCACGTAAAGTCATAGAACATCTTGCTGTTAAATATAAAAATGTTGCGAAAGGGGTGAGCCGGACAATGGGTGGAAAAGTATTAAACTATGAAGCAAAAGATATCTTAAACCGTGGACGTGCAGAAGGACGCCGCGAAGGACGTATGGAAGGGCGTCGCGAAGGCGAAGAATATACTAAAATTCAGATTGCCACAAAACTTCTTAATATGGGGAATGACATAAAATCTGTCGCAGAATTAGCTGAATTGCCACAGGAAACCGTAGAAAAACTGGCGCAAAGTATATCAAAAGAAGAAAAATAAGCATCAGGTGAAACAGCATTAAGTAACGGCTTTAAAGCATTACTGTTAAGCTTCCAGGTAGGGGCAGATACGACAAGTGAAAATAAGATTTCTGTAACAATGGATTCTATGAGTGCAAAGTCTATTGGTGTAGATGGAATTCAGGTAACCGGTTCAGATTCAACAAATGCTGATAAGGCAGTTAATACAATCGGCAGAGCAATTAAGCAGGTTTCTAAGCAGCGTTCAGCTTTAGGTGCTGTTCAGAATCGTCTGGAGCATACAATTTCTAACCTTGACAACGTTGTTGAAAATACAACATCCGCTGAATCACGTATCCGTGATACAGATATGGCTGAAGAAATGGTTAGCTACTCAAAGAACAACATTCTTATGCAGGCAGGTCAGTTTATGCTTGCACAGGCTAATCAGCAGAATCAGGGTGTTCTTTCACTTCTTCAGTAATTTGGATTATCGTAATAATCTTAGTTCCCTTGGGCAGACGTTCAGAGTCCGCCTGAGGGACTTTTTGTATATAATAAAAAATAAAGAAACACTTGCAAAATACAGACGGATATGTTATGATACATATACCGTAAGACAAAAACAACTACAAAAAACATACATCTATGAAGCCTTTGCTGATATTAGGCTCAGGGCTTGGCAAATGCAAATGCAAATGCAAATGCAAATACAAATGCATATCTATATCATATATATATTTAATATGTGTTTACATTTGTATCTTAGGAATAACTCAATTCCAATTTTCCAGTATGAAATCGAAAATCGAATAAAGGGGGAGAAAGATTGAACGAAGAATTGAAAAAAACTGTGCGTGCAGTGCAGGGAATGGAACAGTACGATGAAAGTGTAAAACAGGTATTGGCACATAAAATCATACTGGCGAATATTCTTGTACATTATTTTACTGGGACTTGCAAAAAACTTACCACCCTATACAGAGGAAAATAAACTGCACAGGCTGTTGGGTGCATTATTTACAAATGAGTTGACGGCAGATGAGAAAATCAGTATCATAGAATCAGAATATAACATTGAAGCGAAAAATGAATTGCGAAAGGATGTGAGGAAAGTGAGCGGATTAGGAGAAAGCCTTGTGGAAAGTGCGGCAGAAGAAGCTAAAATTAAGTTTATCATCAGTATGAACGAAAAAGGCTACACAATAGAGCAGATAGCCGATGTCACGGAAAAGAGCAAAGAAGAAGTAGAGGCAGTGTTGGAAAAAAGTAAATGAGATTGATTAAAAAATAAACTGATTTATAAATTTACTTAATAATATTGAAAGAGGGCTACCGCAATCCCACTAGCTTTAGACGGTGGGTTAAGGTAGCCGGAAGCGGAGGTTTGTGCTATGCTTGCGTTATGGGAATGTGGAAATCAAAAAACAGACACAAATATTTGTTACAGTATCATATTATTTTCGTATGCAAGTATAGAAAGAAATTGCTGATGTCAAAACAAATATCAGATGATATAAAGCAGTTTTCTTATGAGATATGTCAAAAGCATAAAGTCATTATCAGATATATGGAGACAGATAAAGGGGAAAGATGTCCAGTGGACATCTGCTATGACCCGACCGAAATGGAATGTAGACCCATATTCATTACATGATAGAAACAGAACCAACAATGTCTATCAGTAAAATAGTAAATCTGATGAAGAGTTATACAACATATCATATTTGGAAAAGATATCCGGATTATCTACGAAAACATTTTTGGAAAGAACATACTTTTTGGACGGACGGATATTTTGTCTGCAGTGTAGGAAATGTTTCAGAAGAGATGTCGAGAAAATATATAGAGAATCAAGAGTAGGAAGGTGGCGACAGTGGGTGTTAAAAGCATATAAGTACAGGATATATCCTAATAGCGAACAAAGAATTCAGATTGCAAAAACATTTGGCTGTTGCCGTTTTGTTTACAATCAGACATTGGCATATCGGAAAGAAGTATACGAGAAAGAGAAAAAGTCAGTTAGTAAAACAGATTGTAATAATTACTGTAACAGAGAATTAAAGAAAGACTATGAATGGTTAAAAGAAATAGATAAATTTGCTCTGACCAACGCAATCTATAACATGGACGCTGCATATCAAAAATTCTTTAAGGAACATGCAGGATATCCGAAATTCAAGAGCAAACACGATAACCATAAATCATACACAACAAACTTCACAAATAGAAATATTGCAGTAGATTTTGAGACAGGGAAGATAAAATTGCCAAAATTAAAAGCGGTAAAAGCAAGGTTACACAGGGAATATAGTGGGCAGATTAAGTCAGCGACCGTTTCGCAGGTTTCCAGTGGAAAATACTATGTGTCCATACTTGTAGAAACGGAGCATAAGGAACTGGCATATACAAATCATAACATAGGAATCGATTTAGGAATTAAAGATTTATGTATTACTTCCGATGGGAAGGTATATGAGAATCTAAAAATTATAAAAAAATACGAGAAACAGCTTGTAAAGCTGCAAAGGCAACTGTCACATAAAGGAAAGAGAAGTAAGAACTATTATAAAACAAAGAAAAAGATAGCATTATGCCATGAGAAAATAAGGAATATAAGAAAAGATTATCTACATAAAGTTTCACATGAGATTATCAGCGAAAACCAAGTGATAGTTTCAGAAAAATTACAGATAAAAAACATGGTAAAAAATCATCATCTGGCAAAAGCCATAAGTGATGTATCATGGTATGAGCTGACAAGACAGTTAGAGTATAAGGCAAAATGGAATGGCAGGAAATACATCAAAATAGATACATTTTATGCTAGTAGTCAATTATGTTCTGTTTGCGGGTATCAGAATCCAGATACAAAAGATTTGTCAGTGAGGACATGGATATGTCCGAAATGCGGAGCAGAACATGACAGGGATATCAATGCCGCGAAAAATATACTGATAGAAGGATTAAGGCAAATAGCATAAAGAAATATATAGGGCAGGGACTGCCCCAATTAACGCCTGTGGAGATAGTAGGTTACGAGGTCGATGAAGCAGGAAGCCCATTGGCTTAAGACAATGGGTAGTTCACAATTACGGTCGAATATTGATAATATATTAAGCAAAAATTGGAAAATAAAAATAAAGTATTTTGATTGATTTTGACGGAATTCAATGATATGATACATCTACTCAAGTAAAAGCATACGTGTAAGATATATTACCCGTAGGAGAATGGAGAATCATAATCATGAAAAGACAAACCACTTTATTACAGGCAGTTATTGTATTAGGCGGCTTTCTTGCCTTGGCATTTTTATGCAATCAGTCTGGCATCGAGATACATCTTGCACTTTTTGCAGCCTGGTTTCTTGCAATGGCTGTTGGCAAAAGAAATGGATTTTCCTATCAGGAAATGGAACATGCGGTCACGAAAGGCATTTATGACGGCATGAGCGCTATTTTAATCCTGCTGGCGGTCGGCGCGCTGGTCGGAACGTGGATTTCCGGCGGAATTGTACCCAGTCTGATTTATTACGGTCTAAAAGTAATACATCCGTCTATCTTTTTACTGGCAACATTGATTCTTTGCAGTATTACATCGATTGCAACCGGTACTTCATGGGGAACAGTCGGAACATCCGGTATTGCCATGATGGGTATCGGTTCAGCACTTGGAATTCCGGCACCAATAACAGCCGGAGCCGTATTGTCCGGTGCTTATTTCGGTGACAAGCTTTCACCGCTTTCAGACAGCTGCGTATTGTCTGCGGCAATGGCGGATATTGATGTTATTGACCATGTACGCGGTATTTTGCCGGTATCATTAAGTGCATTTGGTATTACAGGCATTGCATTTACGCTTCTTGGTTTCCGCCTGGGCGGCGGCAGTGCGGATATGACACAGGTCAACAGCGTTATGGCGGCACTTCAGGAAAATTTTCATATCAGTTTATTCGCATTTGTGCCAATGCTGGTTGTTATTATTTTACTGATACTCAAAATGCCGTCCCTGCCGGTTATTTCATTTGGTGCGGGACTTGGAATTGTATGGGGCATTATATTTCAGGGACTGACTCCGGTAAAGGCGATTTCTACAGCATGGGTACAGCTTGAAATGAATACGGGAATCGAATTTATTGATTCACTGCTTTCACGTGGCGGCATGAACAGTATGCTGTGGTCGGTGGCAATTATTATTCTGGGGCTTGGATTTGGCGGATTACTTGACCGGATTGGTATTATTAAGGCAATCGCCGGAAAGGTTTATCAACATATCAACAATGGTGGAACGCTGACCGTATTTACGATTATTGTTGGATTTTTAGGTTGTCTGCTTGGCAGTGCAATGTATGTTTCACTGGTCCTTACACCGAAAATCATGGCGGAAAAGTATGACGAAATGGGTTACAGCCGACGGGTTCTTTCAAGAAATGCTGAAATTGGCGGTACGCTGACAGCCGGAATGATTCCGTGGAGTGACAACGGTATTTATATGGCAACAATTCTTGGTGTTGCGACATTTGAGTATTTACCGTATATGTGGCTTTCATTTTCATGCATTGCATTGGCAATAATTTTCGGTTTTACAGGTCTGTTTATGTGGAAAAATAAAAATGCCGTTTAACGGCGGATTGGGGACTATATGAAGAAAATATTATTAATTGCGACAGGCGGAACAATCGCGTCTTCTGAATCATCAGAGGGGCTGACACCGTCGATTGATGTAAAAACACTGCTTACCTATATTCCGGAAATTGAGTCTATCTGTCATCTGGAGGGCATTTCCGTGATGAGGGTGGACAGTACCAATATGAATCCGAAGCTGATGGCGCGGATTGCGGAAACGATAGCACAGAATTATGATGCATATGACGGTTTTGTTATTGCACACGGTACGGATACCATGGCATACAGTGCGGCAGGCATTACGTATATGTTAAAAAATCTTGCAAAGCCAGTGGTGTTTACCGGTTCACAGATTCCGATAGAGGCATTGTATACCGATGCCAAAAAGAATCTCTCCGATGCGATTCGTTTTGCGTGTGAGGGTATCCGCGGTGTGTATGTTGCATTTGACGGAATTGTAATCAACGGTACACATGCCATGAAGATTAAAACAAGAAGCTCCGATGCGTTTAAAAGTATTAATTTTCCGGTGATTGCTGAGATTAAACTGGGCAAAATTACGTATAATCAGCTGCTTACTTATTCCGGGCATCTGGATAAATTAAGTGAGGAAATAACCGGTGATTTTGCAATAGATACAAAGGTCTGCCGGGATATTTTTGTATTGAAAATCTTTCCGGGAATCGGAACAGAGCTATTTGATTTTATCCGCACACAGTATAAGGGTGTTATTATTGAAAGCTTTGGTATCGGCGGAATTCCGAATGTTGATGAGGATATCGTGTCAAAGATACATGAACTGATTGAGGCCGGAGTCGCAGTTGTCATTACAACGCAATGCATTTACGAGGGAATTGACCTGAGTATCTATGAGGTTGGGCAGACTCTTGGACGGCAGAAGGTTATTGTTGCTGCAGATATGACGACAGAAGCTGTTGTGATGAAGCTGATGTGGGCGCTTGCACATTATGAGCAGATTGACGATATTAAAAGATACATGGAAACACCATATTTTGCAGATAGAAGTTATTAAACATGAAGACAGGTTAACGCAAAACAGACACCTATCCACTTTATTGTAGATGGGTGTCTGTTTTTTAATCAATATTGATACGGATTAATCCGATGACTTTTCCGATAATTTCGCAGGAATCTACAATAATAGGTTCCATAAAATCATTCTCCGGCTGTAAGCGGATATGTCCGTTTTCCTTGTAGAAACGCTTTACAGTAGCAGAGTCATCTACAAGCGCAACAACAATTTCTCCATTAGATGCGGTAGACTGCTGCTTAACAATAATCTGGTCGCCGTCATAAATACCGGCATTTACCATACTTTCCCCCTTGACATTTAACATAAAGACTTCTTCTTTCGGAATAAATTCCGCCGGAATCGGAAAATAACTTGTAATATTTTCAACAGCTAAGAGCGGCTGTCCGGCAGCAACCTGTCCTATTAAAGGAACATTGACAACTTCACGTCTTGTCAGGTTAAAATTATCATCTATAATCTCAATCGCACGCGGCTTTGTAGGGTCTCTGCGGATATATCCATTCTTTTCCAGGGTTTCCAGATGTGCATGTACAGAAGAAGTCGACTTTAAATTGACTGCCGTACAGATATCGCGTACTGATGGCGGATAGCCCTTATTTAAAATCTGGGACTTAATATATTCTAATATTTCAGTCTGCTTTTTTGTAATTCTGCCATATGCCATAGACCATAACCTCCATAAATTTATAGAACTATCGTAACATATCATGCGCAAAAATGCAAACAAATTTTCAGAACAATTTTTCGGAATATATGTTCGATTATGTATTGACAAACATATGTTCAAGAGATATAATACAATCAATTCAAAAGAACAAATGTTTGAGTTTCATTGGAAAGCGAGGATACGATTATGAATGGTATGATGGCAGTTACAAAAAAAGAGCAGGTAAGAATTATAGCAGGACTTTTTTCACCGGCAGGAGTTATTGCGGCAGTCAGAAGGCTGGATATACGCATCATTCACGCAATTTTAGCAGCGGTCCTTTTAATTGCAGTAACCGGTATTGGGGGAAGAATGATAATTGCAAATGCTTCTGTTAAAGAAGGACAGAATGCATTGGAACGGTATTATACAAGCATTACTATTGAAGATTGTGATACGTTATGGGATATCGAGGCACGTTACAATACAGGCGCAGAGAACAAAGAACAGTATATCCGCTCCATCATGCAGATGAATCATATGAGTTCTGATATTTTATACAGCGGACAGAATCTGATCATTTATTATTACGGTCAGCCACAGACGAATTAAAAGCACTGAAAAGAATATCTGCACAGAGGCGCCGCTGCGAAGAAGCTGTGTTTTGTGTAATGGAATTGCAGCAGCTGTAATCAATTGGAAAACAAATCAAGTCATTGGATTTTCCGTAAGAATCGTGTATAATATAGAAGTATAACGATAAAGTCAGATAGAGTGAAATGGAGAATTTGTATGATGACATTTGAAGAATTAGGGGTGTCAAAGGCACTGACCGCTGTTTTAAATAAACGGAATATTACAGCACCGACCCCGATACAGCAGCGTGCTTATCAGCCGGTAACAAAAGGAACGGATGTTATCGGCTGTTCCAGCACAGGTTCGGGAAAGACACTGGCTTATTTACTGCCTGTGATTGCAACGATGCAGCCGGACAGCAAATATATACAGACGTTGATACTTGTTCCGACCCAGGAACTTGCAGTTCAGGTGTGTAATGAAGCAGAATTGCTCTTTAAAGGCGCACAGCTGCCATATAAGGCATTATTTCTGATTGGCGAGGGAAATATTAACCGCCAGATTGAATCGCTTAAAACAAAGCCTTCACTGGTTGTAGGTACACCGGCGCGTATTTTGCAGTTAATCCGTCAGAAAAAGCTGCGGGTACATGATGTCAAGACACTTGTGATTGATGAAGCGGATAAGCTGATGGACAAGACATATTGCGAACAGATATTTGCAATCCGTAAATCACTGATGAAGTATACGCAGGTGCTGATGTTTTCGGCAAGTATTGATAAAAAGACACGGCAGATTGCTAATCAGATTACATATCATGCGGTTGTTTTAGATACAAAGCAAAAGAATGAAAGTCTGATTCCAAAAACGATTAAGCATATTTTTATTGTGACAGACAGACGGGAACGGATTGAAACTTTAAGAAAAATCGCTAAGGCGTTAAATTCAGATAAGGTCATGGTTTTTATTAATACCAGATATGACCTTGAAGAATCTTATCAGAAGCTTCAATATCATCATTATAATGTAGCTGCGTTATCCGGGAATCAGGATAAGCAGGAAAAGAAAACGGCAATTGAACATTTTAAATCCGGAAAGGTTCAGTATCTTTTGGCAACGGATGTTGCAGCCAGAGGCTTACAGATTGATAATGTTGAAACCGTGATTAATGTGAATCTTCCTGAAGAATCCAAGGAATATCTGCACAGAGCCGGTCGTTGCGGAAGAAACGGTCAGGAAGGATTATGTGTATCCATTATTACAGAAAATGAATTGAATAAGATTAAAAAGTATCAAAAAGAATTTAAAATCAATGTAGTACAGAAACGTTTATATAACGGAAAACTGGTTGCTAAGTAAGAAAATAAACGATAGACGGTGATTTATGTAAAAAGAAATACGAAACTTCGTTAAACTTGGGTTTAGCGAAGTGATATATTACAAAGATACTGTCTGCAATTATAAATTATGTTATATGAACGCTCCTCTGCTTTTTTGATTATGGAGGAAATATGGCCGAAACAAAAACATATGCCCAGCAGCAAACGATAAAGTATACAAAAAAACTCAACGAATTACTGAAAATTCTTCCGTCGTTTTGTACAGAGTATTTTAACAGTCTTGAATATTCCAAGCAGCCCAGGACAAGGGTTGCTTACGCAATGGATATCAAGGGTTTTTTTGAATTTCTGATATGTGAATATCCGCAGTATGCCAATTACACGGTAAAGGATTTTACACTGGCAGACCTTGAAAAACTTAAAGGTCAGGATATTTCAGATTATCTGCGGTATGTAAAATTATATGATAAAGAAGGTAAAGAAGTCAGCAATTCAGAACGCGCAGCAAAGAGGAAGCTGTGTGCATTGCGCCGTTTTTATGCCTACTACTACCGTTATGAAATGATTGGGGAGAATCCAACGCTTAAAGTGGATATGCCAAAGATTCATGACAAGGCTATTACGCGTTTAGATGTTAATGAAGTGGCAGAATTTTTAGACAATGTGGAATCCGGCAATAAACTGTCAAAGGCACAGCTAAAGCGCCATGAAAAGTTAAAGACAAGGGATTTGGCGCTGCTTACACTGATGCTGGGGACGGGAATCCGTGTATCGGAATGTGTCGGGCTGGATATGAAGGATGTTGATTTTGACAATGACCGAATCAAAGTCGTCCGTAAAGGCGGTGCTGAAAGTTTTGTATATTTTGGCGATGAAGTTGAAGAAGCGTTATCTGCGTATATGGAGGAACGGAAAGAACTAAATCCAAAAGAGGGGCATGAAAACGCCCTGTTCTTATCTTCAGTCGGAAAAAGGCTGTGCGTGCGGTCAGTAGAACTTTTGGTGAAAAAGTATGCTTCTACTGTTACAACCGTAAAGCACATTACGCCGCACAAGCTGCGCAGTACATATGGTACGAATCTGTATCAGGAAAGCAAGGATATTTATTTAGTTGCTGATGTTTTAGGACATAAAGACGTCAATACAACCCGCCGCCATTATGCAGAAATCGTAGATGAAAATAAGAGAAATGCAAGAAATATCGTTCATTTACGCAGAGATTAAAACTACGAGCAGCTGTAAAATAAAAAATGCGAAAAACTGTAATCTGTCAATATACAGTTTTTCGCATTTTCTTTTATGCATTTTTTATTTATCTTCTGTTTTTGTCCGGTTTTTCCTTTTGAAAATTTTGACTATTTTAAATTATTATTGACCGGTGTTGTTGGTCGGCTTAATCTGACTTTTGTTATCAGAACCGTTATTTGTGCTGTTTGATGAAGTTGAAGCTTCTGTGACAGCTGTTACAGGCTGTGAATTGGTTGGAGCTGGAGCCGTTGTATCGGATTGTGCCGGCTGTGTCGCAGCGGCTGTTGCCGGAGCTGTAGTTTCGGCAGGCACAGTACTCTCCGCTTCATCTGTTACCGTTACATAACGGTAGTATTTTAAATTTGTACCAAAGCTGTCATTTAAAAAGTAAATGACTTTATATACACCGGGCGTTGATGTATCAACGCTTCCTGTAGCTGTGATATATGAAGTGATATCATTGTTATTTACATCTTTTGCGTAAACACCGGTCCAGATGTCAAAGTCTGAATTTAAAGCAACGGTACAGTCACGGGTTCCTGTCATATATGCAATTTTAGTATTGACGATGTTGTTTTCTGCATTATTTACAGCACCCTGATCTGTAGGGTCATATTTGGCATCTGCAGCAAGTGTTGTCAGTTCAGATAACCGGTTATCGAAGTTTTCGGTTGAATCTTCATATACTTTTACTTTGGTATTTAAACCACAGTTTTCATAAATCCATTTAGCATCGGCTGCGGTTAATGCAACAGAACCGACCGATGACGATTTACCCAGATTATTATAGGCACTGACAATTAGTGTCATTGTATCCTGCTTGGTATACGGTACAGAATGTAAATAGGCATTGTTGCCAAATTGTACCGTATAGTGTCCATAGACATTTGAATCGAACATTTTCCAGATAAATTTGTCAGTGATGGAAGTTTCACCGGTGGCAAGGGATTGCGGCACGGAACAACGGAATATCTGGAATATATTTGTAAATTCCCCGGTGGCATCCATTTTATAAACAATCAGATAATTCTTTGATTTATTAATCGCAAGCATATAGGACTGGTTATCGGCAATATAACCGGTTGTTTCTGTAGAAACGGAAACTTCATCCGATGGATTGTCAGATGTATTTTCATTATTAAACATAGAATGTATGGTACTGAACATAAAAACAACAGCTGCAGCGAATACAATCAATATAAATGTATACAGGGGCGCATGCCCGCGGAGCAGCCATTTTCTGACATCAATTTTTTTAATTCGTGTATATTCTTTAAATTCTTTTAAATTCTTTAAATCCATTTACTATTCCCTAAATTCTGATGAATGACAGATGTTTGATAAAACTGCAATTCAGCCATATATAATAGATATATATGGCTGAATCCGGTTATGCATTAGTTACTGTTTATTATTTTTTTCTTTTAATTCAATGTATTTTAATATTAAATCAATTGAACCATCGATACCGAGCTGACCGCTGTCAAGACATAAATCATAGCTCTTTGCTTCGCCCCACTTTTTACTTGAATAGTAATTGTAATAGCTGGCTCTGCGCTTATCTGTTTTCTGGATCATGTCGGCAGCTTTGTTATCGCTTAAATCATAGAGCTTTTTAATACGCTGGATACGGACATCCAAATCGGCCTTAATCCATACGCTGACTGCAAATGGGTTATCTTCCAAAGCATAGTCGGCACAGCGTCCGACAATAACACAGGATTCTCTTTCAGCCAGTTTCTTAATGGTATCAAACTGTGCCAAAAAAACTTTGTGATTAATTGGCATATCCATGTATGAACTTGTATATCCCAGAGAATATGTGTCCATTACAAGAGAATATAAAAAGCTGTTGGTTGGCTTTTCATCCTGGGAAGCGAATAAATCTTCGCAGAGACCGCTTTCTTTTGCTGCAAGTTCTAATAATTCCTTATCATAGCATTTAATTCCGAGTCTTTCTGCAAGCTTCATGCCAATTTCATGTCCGCCACTGCCAAATTCTCTGCCTATTGTAATTACGGTTCTTTCATCCATATTTCCCGCCTCCTTCAAGTTATTTCATGGCTATATTATACAATAAATTGTCAGAAAAATCTATATTTTTACATAATTTTTATGAAATTTATTCTTCATAATGTTCGATATGAAACATGATATCCGAGAGAAAATCATGTATGTCCTGTGCGTTTTTGCTGGTGATAACACTGTATTCACGCGGGGTTACACAGGCAAGCCGCAGGCTGGCAGAGCCTTTGGCAGAAAGCATATAATTTTTGTTCCATGAAGTGTTTTCAATAGCTTTTGCAACTTCCGGTGAGGGTTTATTTCTGGTTATGATAATAAAAGAAATATATGTGTATAGGTGGTGCTTTACAGGAAATTTGCCGTCACCGCGGACAAAATGCGGTTCAATGCGTTCTATCGCAAATTGTTTTAAAGCATTTAACTGTTCCATATCCAGATTATCAGAATTGATAAAAAATAAATGCTCAAAGGATTTCATCTCCCATAACCGGGATTCCTGTGTTGCACTCTCATATTTATTGTGTCTGTTATAACAATACGCATAAATGACAAATTTATGATTCTCAAACCAGTAATTGTGGTAAATATCAAAATAATCTGAAATGCTGTCCAGAATCAAATCAATAAATTCTTTCCTACGCATACTACTCTTCATTCTCCATTCCACAGGCATTTTTAATGCTGTTTTTTTTGTAAATCGGCAAGGATTTTGGTAAAGTAATCCGGCAGTGGTGCTTCAAACTCTACGTACTGCCCTGTTCTGGGGTGAATAAACCCAAGTACGCGTGCATGCAGTGTCTGACCGGTGAGCCGGTACGGTGGTTTTGCCGCAGTGTAGGTATCATCGCCAAGGAGCGGATGACCGATACTTGCCATATGTACGCGGATCTGATGTGTTCTTCCGGTTTCAAGCTGACATTCAATATGGGCAAAATGTTTGAAATTTTCGAGAACGCGGTAATGTGTCACTGCGCGTCTGCCATTCTTTTTGTCAATTGCCATTTTTTTACGGTCAACCGGATTTCTGCCAATCGGCGCATCAACAGTTCCGGTTTCTTCCCGGAAAGCGTTGTAGCAGATTGCTTCGTATTTACGGGTAATGGAATGAACGCTCAGCTGTTCGGCAATTTTACGGTGGGCATAGTCATTTTTGCAGGCAACTAAGACACCGGTTGTATTCATGTCAATACGGTGGACGATGCCGGGGCGCAGTTCCCCGTTAATACCGGATAAATGGTCTCTACAGTGATACATTAAGGCGTTGACAAGTGTACCGCTGGTATGTCCTGCCGCAGGATGTACAACCATTCCCTTTGGCTTGTTTACAACAATAATATCTTCGTCTTCATATAAAATGTCCAGTGGAATATCCTCAGCGGCAATCTCCTGCTCTTTCACTTCGGGAACATGAATTGCGATGATATCCCCGGCATTTAATTTATAATTGGATTTTACATTTTTGCCGTTTACGGTAACATTGCCGTCCTGAATCAATGTCTGCAGATAAGATCGTGAAAAATCCCGTAAATTCTCTGATAAAAATTTGTCAATACGTGTTCCAACGGCATCGGAAGTATCGCTGTCCGCAGATACAGACAATGTGATTTTCATACAGCTGTCTGCGGTATCAATACCGTTATGAGAGTCTGTCATATCCGTAATGAATTCGTCCGGTTCATTTTCAATATATGCAGCATCCAAAGCTGCGTTATCTACAGGAAGTTTTGTGTTTTCCATATAGTTTAAGTGCCTCCAGTTATTAAAATTCTGCATAGCCGGATTTTTATAGTTTAGTTACCGGATTCCTGATTTTAATGTTTATTTGTACCGGTTTTCTTTAAAAAGCTAAAATCATCTTCTTTATAATAAAAAAGAATTAAAACGGCAAAACAGACGACAGATACCGTTACATAGATATCTGCAACATTAAAAACAGGAAAATTAATCAGTTTAAAATAAATAAAATCACGGACATAGCCGAGTGTCAGTCTGTCGATAAAATTACCTAAAGCGCCCGATGCCAGTACGGTCAGTACGGCAAAAAACGGAAGCATATGGCGTGTACGCGGCATTTTTATAATGACATAGGTAATAACGCCGACAATCAGAGCCGTCAGAACCAGAAAATAGATTCTTGCACCGCTCATCATGCCCCATGCCATACCGGCATTTTCCAGATAATAAAATTCCAGTACATTTTTTATCAGGACGAAAGGGGATTTGCCTTTTAATGCCGAAACGGCAGCAATTTTAGTCAGCTGGTCTATAAGGCATAAAAGTACAATACCTAAAATATATCCCAAAAGTCCTTTTTTATTCAGATTTTTCATGTAATGCCTCATTTCTAAACGGGATGTTTTGTTATCGGATAATATCTGTCAGAGAACGTTTCATCTCGTCGTCTGTTACAGTTCTGTCAATGTAAGCATTTCCAATTTGTTTTAACAGAATGAATTTAATCTGATTGGCTTCCATTTTTTTATCGCTCTTTGAAACGCGGATGACATCATCAATGGAAATGCTGGTAACGTTTGTTGGAAATGCGTAGTCTTTAAACATCTGTATAGCATCATCATATTCAGCCTGTGTAATATGACCGCGGGTAACGGAAATGTTTAATGCGGCAATCATGCCAAGGACAACACATTCGCCGTGATACAGCTGGAAATTCATCAGTTTTTCGATAGCATGTCCCAGTGTATGTCCGAAATTTAAAAGTGCGCGGTCGCCCTGTTCTGTCGGGTCTAATTCAACCACTTCACGCTTGATATTACAGCTTCCTGCAATCATTTGTTCCAAGGCATCATAATCTTTTGCCTGAATCTTTGCAGCATTATTCTGCAGCCAGCGGTAATAAGCCGCGTCTTTAATCAGCCCGTGTTTGATGATTTCACCGAAACCGGAATTAAACAGACGGGTATCTAAGGAAAGCAGTGTAGACATATTCATGTATACAAGCTTTGGCTGATGGAATGCGCCGACCATATTTTTATAAGCACGGAAATCCACACCGGTCTTGCCGCCGATGCTGGAGTCAACCTGAGCCAGAAGGGAAGTCGGAATCTGGATAAATGAAATGCCGCGTAAATAGGTTGCCGCTGTAAAACCGGTAAGGTCACCGACAACACCGCCGCCAAGCGCTGCAAGCATATCTTTACGGTCAAAATGATTTTCAATTAAAAATTCATAGAGATCCTGAACGGTATTTAAGTTTTTACTTTCTTCTCCGGCAGCAAATGTATAGACAAAAATCTGATTGCCGGTTGTTTCTAAAACTTCCTGAACGGCTTTGGCATATAAAGGTCCGACATTGCTGTCTGTTACAATACAGATTTTACGGCCGGTTACATTTAACCTGGAAAATGCAGTGCCAAGCTGTGAAAAATCTTTTTCAATGACAATATCATAAATCGGTTTTTGATCTAAATGAACAGTAATAATCTCTGACATAACTCCTCCTGATGTGTCTGTGCTTATTGGTAAGATACAAAAGAATACCGCCGATAATCAAAGACTATGGGCGGCACTTTTAATATTTACATTAAAATTTGTTGTCTGAACTGTTAAATGTTGAAAGGTCAATACCACCTGCCACCAGTTCCGGAATATCACCGGAAATATCAACATTCGGCGGTGTTACAAGGAATATGTAGTTGGTAATCTTTTGCAGATTGCCACGCATTGCATAGCATGAACCGGCTGAATAATCGATAATACGCTGTGCGATTTCAACGTGGATTCCTTCCAGATTTAAAACAACGGCCTTTCCGCTTAAAAGTGTGTCTGTAATCTCACTGGAGTCTTCCATGGATTCAGGACGGATAACAACCACCTCAAGACCTCTTGAACCACCGGTTTTTAGCGGAACAACTTTTCTGCCTAAAGGCTTCTTATCGTTTGTCCGGCTGTCTGAATCATAATCTTCATCGTCTTTATTTTTATGGCTGCCTGAAAATAATTTCTTCCGGGCAGACCCTTTGTCATCTTCGTCATCTTCGAATTCTTCATCGTAATCGTCGTATTCATCATAATCGTCTTCCCCGGTAAGTTTAAATACGTTCATTACACTGTTTAAAATACTCATTGTGCCTATCTCCAATCTACTTATTATAGTTACGTGCTCCAAATATAGCCGTACCTACACGCACCATTGTTGCACCCTCTTCTACTGCAACAACATAATCATTTGTCATACCCATGGATAAAGTGTCCATATAGATATTATCAATGTTTTTCGCGTTGATGTCAACAGATAATTGCTTTAATTGTCTAAAATATTTACGATTTTCTTCAGGATTTTCGACAAATGGCGCACTTGTCATCAGACCCCGTATTTTAACGTTCGGAAGTGCTGCCATTTTTTCCAGTTCAGGAAAAACATTTTCGGGTGTAAAACCGAATTTGTTCTCTTCTCCGGCAACGTTGACTTCAATCAGAATCTCTGTGCAGACATCCTTTTTAACGGATTCTTTACTGATTTCTTCAGCAAGGCGCAGCGAATCTACAGAGTGAATCATTGTAACATTACCTACGATGTATTTGACTTTATTGCGCTGTAAATGTCCAATCATATGCCAGTGAATGTCCTTTGGAAGCCGGTCAATTTTTTCAACAAGTTCCTGAACGTAATTTTCACCGAATTCACGCATACCGGTATCATAGACTTCGCAAAGCATGTCAACCGGTTTGGTTTTGCTGACGGCAATTAATGTCACATCGGATGCACTGCGGTTTGCACGCGCGCAGGCTTCTTTAATATTTTTTTCAACGGTTTTAATATTTTCTGCAAGCATGAAAATGCCCTCCTTGTAATTGTTGTTTTAGTAAATCATCTGATTTGCCGTGTATTTACCGGCATCCAGTAAAATGTGGTCATATGCGGCGATACCATGGGAAAGCCCTTTTTTCACAATGTAATATTCATTGTTGGCATCCAAAATCTCAACCTGTTCAAAAATGGTATATCCTGTATTGACGCAGTATACACCTTTTAATTTTTCGATGGCGCCGATAACATAGCGTTCCGAAGAATCCGGTTTTACAATAATTGTACCTTTCTCAAAGTCATCGCAGCTTACGTAATAAACGGTATCGGTATTACGGTAAATATCAGCATCAACAAAGGATGTGGTCAGTTGTCCGGCTGAATCATACGATTCGCAGATAAATCCGGAATTGTTGCTGTTGCCGCCGGTTGTCAGATACTCTTTTGGAATGGTATAAAATTCGCTTTCTGTCACGGCGGAAACCGGAATTTTCAACCCGGATTTGGAAGCTGTGACTAATTCGATATCTAGAAAACGTTCTGAGGCATATCGTATCATGTATTTATCCAGGCTTAATCTGCCATAATAATTACCGTCGTGGTTGACAAGTGAAAAATCTGCGGTGGTTGTGACGTTATCTTTTTTAAATTTAATATTTATTGTTGATTTGGAAGTTAAATCCATTTTATCAATATCACTTTGTGTCAGTGGAATTAAAATGTACCAGGATTCGTTGTTAATCAGTTTATAGGCAGGATTTCCGGCAACAACAAGCTCCTGTGCTTTTAAATTGGTCTTGGTATATTTATTTTTATCAAAGTCTGAAGGTGTAACAGTATCAGCAGTCAGGTCTTCATAACCGTCGATAGAATAGACAATGACACCTCCCGATTCCGCAGACACGGTACGGAATAAGTTCCGGCTTCCCGTATTTTCAATAATGGACTCTAAATTCGCCATAATGCTCTGGTTCATGGATTCAAGTACCATATAATTAATATCTGTTTTTAAATCGTACAAATCTGAAAAGTTACTGCCGTCATAACCGGTTTTAAAAGAGTTTAAAGTCGATTTAATATTGGCAAGGCTTTCCTTTGAAAGAGAATTTTCTTCGGCATTCGTATACTGTGCAAGGATATCTGATACGCGCCCGGTTTCATCGACGGTATAGACTGTGTCATTTCCTTTAATACGGGTGTTTTCACGCTGATAATAGTTAATATTGCCGGAGTATTCAGAACGGTATACAGCTTCGCTGCGCACGGCAATTCCCGTATAGGAAGAATTGGTAGTCAGTGAACCGGCTTCAACTTCGTATGTCTGTACTTTGGATTTGGAAAGATACATCACGATAAAACATACGATATATATAATAACAATTGCAAAAATAAGCCCCGCTGCTTTTGGTTTTCTGCGATATTTTACAACTTTGCGGTTGGATTGTCCTGCCATGGGATTCCTCACTTTCATCATTCTAATAATTACCAATATAATTTTTACTTTTTCAGCCACACTAATATCAGCACTAAATATAAGGAGGTCAGATAATGAATTCAAAAGGCTTTGATTATACAGCTTTGACGATTGTTATTATTGGTGCAATTAATTGGGGACTGATTGGATTTTTCAATTTTAATCTTGTATCATTCCTTTTTGGACAGACGGGCTGGATCAGCCGTATCATTTACGCGATAGTAGGACTTTGCGGCATTTACCTTGTAAGTGCCTACGGACGTATTACAGATATGGGGCATCAGTCCGTTTAACAGTATTGTAAAAAGACCAGCCGCAGACAACCGGAAGTTGTTTACGGTCTGGTCTTATCTGCTGAAAGTATTATTGATATATTTCACGCCATTCCATATCACCACGTTCCAGCGATTTAATCAGCAATTCCGCAGTTGCAAGATTGGTTGCAAGCGGAATATTATACATATCACACAGTTTACAAATATTATCAGAATCCGGTTCATGTGCAAGCGGATTAACAGCTTCGCGCAGGAAAATGACAAGGTCAATCTGGTTATGTTCAATCTGTGCACACAACTGCTGGTCACCGCCTAAATGTCCGGTTAAAAATTTGTGAATAGACAGATTCGTGACTTCTTCTATTAATCTGCCGGTTGTACCGGTTGCAAACAGCTGATTTTTATTTAAAATCCCTCTATATGCGATACAGAAATTCTGCATCAGCTTCTTTTTTGAATCATGCGCAATTAACCCAATATTCATAAGTACCCTCCATATTTGTATTTGATTAAATTTTAACCTCTGAAATCATCGGCAAATATTTCATCATCCCGTTCCACATTGCGCTGCAGGGAAACATTTAATACAACGCCCATTGAAATGTATGCAGAAACCAAAGATGTAAGACCGTAACTAAAAAAAGGTAACGGCTGTCCTGTGTTTGGCAGTAATTGTGTTGCAACTGCAATATTTAATGCACTTTGAAAACCAATCTGTGCGGCAACACCGCAACAGATTAGGCGTCCGGCAAAATCCTTCGCCCTTACAGCTGCAATTATACACTCAATTACAATCCATGACAACAAAAGAATTGCCATACAGCAGCCGATAAAACCCAGCTCCTCTCCCATGACCGCAAAAATAAAATCAGTGTGGCCTTCTGCAATATAGTGGGCATTATTTAAGGAAGAAGGATCATCATTGTTAAGTCCTTTACCGGAAAGCTGACCCGAACCGATTGCCTGTACGGAATATTTCTGCTGGTAAGCACCATCTTCATTATTTTCAGGTTCAAAGAAAGTCATAATACGGTTTCTCTGATAATCTTTAAGCAGCTTCTGATTTGGATTACTGATATAGATACCCAGAATAATGGTGACAGGCACTATACACAATAAAGCAATGCCCATAATCCGGTAACTTAAGCCTGCACAGAATATAATGGTAAACAAAATTAATGCCAGCAAAATGGTTGTTGAAAGATTTGGCTGCATTAAAATCAGTGCAATGGGAACCAGCAGTAAAACTGCCAGTACAATTAGAAAACGTGCGGTATTGAGCCGGTCTTTATACAGTGAAATCAGTTTTGCCGTAAACATAATCAAAAGTATTTTTGTCAGTTCTGAAGGCTGAAAACGGAAACCGCCAATATTAATCCATCGCTGGGCTCCCTTGCTTTCAGAGCCAAGAGCCAGTACAAGCACCAACAGGACAAAATTCAGGGCATACATAATCCAGTAAAAACGCAATAACCAGTTATAATCAATCAGTGATACAACTACCATGACAAAAAGTGAGAGGAGAAGTCCCGCACACTGTTTGATGGTATAGGATGAATCGGCACTGTTAATGACGGCAATACCGTAAACGGATGTCACGATTAACAGGATTACAAGTCTGAAATTATAGGAACGCAGCTGGTATTTTTTAAACATAATACTCCTCTTTGTTATTTGTCACTGTTACGGATGTCCTTGATTGGAATATTTGCAAAAAGTGCAGGAACAGAACCGTTGTTGGAATCGGATTCTGTTGATGTAATCTGGATATCCAGTCCCTCCGCATCAATCACCATATATTTTGATATTACTTTAATAATATCGTTTTTAATCATCTCCATAACCTCAGGCGAACAGTTTGCCCGGTCGGATACTAATAAAAGCTTAAGTCTGTCTTTTGCAACATCACCAGAGCCTTTTTTCTTGAATAAATCTAATAAGCTCATTTATTTCCTCCATATGACTGCGTCATTTTCCTACTTTTTTTCGCCTTTGAATAAAGCAGAAAGTTTTTTAAAGAAGCCGCCCTTGCCGTTTAAGTCAAGAAATGGAACTTCTTCCCCAATAATTCTGTGGCAGATGTTCATGTAAGCCTGTCCTGCCATGGTATCGTCACCAACTAAAGGCTGTCCTTTATTGGTAGCTACAACGATATTTTCATCGTCCGGAACGGCACCGATAACATTTAACTGTAAAATGTCGTTGACATCGTTGATAGACATCATTTCACCGCGGTTTACCATATCCATGCGGATTCTGTTGACAATTAAGTCTTCATGGTCTTTTAAACCATGTGCATCAAGTAAGCCAACAATTCTGTCGGCATCGCGGATAGCCGATACCTCCGGCGTTGTAATGACTAATGCCCTGTCAGCACCTGCAATAGCATTCTGGAAGCCCTGTTCAATTCCGGCAGGACAGTCTAAAATGATATAGTCAAATTCTTCAGGATCATTTTTTAATTCATCTAAAAGCTTAATCATCTGTTCCGGTGTAACAGCAGACTTATCACGGGTCTGTGCAGTTGGTAATAAGTACAGCTTCGGACATCTTTTATCTGTAATTAATGCCTGCTTGATCCGGCAGTTGCCTTCTACAACATCAACCAGATTGTATACAATACGGTTTTCAAGTCCTAATACGACATCCAGATTTCTTAATCCGGTATCGGTATCAATCATGACAACTTTTTTTCCAAGTTTGGCAAGTCCGGTACCGATGTTCGCTGTTGTTGTTGTTTTGCCGACACCGCCTTTACCGGATGTGACAACGATTACTTCACTCATTTTCTTTCCTCCAAAACTTTATCAATATTCTATTATTATGCAGATTTTTTGCGATGAAATCAATAGTATTTTAGCAATTTATCCGAATATCCTCAAAAACATCCGGACCTAAATCTTCTATGTAAATGTTACTGTCATCGACATAAGCAATCTTAGGCGCAATGCCCTTGCTTTTTTTGCGTGGTGCAGAATCTGAACTTCTGGCAATGACTTCACCGATCTTAATCTGCATCGGATTCATTTCCAGTGCGACGACAAAGCAGTCTTCATTGCCGCCGGCTCCGGCAAATACGTTGCCGCGCAGACTGCCAAGGATAATGACACTGCCGCCTGCAATAATTCTGCCGCCAGGATTCACATCACCGAGTACGATAATACTGCCTTCCGTTTCAAGTACCTGACCGGAACGCAGACAGCCTTTGTAGAACTGACCGTCATTTGTACCGGTCTGCGCCGGAGCTGCCACAGCACCGGCAGAAACCGTCTGATCAATGGCGGCCTTAAAAACGGCATCCTGTGCTTCATCATGGTCGATAATACAGATAATATTTAACTGTGATACGTTGGCAATAATGTCTAAAACTTCCCGCTGCTGTTCATCGGATAACACCCGGCCTTCAAAACCGAGTGCCATATCTGCACTGCCAAAAAACTTTGCGGATGCTTTAAATTTTTCCTCTATCTGAACTTTTAAATCTTTAAATTCAGCTTCTGCGTCGAGTACAACAATAATCCCATGTTTGTTGCCCTTAATAACAACCGGTTGACTCACTATACTAATCTCCTTTTTCATATTTTTTATTCACACTAAACTCATTCCACAGGCAATTTTAATGCCTGCGGAATCGCGGACTGAATTTATTCAGTTCTGCGATAAGAGCGGCTTTGTGCCGCAAGCGGCACAAAGCGCAACGTCAAGTTACACTTGACGTGTCAAAAATCTTAGATTTAAGGATTTTTGACACTAGACACTAGTTTCTTGGATACAGACTGTAATAAATATTATAAACGGCTTTTCCAAGTTCCGTATTTCTTGCAGAATCGTATCCATGCGGCAGAACGATTGCCATGGCAATTTCCGGATTTTCGTAAGGTGCATACGTAATCAGTGTTGCATGGTCAGGTTCTGTCAGACGTTCCTGTGCTGTACCGGTCTTTGCTGCGATAGAAAGTCCGGATACTTTTAAGGATGAATAACTGTCACCGGCCATTTTCATGCCGGTGTGAACGGCATCCCATGTAGATGAACTGATGTTCATTACATGATCTACTTCTGCGGAATTGTCACGGATCAGCTCTCCGTCGTGGTCAGTAATCTTATCAACAAGTGTCAGATTATAACACGTACCCGAGGTTGCAATCGTTGTAACATAGCGTGCCAGATTCAGACAGCTGAACTGGTGGTTACCCTGTCCGATTGCTGATGCAATAGAGTTTACGGAAGAAGCATGTGGTGTTTCTTCGTAAATTTCAATACCGGCTTTCGTTGCAAGACCTAAATCTTCTGCATAGCGCTTTAAGATATTCGTTCCGGTTGTACTGTTATAAGAACCTGTTTTACTGCATGCAAGCTTGTAGCCTACATTATAAAAGTATACGTTACATGAATCCCTGATTGCGGTTGTAACGGTTTCACCGCCGTGACCGGATAATCTCCAGCACTTTGGAGAAGGTGTTACTTCTGTAAATGCACCGGAACAGTTAAATACTGTGCCGGTTGAAATAATACCGGTATCCAGTCCAGCAATAGAGGAACACGGTTTAAACGTAGAACCCGGTGCGGACTGGGACTGGGTTGCCCAGTTGAAAAGCGGTTTGGCATTGTCGTTAGACAGCTTGTTGTAATATTCTGTATCAATCGTACCGGATAATTTGTTATTATCGTAGCTTGGGTAAGAAACCAGCGCTAAAATATCGCCGTTGTCCGGGTCTGTGATGACACAGGAGCCGGAGCAAGGCTGCAGGGCAAGCTCACCCGGTGTAATTTTCTTGGTCTGAATGGCATTGTACATAAAATCATAAGCGGATACAGCACCGGATGAAAGGGAGGCATAAGAGCCGTCATCGGTTAAATAGCCCTGCTCATATAACAGCATACAGACCTGTCTGCCGGAAAGCTGTTCATTCTGAATCATGTATTTGTACAGTTTCTTAAAGAATGCCGTGTCTGTCTGCAAATTGGACACAATATAGTCTGTCAGAAGTTCGTAGGATTCTTCCAGACTGGTATAAGACTGTGAAGTCAGTGCAGACATATCAATCCAGCCGTTTGAAATACTCTCCGTCAATAGCTGTCGGATGCTGACAGAATTGCTGTCTGTCCATGCTGTGTATACATCATTGGATGTATCAATGGAGTCTTTATTTAAAACACCTTCGTTCATCAGCATTTCATAGACATACCATACATAAACCTGATTTTCCTCTGAAAGGCTTCCATACGGTGTATTGCCGTCTAAGAGTTCGGAAGACAGCCAGCTCATGACAGAATCCTGTTTTGATAAAAATGAACTGTATACACTGCGTTCATTCTCCGTGTCACCTTCTGCAATTTTAGACATTGATACTAAATTATTGTCAATCAGCGCAAAATAAACTTCCTTAATCGGAATGTATACGTGGGATACATTTCCGGTTGTAGAACTATAGGCGTATTTCGTATCGTTACTGACAATGTTGGAAAGCAGAATTTCTACCAGCTTATCTTCAATTGCCGTATAAATCTGCTTTTGCAGATTTACATCAATGGTCAGGTAAACATCATGTCCCGCAGCTGCATCGGTCTCGTCAATGACTTCTGTAATACGTCCGACGGTATCAACATAGACTTCTTTAGAACCCTTCTCTCCCGCAAGTTCGGATTCGAGGGTCTGTTCAATGCCGGTCTTACCAACAATGTCATTGGCTTCGTAAGAATCATCTTCTGCCTTTAATGTGGCAAGTTCAGTTTCTGATACCGTACCGGTATAGCCGATAATCTGGGAGCAGTATGTACTGTCAACATAATGCCGCACATACTGTTCTTCAACGGTAACGCCTACCAGTTCATCGGAATTTTCAAGAATCGCTGCAACCGTTTCATTAGAAACTTCGTTGGCAATTGTAAAGGACATATAACGGTTGTAAGAGTTTGCCGACATGGAAAGGCGCAGGCTTAAAATCTCCAGAATATGTTCCGGGGTAAACGCTGCGGTATCCACACCATACCGGTCAAACAGGTAGTCCATCATTTCATTGGCAGTTGCCGCCTTTTGCTCATCGGATAATTTATCTACGGAAGTAACGCCGTAAACATCTCTTTTAAAACGCAGCACGGCAGAATTGGATACATTAAATTCGTACATTCCGTCACCGGCATAGCTGATTTTAAAATCTGTTGAATACTGGTCGCCCTTTTCTTCGATAATTTCAAGAGTACGGTTGATGGCATTATTGACAGTTGCATTTTTAATATCGGTTGCTTTCATACCGTCTTTATCAGAATATGTACCACTGTCACTGATTTTTACAGCATAAGCAAGTTCATTATAGGCAAGTAAAACACCGTTTCTGTCGTAAATTCTTCCGCGCGTAGCAGCAACGCTCATATTTTTCTGGATGGAGTCCGTTAAATCTGTTACATAAGAAGCGCCTTTGATTATCTGGAGTGAAAATAAACGGTTAATTAAAACCACTACAATCAGGACAAATACCATAATTAATGGAAACAGTCTTGATTTTAACAAACTAATCACATAATCAAAAATATCTTTAATCAACTTTACTGATTCTCCTTTTATCCGTAGGATTTAAGTGCTTATTTAAAAAGGTTACCGGCTTGTATAAAATGACGGCAATCAAAAGTGTGTACACAACCTCCGGCAGAATAAAGCGTGAAATGTAATACATTGCATTCAACCGGTTGTGCAGTAAAAAGTTACCGACATAGGACAGAAAACCGAAACAGAAATCTCCCGCCAGTAATAAGCCAAGCGGAATCAACATTTCTGTTTCTTCGTATTTCTGATAAAAAATGCCGGAGCAGTATCCTATGTATACAAATACAAGGGAAGTAAAACCAAACAGTCCCGAGAAAAATAAATCATAAAAAAATCCGGCAAAAAACCCTACATACATTCCTTCATTTTTTCCATGAAGGAAACCGAATAATACCGGAAGAATAATCAGCAGATTCGGTTTAATGCCGCCGATTGCAATCACTCTGCCGAGTGTGACCTGCAAAAGGTAGAAAAATATGATTAAAATCAATTCTCCGATTTTCCGTTTCATACCCATCTCCTATTTATTATGAATTCTTTTTCTGTGTAATAATCAGAACCTCCTGCAAATGTCCAAAATCTACAGCAGGAACTAAGTACCCTGCCTGTGTCAGATTGTTGGCATCTGCGGTAACATCCTTTGTATAGCCAATGAGAATACCCGGAAGATATTTATCACTGATATTGGAGGTTACGATTTTATCGCCGTTTCTTACAGTGACACTGTTTGCAAAGCCGGAAAGATGAATCAGTCCCGTATCCATTAATTCAATATCGCCTTTTACAATACAGGTATCTCCGGTGTCAATTAACATGCCGCTGACATAGCTGTTATCTTCAATCACTGTTTTAATCTGTGCATAATTCGGACCGACTTCCGTAATAATACCGACAAGACCGCCGCCAGCAATGACATTCATATCTTTTTCAATGCCGTCATTGCTGCCTTTATCAATAGTAAAAGTACTATACCAGTTGCCGGAAGTTGTACCGACAACGCGGGCTGCGACTTTGTTGTATCCAGGATATTTTTCATCCAGTTCATATAAATCGCGCAGGCGGTCTAATTCATAGCTGTCCTGCTTTAGCTGGTTGTTTTCCTCTGTCAGGTCGTCAACCTTTGCCTGTAAGTCTTTGTTTTCTTCAAGCACTGTGCTGATTTCCTGTAAGGTATCATACTTGTCGGATATCCATAATCCGATATAGTTCATACCGCGCTGTACCGGAATTACCACTGTTGAAATGGCATTCCGAAGCGGGGTTGTCAGTTTATCCGTAAAAAAGCTGGTTGCGATAAAAAGCAGACACAGTGCGGATAAACCGATCAGTATATATTTTGAATTCATGAATGAAGCAAGCTTTTTTCTCATGATTCTCCTCATTTCTGAAATGGATTTTTACTTAGTCGTAATTTTTATCCTGTGGTGTGTATGCGACACCGGCAAAATCCGGATTGCTGACAACACCCATCAGACCTCTGACAACACTTTCAGCCGGATTTTCTACAATATTTACGGCAAGGTTTGTTTCCTGATGGATAAACTTCTCCAGATTTCGGATATTGGATGTTCCGCCGGATACATAAATACCATTTTTGATAATATCAGCTGCCAGTTCCGGTGGAGTGCGCTCCAGGATAACTTTAATAGAATCCATAATGGAGTGCAGCGGGTCTACTACAGCTGAATAAATTACATCAGATGAAATATCTACGCTGACAGGCAGTCCTGAAAGCACGTTACGTCCAAAGCCCGGCGCAAAAGTTTCTTCTGCCTGTACGGCACTGCCGAGTTCTTTTTTTAAGCCTTCTGCGGTTTTACTTCCGATAATCAGGTTGTATACTTTTCTGACAGCACTGATAATACTGTCATCTAACTTGTTACCGCCGATTTTAACAGATTTGCTGATAACAATGCCACCTAATGAAAGAACGGAAATTTCTGTTGTTTCAGCACCGATGTTGACAATCATGATACCCTTTGATTTGGTAACGTCTAATCCGGCACCGATGGCATCGGCAACGGGCTTATCTACGATATAGATATTCTTTGCCTTCACCTTGGAATCAGCAACCAGTTCATAAAAAGCTCTCTTTTCTACTTCTGTTACATCCGTTGGAACGGCAATATAAAAGTCTGTGTTACCTGTAAATTTCTTGTCGTCATTCATTTTGTTGAAGAAACGAAGAAGCAGTGTCTGCATATTTTCAATATCGGCGATAACACCAAATTTTACAGGAAAGGAAACTTCAATGTGTTCTGGTGCTTTCTCATACATTTCATATGCTTCGTCACCGAATGCTAAAATATCTTTCTTATTTGCAATTGCAATGATATTTTTCTCATTGATAATCTTATCCTTATCTTTACAGCACATTTTAAAGTTGCTGGTACCGATGTCTACACCATAAATATTCTGTCCCATTTTTGGACTCCTTTCGTCTACATATATTCTTTTTCTTTCAGACTGGTATACGTATTGTCACCGATAATAATGTGGTCGATGACCTGAACTCCTAAAATTTTTCCTGCCTGCACGATTCTGTCCGTTACCGCAATATCATTGTGGCTGGGTGCTGCATCACCGCTTGGATGATTGTGAAGCAGCACAACAGAAACGGCATTGTACTTTAAGGCTTCCGCAAAAACTTCTCTCGGTGTTACAAGTGAAGCATTGACGGTACCGACGGAAAGTACGGTGTCTGCAATTTTACGGCATTTACTGTCAAGCAGAACAAGAATCATATGTTCTTTTTCTAAAAGCCGCAGATCCTGCATATAATAGGCAGCGATGGCTTCCGGTTCGGTGAATTTCAGCTTTGCGGAAGCACTCTGCTTGGCTGTGCGCCGTGACAGTTCACAGATACATTTAATCTGTACGGCCTTGACTTTTCCCACACCCCTGATTTTTAGCAGTTCAGGAATCGTGATGGATGAAAGCCCCAGTAAGCCCTTTGACCTGCAGCACACAGAAAAAATGTGCTGTGCAAGTTCAATGGAATTCATGCCGGATACGCCTGTCCTTAAAATGACAGCCAGCAGTTCGGCATCGGAAAGCGTTTCTGCACCGAGTGTAAGGCATTTTTCATAAGGACGTAAAACGGTATCCGTTTTTTCTGTGCGTATACAGTTGCTTTTTGTGTTCATAGGTCTGCCCTTTCCGGACAAACGGATAATCCTTGTACAGGCTGCTATACAACCTTGTAAATAATGATTGCGAGTATCACGCCAATAATACTTGCAATGGTAATCTTAATCTGCAATGCAAATGTAATGACAAGCACCCCCAGATTAATGACTAAAGGGCTGTCCAGCCCAAAGGTATTGCCATATGACAGCCAGCTTAAAGATTCAATTCCGGCAGTGGACTCTGCAATCAGACCGCCCAGTACAATGCCAATCATAATAAACAGCAGTAAAAACCAGCCGTTCTTATACTTTGATATATTGCTCATGTTTCTCCATTTCTGTCTGTATCAGACTAAACCAACTTGAATTATAGCATAGAATATTTTTAATGTATACAAATAATTGCCATTTTTCTTTCAAAGAAGTTCGTCTTTTTTCGACAATGATATTAAAAAGACAAAATTCCGGCTTCGTATAACTTCTGCATACTCATCATAATGCCGTATTTTGCATGGTACCATGTCAGTCCACCCTGAAAGAACGCTGTATATGGCGGACGAAGCGGACCGTCAGCACTTAGTTCAATGGAAGAACCCTGTACAAATGCGCCTGCTGCCATGATGACATCGGAATCATATCCCGGCATTGCCCACGGCTCAGGAGATACAAAGCTGTCAACAGGGGCAGCTGCCTGAATTCCCTGACAGAAAGCAATCAGTGCTTCCGGTGTGTTTAATTCAACCGCCTGAATAATGTCATGGCGGCTTTCGGTACTGTCAGGAATGACCTTGTAGCCTAACTTTTCGTAAGCATTTGCAGCAAAAATCGCACCCTTTAAAGCACCTGCAACAACGGTCGGCGCAAGGAATAATCCCTGATAGAAGGACTGGTTGACACCGAGTGTTGCACCGACTTCTTTTCCAAGCCCCGGTGAGGATAAACGGTAAGCCGCCTGCTCCACACATTCTTTTGTACCGGCGATGTAGCCACCGCAAGGAGCAAGCCCGCCGCCCGGATTTTTAATCAGTGAACCGACAATCATATCGGCGCCGACTTCTGACGGCTCAATGCGCTCTACGAATTCGCCGTAGCAGTTATCGACCATGCAGATGATGTCGGGACGGATATTTTTAATAAAGGCAATCAGCTCTCCGATTCTTGCAACGGAAAGTGTCGGACGGCTGGCGTAGCCTTTGGAACGCTGGATTGTGACAAGCTTTGTACGTTCATTAATTGCATTTTTAATACCCTCATAGTCAAAATCGCCGTCTGGCAGCAAATCCACCTGGCTGTAAGTAACCCCATATTCGGCAAGACTGCCCTTTGAAGGACGGATACCGATAATTTCATCCATGGTATCATATGGCTTGCCGACAGGTGAAAGCAGTTCATCTCCCGGTCTTAAATTGGCAGACAGTGCAATATTTAATGCGTGTGTACCACACATAATCTGAGGACGGACAAGCGCCGCTTCCGTGTGGAAGACATCGGCATAAACCTGCTCTAAGGTATCTCTGCCGTCATCGTTGTAGCCGTAGCCAGTGGTGCCGTTTAAGTGCATTTCAGCCACGTGGTTTTTCTGCATGGCGGCAACGACTTTCATCTGATTATATTCTGCGGTTTCATCAATTTTTGCGAAACGCTCTTTTAAATTTTCAAGCAGTGTCTGACTGTAGTCATATACTTTTTCATCAATTCCCATCTGCCGGATATACATTTCTTTTGTTGTATTCATCTCTTTATGATTCCTCTTTCCTTTATCATTTTTAACATCGCGTCAAGCATTTCTGCCTGTGAATTATTATAGTCCGGGTAATTCATCCAGGTAACATCCTTTTCCCGTTTAAACCATGTAATCTGCCGCTTGGCAAAATGTCTGGTATCCCGTTTGATAATGTAGCGGGCACGGTCTAAATCGTACTCTCCGTCTAAACTGGCATAAATTTCTTTATAACCGATGCCCTGCATGGATACAAGATTCCTTGAGTATCCTTTATCACGCAGGGCGGTCACTTCTTCTACCAGCCCCGCATCAAACATGGCATCAACCCGCTTGTCAATGCGGTCATATAAGACGGCACGGTCATTATTTAACACAAAATAAATGTAGTTGTAAGGAGAAGTTTTTGCGGCTTCTTCTTCATTGTGTTCGGAAATGCGCTCTCCCGTCTGGTGAAAATACTCTAGTGCCCTTATAACACGTTTGACGTTATTGGGGTGGATTGCCTGCGCGGCGGCAGAATCTACCTGCATAAGCCGTGCGTGCAGATATTCTGCACCCTTTTCTGCGGCGAGCTGGTACAGGCTTTTACGGTACGCATCGGTCTGTCCGCTTTCTGTAAATGAAATATCATATAAAACAGACTGGATATAAAATCCGGTGCCGCCGACTAAAATCGGGATTTTCCCGCGGCTGTAAATATCTGCCATGGCTTCTTTGGCTTTTTTCTGAAAGACCGTGACATTAAATTCTTCATCGGGATTTAATTCGTCTACAAGAAAATGCGGGACACCCTGCATTTCTTCCGGCAGAATCTTTGCCGTGCCGATATTCATTTCTTTATAAATCTGCATAGAGTCCGCACTGATGATTTCACCGTTCACAGCCTTTGCAAGGTTAATGGACAGCGCAGTTTTACCAACAGCGGTCGGACCGGTAAGAATTATTAAAGGATTTTTCATATCAATCTCCATTCCGCAGGCATTTAATGCCGGAGGAATCGCGAACTGAATTTATTCAGTTCTGCGATAAGGGCAGTTTTGTGACGCCTGCGGCACAATACTGTTGGGTAAAAAATCTTAGATTTAAGGATTTTTTACCCTTATCTCCATTCCGCAGGATTTTTTATAGAATCCGCTTGAATTTCCGTTCTATTTCGTATTTGGTCATTTTAATCAGTGTCGGTCTTCCGTGTGGGCAGTTGTATGGATTTTCGGCTTCCATTAATTCGCGCATGAGTTCCTCGGCTTCTTTAAATGAAAGACGGTTATTGCCTTTGACTGCCGCCTTGCAGGACATGGATGCCACCTTTTCCGTAATACGCTCCGGGTCGTGGGTGGCAGATTCGTCCGCAATCGTGTCAATTAGTTCAATCAGAAGCTGTTTGCAGTCAATCACGGTCGGCAGTTCTGCCGGAAGTCCGGTCACTTTATATTCTTTTCCGCCAAACTCCTCGATTTCATAGCCGAGTGCTGTAAAAGTCTTCCAGTTTTCTTTTAAAATCTGTTCTTCACGAAGACTAAGCGTTAAAATGACCGGCGGCATAATCATCTGCGAGTGATAGGTTTTTTCATGGAACTGCTTCATCAGCCGTTCATATAAAATCTTTTCATGGGCAGCGTGCTGGTCCATCATGTAAAATGAATCTTCAAATTCAATGAGCCAGTAAGTATCAAACAACTGTCCGATAATGCGGTAATCCTGTTTGTGATTCACATCTAAAAGCTTGTCTTCAAACAGATTCATCTGCTCTGCCGGTTTTGCTGTTTGTTGTGTATCCTGTGAGTCCTGCACATTTTGTGTATTGTGTGTATTTTGTATGTTTTGTCTGCTTTGTGTGTTGTGTGTGCCGTATGGAGTAACGCTTTCTGACACGGTGTCGGAAAGTGATTTTTCTGCCGGATCGGGCAGACGTTCTGCTTCAAACGGTTCAGGCAGACGTGAAGGTTTTTGCACAGACATGGACGGTATAGGCGGTTCCGGCTGTGCGGAAGCGTTCTGTTGTGTGGTTGTGTTCTGCATAGCACTTTCCGTAACCGTATCGGACGGCTTAACCTCCGGGATTAACTCCCGTCGATTTAAGGCATCGGTAATCGCGTCCAGCACAAACTGATAGACAAACTCATTTTTGGAAAAACGAAGCTCCATTTTGGTCGGATGTACATTGACATCTAAAATGGACGGGTTAATCTGAAAATGCAGTGCCGTAAACGGATAGTTATGCGGCATAATAAAACCGCGGTACGCTTCTTCTATAGCCCTTGTAATAATGTGGCTTTTAATATATCTGCCGTTAATGTAATAATTTTCAAATCCACGGTTACCGCGGCAGATTGCGGGCTTTCCGATAAATCCCGTGATGTGGATATCCTGCGTGGATACATCCAGTTCAATCAGATTTTTGGTAATGTCCCGTCCGTACACGGAATAAATAATATCCTTTAAATTCATGTTGCCGGACGTATGCAGACGGTTCTGGTTGTTGCTGATAAAACGGAAAGAAATGTCAGGGTGTGACAGGGACAGATGTTCTAACAGCGCGTTGATATATCCGGCTTCGGTTGCCGCCGTCTTTAAAAATTTACGGCGCACAGGTGTGTTAAAAAACAGGTTACGGATCATAAATGTCGTTCCGTCCGGTGCGCCGACTTCTTCAAAGCTGACTTCCTTTCCGCCTTCAATCACGTATCGGATACCGGTAAAGCTGTCTGCCGTTTTTGTCACCAGTTCAATCTGTGAAACAGCGGCAATGCTTGAGAGAGCCTCTCCGCGGAAACCTAAGGAGGAAACATTCATTAAATCTTCAATGGATTTGATTTTACTTGTGGAATGGCGCAAAAATGCCAGTTTGATTTCTTCGGGCGCAATACCGCTTCCGTTATCGGTAATGCGGATAAAAGAAATACCGCCCTCTTTAATCTCTATGGTAATGGCGGTTGCCCCGGCATCAATCGCATTTTCTACAAGTTCCTTTACAACCGAAGAAGGACGTTCAATCACTTCTCCGGCGGCAATTTTATTAATTGTACTTTGATCGAGTACCTGTATCGGCATTTTTACACCTTCTTTCTAATCTGCTTTATAAGCTGTTTCCCGGTAGTTAACGTTTACCAGCGGTTTTTTACCCTGCCTTGTAATTTATATAACGTATTTAAGGCATCAATCGGTGTCATATTACTGATGTCGAGTGCCTTAATATCTTCGATAATATCATCATTATTGACTGTATCAAAAAGTGACATCTGCTTTACCTCTAAATCATCCACTTTTTTATATGAATCTACCAGTTTTTCCTGTTTCTTGGAATACTGCGCAATATCACGGGCTTTCAGTGAAATATCCGCATCGGATAAATCGGCAACCAGTTCCTTTGCACGTTCGATAACCGTATCCGGTACGCCTGCAAGCTTGGCAACCTGGATACCGTAACTTTTATCCGCGCCGCCTTTAATGATTTTACGCAGGAAAACGATGTCATCGCCGTTTTCTTTGACGGCAATGCAGTAGTTGTTGACACCGTCTAATGTACCTTCCAGTTCGGTCAGTTCGTGGTAGTGTGTGGCAAACAGCGTCTTGGCGCCAAGCAACTTAGTATTTGCGATATACTCAACAACGGCCCATGCAATGCTTAATCCGTCAAATGTACTCGTTCCGCGTCCGATTTCATCCAAAATCAGAAGGCTCTTTGGTGTAGCGTTGCGCAGGATATTGGCAACCTCCGTCATTTCCACCATAAATGTAGACTGACCGGAAGCTAAGTCATCGGAAGCTCCGACACGCGTAAAAATGCGGTCTACAATACCAATATTGGCTTCCTGTGCCGGAACAAACGAACCGATTTGTGCCATCAGAACGATTAAAGCCGTCTGGCGCATATAAGTGGATTTACCAGCCATGTTCGGTCCTGTAATAATGGAAATGCGGTTCTTTGCATTGTCAAGGTATGTATTGTTGGCGACAAACATATCGTTGCGGATCATTTTTTCGACAACCGGGTGTCTGCCGTTTTTAATGTCAATAATGCCTTTTTCGTTAATCGCCGGTTTTACATAGTTGTACTGCTGTGCGACAACGGAAAGTGCCGTATAGACATCGATTTCCGCAATCGCGCGGGCAGTGGATTTGATACGGCGTACTTCGGCGGCAATGCTGTCACGGACTTCGTTAAATAAGTCATATTCCAGACTGCAAAGCTTATCTTCCGCCCCTAAAATAACGTCTTCAAGCTTCTTTAATTCATCGGTGGTGTACCGTTCCGCATTGGTTAAAGTCTGCTTGCGCACCCAGTCTGCCGGAACTAAATTCTTAAAGGAATTTGTTACTTCTAAGTAATAACCAAAGACCTTATTGTATTTGACTTTTAAATTTTTAATGCCGGTTGCTTCTTTTTCTCTTGCTTCTAGCTGCGCAAGCCACTCTTTGCCTTCGGTTTTGGCGCGGCGCAGTTCATCGGCTTCTTTGGAAAAGCCTTCTTTGATAATACCGGCTTCACGGATGGTAATCGGCGGTTCTTCTACGATTGCAGAGGAAATCAGCGAATATATATCTGCAAGGTCGTCTAAATTTGCAAAACATTCGGCGAAAAGATCACTTTCCATTGTGCCGATAAGCTTCTTTATATACGGAAGCATTTCAAGTGAATTACGGAATGCAATCAAATCACGTGGGTTTGCGGATTTACAGCTGATTTTTGTCATAATACGCTCTAAATCGTACACCGGATTTAAGTATTCGCGGATTTCTTCGCGGTCTATTGCACGGTTGTTACACTCCTCGATACCTGCCTGCCGCTTTAAAATGTCTTCTTTATTAATCAGCGGCTGTTCAATCATGGAGCGTAACGCACGCGCACCCATGGCGGTTTTAGTTTTGTCAAGCACCCATAAAAGCGAGCCTTTTTTCTGTTTTTCGCGCATGGTTTCAACCAGTTCCAGATTCCGTCTTGAGGAGCTGTCAATCAGCATATATTTTCCGGTAGTGTACGGCACTATTGAGGTAATGTGGTCTACACTGCCCTTCTGCATTTCATATAGATACAACAGCAATGCGCCTGCAGCAATTGTGCCGGCGGTATAATCCTTTAAGCCAAGGCCGTCCAGTACGCCGACCTTAAAATGAGTCAGCAGCTTTTTAATACAGGTATCTTCATCAAAATACCAGCTATCCAGCGTGGACATGGTAATGCCCAATTTGTCATTGACAGCAGTTAAATCAATACCACTCATTGAAAAGTATTCATTGGTAATGATTTCTGACGGAACAAATTTATTGATTTCGTCAATCAGTTCACTGCCGGAAGACAGTTCGGTTACAAAGTAATCTCCGGTTGAAAAATCTGCAATCGATACACCGATTTTCTCACCGAGATAGACAATGCTCATCAGATAGTTGTTTTTGGTTTCGTCTAAAGCCTGTGTATTTAAATTCGTGCCGGGTGTAACGATGCGGATGACTTCCCGTTTTACAATGCCTTTAGCCTGCTTCGGGTCTTCGACCTGTTCACAGATGGCAACCTTGTGTCCGTTGGCAACCAGTCTGTTTAAGTAGGTTTCGGCAGCATGAAATGGGATTCCGCACATCGGCGCGCGTTCTGCCTGTCCGCAGTCTTTTCCGGTCAGTGTCAGTTCCAGTTCTTTTGATACGACAAGTGCATCATCAAAAAACATTTCATAGAAGTCACCCAGTCTGTAAAATAAGATACAGTCTTTATATTCTTCCTTTGTTTTTAAATAATGCTGCATCATCGGTGAGTATTCAGCCATTATGCGTTCTCCTGTTCACCCATATAGTAAAAGCCACGGCATTCTGTCAGCCGTACATTGACAAGTGTTCCGATTAAATCCTTTGAACCCGGAAAATGAACTAAAATGTTGTTGGTCATGCGGCCTGTGACATAGCTTGCATCATGGTCGTCCACGTCTTCAACAAGTACCTGCTGTACCGTGCCTTCATAGCGGTTACTGATAGAGCGGGATACTTCATTTACGGTTTCTAATAACCGGTTGAAGCGGTTTTTAACAACATCTTCCGGCACCTGATTTTCCATTGCGGCAGCAGGTGTTCCGGTACGCTTTGAATAGATAAAGGTATACGCACTGTCGTATTTTGCTTTTCTTACAACGTCTAAGGTTTCTTCAAAATCTTCTTCTGTTTCACCCGGAAAACCGACAATAATATCGGTTGTCAGGGATACGTCCGGCATTTTACTGCGGATTTTATCAACCAGTTCCAGATAATGCTCCTTTGTGTAGTTACGGTTCATCAGCTTTAATAAACGGCTGCTGCCCGACTGCACCGGAAGGTGTACGTGGTTGCAGATTTTTTTGGACTTGCTCATAACGTCGATTAAGTCATCGGATAAATCCTTCGGATGCGGTGTCATAAAACGGATACGCTCTAAGCCGTCAATCTTTTCCACTTCCTGTAATAATTCTGCAAATGTAACCGGAACAGAAAGATTTTTACCGTAAGAATTAACATTTTGTCCTAAAAGCATGACTTCCTTGACACCGTCTTTTACAAGACGTTCAATTTCCATGATAATTTCTTTCGGCTCACGGCTCTTTTCGCGGCCGCGCACATATGGCACGATACAGTAACTGCAGAAGTTGTTACAGCCGTACATAATATTAACACCGGATTTAAACGGATATTTACGCATAGTCGGCAGTTCTTCCACCACTTCTTTTGTACTGTCCCAGATGTCGATAATCTGGTCTTCCTGTGTCCATCTGCTGTAGAGCAGTTCTGCCAGCTTGAAAATGTTGAATGTACCGAACATAATGTCGACAAAGCGGTAAGACTGCTTGATTTTTTCAACAACCTGTGTTTCCTGCATCATACAGCCGCACAGTGCGATAATCATATGCGGATTTTTCTTTTTTAAGCCGTTTAAGTGGCCAAGACGTCCGTATACACGCAGGTTGGCATTTTCACGGACGGTACAGGTATTGTAAAGCACGAGGTCGGCTTCTTCTGTTTCAACCGGAACATAGCCGATTTCCGTTAAAATACCAAGAAGCTTTTCAGAGTCCCTCGCATTCATCTGACACCCAAACGTCTGGGTACAGCAGGTTAAGGGACGTCCTAACTTTTCCTGTAAGTCTGCTACATAAGCTTTGCATTTTTCTATAAAATATAACTGTCGTTCCAGGGAATCCTGTGGAATAACATCGGTAAGTGCAATATTGCCCATTTAAAATACTCCTTATTTCTATAATCTGTCATTGTATCAGTTTAAAACCGTCAACTCATAATTTTACTGAATTCCATAAAAAAAGTCAAATCTACAATGAAATTTTGTAGATTTGACTCTGCTGTTAAATATAGCTGGCGGCAAAATTTCCGGCATTCATCGGTTTGCCGTAGAAAAAGCCTTGAATACAGTCTGGTTTTAATGTCATGACCTTGTCGTATTCTTCCTGCGTTTCGACACCTTCCACGCAGACCTTGATGTTAAAGTTGTGCGCCATTTCCGTTACATACTTGACAAGTGTGTAGTTTTGGCTGCTTTCATTAATATCTTTGATAAACAGACGGTCGATTTTGATAATGCCAAACATCATATCGCGGATATAGCGCAGGTTAGAATAGCCCGTTCCGAAATCGTCAATGGCAAGATTTAAGCTTTTGTTATTAAAAGAATTTAACACATGCTTTACGGCAGTATTATTTTCCAGCTCGCCGCTTTCCGTGACCTCAAAAACAACATGTTTGGCAGAGAGTTCATACTGTTCCAGTAATTCTACCGCGTCTTTTAAAATATCACTTTTAATAATCTGTACAAAGGACAGGTTAATATTCATTATAAAATCCGGATAAACCGAAACCCATGCTTTACACTGCCGCACCGCATTTTCAATAATCCATTTGCCGAGCGGGATGATTAAGGCGCTTTCTTCAAGCAGTGGAACGAAATCAACCGGTGACATAAAACCGTATTTCTCACTGTGCCAGCGGATTAAGGCTTCCGAGCCGTAGAGGGTGTTCGTCTGCGGTTTCATAATTGGCTGGTAATAGACTTCAAAGCCCTTAAAATCATTTTCCACACATTTTCTTAATTCTTCCTGAATATCAATTCTGCGGATATAGGAAAGATATTCATCTTCTGAATATGGTGTAAAGGTGTTTTTACCATTTAATTTTGAAACATGCAGTGCAAATTTGGCATTTTTTAAAACATCTTCGTAAGAATTCTCCTGTGTATTAAAGGAAGCCGCACCACCGGAAATCGTGAAAAACATATGATACCCGTTTTTTTCAATTGAAGAATCGATCTTTCTACGGATAGTTTTATACAATTTTTTCGCATCGGCGGTGGTACATGACGGCTGTTCTTTTAAAATCACGGCAAATTCATCCCCGTGGAAACGGAATACATTTTCACGGTTTTTGCAGCAGACGGCAATTGCCTCTGCAACACCTGCAAGCAGAATGTTGCCCATTTTGGTACCGTATTTTTCATTGATTTCGCGGAAATTGTCAATGCCGATTAACAATATTGTGCCGGTAACAGGCTGCGGCTCTGCGATTTTTGCAAGGGCATAACGCTCTTTTAACACATCTTCACAGTAAAGGCTTGTGATATTGTCGTATTTGTTATGCTTTCCGATTTCGGAAATGCAGCCTATCAGCATGAAAGGCTCACCATTTTCATTAAAAAAGGTACGGCTTTTTCCGCTTACCCATATAATTTCATCATCTTTGGTAATCAGGCGGTACTCCAGATTGTGCTGTGCTTTTTCCTGATTGCGCACGGCACGGATATCAGCAGCCAGCCTGTCCCAGTCTTTTGGATAAACCAGAGGTTTCAAAGCGCTGGAAGCTAATTTGATATGTTCCTCTTCCAAAGTAAAAGTATCCAGTGCGGATTTACTTATATGAAACAAATCATTTTCTAAATCATAAACGAACACATAGTTATCAGTACATTCATCAATCAGCGTAAAGACATCTTCATACGCTTTTAAATCTTTAACACTTTTTATCATTACAATTCCCCATTCTGCCGTCAGACGGCATTAAAATTACCTGTAAATTTTTCAAGGCTACTTCCGGACTTGTCCGTTTCCGTAAATGACATATTTGGAAGTGGTCAACGCATCCAGTCCCATCGGACCGCGTGCGTGAATCTTTTGTGTGCTGATACCGATTTCCGCACCGAAGCCAAACTCAAATCCATCCGTAAAACGGGTCGAAGCATTGACATAGACGGCGGCGGCATCAATTTCATTTAAAAACTGCTGTGCGTGGTCATAATCTTTTGTGATAATGGCCTCGGAATGACCGGTATTATAGCGGTTAATGTGTGCAATTGCTTCATCAATGGAATCCACAACCTTTAATGAAATGATGTAATCTAAGTATTCCGTTCCCCAGTCGTCTTCCGTTGCCGGAACAATCCGTGAGTCGGCAGCCATGGCACGTTCATCACCACGGATTTCAACGTTTTTTAATTTTAAGCGGTCAACCAGCTGCGGGATAAATTCACCGGCAATCTTACTGTGGACAACTAAAGATTCACAGGCATTGCAGACACCGATACGCTGTGTTTTTGCATTGAAAATAATATCTTCCGCCATCTTGAAGTCTGCATATTCATCCACATAAATATGGCAGTTTCCGGTTCCTGTTTCAATGACCGGAACGGTGCTGTTTTGGACGACATTCTGAATCAGTCCGGCACCGCCTCTCGGAATAATGACATCAATATATTTATTCATATGCATTAATTCTGTAACAAGCGCCCTGTCGGTATCGGTAACCAGCTGGATGGCATCCGGATTGATACCACATTCTTTCAGGCTTTCGGTAATTACGGAAACGATTGCCGTATTGGAGTGAATCGCATCACTGCCACCTCTTAAAATAACGGCATTGCCGGATTTTAAAGTCAGTCCGAAAGCATCGGCAGTAACATTTGGACGGGATTCATAAATAATGGCGATAACACCTAACGGCACCTTTTTTTTACCAATCATTAGACCGTTTGGACGCTGCTTCATGGAAGTGATTTCACCAATCGGGTCGTCTAACTGCACAATCTGATACAAGCCTTCTGCCATGCCTTCAATTCTGGCATCGGTCAGTGTCAGACGGTCAATCATTGCCGGTTTCATCTGATTTTTCTTTGCGGCTTCAATGTCTTTTGCATTGGCAGCCTGAATGGTATCACGTTTTGCAAGCAGTGCATCTGCAGCTGCTTTTAAAGCATTATTGCGTTCGGTGATTCTGGTTTTTGCAAGCTGGGCGGCGGCTGTTTTTGCACGCTGTCCCATTACGGTAAGTGTTTCCATATTTTTTCTGCCCTCCATAAAATTTTTATATTTTTACGATTCTTTATTTTGCAGGCATTTTCGTCTGTTGTTACAGAACCGCCTGTTCAGTAATAATACAATCTGGTTTTAAGTCGTAGCTTTCGGTTTCGATATGGTCTACAATCTGAAAAGAAAAAGCTACAGCGGCTTTGTAAAACGCCGGGTGCTGTTCTAAATAGCGGTCGTAAAATCCGCCGCCATATCCGGCACGGTGGTGTTCTTTATCAAAAGCAAGTCCGGGCATAATCATCAGCCCCTGCTCCGGTTCACAGATATCAGTATTATCGGGTTCTAAAATACCGTATTTGCCGGGCTTTAATTCTGACAGCGCCGTAATCCGGTGGAACTTCATATCCCTGCCGTAGACCTTTGGCACAAGCACGGTTTTGCCCAGGGAAAGACAATTGTCAATAAAGGAATGGGTTTCCACTTCCTGATTGTAACTGACATAAGTAAGTACGGTATCTGCGCTGTAAAAAAAATCCTGTGAAATAAGCCGATCTATGATTTGACGGCTGTTTTCATGAATCTGTGCCGGTGTCATTTTATTTTTTTCTGCTTTTACAAATACTCTTGCCTGTTCTTTAGTCATAACTGCCTCGTTTTGTCTTAATTGCCGTATTTTCTGGCATTTTCCAATGCTTCCTGCTCCAGCCGCTTCATTTTTTCTTCATGCCGCTTCTTGACATCAATCATAGAACCGTCCGGGTTCTGGATTTTAATGGAATCGAGCGTCCCTCTTAAATTGTTGTGGAATGCTGCAACGTACTCTGCACGAAGCTGCTTTTGTTCCTCGGCTTCGGCGCTTGTTAAGCCTTCTGCCTTGGACTTGCGGTATAATTCGTTAATCCGGTTAATAGTGTCCTGTGTTACCATACAAATGTTCTCCTGTTCTAATTGGTAAAAATCAGTAAATCGTCAAAAAATGCGATACAGTCTTTATATTTTGCACGCGTCTTAAAAATGGAATGGTGCATATCCGGGTATCGGAAAACCTCAATGTAATAGTTTTCCTTACGCATAAAAAACATTTTTTTAACATGGTGCTGCGTAACAATTAAATCCCTGCGGATAAATTTAATACGTACATCACCGCTTAATTTAATGTCGGTTTTCTGTGTATTCAGATTAATTAAACGCGTATTTTTGTCCGTATTTTTAATAATATACGGGGTATCATTTAAAATATACGTATGATTCAAATCGGAAATCCTGGTAATATTGCTGTTTAAGCGTACTTTCTTCACTTTTGTTTCATAATCGTATATAATAACTTCTTCTATTTTTTTTGAAACATCGACTTTTGAATAGACAATATCATTGTCATACTGGCGGATGTATGGAAATGTAATTTCCTCAGAGCCTTCATCTAAAATTTCCAGAAATGCATTGTTCTGATTTAACAGCAGTTCGGAAATAAACTGCTTGATATTGACAATGCCGATGATTTCTTTCTGCTTAAAAGGCTGTATGGCAGTATCAGAAAAAACCAGTTCTTCTAACATCGGACTCCCCAGTTTGATAATACATAAATTACCTGAAAGAGGAATCAGTTTTTCAATGCCGGATGTGGCAATCACAGAATCTTTTAGCAAACGCTCTTTATTTTCCTGTATTTCTTTTAAAAGCATTTTATGTGTACCCATGCCGTTGCTAAACAGTCCGGTACTGCTTAAATTTTCTCTGGAATATGTAATTTCATCAAAAATACAGTAGTTTTCATCCAGTACAAAAGCTTTTAATAAAAGCACATTGCCGAGTTTCGTCAGGTCTGCCACGGTGGTATGGATAATATGATACGCACCGGTACTGACATCGTAACGGTAGTAAGAAATCTCTACCTGTGTTTCATTAATACTGCTTGCGGATGTAAACAGTATATGGTTATGGGAAACTGCTGCATAACTGATGTTTGCCAAATTGTATTTATGAATTTCCGGTAAGATTTCAAGCCGTTCGTTTGTCAGCGGATTCAGCATAAAAATTTTTTTGCCGGGAAAACGTCCAAGACGGTAATTGGCATCTACGACCTGAAGCAGAAGCTGGTCATTAACCGGGATGTAATTACCCTCTTCAAAATTTTTGACAAGTTTGATGTCCATTCATTCCTCCCACAGCGTTTTAAATCAGCTCTTTTAAATCAAAATCCTTATTGCGGTGATTTAAAAAGAGTGTGCCAATATCCTCTCCATTTAAAATTCCAACAATATTTTCTACGTTATTGGCATTGGTAATGACCATATCGGCTCCTGAATTGGCAGCAATCATGGCAGCGGCAATTTTTGATGCCATACCGCCGGTTCCGACACTGCTGCCGGAAGTTGCCTTGCCCATCTGAATCAGTGAGTCATCGATGGTTTCAACATAATGAATAAAGCGTGCATCCGGATTCGTTCGCGGATCATCTGTATACATGCCGTCAATATCCGATAACAGAATCAGTAAATCCGCATCGGTAATAGAAGCAACGACAGCCGAAAGGCGGTCATTATCGCCAAAGGTCTGTACCTGCTCAATTTCCGAAGTCGAAATGGTATCATTTTCATTGACAACCGGAATTGCCCCAAGCTTTGACAATTCGCGGAATGTATTTTCGGCATTCTGGCGGCTGACCGGATTTAACACAATTGTCTTTGTCAGCAGAACCTGTGCCGCAAGGGAATTGTATTCGGAAAAAATCTTCTGATAAACCATCATCAGCTTAGCCTGTCCGATGGCGGCACACGCCTGCTTTACGGATAAATCATCGGGACGGTCATGCAGACCGATGGCATTTCTTCCGACGGCGATTGCACCGGAAGATACCAATATAACGTCTTTTCCGGAATTTTTAATATCGACCAGAATACGAACCAGTTTTTCGATTTTTAATAAATTTAATTTACCCGTATTATCATGCATGAGGGAAGAAGAACCGATTTTTACAACAATCCGTTTCTTCTCTTTCATTCGCTCTCTTATGCTGCTCATTTTTATGTTCTCCAAATTTCATCTACTATATATTTTGCATACTTTTGTTATTTTACACCATTTAAGGTAAAATGTCACGTTTTTTCTAGTTTGTGGCAATCTGCTCGGCAATTTTTAAACCATCAACGGCGGCAGAGGTAATACCGCCTGCATATCCTGCACCCTCTCCGCACGGGTACAGACCGTGAAGTGTCACAGACTGTAAGGAGTCGCCGCGCAGAATACGAACCGGGCTGGAGGTCCGGCTTTCAACACCCGAAAGCACGGCTTCTTCCATGTCAAATCCCTTAATGCGCGTTGAAAATCCGGTGATGCCCTCTTTTAACGGTGCTGTGAGAAACTCCGGTAAAACGTGGTTTAAGTTGCCAAAGGTGTACGCGCCTTTTATGGACGGCGTTACGGCACCGAAACCGGTCGATATGCGGTTGTTCTTGAAATCACCGTATAACTGTACGGGAATTTTGCCGTTTCCCTCCCGCCATGCGAGGTTTTCAAGTCTGCGCTGGAAGTGCATGCCGTCTAAAATGTTACTGCCGAAATCCTCCGGCGTTACGGTGACGATAATGGCACTGTTGGCATTGTCACCGTTTCTGCCTGAATAACTCATGCCATTTACGGCAATGCGTTCTTTTTCGGAAGAAGCGTTGACCACGTAACCGCCCGGACACATACAGAAAGAATACACGCCTTTGCCGGTGGATGTCTGAAATGTTACTTTATAATCGGCAGCAGGCAGTTTATAGTGGCAGTCGCCATACGCATTCTGATTGATAAAGGACTGCGGGTGTTCCATGCGCACACCGACCGCAAAAGCCTTCGGCTGCATGGAGATTCCCTGTGCCAGAAGCATTTCAAAGGTATCTCTGGCACTGTGACCGATTGCAAGACAGACGGTATTACAGGCGTGGGTGAAGGATTTGTTTTCTGCACGGTCAAAGACGGTAATGCCGTTTACTGCGCCGTCTTTTTCATGAATTGCCGTGAGTTTTGTCTGGAAATGCACCTCGCCGCCGCAGGCAGTGATTTTTTTACGGATATTCTGCACAACCTTGGCAAGAACATCAGTTCCGATATGCGGCTTATTCACATATAAAATCCGCGAATCCGCACCAAATTCTGCAAATATGCGTAAAACTTCGTGGATTCTTCCGGTTGGGTCTTTAATCGCCGTATTTAATTTACCGTCCGAAAATGTACCGGCGCCGCCCTCTCCGAACTGGACGTTCGATTCGGTATTGAGTGCGCCGCCCTGCCAGAACGCCTCGACTTCTTTTTTACGCTGTCCGATACTGTCACCACGCTCAAATACAATCGGGCGCAGTCCTGCTTCGGCAAGCTTTAATGCGGCAAACATACCCGCAGGGCCGAAACCGATAATGACCGGACGGTCTTCTTCTTTTAAAATCTGCCTTGATACGGCAGGGAATGTGTATCCTTTTTGGGTAACCGGTGTAATGTCACGGTTCTTTAACTTTTTAATCCATGTAGCTTCGTCCACCGGCTTTTTGCCGTTAAGCAGAATGTCGGAAACATGCACGCTGTATATGTATAAGATATCCGGTTTATGTCTGGAATCAATGGACTGCTTTGCAATCTCAATGCGGCAGGTATCCTTCGGTGAAAGGCGCAGTGCTTTGTAAACTGCCTGATGTAATGCCGTTTCCGGGCTGTCCGGTTTTAAACGAATCTGACTAATTTGAATCATAGTGAGTTCCTTTCTGTGAAATACAATACTGTGCGGCAGAAGTTCCCGCCAGATGTCCACTGCTCCATGCCCATTGCAGGTTGTAGCCGCCGCATTTTCCGTCTACGTCTAAAAGTTCTCCCGCAAAGAAAAGTCCGGGACATAAAAGAGACTGCATGAACTGGGAATCCACCTCTTCAAGAGATACACCACCCTGACAGATTTGTGCGGCATCAAAGGAGCGGCTTCCGGTAATGTCAAAGGAAAAATCTTTAAAAGCTGTTATCATTTTTGCAATACCTTTTTTCCCAAGTGCGTCCATAGTCGTACCGGCTGGATAACCGTAGCTTTTTGCCACTGCCTGTACAAGCTTTTTGTTGAGCAGTCCCGAAAAGAACGTGACAATATCCTGCGTATTATGCTGATACATGCGTTTTATCGACTGTGTAATAAGGGTTTCCGCTTCAAAGTCCGGAAGCATATCCACAACTGCCGTCACGATTCTTTTACTGTCTGCGGCTTTGACGGCATAGCGGCTGACCTGAAATACGGGAATCCCCGAAATGCCGTAGTCCGTATACTGGATTTCTCCGGTATCCGAAGCAACAGGATGTCCGTCTGCAAAAACAGTAACCGTTCCTGTACTGCGCACGCCGGACATCGCTTTGCACAGCGGATTGTCGGAAGTAAGCTGTACGAGTGCCGGAAGCGGTTTTATAATGTGGTGTCCGAATTTTCTGGCAAGTGTATAGCCTGAGCCGTCCGAGCCTGTCTTTGGTGCGGCTTTTGAGCCGGTGGCAAGAATACAGGCGTGGCCGCAGAAGCTGTCGGTATCGGTCGTCACATAAAATGAACCGTCTTTTTTTTCAACGGACAGAACAGACTGTTCGGTAAACACGGTCACACCGCTCTGTTCGACTTCATACCGCAGTGCGGACTGCAAAGAAGCCGCCGTTTCCGAATGGGGATAGACATATCCGTTTCTGTCCTTGTGGTAAATGCCTGCATTTTCAAAAAAATCAAGGGTATCCTGTACCGGAAAGGTATTTAAAACCTGCATGACAAAGTTAGGATTGCCGTTCTGATAACAGTCTGCCTGCATATGCAGGTTGGTAAAGTTACATTTTCCGTTGCCGGTCTGGAGTATTTTTGAACCCAGCCGTGCCGTATGTTCTATTAAAATGACAGATGCACCGCCCTGTGAAGCGCAGACAGCGGACATCATGCCCGCGGCGCCGCCGCCGATAACAATGCAGTCACAGGTGTGGCTGTTTAATTTTGTCATAAAAATCCTCGTTTCTTTATTGTTTTTTCAGTTTTATATTTTAACAGACCACAGGTACAGGCGCAATATTTAACTGCTGTAGGTCTGTAAAAATTCGTAAAGTTCCTGCTCTCCGGTGATGTACAGACCGTATTTTAACTGCTCCCGGATTTCAACCGGCATGAGGTTTACCGCTACATCGGCGTAGTCGTAAAAAATCTTGTCATCTCCCCGGTAAATGCACAGGCGGTCTTCACTGTAAATCAGGTAAAAGGTTTCTTTTTTGGTCTGTACTTTTCCGTTGGCATAAATGCCGGCAGAGGTGTCTGCCAGACTGGTGCTGTCAGTTTCTGCCCGGTAGACAAAGGTTTCCTCTTTGGTAATATTTTTTGTATTTTCCTTTGAAGCAAAGAAAAAGATGCACCCAAAGCCTGCAATAAACAGTACTAATATTCCGGCTGCGCCGCTGATCCATTCTATTCGTTTCATAAATTGGTACCCTTTCTATAAGAAATCGTTATACTGGTATTTTTTACAGAAATGTAAAATTTATACTTTTTTATAAAAGGATACTGTTATATTAATTTTTATTTCTGAGCGGTTTTGTCGGGAAGTGGCAATGAAAAATCACAGGTCCAATTCACTACAAAACGATAGAAATTTTCCACGGCCGGCGGCATATACACGGAATCGTCATGGACAAGGTAAAAATTCCGTTCATAGGACGGTGATGTAATTGAAAGAATTTTTACCGGTAATTTCTGCAGTAAATCCATGTAGGGAACTACGGCAATGCCAAAGCCTTCTGCGACGAGTCCGGCAATAACCTCATCTTCTTCTGTTTCAGTGACAATATTGGGAACGGCATTTTCACGCAGAAACATATCATCAATGACACTGCGGATACCAGAGGTCTGTGTAAAATAGATGTGCGGATATGATGCAGTATCTGCAAGCCGGACACCGGTATTTACGGCAAGCGGGTGATTTTGGGGAACAATAACGACAAGCTCCTGTTTCTGGACGGGAACGGCGGTCAGTTTTAAGTCGTCCTGCGGTTTGGAGCAGAACAGCAAATCTACTTTTTGCTGCTGCAAATCGTCCAACAGCTGTTTGGTGATTCCGGTATGAAAGGTTAAACGGATATCATTTTCCGGGTATGCCTGTAAAAATTCTGCCGCCAGCCGCGGGACAAAACGGATTCCAAGCGGGCGTACAAAGCCCAGACGTATCAGTCCGGAACCACGGGCACTGCGCTGCAGCGAAGCGATGCCGTCATCTAATGTAGAAAGGGTATGCTCCGCACAGGCAAGAAATTCCCTGCCAAACGGTGTAAGCAGGGTGTTCCTGCCGTTTTTTTCAAATAAAGGCACACCGAGTTCTTTTTCCATCTGTGCAATGGCATGGCTTAAACTGGGCTGCGTAATGCACAGCTGCTGGGCAGCTTTTGTATAGTGTTTTACGTGTGCGAGGGTTACAAAGTAACGCAGATAAAATAGGTTCAAAGAAATTCCTCCTGTAGGGGTGCTAAAATAAAAGGAATATTATTTTAGCTTTTATTTTATTCTTTCTCGTAATTTAATAAGGCTTCCTTTGCTTCTTCTTCTGTTAAACTACAATTTTTGATAATGTTGTCAATAATAACATTATCTGGGAAATTTAGTCTTTTTAACGTTATAATAGTTGTTTTGATAGCTGCATCTTCTCTTTCTTCCCTGATTTTTTCCATTATTGTCATATACTCCACCTTCCATTTCTTTTTAGCAATTGATTCATTAACAGCCCCTTGTAATTCTTTTGTAAAATTACTATTTGTTTCTTTCTTTGATAAAAAATCCAAGAAACTGCACATATCTTCTGATAATCCGTTTCTTGAGCCTGCCGCATTAACAATGACTTTTGTTGCCTCATCACCGAGTCTTACAGAATAATCCTGCTCACAAATATAGTTAAATGTATATACAGGCAGATTTTTTCCAAATACATCTTCCAGACAGATAAAAATTACATATGATTTCTTTAATTCAGAATATCTCATACCTTTCTGAATTAAATTAAGGTCAATCATTCCCTGATAATATCTGGTTCGTTTAGGCAGGTCTTTCTGTCTTGTCGTCTGCATTTCAATATCATAAACAGTGTTTTCTGCCTCATCGACATATACATCAAATCTGACACCCTTTCCGTCATATGTAATGTCTACATTTTTCTGCTGTTCTGCAATTTCAACTTTTCTGATTTTAATATCAAGAATTAATTCTAACAATTCCTTACATAAATCCAGTCGGGTTGTTAAAATCATGCAAAACATATAATCATCAGTAAAACACAGTTCCTCATATTCTTTAAAATGTTTCTTCATATCCCATTCTCCTTGCTTTTAGTATATAGTAGTTGTGATTGACTTTCAAGTTGTTTTGCCTGATAGATACAGTCTATAGTTTGATGAAAATTATTTATTTGTTATTTGCAAAAAGCATTTGTATACTGAAAAACTGTAAAAAGATTCAGCAAACACTTTAATTGAAAGGAAGAAGCATATGAGTAATCAACAGGAAAACAGACAGGTTTTGCGCGGGGAGCTGGCTTTGATAGCGGCGGTTCTGATTAACAGCTTTGGTGTGGTATTAATGCTGTATTCCGGTGCGGGGATTTCAGCAATCTCAAGCGTGCCGTTTGCATTTTCAGAAGTCTTTACTAAAATTTCCCTCGGAACATGGACGTATCTTTTTCAGGGGTTACTGGTTCTGACATTAATGATTCTGCGTAAAAAATTCGTACCGCAGTATTTATTCAGTTTCGTTGTCGGATTTGCTTTCGGGGAATTTTTAGATGTACATGAATTATGGATAGGGATTCTGCCGCAGACAATTCCATGCAGAATTTTATACTTTATATTAAGCTATTTTTTAATCTGTTTTGGTATTGCACTGTCTAACCGCTGCGGACTGCCGATTATCCCGACCGATTTGTTTCCGAGAGAGCTTTCCGATATTATCCGTGTCGGATATCCTAAAATCAAAATTGCATTCGATGTGATCTGTCTGACAGTAACTGCCTGCATGACCGGATTTCTTTTAGGACATCTTGACGGATTAGGCATCGGAACAATCCTCGCAGCATTTACAATGGGAAAATGTATCGGTCTCATTGGCAGCTGGATGGATAAACGTTATACATTTGTAACAGTCTTAACTAAGGAATAACGCCTTAATCATACGTGCACGAAGCACCTTCCACATCAGCAGAGGAAAGAGTGTTTCAATGGTTGCACAGTATTTATCAGCCAGACACAGAATCCATGCTTCCTTATACCGCGGCGGTATCGGGGTCAGTGGAAACATGTGTCTGACTATCATATTTTCTTCAATTGGATTCAAATCAAAATCTTCTTTGGCATTTCTTAAAGCTGTCGATGGGTGGTAAAAGCCATGCAGTCGATGACTTTTATCCTTCTCATGCCAGTCATAAAGAAAGTAATCATGAAGCAATGCGCCGCGGATCAGTGACTTTTCATCAATATTCAGCCGGAACCGTCTTGCAAAATACAAACTTGTATAAGCTACTTTTACACTATGTTCATAAACAGATGTCGAGCCATGCTGTATATAGCTTTTCTCCATTGTCAGCCGTCCTTCTTTTTCCAGTGTACGGATGGCAGTTGACATTACTGTAAAAATACTTCTAATGGGTCTATTTTCAGGGTTCATGTACTTCTCCATTTCATTTTTGAGATTCACTACTTTGCTACCTACGCAAATTATACGCAAAAATGTATTTAATTACAATACCTGAAGCCAATTTATTTCTTAAGAATTTCTTATTTTGTTCCAAAGATTCTGTCGCCTGCATCACCAAGACCCGGACAGATGTATGCATTTTCATTTAACTGTCTGTCTAATGAACCGACATAAATCTGGATATCCGGATGTTCCCTGTGCAGTCTTTCGAGTCCTTCAGGAGCTGCAATAATGCACATGAACTTAATGTTTTTGCCGCCGTGTTTTTTAATCTGGTTAATCGCATCAATCGCAGAACCGCCTGTTGCTAACATCGGATCACACACAACAATCGTTCTTTCGGCAATCGGGTCCGGCAGTTTGCAGTAATATTCCTGCGGTTCGTGAGTTTCTTCGTCACGGTACATACCGATGTGTCCAACCTTTGCGGACGGAACTAACGCTAAAATACCGGAAACCATACCAAGTCCGGCACGAAGAATCGGCACAACGGCAAGTTTTCTTCCGGCAATCATCGGTGTCATGCAGGTTTCAATCGGCGTTTCGACTTCTACGTCTTCTACCGGCAAATCTGAAAGCGCTACAAAGCCTTCCAGCATGGCAATTTCATCAACTAACTGACGAAATTCGTTTGTGCCGGTTCTCTTGTCACGTAAGATTGAAATCTTGTGCTGGATTAAAGGATGTTCAAAAATAGTTACATTTTCCATTTTATTCATAAAAATCTCCATTCCGCCGTCAATGCGGCATTTTTATCTTTTTTATTACTCTGCTTCATCTTCGCTGTCGCTGTTTGCAACATAGACCCCGCGGCTTCTGTCACCCTCCGGATTTTTACCAAACTGGTAATCATTTCCCGGTAAAACGGCATTGAGGAAAATACCTGCAATCGCAGCTACGGCAAGGGCTGTCAGTGTAATTGAAGTGCCAAAGACAGTAAAGGTCAAGCCGTCTGAAAATCCAAGTCCGCAGACAAAGATGACACCGGCAATAATTAAGTTTCTGGACTTTGTTAGGTCTACCTTATTTTCAACGACATTTCTCACGCCGATAGCGGAAATCATACCGTAGAGCATGAAAGACACACCGCCGATAATTGCCGCAGGCATTGTTGAAATAATTGCCGAAAACTTCGGAATAAATGACAATACAATTGAAAAACATGCCGCAATACGGATAACACGCGGGTCATAAACTTTGGAAAGTTCAAGAACGCCGGTATTTTCACCGTATGTCGTGTTGGCAGGTCCGCCGAGAAATCCGGCAAATGCGGTTGCAAGTCCGTCACCCATTAAGGTACGGTGCAGACCTGGTTCTTCAATAAAATTTTCTCCGACTGTAGCGGAAATGGCGGACATATCTCCTACGTGTTCCATCATCGTTGCAATGGCAATCGGTGCCATAACAAGAATGGCTGTGATGTCAAATTTGCAAATCTGGAACTGAGGCAGTCCAATCCAGCCGGCGCCCGATACAGATGCAAAATCTAAAATCGCTGTGCCATCAGGATTTGTGATACCGCAGGCATTTAAAATCACCGCAAGCCCATAGGAAATCAAAACACCCATGAGAATCGGGATAATCTTAAACATGCCTTTTCCCCAGATATTGAAAATGATAATCACCGCTAATGCCGTAAATGCAATCCACCAGTTGGTTGAAGCATTTGAAATAGCTGACGGTGCAAGGGATAAACCGATGCAGATGATAATCGGACCGGTTACAACCGGCGGTAAAAATTTCATGACACGGTTGACACCGACCAGTTTGAATATCAGCGCCACCGCCAGATATAAAAGTCCGGCAACAACAATACCGCCGCAGGCATAAGCCGCTTTATCATTGACATTCATGGTCGCATAAATACCGTTTTTTAAGTTGGCAACGGTATAAAATCCGCCTAAAAATGCAAAGGACGAGCCTAAAAACGCAGGCACTTTCAATTTGGAACAAAGATGGAAAATCAGTGTGCCAAAGCCTGCACAAAATAAAGTAACAGAAACGGTAAGACCTCTTGTCAAAGGTTCACCGCAGGCATCTTTAAAATAGCCTGCCACAAGAATCGGTACCAGAATTGTAGCACCGAACATCGCAAACATATGCTGGATTCCGAGAATCAGCATTTTCGGAATGCCGAGCTTACGTGCGTCATAAATGGGTTCATTTGAGTTGTTCATAGAATTCTCCTGCTGTTAAAATAGTATTGATAAATAATCCACAAAGTATGATATCATTTTAACAGGAGATTGGCAACCGGTAATGTTTAATCCGTGTGGCTGATTTTACACTTTATACGGCGGAATCTGTCTGTGTGTGTCCTGTGATATACCGGACAATGAATTGTGCCGTTTTTTCAACACCGTCAGAGGAATCGACCGTTAATTCATAATTTCTTGCATCACCCCAGTGTGTGCCGGAAATATGCTCATAATATGAAGCCCTTGCCTTATCGGAACGCTCAATATTCACCCTTGCTTCTTTTGGCGTGTCGCCGTATACATCCATAACTCTTTGAATTCTGTAATCCTGCGGCGCATGGATAAATATGCGGACAACATTGTCGTAATCTTTTAAAATATAATCTGCTGCCCTGCCGACAATGACACAGGAGCCGTTTTCCGCAATTTCACGGATAATGGCATCCTGTGCTTTAATCGCGTATTGCACTGCATTGGAACTCAGATATAAATCACGCATGATATCCGGCGAATTTTTATGAATATCGGAAATGAATTCGCGATTTAGTCCACTCTCTTTTGCCGCCAGCGTAATCATTTCTTTATAATAGAAAGGAATGCCTAAGGCATTGGCGACACATTTTCCAATCTGCTTGCCCGATGAGCCATGCTCTCTTGCAATCGTGATAATGACGCCGGGTTTGGAAGGCTTTAAGGCAATATCAGGATTGTCAAGATTATCGATATTGTCATGACTGCCTGTACTGTCTGCGCCAGCTGTGGCGGCTGAGATATGTGTGGCGGCGATGACATCTGTGATGTTTTTACCGCCAGAAGCCTCAGTTTCCCGTACATAATCCTTGCTTAAGAATTGACGGTAAAAATAAGCCCCGGTAAGGCTGGTGATAACTTCCGTCACCGGATAAGTCAGCCAGAACCAGTTTAATCCGAATCTGGAAAATAAATATGCCAGCGGAACAAATAATACCACGGTGCGGATAACCGTAAGCAGTGAACTTTTAAGGCTTGAACCCACCGCCTGAAAAAATACCGGGAATATCAGCGAAGTGACCATTGGCAGAAAGCTGATGCCGACAAAGCGGAAGCCCACCCGTCCGATAGCAATAACCAGTTCATCGGAAGTAAATACCCGCAGCATTTGTGACGGAATACAGACAAAGCATAGTGTTCCCAATGCCATAAGGGAGATTCCGAATATAATGGAAGCTGATAATGTCTTTTTACAGCGCTCAATATTTCTTGCCGCATAATTGTAGCTGATAACAGGAACAATGCAGGTCTGCATTGCGCCGAGCGGGATAAAGAAAAAGGTCTGCCACTTATAGTAAAGTCCCAGTGCGGTTACTGCCTGGTCTGAAAAGGTTGCAAGAATCAGATTCAATCCCAGTATGTAAAAGGTATACGCCGACTGCATAAGAATATTCGGAATACCTAGCTGGAAGATTTTGGCAATGTGGTGTGGGTAAACCTGTCTGTGCGGGGATTTGCGAAAGCCTTTTTTCATGACAATCAGTGCCGCCATAATCTGTCCGGATACTGTCGCCACCGCGGCGCCCGCAATGCCCATTTTCGGAAATCCGAACATACCGAAAATCAGCAGAGGGTCTAACACGATATTCGTAATCGCGCCGATAATCTGCGCTGTCATCGGCGTTTTCATATCGCCGCAGGATTGCAGAACCTTTGTCCAGATACTTTCCAGAAACAGTCCGAAACTGAATACACACACAATACGTCCGTATACGATGACATCGTGAATGATGACTTCGGAATTGGTTGACATTTTTGCGTAAAACGGCATGGCAAACCAGCAGATGATCGCAAATAAAAGCCACATAAAGCCTGCTAACGGCGTGCCGACACCGGCATACTCATCGGCTTCTTTTTCATTGCCGACACCCAGCTTTGCCGCCATAACCGTGTTAATGCCCACCCCCGTTCCCACGGCAAGGGCAATCATTAAAAGCTGGAGCGGGTAGATAATTGACAGTGCCGTCAGCCCCGAATCGGAGTATCTGCCGACAAACAGGCTGTCAATGATGTTGTAGAGCGCCTGTATCAGCTGGGCGAGCATGACTGGTGGCGCCAGTTTTAAAAGTATTTTGCTGATTTTTTCTGTTCCAAATAAATCTGTCTGTTCCATGATTTTGTTTTACCTCGGGTTTATTTAGTCTTCAAAAAGTTCTATGGATTTTTCCTGTAAATCCATTCCGATATCTTCAAGCTCGCGCAGTTCATTTTCACTAAAACCGCTGTTAAAGTAAAAAGCACCGTAAATATCAACCAGTGCCGCCGCCAGTTTTTTAGGAATCAACGGCTCTCCTTTGTAATACTCTATTGCAAAATCCAGTGCTTCCTGCACCTGTGCAAGCAGTTCCCGGTCGAGTTCATGGTATGCCCGTAATTTAACCGGAACCGATTCTTCACTTACCAGACCTGTGTAAATAAGCTCTACTGCCTGTTCGATGTTCATAGTGACCTCCTTAAAAATGTTGTGATTAAGGAAAGTATAGCATATAATGATTTTCAATGAAACATCAGATGAAAGTATATCCTTTGGCAGGCATATCCGTTTTAAACAGGTCAACGATTCGGTTTATTACACTGCTGTTTTTGGTAAAATATTCTGTAAGAGCTTTCATTTGGAGAATTTCATCACATTCTGTAAATTCATAATCTAAATATTCATAATATGTTGATTTACCATAGGTATTGCTTGTTTTATATACACCGTACCCCAGTCCTAAATCCTTTGCAATTTGTACATCATTTGGCAGATAACCGCCCCACGTCAATGAAAACGCTAAATCCCATAATGTTTTTCCAAAATATTTTTCTATAACAGAATCAAAATCTTGAATATTTCCGGTATGTTTCATTTCACCCCAATATACGTCCGTCTGATCCGGATATTCCACGACAATGAAAAAACAAGGTGCCCAATTCATAATATTATTATGTGCAGCTATCAGATAAAGCGTATATAAGGTATGCATAGGATTATAAATATATATCTTCCCTTTAAATGATTTTTTATCACATTCGTCTATCAGCGTATCAAGAATGGTTGTAACAGGTATTTTCCATTGCTTGTTATCCTGTAAACAATAACTGACTTCTCTTTTCATTTTTTTCAGTGCAGTAATATTTTCCGAATCAAATTCCAATAAATATTTTTGGCGCGTACCGCCTCGTGCACCACACAATTCGTCCAAAATGGTTTCGTCCGATAAAAATTCATTGTTAAAGATTTTTCCTCTGATAATTTTTTCAACCGTCCAGTTCTGGTTATAAATATAATTCTGTAATTTTGCGGCATAACCGATATCTTCAGTATCACAGGACGGAACAGGGGCAACAGAATTTATTGCATAATCATGAAGGTCTGACAGATAATCTTCTTCGTCAGAATCTTCTGTAAAAAATTCTGATACGTTTGAATAGATGTCAGCATCTTTTTTTAATATATCCCAGTAAATATCTTCAGATTGTAACTGGCTTGCAGAATAAATAATAAATTTATAGTCGGGATAGTGTTCATGGTTGTGGGTTGACATATAGGCTCTATCTTCCTGAGAGTAGCCGACGTAGGGCATTTCCATGGCAGCAAGCTCTTTTTCTCTATGATTTTTTGGTGCTTTTAATATAACAAGAACGTAATCATAAATTCCTTTTGTTTCAAAAGATGTAATATGTTCCTGGATTGCCTGTTGTAATTTCTGTTCTGTAGTATATGCACGCAGCATATGATGTTCACAAAACAGACGTTCATGATTGTGCATAATAGGCTGTACTCTTTTTACAGATGACAGTGTACGATTTTCAGATACCTGAATACGATACCCCTCGATATTAACGGTACTGTTCTGACAAAGAGAAGAAAAAGGAATGAGCAGCTCATCCCACTCGGTAGACAAAATCAGTAAACGGATTTCATCGTCCCGCAGTCCTTTGTTTATTTTTACACCTTCTAGATATTTAAAAACTTCATGGATTGCTTCCCGCGCAGTAGAATTACTTTTCTTTACTTCTATAACCGTCAGATGATCTTTGCAGTCTTTTGCCAGAATATCAACAAAGCCTTTTGTTCCTTTATAATTCGGCAGATAATGTTCTGTATCTATTAATACCATGCCGGGTTCAATACATTGTAAATTGTCAGCAATGATATCTCTGATTTCGGATTCTGTATATTTTCTGGTCATGTTTGTCCTCTTATTTTAAAAATTTGTTGATTAATTGTACGCATACGCACAGAAACAGACATCATTTCTTTACGTTTTCTTCTAATTCCAGTATGTACTTATCAAAATCGGACATAAATAATCTGTCCTGAATCACACGATATTTTTCAAATTCTGTTTCAGCTTTTGCCTTGGCAATCTCCGCTGTGATTTTCCCTGCATCTTGAAGAACTTCTCTGTCATCTGCCATCAGGAATAAATCCAGACGCTTTGACCAGTCCTCCATTGTCATCGGAATGTGGCGTTCTGCACGGTCTTCTGCCAAATCTAGGTAAGCAGATACAATACGCTCTAATGAACGCATTTCTTTATCAGTAAGATAATTCTTTGCAATGCTTACATCACTTTTTACAATTTTACCCTCCGGTGCTGTTGCCCATGTGGTAAGTCCCATATGAGGTTTTTCCGCATCAGCGCGTTCATAAATCAGTTCTGCTGCCGTATGTCCGTGTACCGCATAATGCATTTTATTCTGCACCTTAGCAAAGAACTGTTTGGTTGTTCTGGCTGTGCGGTCATAGTCAAGTGCCGTAGCATAAATGTCAGTTATTTTCTGATAAAATCTGCGCTCTGACAGGCGGATTTCACGAATCTGTTCAAGTAAACGGTCAAAGTATTCAGTTGTAAGTACAGAACCGCCGTTTTTCAGACGTTCGTCATCTATAACCCAGCCCTTGATAGTATAATCCTTCGCAATTTGATTCACCCATTTACGGAACTGTACCGCACGCTCAGAATTGACCTTGAAACCTACGGCAATAATCATCTCCAAGGAATAGTGATTTGTATTGTAGCTTTTCCCGTCAGGAGCAGTTATTCGAAATTTTCGAATAGCTGAATCTTCCTGTAGCTCACTATCCTCGAATATCTTTTTAATATGATAATTAATTGTATTTGTTCCTACATCGTACAATGTGGCCATCATCTTCTGTGTCAGCCATATATTTTCATTCTCGTAGCGCATCTCAATGCTGTCCTGCTGGTCACCAATGGAAGCAACATAGGTCAGATATTCTGCTGCGCTGGAACGGATTGTTACTTCATCTTTTTTCTTTTTCAAATTGAATTTCCTCCTTCAGCTCAAACTAATACAACATTTCAAACATTCTCTCAATAAAAAATTGAATTTCTCTATTTACACAATTTTTCATATGCTTTCATTACGATTTGGACAATCAAAATTCTACGCTGATTCAAAAAATCAGGATAAGATAACTGTTCGCATTTCTCTGGAAGGGCATTCTGTGCGCACGCCAACTTATCTTCTTGAATTCGTAATTACCTCTGTATTAATGAAAGTATATCATATAAACAGAAAAAAGAATCTGCTATTTTGCAATCTTTATGAAAATGTCCAAAGTACCATGCCTTAAAATCAGTATGGTCGGTTACCTGTTGTAAAAATTCTCTTAAAGGTGCTTCTTCGTTGTGAACGGATAAATCTTTATAGCCCATTTTGGAAATAATGTTTTGGGGTGCGGTATGGGTAAGAATATAGTCGACCTTAAAACCGGATTTTTGCAAATTTTCCCAGCCTTCTAAGTATTCCTGCCGGGAGGGAAGTTCTTCCGGAAACCATGAAATGCCCTCCTCCCGATATCTTCTGTCAGGGCTGTATGCCCCGCCAAAAGTAAAAAATGTAATGCCGCCTAAATTAAAAATCTGTCCGCGCATCAGATGAATAATATCTTTTTCAATAAAATGGACATTGCCGCCATGCCATTTTTCAACCGGAAAGGCATTTAATTTTTCAAAATCCTCATGGTTTCCGTCTATAAAAAGTGTTGTAACGGGAAGATTTCTTAAAATGTGCCTGACTTTGGTTTCTTCTGTTTCAGAGTACCCGCAAATGCCGGTATCTCCGCAGATTATGAGATAATCTTCTTTTGTGTAAGTTGTATTCTGTTTTTGAAAAAATGTTATAATTTTATCAAGGTCAAATGTTCCGTGTGTGTCGCCGGATAGGATAAATTTCATTGGGGGTGTCCTTTTTTGCTATTTCTATTTAATAATTTACTATTTCCATTATTTTTTTAATATTTACAGAACAAAAGCCTCCAAGTCATTAAACTCAAAGGCTCCTGTTCTCATATAATTTTATACAAGCGCAGGTTCTTTCCCTGCAATAATCGCTTTCACTTCTTCGATATCCTTATCTGTAGCCATAGCAATCCCCTTTTCTTCAATTCCCTGACTCAAGTTACACATAACACTCACATCCTTTTTGAAGTTCTCCTCGATAGGGATATCGTATTCATTTCTAATTTTATTTTAATGTCATCAAAACTACATTTTCAATATGAAAAGTATGCGGAAACATATCATACCCCTCGCATTTTTCCACCTTATAACCGCCTTTTTGCAGTACGCGCACATCACGTACCTGTGTTTCCGGGTTGCAGGAAATGTAGACGATGCGTTTCGGCTTGATTTGCAGAAGGGATTGCAAAAACTCCGGGGTAGAGCCGCTTCTTGGCGGGTCCATGATGACAACGTCGGCTTTGCCACCTTCGGCGTAGCGGACTAAAAAGTCACCGGCATCTTCATTGACAAACTGGATATTTTTAATGTGGTTTAAATCGGCATTGTTTTGTGCATCCTTGACCGCCTGCGGATTTAACTCTACGCCGATAACCTTTTTGGCATGGGAAGACAGCGCAATGCCAATCGTTCCGATGCCGCAGTACGCATCAATGACCACATCATTTTTTGTAATGCCGCCCAGCCTGATAGCCGTTTTGTACAGCTTTTCGGTCTGTGACGGATTAATTTGATAAAAAGATTCCGGGCTGATCCGGAAACGGCAGCCGCACAGCACGTCCTCAATATAACCTTTTCCATATAAAACCTTATTGGCTTTGCCAAGAACCATGCTTGTAGAGTAATCGTTGATATTCTGCACAACGGTTGTAATGTCCGGGTGTTTTTCAAGCAGTGCCTTGAGAAAATTATTTTTGGACGGAAATTTATTGTCGGCGGTCACCAAGACAACCATCATTTCTTTCGTGGAAAATCCGCGGCGGATTAAAATGTGGCGCATAAATCCACGGTGCGTATCTTCGTTGTACGGTACATATTTAAAGGAAGCAAACAGTTCGCGCAGTGTTGCAATAATGCTGTCAGCCTTCTGGTCTTCAATCATACAGACATTGACCGGGACAAGGCGGTGTGTGCCTTCCGCATAAGTTCCGGTCACAATGCCTTTCTGCTTGTCAAGACCGACAACGGCATGCACTTTGTTGCGGTAAAATGCAGGACGATACATACCGTGTACTTCTCCAACGGTGCAGATCCCTTCAAAAAGCTGTTTTAAATAGGCACTTTTTTTCTTTAATTCCTTTTCGTAAGGAATATCAACGTACTGACAGCCGCCGCACTGCTTACAGACAGAACAACTGATAGACTGATTTGATTCATTATATTTTCCGCTCATAGGACACAACTCCTTTTTATTTTATCTGAAATATTTAATATACAATTATAGTATAAAATGCGAACTAACGCCACTAATGACAATATTGGTGCTAAATCTGATTGCAATACCTATATTTGCCACTGACAATGCGCCGCCAATGAATAAAATAAAAGAAAGCCTGAGATACACTCACATATCGGAACATATCCCAGGCATCATTTAAAAATAATCCGCACCGTTTACAAAATATATAAAATATATATGTCACAGTGCATTATTTTATATTGGCTTTATTCATCTTCGCTGATGTCGTTTGCGTTGTTTACAATCTTTACCTTGCCTTCGTAGAGTTCTTCTACGGCGATTGATAAAGGCTTCATGTTGCTTGACTTCGGAATAGTCGGCTCACCGAGCTTTAAACGGAATTCTTCGTCATCGGAAAGTACCGGTTCACTGACCTTATCCTTATCCTTTTCAGGCATTTTCAAAAGCTTTTCTTCAATGGCTCTGGAATCAATAATCTGCTTTGCACGGGTAGCAGCAGCCTTTACAATTGAATAGCGGCTCTGTACTAACGGCTGTTCGCCTTCTTCTACCTCGCTGTTGATAACGTTCATTAATTCTGAATACGATGGATGTATCATGGTTTATTCTCCTTTTGCATAGATTTTTAAGTCTTCTCTGATGTCTTCAATCAGAGTCAGGTTGTGGGAAGCTTTCATCTTCTCACTGGTAACAATTTCGTGGATACGCTGTGTACAGGCATCGACCGTATCATTGATAACAATATAGTCATACCCTTCAACGCCTTCCGCTTCCTGTGTCGCACGGGCAAGACGCGCTTTAATCGTGGCATCGTCTTCTGTTCCCCTGCCACGCAGACGCTTTTCAAGCTCTGCCGCAGTCGGCGGCATTAAAAACATCAGCACCGCATCAGGAAACATCTTTTTAATATTAAAAGCTCCCTGTATCTCAATTTCAAGGATGATATTCTTACCGGCTTCAAGCTGTTCTTCCACATAGCGGCGCGGTGTGCCGTAATAGTTGCCCACGTACTGCGCATATTCGATCAGTTCGCCTGTGGCAATCATCTTCTGGAATTCGGAAGTGGATTTGAAAAAATATTCTCTGCCGTCGGTTTCACCTTCTCTTGGCGCTCTTGTGGTTGCAGAAACAGATACCGCATATTCATCCGGATACGTCTTTAAAATGTTCTTTACAACCGTTCCTTTACCGGCTCCTGAGAATCCGGAAAGAACAATTAAAATTCCTCTGTTATTCATGGCAATCCCTCTATTTTCATTCGTACTCTTTATTATACATAAGTTTCCGAAAGCTGGCAAGCAGTTTTATTCAATATTCTGAATTTGTTCGCGTACCTTTTCGATTTCTGTTTTTAAATCAATCGCCTTATTTGAAATTTCAAGGTCATTTGCTTTCGATAAAATGGTGTTGGCTTCGCGGTTCATTTCCTGTGCGATAAAGTCCAGCTTGCGGCCGATACCGCCGTCTTCGTTCAAGCAGCTTTTTGCATGGTCGATATGGCTTCTTAAACGGACAGTTTCTTCATCAACACAGATTTTATCCGCATATAAAATCACTTCCGCCGCCATTTTATTTTCATCAAACGGATTTTCTCCGAGAAGCTCTGTCACTTTCTGCTCTAATTTGCCGCGGTACTCTTTCATAATCTGCGGACTGCGCGCTTCGATAAAATCAACCAGTCCTGCCATATTATCAAGCTTATCAAGCAAATCTTTCTTTAAATGTTCCCCTTCGGTAATACGGGCGGCAACAAACTGTTCACACGCGGCGCATACGGCTTTTTCAATAAAATGCCACAGTTCTTCTTCATCGACCTTGACTTCCTCTGTCGTAATGACCTCCGGATATCTTGAAAGTGCGGAAACCGTCATATCATTGTCAAGATGAAACTGTGATGCCATCTGTTCAAATATATCCATATATTCTGCCGCAATGTCGCGGTTATATTTTAAATTGACATTGGTTTCGGAAAGGTCTTCATAGGTAATGAAAATGTCAATCTTTCCGCGCTGTGCATATTTTTTTAATAAATCACGGATACGCGCCTCAAAAATGTTTAATTTCTTTGGCATTTTGATACCCGCTTCCAAATATCTATGATTAACTGACTTCATTTCCACGGAAATCTTGCGTTTCCCCTCACTTATTTCACTGCGGCCAAAGCCAGTCATGCTCTTTATCATTGTGTCCTCCAATCCAAACTGATGTTTCGGTAGTTTTATTTTGATTATATCAATAACCAATGTATTATAGCAACTCCTGTGCAAAAGTACAAGACACCAGTCAAAAAATGTGCTATCATGGGACTACATAAAAAATAGATATAAAGGAATTAAAACAATGGCTTTAGATGGAATTGTAATTGCAAATATCAGACAGGAATTAGAGCAGACCTTACTTGGCGGCAGACTTTATAAAATCGCACAGCCGGAAACCGATGAACTGCTCTTTACGATTAAAACACCAAAACAGCAGTACAGGCTTGTCATTTCAGCCAATGCCAGCCTGCCGCTGATTTATCTTTCAGAAGAAAATAAACCGAGTCCGATGACGGCACCGAATTTCTGTATGCTTTTACGCAAGCATTTAAACAACGGCAGAATTATCTCGATTACACAGCCGGGACTGGAGCGAATCCTTGATTTTGAAATTGAACACTTAAATGATTTAGGTGATTTGTGCCGCAAGCACCTGATTGCCGAATTTATGGGAAAGCACAGCAACATCATTTTTTGTGATGACAAACAAAATATTTTAGACAGCATTAAGCACATTTCTTCACAGACAAGCTCCGTGCGTGAGGTGCTGCCGGGACGGACGTATTTTATCCCGCAGACCATGCATAAAAAGAATCCGCTGCAGACAAACGATGCCGAATTTGCAGAAGCTGTTTTTACAAAGCCGATGCCGCTTTCAAAGGCGGTTTACACCGGCTATACCGGTATCAGTCCTGCCGTTGCGGAGGAAATCTGCTATGAAGCTTCTGTTTCAAGCGAAAAACCGGCAAACTGTCTGGAGGAAAATGAGCAGCTTCACTTATACCACATTTTTTCGGACTGCATGGAACAGATAAAAAGCGGTCAGTTTGCGCCGAATATTTTTTATGAAAACGGTGAACCAAAGGAATTTTCAGCGATTCCGATGGCGATGTATGCGGACTGTACGCCGTTTGATTCTATCAGTGCCCTGCTTCGAAGCTTTTATTCGGAAAAAGATAAATTTACGCGAATCCGCCAGAAATCTTCGGATTTGCGACGGATTGTATCAACAGCACTAGAGCGTTCCTATAAAAAGCTGGATATTCAGGAAAAACAGTTAAAGGATACCGAAAAGAGAGAAAAATTCCGTGTATACGGGGAATTGATTAACACCTACGGTTACAATATCCCGGAGGGTGCAAAGTCTTTTACGGCATTAAATTATTACACCAACGAGGAGATTTCCATTCCGCTTGATCCGATGCTCACACCGTCTGAAAATGCCGTGAAATATTTTAACCGCTACAATAAGCTTAAACGTACATTTGAAGCAGATTCCAAGCTGATTGAGGAAACAAAAGCGGAAACACAGCATCTGGAATCTATTGCAACGGCACTTGATATTGCGGTCAATGAAGAAGACCTTGTCGAATTAAAAGAAGAACTGATTCAGGCAGGCTACATTCACCGAAAAGGCAAAGGTGGCAAAAAGGAAAAAGTGACGAGTAAACCGTTCCACTACATTTCTTCGGACGGCTTCGATATGTATGTCGGAAAGAATAATTTTCAGAATGATGAGCTTACCTTTAAATTTGCCAACGGCAACGACTGGTGGTTTCATGCAAAAAAAATGCCGGGTTCCCACGTTATCGTAAGAACCGGCGGCAAAGAACTGCCTGACCGCACCTTTGAAGAAGCGGCAAGTCTTGCGGCTTATTACTCCAAAGGACGCGACCAGGACAAGGTTGAAATTGATTATGTAATTAAGAAAGAGGTTAAAAAACCTGCTTCTGCCAAACCGGGATTTGTCGTTTATTACACGAATTACTCAATGATGGCTTCCACGGATATTTCCGCGATAAAGCAGGCCGATTAATCCGATGACATCTGCGGCGGCGGCGGTAATATACATTGCCGGAAGCCCCGCGGTAAATCCGCAGATAAGAATCCCTATGATACTGACTGCTGTGGCAATGCCGCAGACAGCCAGTATTTTTTTTGTACTGCCCTGCTCCTGCAAAATCATAACCACAAGAGCCATTAAAAAGACCATATCCAGAATGTAAACGAGCATATAAAGCGGATATGCACTTTCAATGACATCACACAGTTTTTCATCAAACGTCAGATACCCGAACAGCGGCGGCGCATTGAATAAATACACGATACTGCGCACGACACCGATAACCGTTAAAATGCCAGGCACAAGCCATGCAGAGCGTAATTTTTCAGGTAACGGCAGTTTGATTTTGGAAAGAACAATGATACCCAGTACGGCAAGGATCAGATACAATACATACGGATCGTCAAAAAACCATTTTCCTCCAAAATAATAACTTCGGATACACGCATAAGCCGAAGCCGTGTAAGTGTCCCCGCGCTGGCACAGCACGGAAATCAGTAATTCCCGCAAAAATTCAAAGATCACACTGCCCATAAGCACCGGAATAAATACGCTGTAGCAGGCGGCTTTACTGCTACTGCTGTACGCTTTCATTTTGTCAAGCCGTGTTCCCTTTACAATCACCAGGCAGAACACACCCAGTACGATTAAAAATACACCGGCCATCCAATGCAATCCCAATAAATGCTCCGGCGCTACGGTCTGTACGTCTTTTAAGTAAAAATGAACCACCATGCGGCGCAGTGCGGTATTTCCTTCAAAAATACTGCAAAGGACAATATATGCACCGGTGACAACAGCAGATGCAGAGCTTAATACCGCATAAATACCGGCACCTTTTAACTTAAAAAACATGGCGGCGGTTGTCAGAATCAGTCCGAAAACCGTGACTGCATATAAAATCCGGTAAAGGACATCCAGTCCTTTATAAAAATAAAGGCTGTAAATTGCGGCATCGACATTGCTTAATTGCAGTGTATTGTCGTTGATACCGTTTGCAATGCGCTGAAACAGTCCGCTCCCGGCACCGAAAATCAGAATCAGCGCCATCAGTGCCGAAGCACCGATGACGGTTAAAATCCTGACATAGATAATTTCTTCTTTTTTCATAAGGCACAATCCTTTCCATGAAAATCCTTAAAACGTTTATTTTTAAGAAATTGTCACCTTGCGGAAAGTCTTTTTACCTTTCTTTAAGACCGCACCTTCGCCTTCAAAAATGTCCTTTGCAAAAGAAGCATCAATTTCCGTTACTTTTTCACCGTTTACAGAGATACCGCCCTGCTGTACGGCACGTCTTGCTTCAGAACGTGAAGCAGCAAGTCCTGCCTGATGTACCAGTGTTATGACATCGACAACACCATCTTTGAAAGCATCTTCTGTTAAGACTGCGCCCGGCATATCTGCGGAATCGCCGCCGGTAAAGATTGCTTTGGCTGTGTTTTCGGCTTTCTTTGCTTCGTCTTCACCGTGAACCATTTTTGTCAGTTCAAATGCAAGAATTTCTTTTGCCTTATTTAACTGTGCGCCTTCCCATGAATCCATTGCATCAATTTCTTCAAGCGGAAGGAATGTCAGCATACGGATACATTTTAATACATCGGCATCGGCAACATTTCTCCAGTACTGGTAGAATTCGTACGGAGATGTCTTTTCAGGGTCGAGCCATACGGCACCGGACTGTGTCTTACCCATTTTCTTGCCTTCTGAATTTAAAAGCAGTGTGATGGTCATTGCACTTGCATCTTTGCCTAATTTTCTACGGATTAATTCAGTACCGCCAAGCATATTACTCCACTGGTCATCACCACCGAACTGTAAATTACAGCCGTATTTCTGGTATAACATGTAAAAGTCGTAAGACTGCATAATCATGTAGTTAAATTCAAGGAAGCTTAAGCCCTTTTCCATTCTCTGCTTGTAGCACTCCGCACGCAGCATATTATTGACAGAAAAGCATGCGCCGACTTCGCGGAGCAACTCGACATAATTTAACTTTAACAACCAGTCTGCGTTGTTGACAAGAAGTGCTTTATCGTCTGAGAAATCAATAAAACGGCTCATCTGCTTCTTAAAACATTCGCAGTTGTGTTCAATCTGCTCGGTTGTAAGCATTTTTCTCATATCGGAACGTCCTGACGGGTCACCAATCATGGCTGTACCGCCGCCAACGAGTGCAATCGGCTTATTGCCTGCCATCTGAAGACGCTTCATTAAGCACAGTGCCATAAAGTGTCCGACATGAAGGCTGTCTGCCGTTGGGTCAAATCCAATATAAAAGGTTGCTTTTCCGTTGTTGATTAAGTCTTTGATAACGTCTTCATCTGTTACCTGGGCAATCAGTCCTCTTGCCACTAATTCATCATATAATGTCATAAAATCCTCCGTTTCCGCAGACACCCTGTCTTACCTGTGCGCACTTGCAAATCATTTAGATTTACGGCAAGGGCGGGTGCGGTGTCTGCATTCAAAATTCTAATAAAAAAAGCTTCCGCCCTTATTTAAAAGGACGAAAGCTGATGCTTACGTGTTACCACCTTTATTCATAAACAGCTCACACTGCTTATCTTATGAAGTACAAATATACTCCGGGTACGATAACGTGTACCAATCCGTCACTGCCTACTTGGGTACTTTCCTGTTCGGAGTGCTGCTCCGGAATGTATTCATATCTGCTTCCGGTCTGCGCCTCTCACCTGCCGGCTGCTCTCTGTTGCTTTTCACAGATACTACTTGTTTCCTTCATTGCTTTGTGAAATATATAATTATGGGTCTGATTATAATATATCATTTTATAAAATGCAAGCACTTTTAATATGGAAATTTTTACCGGGATTAAGAAAGTTCGCCGATAATATACAGTTCATCTTCTGTTATCTGCTTACAGTTTACGTTGACAATGGTATTGACGGCGGCTTCGGTCATCCGGTCACTCACCGGAACTAGCACGCGGATATAATTTTTCGTATATCCTGCCATGTAGTCTGTGCCGTTGTAAGTCATCTTTTCTTCGATTAAAACCTGCATCGTCTGACCAAGACTTTCTTTGCGGTATGCCGCAGACATTTCCTTTTCAAGTGCTAAAAGGCATCCACTTCGCTGTGTCTTAATCTTTTCATCGACCTGACCGTCCATTTTATCGGCAACCGTGCCTTTTCTTCTCGAATATTTGAAAACGTGCATTTCATAAAAATGAATCCGTTTTACAAAATCATAGGTCGTTTCAAATTCTTCTTCCGTTTCCTGCGGGAAGCCCACAATAACATCGGTTGTAATCGCTGGATTGTTAAAATATTTACGAAGGATACGACAGCCTTCTTCATATTCGGCAGTGGTATATTTGCGGTTCATGCGCTTTAAAACGCTGTCACAGCCGCTTTGCAGGGAAAGATGAAAATGCGGGCATACTTTTTCCATGGCGGCGAGTGCCGATACAAATTCTTCCGTCACAACACGCGGCTCTAATGAACCCAGACGGATTCGCTTCACACCTTCGATTTCATGAATCCGTGAAATGACTTCTAACAGACTGCCCTTCTGATTATCCACGCCATAGGAAGTCAGGTGGATTCCGGTCAGCACGATTTCCTGATAACCGTTGTCCGCAAGGCGGTGTACTTCCTTTAAAATGTCATCTAATTCGCGGCTGCGGATTCTGCCGCGGGTATAAGGAATAATGCAGTAAGAACAAAACTGGTTACAGCCGTCCTGAATTTTAATATAGGCTCTGGTATGTTCACTGACCTTATCAATTTCCAGTTCCTCATAAGGCTGTTTTACCGATAAATCCAGTACACTGATATGGGATTCATGGTCAGCGGCATAATTTTCAAGGGCTTCTACAATATTAATTTTACAGTTATTGCCAAGTACAAGGTCTACCGCTTCATCTTTCTGTACGCCTTCACTGTCGGACTGTACATAACAGCCTGCGGCAACGACAATGGCATCCGGGTTCATCTTCTTTGCCTTGTGAAGCATCTGGCGGGACTTGCGGTCGGCAATATTCGTTACGGAACAGGTGTTGATAATATACACGTCTGCCGGAACATTTTCATCAAACGGAACAATGGAATAACCTGCGGCGCGAAGCATCTGTTCCATAGATTCCGCTTCATAAGAATTGACCTTACAGCCCAGGTTATGAATTGCAACTTTTTTCAATTTTTCTGCTCCTGTCTTTTATTTTTGTATTGACATAATTTTGCCAAATAGATATTATAACTAATAGAGTAAATATTATTTGGTAGGAGGTATTTTCGCAATGAAAACCGTAAAAATTTCGTTAAATTCTATCGACAAAGTAAAGTCTTTTGTAAATGACATTACAAAATTTGATGTAGACTTCGATCTTGTATCAGGCAGATACGTTATTGATGCAAAATCTATCATGGGTATTTTCAGTCTGGACTTATCAAAGCCAATCGACTTAAATATTCATGCCGATTCTGATGTCGATACAATTCTTGCTGTATTAAAGCCATACATGGCAAACTAATTACAGTTTTACATAGTGATTTTAATAAAAATAAAAACTGTCGCTCAAAGCTTCTGCCTTGCCGCGGCAGTTTTTATTTTGTAAAAAATCTTATTCAATGCGGATTTTTTCAGTTGTTTCAATGGCTGTCTTAAACAGTTCGTCAATACAGTCATCTAAGTTATGTTCATCACGCTGGATAATATTTAAGTTCGGCTTTGTAACCGGGTGCTTTGCCACGAAAATCGTACAGCAGTCTTCAAATGGCTGGATAGAGGTTTCGTATGTACCGATTTTTTCCGATAAATCAATGATTTCCTGCTTATCAAATCCGATAACCGGACGGAATACCGGCATCGTACATACTTCGTTGGTGCAGTACAGACTGTGCATGGTCTGGCTGGCTACCTGACCGATACTCTCTCCCGTAACAAGTCCCAGACAGCCGCTTTCTTTACCGAGTTCTTCGGCAATGCGCATCATGTATCTTCTCATGATGATTGTCAGTTCGTCATGCGGGCATTTCTCGTAAATGGCAAGCTGGATATCGGTAAAGTTAACAACATTTAATGTAATCGGACCGGAATATTTTGCAACCAGCTTTGCAAGGTCAATAACTTTCTGCTTTGCCCGCTCGCTCGTATATGGCGGCGCATGAAAATACGTTGCTTCCAGTTCAACACCGCGCTTTGCAACCATGTATCCGGCAACCGGGCTGTCGATACCGCCCGAAAGCAGTAACATTGCTTTTCCGGCTGTGCCGACCGGCATACCGCCCGGACCCGGAATTTCTGTTGAATAAATATTAATCTTATTACGGATTTCAATCTGAAGTAAAACGTCCGGATTATGTACGTCAACGCTTAATTCAGGAAATGCGTCTAATAATCTTCCGCCCATTTCCATGTTGATTTCCATGGAATCCATCGGGTAATTCTTTCTTGCACGTCTGGCATTGACCTTAAAAGAAAAATGCTTATCCGGGTATGCGGAGTCGAAATACTTAATAACAGTATCGGCAAGGTCATCAAATCCGTTGTCTTCAATCTGGACAACCGGGCAGATGCCGATAATACCGAATACAGTCTTTAAAGCTTCTACGGCTTCATCAAAATCAAAATCACTGACAGCCGTTGCATAGATACGTCCGTTTTCTTTTGTTACTTCAAATTCGCCGTCTGTTTTCTTTAAGGCATAACGAATTTGTCTTACAAGGGCGTCTTCAAAAAGGTAACGATTCTTTCCTTTGACGCCGATTTCTCCGTATTTAATCAAAAATGCTTTATACATAATTCTCCATTCCGGGAACACTTGTGTTCCCTGCACCTGTCATTATTTTGTTTTAGTGTCTTGTATATTTACGCAGTACCGGAAGCAGTTCTTTTAAAGCTTCCAGTGTCATATCCAGTTCTTCCTTTGTTGTTTCAAAGCTGAAACTGAAACGGATTGTGGAATCCAGCAAATCCGGGTCTAAGTGGATTGCAACCAGTGTGTTGCTTAATCCCGGTTTATTGGACGAGCAGGCAGAACCGGAGGATACGTAAATCTTCCTATCTTCCAGCGCGTGTAATAAAACTTCCGCGCGGACACCGCGAAATGATGCACTGACGATATGCGGTGCGGATTCCCGTCCCATACAGCCGTTGATTGTCACGTCTGGAAGCTTTTGCAGTTCTTCGATAAAATAACTGCGCAAATCATACATTTTCTGTATTTTTTCATCGAAGGCGCTGTTATAAATCAGTTCTGCGGCAACGCCCAGTCCCGCGATTCCCGGCACATTTTCCGTACCGGAACGCATGGCTTTCTGCTGTCCGCCGCCTAAAATAATGGGCTTTATCTTTGTTTTTTCTTTCACATACAAAAATCCGGTGCCTTTCGGTCCGTGGATTTTGTGTCCGCTGACAGACAGTAAATCAATATTTAACTTTTTCGGAACAATTTTAAATTTTCCATATGCCTGAATGGCATCTACATGATATACAATTTCAGGATTGAACTGCTTGACAATCTGACCGATTTCTTCAATGGGTTCAACCGTTCCGATTTCGTTGTTGGCATACATTACCGATACAAGAATCGTTTCCGAATCGAGCGCTTCACGCAGGGCATCTATGGATACTCTGCCCTGTGCATCAACCGGGAGGTAGGTTACGCGAAAGCCCTGCTCCTCCAGAAAGTTAAACGGCTCTTTGACGGAAGAATGTTCCACGCTTGATACGATAACGTGATTCCCGCGGCGCTTGTTTGCCATAGCTGTTCCGATAATTGCCATATTGTTGGATTCCGTTCCGCCTGACGTAAAAACCAATTCTTTTTCCTGACATTTCAGGCTTCTGGCAATCGTGGCGGCGGCCTGTTTGATATACTGTTCGGCATCGACACCTTTCATATGCTTAGAGGACGGATTGCCATAATCGTCCTGCATTGCTTTTACAACCGTTTCAACAACTTCTCTGGCACATTTCGTTGTTGCGGAGTTGTCTAAATATGCTTCCATGATTTTCTCCCATGTGATTATTGTTCTAAATGATACATCAGGACGGATAACAGCATCATGCCGGCGGTTTCTGTCCGCAAAATGCGTTTTCCGAGTGTGATGATTTCACAGCCTGCTTCTTTTGCAAGCTCTAATTCGTCCAAATCAAAGCCGCCCTCCGGACCGATAAAAACAGCGATGTCCTGACCCGGGGTAATATTTTCAATAAGCCGTTTGGTCTTTTCCATGCCGTCTGCACATTCATACGGCAGTAACTTTATCTGACAGTTTTCTGCCATTTTCACTGCCTGTGCAAAGGTTACAACATCGGATACCTGAGGCAGGATACTGCGTTTACTCTGCTTTGCCGCGCTTTCTGCAATGGCATTCCAGCGTTTGACTTTCGATTCGGCTTTTTTGGCATCGAGTTTGACGACACTCCGCTTCATGGCAACCGGAATTACCTCAAAAGCGCCAAGTTCAACAGCTTTCTGAATGACCAGTTCCATTTTATCTGCTTTGGGAAGTCCCTGAAACAGATAGATTTTGGAAGCCAGTTCCCTGCCGCGCTCGTCAACCGAGTCAATGTCCGCACGGATATGCTCTTCGTCAATCTGTGCGATATGGCAGGTGTAGTCAATATTATCGCCACTGCTGATTAACAAGGAATCTCCTGTTTTTAAGCGCAGTACATTTTTAATATGATTCACGTCCGAACCTACAATATCAATATAGGTGTCATGAATATGCTCATGCTCTGAAAAAAAATGATACATTTCCTCTCCGTTCCGAGAACATTTTTCTCTGAATCCTGCTTATCTGCGGCGGGCAGTTACGTTGACCCATTCGCCGTCATGATTTACTTCTACAATTTCAAGTTCAGGGTTCTTTTTAAAAGCGTCAACGACTTCCTGCTCTTTGGTGTTGATAATACCGGAAGTGATAAAATATGCGCCATGCTTCATATGCTGTGTAATTTCTGCAGAAAGCGGCTCTAATACATCGGCTAAAATGTTGGCACATACAATGTCGTAACATTCGTATCCGCATTTGTCCTGAACCGCCTTGTCGTCAATGATATTTCCTTCAATGACTTCCAGCTGCGCGGCAGAAATGTCGTTCTGCTCTGCATTTTCATGGGAAGCAATAATCGCATTCGGGTCAAGGTCTGTACCAAATGCATGCTTTGCGCCGTATTTTAAAGCAACAACGGATAAAATACCACTGCCACAGCCGACATCAAGGACTTTTTCACCGCCCTTGATATATTTCTGAAGCTGGCGGATCACCATACGGGTCGTTTCGTGAGAACCCGTGCCGAATGCCGTACCCGGATCAATGCTTAAAACCGCATGTCCTTTCATTTCTTCTGTTAACGGCTCCCATGTCGGTTTGATATATAAATCACCGATGGTAAAGGTATGCCAGTACTGCTTCCAGTTGTTAATCCAGTCCTTATCTTCTGTCTGGGATTCGGAAATTGTTCCTGCACCGACATTGCAGAACAGGCGCAGTTCTTCCAGACCGTCCTTGACCTTGTCCATAATTGTATTGTCGTCTTCATCGGAGTCAATATAGAAATTGACTTTTGCACTGCCGTCATCCGGCGGTAAATCCGGGATAAAATCGACAAACATCGTCTTTGCTTCTTCCTGTGTCAGCTGTACATTATCTTCAATTTCGATTCCTTCAATGCCCAGTTCTCCGAGCATACTGCTGATAAAATCAACAGCTTCGGTTGTTGTCTGGATTGAGTATTTATTCCACTTCATTTGTTTTCTCCATTCATATAAACATTTACATATGCAGGAAAGCTTCGTAACCTCTGTAGGTTTCGTAAAGGTCTGCCTTGCTGATAACTTCAAACGGTGCGTGCATGTTCTGTACGGCAACACCGCTGTCAACGACATTCATGCCATAATTGCCCATGATATAAGCAATGGTTCCGCCGCCGCCTGCATCGACCTTGCCAAGTTCTGAAGTCTGATAGGTAACATTGGCATCATCCATAACCTTTCTTAATGCGGCAAGGTATTCTGCCGAAGCGTCATTAGAACCGCTCTTTCCGCGAGCGCCGGTATATTTCATAAAGACCATGCCATTTCCGAAGAAGGACGTATTTTTCTTTTCGCTGACACTTGCGTAGTTCGGGTCAAATGCCGCATTGACATCAGATGAGAGCATATTGGAAGCGGTCAGTGCGCGGCGCAGCTTTAATTCAGAATACTGTCCCATGCGTTCCATAACTTCTGCTGTCATATTTTCAAAGAAACGGGAGTGCATACCGGTTGCACCGACACTGCCGATTTCTTCTTTGTCGACAAGTACGCATACACCTGTTTTGTCCAGATTATCTGCATTTAACAGGGCGGCTAAGGAAGGATAAGCGCAGACTTTATCGTCATGGCCGTAACCCATAATCATGCTTCTGTCGATACCGTAATCTCTTGCAGGACCGGCAGGAACAGCTTCAAGCTCGGCAGAGATAAAATCTTCTTCTTCAATGCCGTATTTTTCCTTTAACAGCGCAAGAATATTTTTCTTAACGGCTTCCTTTGCATCTTTTCCGTCTTCTTCTTTTTCATAAGACGGCATACTGCCGACAAGAATATCTAAATTTTCACCTTCAATAACTTTGTCGGCCTTTTTGCTCATCTGTTCACCGGCAAGATGAATCAGCAAATCCGATACGCCGACAACCGGGTCAGAAGCATCTTCACCAATGCAGACTTCCACGACACTGCCGTCTTTTAAAGCAACTACGCCGTGTAAGGCAAGCGGAAGTGCAACCCACTGATATTTTTTAATGCCGCCATAGTAGTGCGTATCCATTAATACCAGTTCAGAATCTTCATATAACGGCACCTGCTTAATATCAAGGCGTGGGGAGTCGATATGTGCGCCTAAAATGTTCATGCCCTTTTCTAACGGTTCTTTTCCGATGTGGTATAATACAACGGCTTTTTCCTTATTAACCGCATATACTTTATCACCGGCTGACAGTGTCTCATTTTTGGCAATGACATCCTGTAAATCACGGTAGCCCCGTTCTTTTGCAAGCCGTACTGCCTCTTTTACACATTCACGTTCTGTTTTACAGCAGGAAATGAACTGTCTGTACGCTTCAGAAAAATCAAAAACTGTTTTTAAATCCTCTTTGCCATATTTTTTCCATGCGTTTTTTCTTTCCATAATGATTGACTTCCTTTCTAAAATCTTTTTATATATCGAGTGTAATCTGTTCCGATTCGTCCGCTGCCTGCTCCTGTGCCTGCCGTTCATCAGCTTCGACTTCCATCTCAACCTCATCCTTGAACTGCTCTACTAAATCTTCACTGATGACAGGAAGCTCATCAATCGACTGTACACCGAATACTCTTAAAAATTCTTCTGTTGTACCGAAAAGCATTGGGCGTCCCGGTGCATCAAGCCTGCCAAGTTCTTTGGCAAGTCCGAATTCAACCAGCTTGTTTACAGCATGGTCACTGCTCACACCACGGATTTTTTCAATCTCCATTTTGGTAATGGGCTGTTTATAAGCGATAATCGAGAGCGTTTCCAAAAGCACATCGGACAATACATATTTTCGCGGCTGGCTGGCAACTTTAATCAGATTTTCATAATATTCCTGTTTGGTGCATAACTGAAATGCATTCTCCAGTTCAATGATTTTAATGCCGCGGTCTTCCGCTTCGTATTTATCCATCATATTATGTACAATTTTTCTGGTGGTATCCTCATCGTGGTCAATGGCAGCGGCAAGTTTTGATACCTCCACCGATTCTCCCATTGTAAACAGCACCGCTTCAATTGCGGCTTCTGCCTGTTTTAACTCCATTTCCATTTTTTATTCCTCTTCAATATCTTCAATTAAATCCGGGTCTTTTACAACCGTGATTTCGATGTCTGCCATCGTATTTTCCTGCTGTACCGTGACAAAACCTGTTTTAATCAATTCCAGTATGACAAGAAATGTTACAATCACCGAAACTTTTGACGAATTTTTACTTAACATCTGACGGAAGCTGAACTGCTTATGTTCTTTTAAATAAGAACGTACCTGCACCAGTTTTTCTGACATACTGACTTCTTCTTTTTCGATTTTTCCGAATTTGCTCCGGATTGGGTCAATCTTTTCTTCCTGACGCTTTAAAACGTCCTGAAAAATCTGATTGAGCCGGTGCAGTGTTAAATCTCCGATAAGCTCCTCTAAATTGACAGGCGGGCGGTATGCGGCGACTTCTTTTGGAACAGTTGGTTCTTTATAAAAGGCGCGCTCCGCATCAATCTGCCGGTCCTTTAATTCATACGACATATATTTGAAAAGCTTGTACTCCAGCAGTTTTTCAACAAGTTCGGCTCTCGGATCTTCCTCAATACCTTCTTCGTTGACTTCTTTTGGCAGAAGCATTTTAGATTTAATATCCAGAAGGGTCGCTGCCATGACTAAAAATTCACTGACAACGTTTAAATCCTCTTTGTCCATCTGATTGACGTATTCCATGTACTGTTCCGTAATCATTGCAATCGGAATATCATAAATGTTTACTTTGTTTTTATCAATCAGGTGTAGTAAAAGGTCTAATGGTCCCTCGAACACCTGTAATTTTACATTAATTCCCATTATTTTTCCCACTTCTGCGTATACTAATTTTAACCGTACTTTATATTGTAACGAAAACCTGCAACAAATGCAATATTTTTATCTTTATCTTATCCGAAAAATAGTTTATAATAATAAAATCACCGTAAAGAAAGGGTCATTTTATGAGAATTATCTTTATGATTCAGGAAATTGCGCGCAAGCTGACAAAGGATAATCTTACCGGCTATGCGGCACAGTCCTGTTTTTACATTATATTAAGCATTTTCCCGTGTCTTTTGCTGCTGATGAGCTTATTTAAGTTTCTTCCGCTGACAGAAGATGCCCTTTTACTGATGCTCAAAGGTGTAATTCCTGTCCAGCTGGAACCATTTCTGGTTTCCATTATTGAAGATTTATATGATAATTCATCGGCAGCATTAACATCCATTACTACGGTTGCAACCATTTGGGCGGCAGGAAAAGGCTTTCTTGCAATCATGCAGGAATTAAATATTATTTACGATACCCAAAAGAAACGAAACTGGCTGTTACAGCGGCTGATGTCTACGGTCTATACAATTGCACTGCTGGTTTTAATTATTGCGACCCTGCTGCTGCTGGTCTTTGGCAACCAGCTGATCGGATTGATTGAAGTTTTTATTCCTCGGCTTGCAGTGATTTTATCGGCAATATTAAATAACCGTATGATTTTATTTCCGTCATTTATGATTCTGCTGTTTTTGCTGATGTATTTATTTATTCCGACAAGAAAGTCCAGCATTACAAAGGAATTTCCGGGAGCGGTTTTCTCGGCAGTCGGCTGGTACGGATTTTCCTACTGCTATTCGCTCTACGTTGCACATTCACCGAATTTTTCATATATGTACGGCAGTCTGACAACATTGATTTTTGCACTGGTGTGGATTTATGTATGTATGCTGATTCTGTTTCTTGGTGCGGAATTAAACACACTGATTGCCAGTCAGACACTCCGCCCGCTTCTGCCGAAGTTTTCACGGAAAAAGAAAAAAGAAGCGGAAAGAAAATAAGGCTTGTTAAAAAAATGACAAATTAAAAACAAAAAGCCGCAGAAGGCAGTTGACTTCATTTTCACCGGTCAGGGTGAAAACGAGAAATCAAAATGCTTTCTGCGGTTGTTTTATTTTTGTTCGATTGCCGTTCCCGGATAGAAAAACTGTAAAATCTGCTGATAATTCATTGCGTCTTTTACCATTTCATTGACTGCATTCTGGCTCATGCCGATGCCGTGTCCGTATCCGCCGCCGATAATGCGGTAGCCGCTTAAAGAGCCTTTCTCGTATACCGGTTTAAAGATACAGAAGGTACTCGGAAGCGATGCCATTTTTGTCGTTCCGGTGTTGGTCGTCATTTCTGCATCTGTCATACCGAATAACCCGCGGATACAGGATTCGCTGTCAATGCGCACCGTTGCCGCACTGCCGCAGACAGTCACACTTTTTACCGCACCACCCGCCGCCCGTTCATTGACGGTAACAGATGTAATCGTGCCGATGTCCGTTATTTTCTGTGACTGGAAACTGCCGTCTGCCTGCTGTGTCAGAATTTTTGACGGAGCTGACAGATATTTTTCATACAGCTTTGCGTTAAAACTGTTGGAAAGTGCTGTAATATCTGCCTGTAATTCCCAGCGGTAAAGCGCATATCCGGCATCGTAATCATTTTCATCTTTTGACGTAATAAAAGCTTCAAAAGCGGCTTCATCCGTCAAATCCAGCTCCTTTTGTGAACGGCTGACAAAGCGGCTTACAAAATACGGATAAGACGATGAATCTGAACCCCAGATGCTGACATCCGTCGTTACACCACAGGAGGTCGAATAATAATAAGTCTGCACGACTTCACCATTATAGGTCAGAATCTGCCCGCGCGTATTCTGAATGGCTTCATTGGAAGATGACTGCTCCGATGTATTGTTGTATACCTGATACATCGTGGAATCATCCACATGCGCACCGTATTCACTGTAAGCACCGTTTTCCAGATGTTTGTAAGCATAGCTTCTGGCACAAACGGCCTGCACCTTTAAGGCTTCTACGGCAAAGCTTGCAGGCATTTCACTTGGTACAACACGCTTCAGATAGGATTCGACCGGCACATCATTGACAATCACAATGCCGTCATCTGCAGCCGCCAGTTCGATACTGCCCTCATAAGACGGCACACCCTGGCTGCGCATCACCGACAAAATAGAGATTTCACCGCCGTTATCCGGTGTGACGGTCACTCGTCCCTGTAAAAGCAGTTCATTATCCGGTGTCAGCTCAAAGACGTCCCCCGCGTTATAACGTGTCTGTTGTTCATTTGTACTGACCATAAAGCTTTTAGAACACGTCAGCCGTACATTTTCATGGAAAATGCTTTTAAACCCGGTATTTTTCAAAATAACGCGGATATTCTGCACATTCAGCGGTTTAGAGATAACCGCACCGCAGATTTTGCCTTCTGCAACGATAAAATCCTGTAAGGAATAACCCACAATAATATCCTGATAGGTCTTTACGGCAAAGCCGTTGTAAATGTCATAAATCATAAACGCATCGTCTAACGCGACTTTTCCGTAGCCCTGCACTTCCACATAGTCTTTTGTGACGGCCTGTACCATACCGGTAATTGTATCGGTTTTGGTATTAATCTGTGTGACACTGCCGTTTTCCACCTTTAAATCAGCAAGTACATTTTCAACAGGCGCTGTCAGTCCCGGAATTTTAAAAATGCGGTCCGCGCCGTAGACGTTGGTTTCAACCGTGGTATCCGTACTGGATTTAATCCAGATGTTTTTATATTCCACCAGATTTTCCACAGTATCTTCAACTGCAAGAATTTCTTTGCCGCAGGTATATATTGTTACTGTCTTATCAATCTTATCGTCCAGTACAATTCCCGTAAAACGGTAGGTGCCTTTGGTGGTGTAGGCTTCCCACTCCCCCGCCTGTTTAAGCGTTGCGGGCGTGCCTGCAATCCCCGCCTGCATTTTAACGACCTGTTCACCGTTTTGCATATAAGGAAGCAGCTGCATAAATACATCTAAAAATTCCTGCTTTGTCATCGCTTTTGCACTGTTTTGAAGTTCTGCAAGAACCGTTTCCGGCACTTCCAGTTTCTTTGCCAGTGCATATGTATCCTTAAAACGCACCTTCGCCTCCGGCTTTTTAATTCTAAGCAGACCGGCTTCGCTGACGGCATTGACATAACCGGAATACCAGTATTTACCGGTGTCATCCGTTCCGGACGTCTTAAAATCCGTTGCGGCATAAGCAAGCATTTTAGAAGCTTCTGCCATGGTAAAGATATCTGTACTTTTCTTTTTTGTAAAAAAAACTGCCGCTAAAATAAGAAAAATACAAAGAAACAGTCCTGCCATTATCCAAATCCGTTTTCGCTTTTTTAAAATCACACCCGTCCCCTTCTATACTGATTTGTATGAACCGAATAAACGCTATTCATGATTTTATGCGGTTATAAATTAAGATATAAATGAAAAAAACTTCCTTTTATCATCATTATGCGGATAAAAAGAAGTTTGTCTGTACTTTGTCAATTAAACATTCCCAAAATGCCGTTGCCTGCGTTTTCGACTCCTAGCTTAGCTAGGTGGGTTACCGCATTCATTCCGCTGCCTTCCACTGACTAAGGAGGCTTGACATTGAAAATGAAGATATAGGAGTCCCGTGCGAATAATGTAGGATCAAAATAAACAGGCTGGCGAACACCCCAGGAAATGCCCTATTCAATTGTATCTCGTTTTCGTTAAACGTATTATACAACAATCTTTGTCTTTACACAATATCTTATGTAAAATTTCATATTTTATTCTTAAATGTTGTTACTGGAAGCTGATTTTTCCAACCGGTTTATTTGGAACATCTGCCTTTGTATCTGCCTGCGGCATGGTTTTTACATAATCAATGTCTTCTATTGCTTCTGCCGATAAGCGGATTGCTTCCGTTACCTGTTCTGGGGAAATGCCCATTTTATCAGCAACCTCCTGAATGGTCGGTTTGCGTTCCAGTTCATTTCTTAAACGTTTTGCCCAATCGTTGACAAGATTGACCTTTCCTAGCACTCTGCCCGCGACCTGATTGGATTCTTTCTGTTCATCAATCATCATTTCAAGACTGCCCTCAACCAGTTCACGGACTTCTTTTTCAATGCCGTGAAGGACTTCGAGCAAATCCTGCGTATTTCCTTCTTTAATCTTATCTTTCCATTCGTAATTGTTTGCCCACTGCTTCTGGCCGATATAGGACAGCATTGCCAGATTACCTTCCTGCACCAGATCGCAGGCAAGCACACCTTTGCCCCGGTACGGGGTAATCCATTCGGTAACTTTGCCTAAAAAAGACTGTGATAAAAGTTCCAGTGAATTTTTATCATTATCTTCAACAATATTCATTAACAGAAATGCAAGACTGGTATCGGAAAGCATATCCACCTGCTTTAAATCTTCCAGATACAGCTGTAAATACTTCTCATCTTCTGCATAGTCGAGTGATTCCTCAAGCTGTTTCGCACCCGCCTGTTCTTCCTGTTTGGTTTCCTCGGCTTCCTGCTTCTGGATTTCTTCCGCTTCCGCGGTTTCCATCATTTTTAAAAATTCATTATCTTCGGAAGCTGCGCCTTTGATTTTAATATTATTTGCCATCAGATAGCCGTAAACCATCTGTAGTTTACCGTCATCTAAATCTAAATCTTTAAAATAACTGAGTACATCGTCTTTGGTAATAAAGCCGCCATTGACTTTGGCATATTCTTTTAAGCCGTTCATGGCTTCCATAAATGCCGCCTGTGTATCATTTTGTGCTGACATAAGTCCCTCCTGCAATTTGCTTGGACTATTATATAATGAATTTTATAAAATGACAATGGTTTAAATACGAATGCATACGCTTAAATTGAAGAATTATTCACGCTGTATTCTACAAGTCCGCTGACTGCCAGCCGCTTACGCACAGCCGGACCGACTGCCGCAACGAGGATTGTTTTTATTAAATCTCCCAGTAAAAACGGAACAACACCGCCCATTAAAGCTGCCTTAAAAGAAAGCCCTGCAACATACGCATACCAGATTGTACCAAATGCCGCGCTGACTGCTTTGCCGAGCCACATTCCCGCAAAAGCAATTACAGGCTTGTTATACCAGCGGTCAATAAAGAAGCCGCTGACCATTGCCATAAAAATGAAACCGACAAGGTATCCGCCGGTCGGACCGGCAAGCTTTTGCACTCCGGATGAAAAATTAGAAAATACCGGCACACCGCACATTCCGATTAAAAGATAAATCAGATAACTGATAACAGTGCGTCTGGTTCCTGCTACATATAAAATGAAATAGATTGCCAGATTGGTCAGCGAAATCGGTACCAGTGTAAACGGCAGCCGGATTGACAGCGGCCCCATCACACAAATAATTGCTGCCATCAGTCCGATAATTACCATGTCTTTTGTTTTTTGAGCATTGATTTTATTCATTTTCTTCTCCCGTTCTATAAATTATTTTTCAGTTGGTTTCTTTTTCAAAATATATCCTTTTTCCTCTAAAATGTTTCTGTCCTGCTCCATACTGCTTCCACCGGTTGTCAGAAGATTTCCGGTCAGTGCGGCATTGACACCGGACAAAAACAGTTCCCCGCCGCCATCTTTAAAATAATTTCTGCCTGCAGCAATCCGCACATCTGCTTTCGGATTGATATAACGCAGTATGGCGACGGTTCTTAATATATCTTCCTGCGTCATCGGCTCAAGTTCTCCAAACGGTGTGCCTTTTACAGGAATTAAGATATTAATCGGGATGGAACGGATACCCAGTTCTGCGAGCGTAAATGCCATGCTAAGACGGTCTTTCCATGTCTCACCCATGCCGACAATGCCGCCGGTACAAAGCTCTAAGCCCGCTTCCTGAATCCGCTTAATTTCATGGATTTTATCTTCAAAGCTGTGTGTTGTACAGACATTCGGAAAATTTTCCTCGGACGTTTCAATATTTTCATGATACATGGAAACACCGGCTTCTTTTAACTGTTTTAATTTTTCTTCCGATACAAAACCGTGGGATGCACACAAAATCATATCCGGAAATTCCTCATGCATTTTTTTGTACGCATGAAGTGCTTTTTCAAAGTCTTCATCTTTAATGGCGCGTCCCGCCGTTACGATGCAGTAGCGGTCTACCCCCTGCTCCCATGCTTCGCGGCAGCCGGATAAAATGGCTTCTTCATCAATAAAATCTCCTGCCTGACAGGCGGTGTGATGATGTGCGGACTGTGAGCAGAATTTACAGTTTTCACTACATGCACCGCTTTTTCCGTTGATAATTGCACACAAATCCGCGCGTGTTCCGCATAAATTTTTACGGATATAATCCGCACCTTCACACAATTCATTAATATCCGCTTCCAGTAAAAACGAACAATCTTCTTCCCTTGTCAGCCGTCTTCCGCCGACAATTTCTTTTGCAAGTTCTAACATACTAATCTCCATTTCTGAGCAACTTGTTACGAAACGGCGATGAAAAATTTGCGCATGCATTTTCTCATCTGCCATCATAGCACTTTATTTTTGCTCATAAACAAAGTGCTGTGTAAAAAATCAGCACATCAGTGTGTTTTTTTACACGATCTCCGTTTTGTTGTAAATTGTAAACCTCTTAAAAAATTAAGTTTACAACTAATTTAATACCTGCGCCGTTAAATGTCAACATAAAAATCTGCAAAGTTAACACTTGTTGTTACAAATTTCACATACATTGACAAATCTCTCATAATTGCTTATAGTTAATTTAATTGCAATATTGCAAAATAAAGAAAGATGAGGTTTTAAAATCATGAGAATTGCATTGATTAATGAAAACAGCCAGGCTGCAAAAAATGAAATGGTTTATAACACTTTAAAGAAGGTTGCAGAAAGCAAGGGACATACAGTTGATAATTACGGTATGTATGCTGCTGACGATGCTGCACAGCTGACATATGTACAGAACGGTATTTTAGCTGCTCTTTTAATTAACAGCGGTGCTGCTGATTTCGTTGTAACAGGCTGCGGTACAGGTGAAGGCGCCATGCTTGCATTAAATTCATTCCCGGGTGTTCTGTGCGGACATGTTGTAGACCCTTCAGATGCATATATGTTTATGCAGATTAATGACGGTAATGCCATTTCACTCCCATTTGCAAAGGGCTTTGGCTGGGGTGCTGAATTAAATCTTACATACATTTTTGAAAAATTATTTGAAGGCGAACCGGGCGGCGGTTATCCAAAGGAAAGAGTTGTTCCGGAACAGAGAAATAAGAAGATTCTTGATGGAGTAAGAAAGGTTGCTTTCAAAGACAGCTTAATCGACATTTTAAAGAACCTTGATCAGGATCTTGTAAAGGGTGCTGTTGCCGGTGAAAAATTCCAGGAATTATTCTTTGCAAACTGCAAGAATCAGGAAATTGCAGATTATGTAAAGACACTGCTTGCATAGTAGATTTTGTATAATTTCATCTGAAATTGTGCGATAATATAAATGCATAAAAAGCTGCCCCGCGCTTTCCGTCTGTAGAGGACATTGAAAGTGCGGGGTTTTATTAATTCTTATTAATTATTCATTTATCATATTGATTTATCAAAAAATTTTAGCGGTTATGCTACTGCTGTTTTAATAAATCCGGCATGTACCAGTATTTTATGAAGCTGTCTGCCAAGCATGACACCGGCAATCAGTTTTATACAGTCACCGATAATAAACGGAAAAACACACGCTGCCATAGTCTGCATAAATGTCGTGTGCATGATATACATAAACCACAGTGTTCCAAACAGATAATCAACGGCTGTTCCGATAAACCAGCCAATCAGTGTTGGAATCAGTTTTCTGTGTGATACTTCCATCACAATTCCACCAATCAGTGCCATTGCAATAAAGCCAATCAGATATCCGCCTGTCGGTCCGGCAAGTTTGCCAAGTCCACCGGCATAGCCTGAGAAAACCGGAAGACCGACCATTCCCAGAAGCAGATACAGACAGTAACTAATGGTTCCCTGTGCGGTACCAAGCACCCCGACTGCAATATAAATAACCAGATTGGTCAGCGTAATCGGAACCGGCCCAATCGGCACGGCAAGCGGCCCTGCAATACACATGACGGCTGCCATCAGTGCCATGAAAATTAATTGTGTTAAAGAAAATTTTTTCTTCTGCATTGTTTTATCCTTCTTTTTGTCCTATAAATTGAACGGACAGTCCTTTGTTTACGATGCCTGCTGTCTGTTCTTTTATTAGTTTACAATTTGAAAGAAGTATTGTCAACCTATATTTAAAATTAGTTTACAACGTGCATTGATATGTTACTTTCCTACTACAATATTGTCCTGATATATTCTGCCTGTTTTGCAAAGGTAAAGGTCTGTACCTTTGCAAATGCCCGCGCGGCGGTCTGCGCTCTGAAATCCTCGTCCGGTACATACGTATTTAACAAATCCGGCAACGCTTCAATACGATCCAGTGAATACGCAATATAATCCTGCTGCGGCGTAAAACAGGTATCCATCATGCTGCTGGAATCCGTGATACTCACCGCACCGTTGTACATTGCATTCAGCACACGGTCATGAATACCAGATTTAAACCACGGCATAACATTTAATACAAAGGCAGATTCCGCAATGGCAGATAAACTGTCTCGATATGACATCTGCGGCAGAACTGTCACGTTTGAAAATTCACCAATGCTGCTCTCCTGATATTTTTCACCAAAAATGCGTACCGGCAAACCACTTTTGGCAGCAGCTTCCAGTACTCGCTCACGATATAATGCACGGACATAGACATCTGCCAGAAAATTGCTCTGCGCAAACACCGGAAATGTCATTCCGGTATCATATTCCTTATACACCTGCATCGCCGCAGCTTCAAAGGTGCAATGCGTATCCGAAAGCAGACAGTCTAAAACGGCCTTGGTATATTTTTGCATACTGTCTGGCAGTGCAGTGATTAATTCATAATAGTCACGTGGATTCAGATACGTTGCTGGAAATAAAATGCCCTCTTTTCTGTGCTGTTCTGATTTTACTGCATTTTCCGCTTTAGCTGCACCAACAGACAGGGTATGGACACTTTTAATATGCGGATACCATTTACTTATATATTTGTTATGGTCATCATCAATGCAGATGACATGATAATTCTCCAGCAAAACACTCAGATTCGCATGATGATATACCGGATGATCTAGAATATAGTTATAGAACGGAGCCTGTATGTGATTTAAGAAGGGTGTTCCGTCATCCAATACTGCTCCCGGCAGTTTTGAATTGTAATCAATGACGGCATCAAACGACTGTCCGCATAAAGCCTCCAAATCTTTCATCGTCTGCCTTCGGAAGTCAAACCAAGTTACTTCTATACCGGCATTTTCTAATGCTTTGCCAAGACACGATGAAAAAAAGCATGTCGAATCATAGGCAATGCCGTTCATTTGAAAAAGCAGTATTTTCTTCATGATTCCTCCACGCGGATATACTGAATCATACCCGGTCCCAGCTGTCTGGTCGGCCTTGCCGTAAATCCATGTTTTTCATAAAAAACTTCTCTGCCTTTTGCACACATCAGACAAAGCATCATCCGGGAATCTTTTAATGTAATGCTTTTCACATAAGCAATCAGTCGTTCAATCAACATACTGCCGATGTGCCGGCTCTGATATTCCGGAATAATAATCAAATCCTGAATATAGCAGATCACAGCCCCATCGCCGACAATCCGTCCCATGCCAATCGGACACTCATCATCATATACTGTAATAATCTTCAGGCTGTGGTCTAATGCCTGCTGTGCCTGTTCCGTCGTCAAAGAAACCCAGCCAACCTGTTGTCTTAAAGAAAGATATATGGAAACGTCTTTTATATCTTCTGCAAATGTAATCATAACTGTTCCACCTTCGTATATTTCCTCAAAAAAGATAACGACAGTATACACGTTTTCATATAAAAAGTCTATAAAATCGACGAATTTTATATGTGTTTTCCGTCTAAATATGATATAATAAACATAATATCGTTAATAAACGAATCGTCATATCAGGCAGGACGAAAAGCATGATAACAAAGGAGATAAACAATGATTACAGTGGCAAAAGACGGCTCCGGTGACTATACTTCTGTTCAGGAGGCCATCGACAGCATTACTTCCGTACCGGAAACGGTTTTTATTAAGAATGGTATTTATAAAGAACGGGTAGAGATTCATAAAGACAATATTACACTCATCGGTGAAAATGCAGACGGCACGGTGATTACCAATAATTATTATGCATTTATGCCAATGGAGGACGGAAGTAAACGCGGAACATTCCGTTCGTATACTTTTTTTGTGCAGGCAAATCATTTTAATGCATACAACATCACATTTGAAAATTCTGCAGGTTTCGGAAAAAAGGTCGGTCAGGCAATTGCGGTATATGCCGAAGGAGATGATTTGGTTTTTAAAAACTGTCATATGCTCGGACATCAGGATACGCTCTTTACCGGTCCGCTTCCGATGAAAGAAAAACAACCGGGTGGATTTGTCGGTCCGACAGAATTTGCACCGCGCATTCCCGGACGTCAGTTATATGAAGATTGTTTTATCAGTGGTGAAGTCGATTTTATCTTCGGCAGTGCAATCTGTTATTTTAAAAACTGTGAATTATATGCTTTAAACAGAAACGAAACGATTAACAGTTATTATACTGCACCATCTACATATGAAGGCCAGAAGTATGGTTACGTATTTGAAAGCTGCTCTTTTAGTGGAAATTGTCCGCCGCGGACAACGATGCTTTCACGTCCATGGCGGATTTATGCAAAAGTTGTCCTGATCCGCTGTGATTTAAGTGAACAGGTATCAGAAACCGGATTTCACGACTGGAATAAACCGGAATCGCACGAAACCTGTTATTATGCTGAATATGCCTGTACAGGAAAAGGCTATGTACCGGAAAGACGCCCGGATTATGTACACCAGCTGACAGAACGTGAAGCGGGTGAATATACACGGGAAAAAGTTTTCGGAAGATAGGCTTTGACTTCTTTAATCTTTAAAATGAATTTTATAAAAAATGAGATGTCCCCTGCCGGTCTGATACCGGTAACGGAAACATCTCATTTTTTATGTTAATTTTATTGTACTTGTTGTACCTGCCGCTTATGCTGATTATTTTTTCAACTCCATCGTCCCCAGTATTGCATTAGCACTGCCAACTGTCAGAGTTGTATTTTCAAGACTCTGTGCAAAAATTTCCGGAATCTGAAAAACTGCGGCAGCAGTATAGCTTTGTCCTGCCGGTATAGTAACACTCTTTAAATTCGTCATATCATTTTTTAAAATCGTCTTTGACTTTGTAAAAGTTGTTCCTTCAATGCCAAGCTTTATCACTGCGTTAGAAGATGCAGTATTCAGTGTAATATCTGAGCCGGTTGTATTGGTCAGTTCAAATTCAAGTGCTACAACCACACAGGAATTATTTGCCGGTACACTCACGGAATACTGTTCATTCGGATAACGCTGACCTGATACTGTCTGTGTATAGGAAAGTGAAATTCCCGAATTTAATCCTAATACCTGCTTTAATGAATTCAGCACCTCATCAGAGGAAGTCACTGCTTTTGTTTCTCCTGCTGTTGACTGTGTTGCTGATGCCGTTGAAGAAGGATTCTGTGCAGCTGTTGTTGCAGTCATGGCAGAAGACCGGGTTGCAGGCTGGGTCGTCTGCTGTACAGTATTTGTGCCGGTCGCTGTATGATTCTTATTGTTGTTCTTGCTCTCACTCTGTTTTTTTGCTGCAGCAAGTTTTTCATATTCCCACTGGTTCTCATAGGAATGTTTTAAAAGAACACCCGCAATATATTCCGATACCATATCATTTTGTTCTGTATTTAATGTAACATTACTGCCACAGCCTGTTACTGTAAGCATACAGCCTACCCCAATGCATAACGCTGCAATTTTTTTCATCTTGTAACCACCTCATTTAGTCTATTCCAATATTTAACAGTTCCTACTGCTCTATTAAAATATTATACCATAGCTTTACCGTCCAGGTCAAACCAGAATTCTACACCATTGGATTTATTGATGACACCAAATCCTTTTCCATAAGAATCCATGATGGCTTTTACAATAGAAAGTCCAATACCGTTGCCGCCGTACTCTCTGGTACGCGCCTTATCAACCTTATAAAACTTCTGCCAGATATTCGGAATATCTTCCTCCGGAATATTTTTTCCGGTGTTAAATACATGTACCCGCACATCATCACCGATACGTTCTACAGAAACTTCAATCCGATTTTCAAAATCGCAGTGGTTAATGGCATTGGTAATATAGTTGGTTACAACTTCTTCTATTTTATATTCATCGGACCACACATCAATATGTTCATCGCGCTGGTTAAATTCTATCTGTATTCCTTTTTGGGATGCCCGCAGTTCATTTGCATTTACAATAGAAGTAATCAGTTCAATAATATCAAAACGCTCCATAACAAGTTCTTCGTTGCCGAATTCAATCTGATTTAATGTGAGCAGTTTTTTTACCATATTATTCATCTTACCGGCTTCATCAATGATGACACCGCAGTAAAAGTCCATACTTTCAGGGTCATCGCTGATGCCCTCTTTTAAGCCCTCTGCATAACCCTGGATTAAGGCAATCGGTGTTTTTAATTCATGCGATACATTGGATAAAAATTCCGTCCGCACTTCTTCCATTTTAACTTTACGGTCGATATCCCTTTGCAGTTCTTTGTTCGCTGATTTTAACTGTGAGATATTTTCTTCAAGCTTCTTTGACATATTATTCATGCTGTTTCCAAGTACACCGATTTCACTCTTATCTTTTCCGTGATATTTCACATCAAAATCCAGATTGGACATTCTCTCTGCAATATCGGAAAGCTGCTGAATCGGTTTTGTAATATAACTTGAAAAAATGTATGCCGCAATGACACCAATAATCAAAATACCGATTCCCACATAAGTAATGAAGGTATTAGAAATGGATACGTTATCCTTAATCCCCTGTAATGCCATACGAAGCATAATACTGTCTCCATTGGAGAGTGTACCGAACAACTCGTAATAATCATCACCCAGACGGTTATCATAAACCTTTTGCAGTGTATATAAATCTGTCTGTGTCATAATATCACGGCTTTCCTCTATTCCACTGTCCGACATATTAATGGAAACATCGTCTTTATTCTTCGGATTATTTTTATCCGGGCTGCCATTGTCTAAATTTCCTTTATCCAGATTGTTATTATCCGGATTACTCATATCCTGCATATCGCCCGGCACATTTTCATTGTTTGAATTTTGCTGCGGTGCCGAATCGGACGTTCCGAATACATCTTTATTAAAAATACTGCGGAGCAGGCGGTTTATCATATCCTGTTCGCCGTTAATATTGGAATACACGGTTGTCCAGTCACTATTTACCACGATAACAGACATTGCCGCACTGCCGGTAAGCTGTTCAATACTATCACTCATCTGGGATTCAGAAACAGTTCCCGCATCGTAATCGCTCATAATCTGATCAATTTTGGAATATGTATTTAACATACATTCCTGCTTATCTGAAAAATAAAATTTTTCAGACAGTGTACTGTTTAAAATCAGCAAAAGTACAACCAGACTGGTAATAATAACAGTCAGTAATAATGTAATTTTAACTTTAATCGAATGTCTGCCCATCACTAATCTCCATTCCTGTGTGAACAAGCTTTAATTTATGGCTTGTTCACACTTCAAACTTATATCCCATGCCCCAGATGGTTTTAATGCAGTCCCCTTTTTCACCCATCTTTTTACGCAGCTTTTTGACATGTGTATCAATCGTTCTGGCATCTCCGAAATAATCGTAATTCCATACATTATTTAAAATCTTTTCTCTTGAAAGAGCAATTCCTTTATTTTCCACAAAATAAGATAACAGTTCAAATTCTTTGAAACTCAGCTCAATTTCTTCCCCGTCAATTTTAACCATGTGTGCGGCTTTATCAATTTCAATTCCGCCAATGTTAATACACTCGCTGCCATCTACCATATACGCACGGCGTACCAGAGCATCCACTCTGGCAGTCAGAATTTTCGGGCTGAATGGTTTTGAAATGTATTCATCCGCACCGCAGTCAAAGCCCTGTAATTCATCACGTTCTTCACCTTTTGCCGTCAACATAATAATTGGCACTTTGGAATCCTTGCGAATCTGTTTGCAGACTTCCCATCCGTCCATTTTCGGCATCATAACATCGAGTATTACTAGTGCAATATCTTTATCCGCATAAAATTTATCAATTGCTTCTTCACCATCACCGGCTTCAATAACTTCATAATTTTTACGTGACAAGAAGTCATTTACCAGCTTGCGCATTCTGCTTTCATCATCTACCATTAAAACTTTTAATTTATTCATTCGTAATATCCTCCTGACTTTTTACCTTTGTGCAGATTATATCGTAAGAATATGTTAAAAATGTGTTTTTTAAAATTATTTTTGCTGATTTAATGCACGTTCTCTTGCGTTTAATGATTCTTCCTGTGACTGCAGTTCCTCCTGCCATGAAGCATACTTATCCTGTAGGTTTACTTCATAATTGATTACATTGGCATTGGAACTGTGCAGCGTAATATAAATCATTGCTGCAATTACAACAACCAGTACTACATTTACAATCACAGATATAACAAAATTGTCTTTATAATGATTTCGTTCCTTTGTCAGCTTACGGATTTCGCTTTTATGTTCCGTAAGCTCTCTGCGGCCCTCCATCATTTCTTTTGTTTCATTATTAATCGGAATCGGCCTGATTTTTTCATTTGGCACATCCGGTGAAAGATATAAAAACTGCTGCAGCTCTTTTAAATAATTCATGCCAATCAGCGTATTAAACAGTTTTTTATCAATAATGTCATGATACAAAATATATACCTGTTTTGCATTGGTACTGTCTGTTTTTGATGACATATATTTAATCGCCGCCAGCTCATCCTTTGCCGCCTGTGCGCCTTCTTTTGTCTTAAAGGTATATCCTCCGACAGAATATTCCTTTGCCGGATTCTTTGATTCGTTTTTTGCCATATTATTCCTCATTTCTGAGCGACTTTGTCTCGAAGATGCGATGAGAAATTCGCGCAGGCGATTTCTCATCTGCCATCATAGGGATTTGCTTTCGCCCAGAAACAAATCCCTGTGTGAAAAATAAGCACATCAGTGTTATTTTTCACACTATCCACATTTCTGAGCGACTTTGTCGCTAATTTACTATTATTTTACTTATTGTGTGCTTTAAAGTCAATAAAAGTCACAAGATAATTCTTGACGAAGCCGTTACCGCGTGCTATAGTAATAAATAATCAGCGTTATGACTGGTTGACCGAAAATATTCCGGTGTATACACTCGGGGTAGTAAAGGTTTCGACAGGGGTTTTGAAGCTGGTGAAGCTATCCGCAGGTGATGCGTCAACTCACAAATCTAAATATAAACGCTAACGAAAATTTAGCTTACGCTGCCTAGTTGCAGCAGTCTGACCTAGAGTACCCGTACTTTAGGACCCAGGCTTCGACTATACGGGAAACGACGCCGGTAAAGCTTTGAACCGGCGGGCGTATGATGAAGCTACTAAAGGTATCAGGGTGTTGATTTCCTGTTACCGGAGGGAATGAGGGTTTACCCACAATAACCAACTATGATAGTAGAAGAACAGTGAATGGGCTTTTGGACACGGGTTCGACTCCCGTCTACTCCATTATAAAAAAAGCTTTGAAATACCGTATTTTATGGTGTTTCGGGCTTTTTTTATTGCCATTTAACAGTATTTTAAACCGTTTTAAACCGTCTTAAATTAAGAAAAGTGTTGTCAAAAGTGTTGTCAAAATTCAAGCTATTGTAATGATCAAAACGGCTCATCCTATAAACTGAAACGGACGAAGCTAAAAATATCAGCAATGTATCAGAATAAACGTGAAAGTAAAAAGGAACGCATTGACTAAAATAAAAACACCACCGCTCTGCAGAACCGATAATCTGCCCTGCAAAGCGGTGGTGTTTTTATTTTATAGTTTTCTGCTTTTATTAAATTACAACGGGTTGTATATGCTTAATAGAGATTGCGTACTTTAAATTCTTTCTCTGCCTCCCGCTTCTGATCCTTCTTTGCAATGGAATCACGCTTATCGTAGAGCTTTTTACCACGACCAAGTCCGATTTCCATTTTCACACGGCCTTTGCTTAAATAAACCTGCAATGGCACAATTGTATATCCTTTCTGCGCAATCTGTCCGGCAAGCTTGTTGATTTCGCTCTGGTGCAGTAATAGCTTTTTCGGGCGGAGCGGGTCTTTATTAAAAATGTTGCCTTTTTCGTAAGGTGTAATATTCATATTATTAATAAATACTTCGCCGTTCTGAATCTGAATATACGCCTCCTTAATAGAGCATTTTCCCATGCGGATAGATTTCACTTCCGTTCCGTGCAGAACCAGTCCTGCCTCGTATTTATCCTCTATAAAATAATCAAAATAGGCCTTTTTATTATTGGAAATCAGTCGGTTTGCGTTTTTTTGTTCTGCCATTCTCCCATTCTCCTTCTGATAATTCAAAATCAATCGTTCTTAAAATTTTATTGGTTGCAACAACTTTGACCGTGACCTTCTGTCCGAGTTTGAAGGTTCTTCCGGTGGTTTCATTAACCATTTCGTAATGGTTTTCGTCATAAATGTAATACCCGTCCCGCAGCGATGTCACAGAAACCATGCCTTCAATCGTGCTTGGCAGTTCCACATACATGCCCCATGCCGTCATTCCGGAAATCACTCCGTCGAATTCTTCGCCCATGTGTTTTTCCATATATTCAACCATTTTGACTTTATCGGTATCACGTTCTGCATCATCGGCACGCCGTTCCGTTGTGCTGGTATGCTTTGCCACCTCCGGCAGAAGATTCTGATAGTGCTTGAAACGTGTCTGTTTCAGTCCACCGTGCAGATTTTCTTTAATAATCCGGTGAATCTGTAAATCCGGGTATCTGCGGATTGGAGACGTAAAATGACAGTAATATTTTGCTGCAAGTCCGAAGTGTCCGACACATTCTGTTGTGTACTGTGCTCTTTTCATCGAACGCAGTGTCAGACGTGCAATCAGATTTTCCTCGTCTGTTCCGTCAATTTTTTCTAAAAGCTTTTGCAGTTCCTTTGGATGAATTTCATCACCGGTATGAATAGAATATCCAAAATTATTAATAAAAGTACTTAATTTCTGAATCTTTTCCATATCCGGATTCTCATGGCTTCTGTATAAGAATGGTATTTCCTGCCAGAAATAATCCTCTGCAACCGTTTCATTAGCTATCAGCATAAATTCCTCGATGATTTTGGTCGCAACATTTCTGTCATACGGCTTGACTTCCAAAGGATGACCGTCCTTATCCAAAATAATCTTCGTTTCAGGAAAGTCAAAATCAATCGAACCGCGCTGAAAACGTTTCTTTCTTAAAATTGCCGCAAGTTCTCCCATGCGTTCAAACATCGGAATAAGTTCTTTGTATTCTTCAATCACAGAAGCCTCTTTATCGACAAGAATTTTCTTTACATTCGTATAAGTCATACGGCGGTTGACATTGATTAATGTTTCACAAATGCGGTGTCCCACCACATTTCCTTTATTATCAATGTCCATTATACAGCTTAATGCCAGACGGTCACAGCCCTGATTTAAGGAGCAGATTCCATTTGACAATTTGTGAGGAAGCATCGGGATAACACGATCCACAAGGTAAACACTGGTTCCACGCTTATACGCTTCTTTATCCAGCACGCTGTTTTCTGTCACATAATGGCTTACATCTGCAATATGCACACCGAGCTGATATCCACGTTCATTTACGGTAAGGGTAATGGCATCATCAAGGTCCTTAGCATCCTCGCCATCAATCGTAACCGTATCAACATCGCGGAAATCAACACGCCCCGCCTTGTCCTTTTCGTCTACCTCATCGGGAATATTTTTTAAATACTGCATGACCGCATCTGGAAATTCCACCGGTAAATCATAGGCTTTAACAATAGACAATACATCGGTGCCGGGGTCATTGATATGACCGATAATATCAATGACCTGACCTTCCGGGTTCTTGCCGTGACTGCCGTAATTGGTAATTTTTACGACAACCTTATGACCATTCATTGCACCCATTGATTTTTCCTGCGGCACAAAAATATCAACCGGAATTTTTCCATTATCCGGTACAACAAATCCGTATGTTCTGTTTTTTTGAAATGTACCGACCAGCTCGGTAAGCTGATGCTCAAGCACACCGATAATTTTCCCCTCACAGCGCTTGTTACCCTGCTTCTTATGGGTAATCGTCACCTTTACTTTATCCATATGGAATGCGCCTCCGGTGTCCGATTCCTGAATAAAAATATCTTCATCCCAGCCGTCTACCGTAACAAAGCCGAAACCTCTCCTGGTGCTGGTAAATATACCGACAACCGCCGTATTATCCGGTTTTCCGTATTTTCCTTTCTTTGAAACGCCAATAGTTCCGTCACTGACTAAGCTGTCTAATACCTCCTGAAGTTCTCCTCTTTGTGATTTTGGAATCTGCAAAAGAATCGCAATTTCCTTTGTTTTCATCGGTACATAAAATTCATTTTCCAAAATCAATTCAGCAATTAACTTTTTACGTTTTTCAAGCTGTTCTTTATTCATTCTCCACCGAGCCTTTCCTGATGCGCTTTTATTTACTGATAATTTCTGACGTTAGAGGCATCTACCTTTTCAAACGGAACCCATACGTACTTTTCATTTTCCGCAGCACCGTCCAAATCCTTGATACTGCCGCCCTGTGCCAGAATCTTTCCTGCCTGAATCAGGCGTTCTCCTTGTCCTGTTGCAGACTGGTAAACCGTAAAGTTCATTGTACCGTTGGTAATTGCCGCACAGCCGTCAGCCGTTGCATCAATTCCTAATATTAAAATGTCATTTCTTCCAGCTTTTTTGCATGCGTCCGCAACACCTAATGCCATGGTATCATTGTTGCAGATGACAGCATTACATTTCTGATTCGTCTTTAAAAAGATTGCAAACAGTTCTTCGGCACGGGTCTGGTCCCAGTCTGCATGGTCTTCAAACATATAATGAATCGTTTTTCCGGACGTATTCAGCGTATTTTTAACGGCATCTGTCCTGCCCTTTGTTGCGGAATGGCTGTCCGGCCCTTTAATAATTGCCACATTTAATTCTGAAAGCGACTTTAACTGCTCTAAAACATATTCTGCCTGATACTGTCCCGCATCTGCTTCATTTGAGCCTACATAAATGTATTTTCCGGCTTTTAAGCGGGAAGCATCCGGTGACGTGTTAAAAAATACAATCGGAATATCGCCTGCCAGTGCCTCCAGTTCCAGTGCCGTATCGGCATCAACCATATTACATAAAATAACGTCATATTTTTCGGATACGGCTTTTTTAATATGTTCAACCTGCTTTTCAATGGAACTTTCCGCATCCAGTACGTCTAACTGTACATTATTTTCCGAAGCGGTCTTTTTTGCCTGATTCACAAGCGTGGTACGAAAGGCATCTGCCTGTCCCAGGGATAAAAGCATTTTCACACTGCCGCCTGCGGACGAACCGGACTTCGCAGACTGCGTACAGCCGCCTAAAACCAGACAGCCTGCAAGCATTGTAATACATAAAAACCAACTGATTATCTTTTTCATTTTATCTTACCTCCATACTCAGACTTTTACCGGTATCAGCTTAAATCCTGAACTGCTCTATCTGTGATGAAAGCTGATTTGCCGATACTGCTAAATTTTCAGATGCGGATTCAACCTGTTCGCTGTTTCTTGTAATATTTTTTGCCTGTGTAAGCATGGATTCCGAAGTTGCAAGGATTTCATCAGAACTTGCCGCCTGTTCTTCACAGATAGCGGCAACATTGGTTGCGACTTCATCGACTTCACCAATCTTGCTTACAACATTTTTCATCAATTCGTTTGTATCCTGTATATTACTGAAAATTGTATGGAAGGTATCCACTGCCGCATGAATCAGACCTGCACTGTCGGCGATTTCACCGGCACTGCTTCCTGCCTGGGATACGGCATTTTCTACCAGCTTATTGATTTCATTAATTAATTCCGTAATATTGGCAACGGAATCGGCACTGTTTTTTGCCAGTGTACCGATTTCAGAAGCAACAACAGCAAAGCCCCTGCCCGCTTCTCCGGCTCTCGCCGCCTCAATCGAAGCATTTAAAGACAAAAGATTTGTTTCTTCCGCAATACTGCCAATCAGATTGATAATGTCAACAATCTCACCAGATGCGGTGCCGACCTTGTCAACGGCCTCCTGTAAGTTATGGATAGAAAGCTCAATGCCCTCCAGCGCTTTGCTGACTTTTTCCATATCCTGACGGCCTTTTTCGGATACTTCAACCGTTTCACGCATTTTAACATCAACAACATCGCTGTCCTTCTTGGTATCGGCGGCAACCCCGGCAAGCTGTGTTGCGTTTTCGGCAATTTCATTGACAGAAACCGCAAGCTGGTCTACCGTTGAATTTAATTCGCCCATAGAACGCGACTGGATTTCCGTTGCGGAATTTAACTCCGTGGATACACTCTTGCTGGACTGTGCCTGTTCGCTTAACGTCTGGGAAACCTGTCCAATCTGTGTAATCATCTGCTTCATGGCTTCGATAAAATGCTGGACACTGTAGCCCATTACGGCGATTTCATCATTGCCGCGCGGATTGACGGATACCGTGAAATCACCGGATGCCATTTGTGTAATAGCCTTTGTTATTTCTTTAACAGGTTTTACAACAATATGTGTCATTCTTTCAATCAATATGCAGAGCAGAATAATACAAACCACGCCGATTACAATCATTCGTGTTCTTAATGCAACTAAATCCACGAGTACCGTACTCTTAGGAATGTAAGATACCAGAATCCAGTCCGTTCCCTGTACCTCCTGTGAAACAGTCATTTCACCGTCAATCGTTGTAAAATCGTAGTTCTGGTCGTCAATACGCTGTGCCATATCCTGATAAAAAATGCTCTGTCCCGCTGCACCGAGCTTTTGTGAAATCAAAGAAGAATCACGGTCTGCTAAAATCGTACCGCTGTTTTTGTCAACCAGAAATGTCTGCGCATCGTCCATTTCAATAAATGAATTGACAATGATAGAAATGCGGTCCAGCGTCATATCTGCGGATATGACACGTATTTTGTCCGAATTATCCTTTAATATTCCCGATGCACTGATGACATTGACACCCTCTGCATTTTTGTAAGCCGAACCGACTGCCATGTTGACACGAGTCAGACCTTCAGTATACCATGTGCTTTTTGTCGGACTGCTCTCACTCTTTGTAGATTTGGAAGCCTTTAACAAATTGCCGTTACTGTCGGATACATATAATCCGTCCGGATAATTGTCGCTGTAGCCATAATAGCTGTCCAAAATCGTCTGAAGCTGTGCATCGTCTGGATTTAACTGTTCAATCGTTGTCTTTGCCATTTGAAAAGACGAAAGATTCTCATCTAACCACGATTCAATCTTTGATGTCTGGTTTTCAACCGAAGATTCCAACAGATTCTGCGAATAATTTTCAATGATATGTGCGGATGCCAGATACGATACCAGTACCAGCACAACAACAATTGCAATGACTACCGGTGTAATAACACCCAAAAGTTTTGCTTTAATTGATATGTTTCCGCGTTTTTTCATAAAACCAACCCCTTTATATATTTTCACTTCTGCAAAAAATAAAACCTGAATCCTCCATTGTTTTACGGAGAATCCAGGTTTCTTTTTAAAAATTAATATTTAATATAGCTGCCAGAACAAAGAAAGCAACACCTAATATCTTTGTAAATAATACCAGTTTTCCTTCCATTGAACGGCCCTTGTTTCTGCCCCAGTAAGTATCAGCGGCTCCACTGATTGTACCAGACAGACCCTGCTGCTTGCTTTCCTGCATTAAAACAACGATTGATAATGCTATACATACTAATATAAAGATTCCCATTAAAACAATTCGTATAATATCAGCAGCCGACATTCCGAACATTTATCACACCTCCTATTGTGTCGAAGCTTACGATTCTATTCATTAAATTATAATCGCATACTATTATCATTATAGCACACCTATACGTGCAACACAATAGAAATTTATGAATTCTTTTTAACAAGCAGGGATTCGCCTGTCATTTCCTTTGGTTTTTCCATACCCATAATTTCAATCAGTGTCGGTACGATATCACAAAGCTTTCCGCCTTCTTTTAATGTGTACGCTTCATCGTAGTTTACAAGAATGAACGGAACAGGATTGGTTGTATGTGCCGTAAATGGTTCTCCGGTCTTATAGTCAATTAACTGTTCTGCGTTTCCATGATCCGCGCAGATAAACATAGTTCCGTCAACTTCCTTTAATGCCTCTACAGCCTTGCCTACACAGGTATCTACAGTTTCAATTGCCTTTACAACGGCAGACTCAATACCGGTATGTCCGACCATATCCGGGTTTGCAAAGTTGATGATAATAACATCATACTTATCTGAACGGATAGCAGCTGTTAACTTATCGCAGACTTCCGGTGCACTCATTTCCGGCTGTAAATCATAAGTTGCAACCTTCGGTGACTTTACAAGGATTCTGTCTTCGCCCTTGTTTGGTTCCTCTACACCGCCGTTGAAGAAGAATGTTACGTGTGCGTATTTTTCTGTCTCGGCAATACGGGCCTGTGTCTTGTTGTTTGCTGCTAAAAATTCACCAAATGTATTGGTAATCTTTTCTTTCTTGAATGCTACATACTTATTGCCGATTGTTACATCGTAATCTGTGAAGCATACATAGTGGACTTTCTTTCTTGCGCCTCTGTCAAAGCCTGTAAATTCATCATCGCAGAAACATCTTGTGATTTCTCTTGCTCTGTCCGGTCTGAAGTTAAAGCAGATAACAGAATCTCCGTCTTTAATCGTTGCTAATGGCTTACCATCCTTCTTTACAACAGTCGGCACAACAAATTCGTCTGTTTTTCCGTCTTCATAAGATGCAGCAATAGCACACTTTGCACATTCTGCCTCATTTCCTTCACCCTTAACAAGTGCATTATAAGCAGCTTCTACTCTGTCCCATCTGTTATCTCTGTCCATTACATAGTAACGACCCATAATAGAAGCAATCTGTCCAACACCTAATTCTTCCATTTTGTCAGATAACTGGCTGATAAATTCTTTTCCTCCGTCCGGTGCTGTATCACGTCCGTCCATAAAGCCGTGAACATAGACATTCTTAATACCGTTTCTCTTTGCCAGTTCCAGCAGGGCATATAAATGTGTAATGTGGCTGTGCACACCGCCGTTTGATAACAGACCGAATAAATGTAAGTCTGAATTGTTCTCCTTGCAGTTTTTAATTGCGCCTAAAAGTTCTTCGTTTTCAAAGAAATCACCATCTTCTATTGCTTTTGTGATTCTTGTCAGTTCCTGATATACAATACGTCCGGCACCCATATTTAAATGTCCTACTTCAGAGTTACCCATCTGTCCGTCCGGAAGTCCGACTGCAAGACCGCTTGCATAGCCTTTTACATAAGGATATTCCTTCATTAATTTATCCATTACCGGTGTATTCGCTGCAGCAATACCATTTCCTTTTGTATTATCATTTAATCCATATCCATCAAGTATCATTAAAACAACTGGTTTTTTACTCATTGTATTTCTCCTTTTAACATTTTCCATAATCGGTACAATATACCTAAAGAATCATATCATATTTTGCGCAAAAATAAAAGTGCTAATTATTATAATTATGGCACTTCACATTAAAAAACTGTTGCAAAAAGAACTCCATCAGAAACCGTTCCTTTTGCAGCAGTTATGTATTTTTATTGATAATTTACAATTTTTGAAAATTCAGGTTTTAAACTGGCACCGCCGACAAGACCGCCGTCAATATCCGGTTCAGAAAACAGCTGCAATGCGTTGCCTGCATTCACACTGCCGCCATATAAAATACGGATAGCATCCGCAATCTGTGTACCATAAATATCACGGATAATTCCACGGATAGAACAACATACCTCCTGTGCCTGCTGTGTAGTTGCCACTCGCCCCGTTCCAATTGCCCAGATTGGTTCATAAGCAATAATACAACGCTGGGCATTTTCCGGTGATACATACTTTAATGCACTTACAATCTGTTTTTTAATCAATGTAAGTGTAATACCTGCTTCTCTTTCTTCTAATGTTTCACCACAGCAGATAATCGGAATAATATTATGTTCAATGGCTTTCCTGATTTTACGATTTACCATTTCATTGTCTTCTTTAAAATACTGTCTTCTTTCCGAATGTCCGATAATCACATAGGATACACCGGCATCAACCAGCATCTGTGGAGAAACCTCACCTGTATAGGCTCCCTTTTCTTCATAATACATATTTTCAGCTCCCACGCTGATTTTTGTACCTTTGCAGGCTTCTACAACTGGAACAATATCAATAGATGGAACGCAAAAGATAACGTCCACATCTGAATTCTCCATATTGGGCTTAAGTTTCTTTACAAGAGCCACTGCCTCACTCGGTGTCATGTTCATTTTCCAGTTACCTGCTACAACTTTCCTGCGCATAAAATAATCCTCCTCAAACTGTATTATTTTTTGTCATACACAATTGGTTATTCCGTCGCTTTCTTTTAAGTAAATTATAACACATCTTTCTAAATAATACTAGAATTTATAAAAATTTATATCCAATTATTGCAATAAATACAATTTATAAAATTTATGCGGATTTTTTTACAAAATAAAAAAACAGTCATACGTAATATTTCAGATAAAACCACTGAATGTATGACTGTTTTCCTATATTTTTATTATGTCAGTAATATTTCATCAAATGTTACTTATTACTTATCATTAGCTGCAACAACACCCGGAAGTTCTTTTCCTTCAAGGAACTCTAAAGATGCACCGCCACCGGTTGAAATGTGAGTCATCTTATCACCAAAACCAAGATTGTTAACAGCTGCAGCTGAGTCACCGCCACCGATGATTGTTGTAGCATCCTTTAATGATGCCAGTTCTTCTGCAACAGCGATTGTACCCTTTGCAAAGTTTTCAAATTCAAATACACCCATTGGTCCATTCCATACAACAGTCTTTGCATCAGCTAAAGCTTCCTTGTAAAGTTCACAGGTCTTTGGTCCGATATCCATGCCCATGTCATCATCAGCCTGGCAGCCCGCATCTACTACATGAAATGGTGTATCATTTTTGAATTCCTTTGTCACAACAGTGTCAATCGGAATCAACATTTTAACGCCCTTCTTTTCAGCCTTTTCCATCATTTCTTTAGCATAATCAAGATAATCATCTTCTACGAGTGACTGTCCTACATTGCCGCCCTTTGCTTTTTGGAATGTATAAGACATACCGCCACCGATGATTAATGTATCTACCTTATCAAGCAGATTGTTGATAACAGAAATCTTTGAAGATACCTTCGAACCACCAAGAATTGCTACGAAAGGTCTTACCGGATTGTTGACTGCATTGCCGAGGAAATCGATTTCCTTCTGCATTAAATAGCCGACAACAGCTGTATCTACAAACTGTGTAATACCAACATTTGAGCAGTGAGCTCTGTGTGCTGTACCGAAAGCATCGTTTACGAATACATCACAGATAGAAGCTAAATCCTTAGAGAATGCTTCACCATTCTTTGTTTCTTCTGCTCTGAATCTGGTGTTTTCAAGTAAAATAACGTCACCGTCATTCATAGCTGCAACAGCAGCCTTTGCATTTTCACCTACAACAGTATCATCTGCTGCAAACTTCACTTCCTGTCCTAACAGTGCAGAAAGTCTTTCAGCAACCGGTTCAAGAGAAAATGCTGCATCCGGTCCCTTCGGCTTTCCTAAATGAGAGCAAAGGATAACCTTACCACCGTCTGAGATTAACTTCTTGATTGTAGGAAGTGCTGCAACCAGTCTTGTTTCATCTGTAATCTTCTTTCCGTCTAACGGCACGTTAAAATCACATCTGCATAATACTCTCTTGCCTTTTACGTTAATATCATCAACTGACTTCTTATTAAGCATAATGAATCCTCCTTGTTTTTGCGAAGCAAAAATCCGAGCCCTATGGTGAGGAGAGGATTTTGCCTCCTTGTTTTTGCGAAGCAAAAATCCGAGCCCTATGGTGAGGAGAGGATTTTGCCTCCTTGTTTTTGCGGGACAGTGCCACGCGATAGTAAAATACCGGAGAAAGAAGACTATAGCTTCATTCCCCGGCTTTCATTCCGGCACAAAGCCGAATTTATATTAGTTTAATTCAGCAAAATACTTGATTGTTCTTACCATCTGGCTTGTGTATGAATTTTCGTTATCATACCAAGAAACAACCTGAACCTGGCAGCCGCCGTTTGGAAGGTCATTTACCATTGTCTGAGTAGCATCAAATAATGAACCAAATCTCATACCAACGATATCGCTTGAAACGATAAGTTCTTCGTTGTAACCGAAGCTTTCTGTTGCAGCAGCCTTCATAGCAGCATTAACTTCATCAACAGTAACCTTCTTAGATACTACAGCGTTAAGAATTGTTGTAGAACCTGTAGGAGTAGGAACTCTCTGAGCAGCTCCGATAAGCTTTCCGTTTAATTCAGGGATAACAAGACCGATGGCCTTAGCAGCACCTGTTGAGTTAGGTACGATGTTGCAGGCACCTGCTCTTGATCTTCTTAAATCGCCCTTTCTCTGTGGTCCGTCAAGGATCATCTGGTCACCTGTGTAAGCGTGAATTGTGCACATGATACCTGATTCGATTGAAGCACAGTCATTAAGAGCCTTAGCCATAGGAGCTAAGCAGTTTGTTGTACAAGAAGCTGCTGAGATAATCTTATCATCTGCTGTTAATGTTTCATGGTTTACATTATAAACGATTGTCTTTAAATCATTACCGGCCGGAGCTGAGATTACAACCTTCTTAGCACCTGCATTGATATGAGCCTGAGCCTTTTCCTTAGATGTGTAGAAACCTGAGCATTCAAGAACTACATCTACATCAAGAGCTCCCCATGGGCAGTTGTTAGCATCTGGCTCTTTGTAAATCTTAATTGTCTTACCCTTTACTGTGATTGTACCAGCTTCGTCATCAGCTGTTACCTGGTTTTCTTCGCCGAAACCAACGTATCTTCCCTGTGATGAATCATACTTTAAAAGATGAGCTAACATCTTTGGGCTTGTTAAATCGTTAATAGCTACTACTTCGTATCCTTCTGCACCGAACATCTGTCTGAATGCAAGTCTACCGATACGTCCAAAACCATTAATCGCAACTTTTACTGACATAAAATCATTCCTCCTAAAATAGAATTTTTATTGAGTTTGTTAATAAATAATCAACTATGGTGTATTTTACCGAATTCATTCCAAAATATCAAGTATTAATTCCCTTTTTTTACAAATTACCGTCCATTTTCTATTATTTGTCCAAAAAAAACGGTAAATTTAAAAATTATTTAGCGGTATTTTCTTCTTGTATACAATCGACAATATTATTGGCGTGATCTGACATTCTTTCAAGATTAGAAAGAATATCTAAGAACACAACACCGTTTGACGGAATACAAAGCCCCGCGGACAAACGTTCGATATGTTTGTTGCGCAGTTCTTCTTCCAAATCATCGACCTCGTCTTCAATTCTCAGGACATTCTGAATTGCCTGACGGCTTCCGGTTCCTCTCGCCTTAACAGCTTCTTCAAAACAATGCACAACTTTATCCCACAGCTGATTAAGTTCCTGTGTTCCTTTTTCGGAAAAAATTATCTGATGTTCAATCTTATATTTTGCCAGCTCCGCAATATTTTCCGCATGGTCGGATACTCTTTCAATATCAATAATCGCATGGAACAGATTTTTAACCAGCAGATGCTGTTCCTGTGTGATTGATAAATTGTTGACCTTAATTAAAAAGTCTGTCAGATACTTTTCATATAAATCGACTTTATGTTCGATTTCATAGACCTTATCTACCATCGTCTGGTCATTTTTCTGTGTTGCCTCTGCCGCATATTTAATATTATCCAATGCCAGATTACCCATGGTAATCACTTCATTTTTAGCCGTTTCTACTGCAACGGACGGCTGACCTAACAGACGGGAATCAAAATGTCTTGCAATTTCTGCTGCAACGGCATCTTTGGCTTCCAGTTCCGCAAAATCGTCCTGCTTTTCGTTTTCACGCACAATCAGACCGGAAATTTTTACAAGCAGATTGGCAAACGGGAACATTACCAGTGTACATGTAATATTAAAGAATGTATGGAATACGGAAATTTCCACGCTTGTAATATTATGTGCCGCAAGTGCCGGATAAATACTGAACAGAATAAATCCGACGGTACCGAATAAAAGTGCCCCTGCAATATTAAATAAAATATGCATACAGGCTGCACGTTTTGCCGTTCTCGTTGTTCCGGCACTTGAAATCAGTGCAGTCACACAGGAACCGATATTCTGTCCCAGTGTAATATAAATTGCCGCATTGGTTGTTACCACTCCGTTTAAAGCCAGTGTCTGTAAAATCCCGACAGAGGCGGAGGAACTTTGTAAAACCGCGGTTACAATAATACCAATTAAAATACCTAAAAACGGATTGCTTCCCACAATCTGGAATGCCTGTGAGAAAATAGGCGCATCTGTATACGGTGCAATCGAAGAAGACATAAATGTCAGACCTTCAAACAGCAGGCCGATTCCGACGATAATCTCTCCTGCATTTTTTACTTTATCCTTTTTTGAAAATAAAATAACAAATGCACCGATACCGATTAAAAACGGGGCATAAAATGACGGATTCATTACCTTCGCCGCATCCCCAAGCTGTCCTAAAGATACAATCCATGCGGTAATGGTCGTACCGATATTAGCACCCATAATAACACCAACTGCCTGAACCAGTGTCATCAGTCCTGCATTAACAAAACCAACAACCATAACCGTTGTTGCACCGCTGCTTTGAATAATCGCTGTGATAACGGCACCTACGATGATTGCCAGCAGCCGGTTACTTGTAAGATAACCCAATAATTTTTTCATCTTACCGCCGGCGGAACGCTGCATACCATCTGCCATTGTGTTCATACCGTAGAGGAACATTCCGATTCCTCCTGCAAATTCAAACAAACTGCTGATATACTCGATATTCACTTCTACTCCTGTCTGCACATTTTCTTTCGTAATGTAAAAAGTACGTGCTTTTTGTGTAAAATTTTTTTAACAATTCCTTTACATCATAACAATTGTCTGCTTAATTTTCAAGTTGAAATCTTACACTATTCTTCAAATTTATTTTATGATATACTAAAAGGACTATGATAAATGCCGTTATACGGCGGATTGGAGATATGATGCAAGGCTTTGAAAATTTATCGGACTGCCACTTACACTGCCATTTTTCTTCGGATTCTGAAGCTTCACCGGAATCTATGATAGACAACGCAGTCAGACTGGGACTGTCCCACATCTGTTTTACAGACCACAATGACTATGATTACCCGAAAGAGGATGGAAAAACCGTCTTTCTGCTGGATTTAGATGCTTATTTAGAGAAAATATCTGTATTAAAGAAAATTTATAAAGATAAAATTAATGTCCGAATCGGTGTGGAACAGGGTCTGCAGCCGCACCTTTGTGAACGAATTAATAATTATGATCCTGCACACCGGCTGGATTTTATCATTGGATCAACACATTTAGTGGACGGAAGCGACCCCTACTATCCGTCTTTTTGGGAGCATCACTCACCAAAGGAAAGTATTTGTACCTATTTTGAAAATATTTACAAAAGTATCTGCTGCTGCGATAATTTTGACGTTTACGGACATTTAGACTACGTTGTCCGCTATGCACCTAAGAAAGATGCAGACTACCAGCCTGCGGATTACACGGACTTGCTGGATATGATTTTAAAAAAACTGATTGAAAACGGAAAAGGCATTGAAATCAATACAGCAGGACTTCGTTATGGTTTAAAAGAGGCAAATCCATGCCGTTTTATTTTGAAACGTTACCGCGAACTGGGCGGCGAAATCCTCACAACCGGTTCCGACGCCCATAAGCCGCAGGATATGGCATTTGCTTTTGATATTATTGTGGATTTACTCAAAGACTGCGGTTTTTCTTATTACACGCTTTTCCATCAGCGAAAGCCTGAATTTATCCGCCTTTAAAATATTTTCACAAAAAGTTCTGGTAATCCTCGGACTGTTCCCGCAATTGGGCAATATCATTTTTCAGGCAATTCACAACGTAATCAATTTCCTGGCGGGTGATTTCTTCATTAATGGTAAAACGGACTGTTGCGAAACTTAATTCATCCGGCAGTCCGATGGATTTTAATACATGTGAAGGCATACCGGAACCTGTAGAACAGGCAGAACCCGCCGATGCACAAATTCCCTGCTTATCCAGCATTACAATCAGCGTCCCGCCATCAACAAACTGAAAGCTGAAATTCATGTTTCCCGGAAGCCGCTTTCTGCTGTCCCCGTTTAAACGTGAAAAAGGAATCTCTGTAAGAACTCTGTGAATCATATAATCCCGCATCCGCATTTCATATTGTGTCCGCACCGGTTTATTTGCCATGGCAGTATGCGCCGCCTTTGCAAAACCGATAATCCCTGCCGTATTTTCCGTGCCTGAGCGCATCCCACGCTCCTGTCCGCCGCCGTGGATAAACGGTGTCTTTACACAGCCCTCGCGGATATATAAAAATCCAATCCCCTTCGGTCCGTTTAATTTGTGTGCACTGGTACTGAGCATATCAATCTGCATGGCATTGACATCAATATCCATATTCGTATATGCCTGCACTGCATCCGTATGAAACAAAATACGGTGTCTGCGTGCAAATGCACCAATTTGCGCAACCGGCTGAATTGTGCCAATCTCATTATTGGCTGCCATTACTGAAATTAAGAATGTATCCGGACGGACTGCCCGCTGAATATCCGTAAGACGGACAATCCCATTTTCAGCCGGACGGATATAAGTCACATAAAACCCTTCCTTTTCAACTGCTTCACAGCTTTTTAAAATTGCATGATGTTCCATTGCTGTTGTAATAATGTGTCCCCTGCGGTGTTCCTCGGCTGCAATTTTTACCGCCCAGTTGTCCGATTCTGTTCCACCTGATGTAATATAGATTTCTTGCGGCTTTGCCTGAATGGTCTGGGCAAGAAATGCCTCTGCGTTATTTATATCGTTTTTTACATCTGCTGAAAATGTATAAGCACCGGATGGATTGGCATACCGTTTTCCCATATAAGGCAGCATCGCATTGATAACTTCCGGGTGCAGCCGAGTTGTTGCGGCATTGTCCATATAAATCATACTGCCATCCCCTTTTTTCATTTCTTATTAATAATATATTCAATGCATGCATATATTGATAATAATTGTTTGACATTCCGGTTGGTTACAACAATGAACTTTTCATTTAATAAAAATGCTGTATTAAAAGGAACTGTAATTTTGACACTGGCTGGTATTATCAGCCGGATTGCTGGATTTTTTTATCGTATTTTTTTAACCCGCCAGATTGGTGCTGATGGTATAGGAATGTTCCAGCTTGTCACACCGGTGCTTGGCATTGCATTTGCGCTGTGCTCTGCCGGTATCCAGACTGCCATTTCACGATTTTGTGCTGCAAAAAAATTTCAAAGTACATGGCTTTTTGCCGGTTTAGCCATTGCACTTCCGCTATCTGTTATTTTTACATTTTTTACCTATGATTACGCAGATTTTATTGCTGTACGGATTTTTCTAAACAAAGACTGCTCCCATTTTATCCAGATTCTTGCAATTACTGTTCCATTTTGTACTTTTCACAACTGCGTAAACGGCTATTATCTCGGAAAAAAACAGGCTGGACTCCCTGCGTTTTCCCAGCTGTTTGAACAGTTTGCACGGATTGGGGCCGTTTATTTGTACACTGTATACTGTACACAAAACGAGCTTCCCGTTTCTGTTTTATGCGCCGTTTACGGTAATCTTGCCGGCGAAGCAGCTTCCTGCCTGATTTGTGTCCTTGCTCTGCTGATTGATAAAACCGTAACATTCCGGTTTCATTCTTTACCTGAATGTATCAAAAAAACCGTGGTGTTTTCTATTCCGCTGACTGCCAACCGTCTTTTAATGCATCTGCTGCAAAGCGGAGAATCTATTCTGATTCCGGCACAGCTTGTGATTTTTGGCAATACACAGAATGAGGCTTTAAGTATTTATGGCATTCTTATGGGGATGTCCCTTCCGCTTATTTTGTTCCCATCTGCCATAACCAATTCCATGGCAGTCATGCTTCTGCCTGAAGTTTCCGGTGCGCAGGCAGACGGTGACAATGCACGGATTGTACATACTTTGAACCGCTCCCTGCAAATCTGTATGGCAATGGGATTTTTAAGCACCGCACTTTTCTTATTTTACGGTGCTAAAATGGGGGCTATTTTGTTTAAAGAACCGCTTGTTGAAAATTTTGTCATGATTCTTGCATGGCTGTGTCCTTTTTACTATCTGACAACAACACTTGGCAGTATTTTAAACGGTCTTGGCTGTACTACCCTGACCTGTGTCCAGACCATTGCCGGAATTCTTGTGCGCATTGCTTTTCTTGTTCTGCTCGTTCCCAAAACCGGTATCCGCGGATATCTGATTGGCACGCTGGTTTCACAGATTTTGGTCTGCATTGCACATTTTCTATATTTAAACCATCTGTTTCATATCGGTTTTCCGGTCTGGAAATACATCCTGCAGCCGCTTTTATATACAGCCGTTTCAATTTTATTTTCACAGATGTTCTGCCGTTTATTGCTGTTTTTAGGAACGGACTCACTGTTTTTCCGGCTTTTTACCGGTGCCTGCTGTGCCGTCTTTATTTTTGCGGTATTAATAAAATCTTCATTTCTGACAGCAGAATGCACCCGGCTGTGAGCAGCCCCACGGAGTTTTAAATCTCTTAATACCGCCATTATTCCATGCTATTACTGCGGCAGTACGGCATCCAGCAGCGCGGGTGCCGTATCCCACTCACCCCTGCGTGTTTCATACTGCTCATGCAGCCAGTTAATTGCTTCTTTGCGACCTTCAACACTGCTTTCAAAATACTGTGTTGTCTTTTTTTCATCCGGAACTGCTGTCGAAGCATACGGTCCTAACCAGACCTGTACCATCAATTTAAAATCCGGTTTTTCCCCGGTATTTTTTATCAGATAACGCATACCGTGATGTTCACCTGTATATACTCCGCCATACTTAAAAAAATTGTATGGCATAATTTCTTTTTCATCCATCATTTTAACCTTTTCTCCTTTTCTCCGGCTTTTCCGCCATGCACGAGCAGGAAAATGAATTTTCCTGCTCTGTCGGGCGTTCGCCCTATCGTCTGGAAGTCTAGAAAAGAACTTTGTGTTAGCACAGCTCTTTGTTACCTTTTGTACGGCATATTTCGCCGTGCCAGAGCAGAAAGACTTCGGCTCATTGCTTACGCACATTATAACATGATTTTATATGTTTTTTTATATAATTTTATGCTGTTTAAAGATTTACACAGAACATTTGTTTTGATATACTGTTAAAAATAAGGAGGTTTTTCATGAGCGATTTTCCATCACACATTATTTATCATATTGATGTAAACAGCGCATTTCTTTCATGGACTGCTGTAAAGCGGCTTCGTGACAATCCGGAAGCGTTAGATATCCGGACAATTCCGGCTGTTATCGGCGGAGATGAAAAGAAACGGCATGGCATTGTTCTTGCAAAGTCTGTTCCCGCTAAAGCCTATGGCATCCAGACAGGAGAGCCTCTTGTACAGACCCGGAAAAAATGTCCTGATATATTAATTGTTCCGCCTGATTTTGCAACATATGTATCCATGTCCGAACAGCTTATGAATTTTTTGAAACAGACTGCGCCTGTTGTTGAACAATATAGCATTGATGAAGCATTTTGTGATATGACAGGTACCGGTCTGTTGTACGGCGATCCGGTTGCTTTTGCACACCAGCTTAAAGACGATATTTTAAACCGTTTTGGCTTTACAGTTAATATCGGTATTTCAACAAATAAACTGCTTGCTAAAATGGCATCTGATTTTAAGAAACCAAATCTTGTGCATACACTTTTTCCTGAAGAAATCCCCCAAAAAATGTGGCCGCTCCCTGTGGGAGAACTGTTTTTTGTCGGACCTTCAATGTGCAAAAAGCTGGAAGCCCTGGGGATTCATACGATTGGTGATGTTGCCGCCAGCAATCCGAAGCTGCTTGTGAGCCATTTTAAAAAGCACGGAGAACTGATCTGGAATTATGCAAATGGATTTGATATTGAACTGCCGGTAAACCACAAAGCTGCCAATAAAAGCTTTGGTAATTCTGTTACACTGCATTTTGATGTTACAGATGCTGAAAATGCAAAGACCATTCTTCTTTCCCTCAGCGAAACAGTCGGTGCACGAATCCGCGCAGAACACGCTTATATTGGTGTGGTGTCTGTCACAATTGTTGATAATGAATTTCGACACCTATCCCGTCAATGTACGCTTTCTACACCAACAGATATAACAGAAATTATCTATGAAAATGCCTGCCGGCTGTTTGATCTGACATGGAATCATGTCCCAATCCGTCTGCTCGGTGTTTCCACGGCACATGCGACAGACACTGCTTTTCATCAAATGAACCTTTTTGATGAAGATAAAAACGAACGGTTTGCGATGTTGAATAAAGCAGTTGATTCCATTCGGGATAAATATGGTGAAGACAGTATTAAACGGGCACGTTTTTTAGATAATGGCTGCACCCATATGTCCGGAGGCTTAAACCGCGAAAAACGCAGTCACAAAAAGAACTCTTAATTTTTTGGAGATTCAGCCGATATACATAAAAGTATAATGGTACAATGCTTATACAAAAATACACCAAACAAAATACGATTAAAATAAATGTCAGTCTGACAGAATGGAGTGTTTATAGATGTCTATTACAATTAATGCTTCGGCAATTTTAAATAATTTGACAGCAAACAATTCTTATGCTTTTTCATCGACAAAAAGAATTGTAAAGTACAACAGCGATGCAGATGAAACCCGTCAGAGTGCTTCTTCACTCAAGCATAAATTACGTTCTTTAAAAGATATTGATACATCGGACGGACCAACTGCACGTACACAGAATAAAATCAAAAGTTTTGTAAATACCTATAATGATTTAATGTCTTCCGCATCCGGTATAACTGGTTCCAAGAAACTCACAAAGTACATGGATAAAATGGACAGCCTGTTTTCCGAATATGAAGATTCATTAAAAAGTCTTGGTATTACACGGACTTCAACGAATAAATTAAAATTCGATACTACCAATTTTTCAGATGTAACAAGCACAAAACTGGATGCTGTTTTTGGTGAAGATGAACATTTTGTAAGTGACAGCATTAAATATGCCAAAGCTATTTCTTCTGCTGCGCAGCAGGCTTTAAATACACCAGAGAATGTACTTGGAACAACCACTATTTCTGTATCTGCCGGTAATACAGCCCTGGCTCAGTCTGATCAGCTCTTAGCAGCTGCCACAAAAAATCTGTATTTAACAGACTATGCATCCGTGCAGGCGCAAACCTTAGTTACCTATTTAAAAAATTATACAGAACAGTATAACAATACATTGCAAAACCATACTTCCGCTGATTTAAATTCAACAGAAAACGGTTATCTGAATGCCATGAAAAATGCAACACAGAATGTAAAGAACCTGCTTCTGCCTGTCGGCATTACAGTCACCGATGACGGTACACTTTCTTTTGACGAAACAGCTGTTTCTTCGGATAATATCGAAAATGTAAAAAATCTGTTTGGTTCTTCATCTTCTTATGGAACAATTATAAAAGGATATGCCGAAAAACTTTTTTCAAGTCTTGTGCAGGCAGATTCATCTGATTTAAATATTGATTACTACGCATAAAAAGAAGTGGGTAAACATTTTATGCTTACCCACTTCTTTTAACTATCACTATCTTAATTTTTCCAAAAACATCAGCAGGAAACTGATAAACAGCAATATGCAAGATATCCAGATAACATGAATCCCATAACAGACAGATAAAATACCACCAATGCCCGCACCAATGGCAAAGAAAAAGATAATTCCAAAATAATAAAAAGTCTGCCGCAGATGTTCAGCTTTTTTATCTCTTAAATACAAAGACAATGCGGCTGTTCCGCTTCTTAAATTTCCGATACACATTGTGCTTGCATAAGAATAGCCACCCACTTTGCGGAATGTCTGCACCTGCATTGCACAGGCAAACGATACCATTACGGTTGCTATCATATTATAAGCATTTGGAATAAATCCTACAATCGCGAGTATCCCTATTTCGGCCAACAAAATTCCCTGCCGCCAGTGCATTTTTTTAGCATACTTGAAGCGGTTCTGTACATTTTCTGCAACAAAGACCCCAAACACAAATGCCAGTAAAGGGAACAAATACCGCAGCCCAATCTGCCATTCCCGGTTCATAAAATGCTGGCTCATCAGGACAACATTTCCCGTCTGGGCATTTGAAAAAACCTCATCTCTTGTATTGTATGTATACGCATCCTGAAAGCCTCCGGACAATGCCAGAAATACACTGTTTACAAATGCTTCAGACATCTGTTTTTCTGACAGCAGATGTTTTATCCAAGTCTGTTTATGACTGCTCAATGCACGCACCTCCAAAGTCTGATTAAGCAATTTCTAATTTATCTTTAATCTTGCGGATATCATTTTCCATAATATTCGTCCGAACAAGAAGGAGTTCCTTTTCACTTTCTACCTTCAATGCTTCGTCCAGCTTTCTGGACAAATCGGCATGACCTTCCGCAATAATTCTGATATTACGGTTCGTTTCATTCTCAAGGGTCATTTCAATACTGGATACACGGCTTTTTAAATCCCGTATATCCGTTTTTATATCCTGCATATCCGTTTTCATATCCTGCATATCCAAATAAATTGCCTGTAACATTTCATTTTCTGTCATATAGTTTCCTCCTTCTTATCATTAATGCCACTCGTACGGTGTGCTTTGGTATACGTAATAGTTGAGCCAGTTCGTGTATAGATTATTGGCATGGCTTCTCCATGACAATACCGGTCTTTGTGTCGGATCATCATCGGGATAATAGTGTACCGGTAACGTCGGCATAATACCCTTTTTTACGTCACGTTTATACTCCTGATCCAGTGTCATACGGTCATATTCAGGATGTCCCATTACAAAAATCTGTTTGCCTTCCTGTGCCATGACAATATATATTCCGGCTTCTTTTGAATCCGCCAGCACTTTCAATTCCGGATTGTTTAAAATATCCTCCCGGCAGGCCTCCGTATAGCGTGAATGCGGTGCCATAAAAAAGTCATCAAATCCACGTACCAGTGGTTCTTTTTTATTCATTACATGATGGCGGTATATTCCGGATAACTTCTTTTCCAGCTGTACCTTTTTTACCCCGTAATGATAATATAATCCCGCCTGTGCCGCCCAGCAGATATGAAGTGTTGACGTAATATGCGTTTTAGACCACTCCATAATCTGAGATAATTCTTTCCAGTAATTCACCTCATCAAAATTCATCTTTTCAACCGGTGCACCTGTAATAATCATCCCATCAAATTTGCGGTGTTTAATATCTTCAAATACCTCATAAAACTTCTTCAAATGGGAAGCTGAGGTGTTTTTTGAAATGTGTGTTGCCATCTGCAGAAAAGTAATATCAATCTGTAACGGTGTGTTTGAAAGTCCCCGCAGAAGCTGTAATTCCGTATCCTGCTTAATCGGCATCAGATTCAGAATTAAAATCTGCAATTCACGGAAATCCTGTGTCATTGCTCTATGTTCATCCATTACAAATATATTTTCATTTTCCAGTTCTGCCTTTGCCGGCAAATCACTCTGTATTTTAATTGGCATAATTTCCTCATTTCCGCACAACGCTTTTATTCCTGTTGGTTTGTGCTTACGCAGTCACACTATAGCATATTTTCTCTTTATCGGCAACCGTCATCATCTGCCATCATCATTCATCGGTGCCATTTCAAGGAATTCGTTTTCTGTTATTACAGGAACTCCCAGTTTTGCCGCAGTCTTATTTTTAGATGACGTAGAATGGCTGTCGTTATTAATCAGGTATGATGTCTTTCCTGTCACAGAACCGGTCACCTTGCCGCCAAGCTGTTCAATGCGTTCTTTTAACTGATTTCTATTTTCAAAATGTTCCAATGAACCTGTAATTACAAACACTTTACCAGTAAGAATCTGATTATTCTGATTGTCCGGCGCTTTTTCAATGTGCATTTCCTGCAGCAGCTTATAAAATTCTTCTTTATTTTTTTCATTTTCAAAATAGGAAGCAAATGTATCTGCAATAACTGCACCTACGCCGTCTATTTTCTCAAGTTCCTGTCTTCCGGCATGAATTACTTTTTCTATATCGTTACCTAATGCCTGCACAATCATCTTGGCATTGGAAAGTCCTACATTTGCAATGCCAAGTCCGTAAATAAATTTCGGAAGCGTTGTATTTCTTGAATTTTCAACAGATGTCAGCAGATTCTCATAGGATTTTTCACCGAATCCGTCTAAAGCAATAATTTCATCACGGAATTTTTCCAAATGGTATAAATCACAGAAATTTTTTAAAAATCCGTGCTGAATAAATTTTTCCAGTGTTGCCTCTGACAATCCATCGATATTCAATGCATCTCTTGATACAAAATGGGCAAAACTTTTTACATGTTTCGCCTGACAGTCTTCATTGATACAGTAAAGTGTTTTGACATCATTAACCTGTTTAATCTGCGTTTTCCCGCCGCATACCGGACAGACTTCCGGAATCTCTAAATTACCGCTTTGTGTAAGATTTTCTGCAATCTGCGGAATAATCATATTCGCCTTAAATACTTTAATGCGATCACCAATACCAAGTTTTAAACTTTCAACAATACTGATATTATGCACACTTGCACGACTGACCTGCGTGCCTTCAAGCTCTACCGGGTCAAAAACGGCAACCGGATTAATCAGACCGGTTCTTGAAGCACTCCATTCTATTTCTCGCAGTGTCGTTTCTGCGGTTTCATCTGTCCATTTAAACGCCATCGCATTTCTTGGAAACTTTGCTGTTCTTCCCAAAGAATCTCCATATGCAATATCATCATATAAGATTACCAGACCGTCTGACGGAAAATCATTTGTTACAATTGTTTTTTCAAACCATTCTATCGTGTCTAAAATCGTGTCTTTTGTAACCATTTTATATTCAACAACCGAAAACCCCTGATCTTTAAGCCACTCAAACTGTCGTTGTCTGGAATTATCAAAATCAACATCCTGTGCCGATACCAGTGTAAATGCAAAAAAATGGACATTACGCTGTGCCGTAATTTCATTATTTAACTGTCTGACAGATCCGCTGCATAAATTTCTCGGATTTTTATATTTTGCATCGGCTTCCGGAATCTGTTCGTTAATACGCTCAAAATCTGAATACGTAATAATCGCTTCTCCACGCAGAACAAGTTTCCCTTTAAAAGGAATGGTCACAGGAACATTTTTAAATACTCTGGCATTATTGGTAATAATTTCTCCTACTTCACCATTTCCTCTTGTAACGGCTTTTTGCAGTTGTCCATTGTCATAGGTCAATACAATTGTCAGACCGTCCAGCTTCCATGAAAGCAGACCTTTCTGACTGCCAAGCCACTCTGCCAGCGCTTCCGGACTTTTCGTCTTATCAAGACTTAACATTGGAGATTCATGACGTTCTTTAGGCAGTTCACTAAGCACCTCGTAGCCGACATTTACGGTCGGACTATTTGAAAGAATATAACCTGTTTCTTTTTCAAGCATACCCAGTTCATCATATAAAGCATCATATTCATAATTAGACATCAGTTCCCTGCCCTCTGAATAATAGCTTTTCCCTGCCTTATTGAGTAATTCTACCAATTCTTTAATTCTGTCCATTTTACTTTGCTGAATCATATAACTGCTCCTTTAACTGCTGATATTCTGCTTCTGTCACATTCCGGTATTCTCCGGGCTTTAAATCTCCCAATAAAATATTCATGATACGGATTCTTTTGAGCTGCACAACTTCCCTTCCCTGTGTACTGCACATACGCCGGATCTGCCGGTTTAATCCCTGTGTAAGGATAATGCGGAAGGTTTTCTTTCCCAATGCGGTTACTTTGCACGGTTTCGTTGTTCTGTCTAACTCCGCCAGATATATTCCTCCAGACATTGCCTTAATAAATGAATCATCAATCTCTTTATTTACGGTTACAATGTATTCCTTTTCGTGACCGTTGGCTGAACGGAGAATTTTATCCATCATCTCTCCGTTATTTGTCATTAAAATTAACCCTTCTGAATCTTTATCCAGCCTGCCAACCGGGTAGATTCTTTTAGGATACCCAATATAATCAACAATATTATTATCACCCTGATTTGCCGTTGTCGTACACACGATTCCCGTTGGTTTGTAAAATGCCAGCAAAATCTTTTCATCTTCTTCTATAATTGATTTTCCATCGACAAAAACTGTCTGTCCATCTATCACTTTACTTCCCATTTGTGCAGGAATGCCGTCTATGGTTACTCTGCCCTGTTCTAACAGGCGGTCTGCTTCCCTTCTGGAGCAATATCCCGCACTGCTTAAATATTTATTAATACGAACTTCCATGTTTTCTCCAATTCTTATTTCACAAGCTATTTTAATATTTTAACAAATTTTAAAATTTAATTCAATTTGTTCTTTTAGATAAAAGCTGTGTTTTAAATTATTTCACCTGTGTAATATTTCCCTGCTTGTCGATATGCCATACCTGCTCGCAGAGTTCATCCGGGTAGTTTTTCAGTTCATCGATGGTTAAATGTCCCACGGAATCATACCACTCCTCATCTCCCGGTATGCGTCTTATGATGGTGTCGTTATAGACGGTCGATGCCGCCTTTACAAGGATAATACGGCGCTGTTTCCACTGGGCATACAGTTTTACCGTGAAATTGTTTACTGTTGTAAGGTTCTTTACCGTATCCTGCGGCTGGTACGTGGTTCCCTGTCCGTCCGTTCTTGTATTCCAGCCGGTAAAGGTAAATCCGGTACGTTCCGGCTGCTGTTTCGGCAGTGTTATTTCTTCCCCGTACTGTGCTTCCATTCTGCCAGGTACGTTTCTTGCCGCTGTTCCTGCATTGCCGTCAAATTCGATATAGTAGGTTATCGGTGTCACCGATTCGTCCCAGAGGGCATACATCACTGTATTTTCCTTTAAGACATAATCGGCGTTGCAGGCGTAGCGTGTTTCGCTTTCCGGGCTGTTTTCGGCCCATGTCGCAAAGGTATAGGAATGGGTATAGCCGTCAAGGTCAAAGGATTCCTTTATACTTTCGCCAAGCTGTAAGGAAAAACCTTTTACTTCCTGTGGTGCCGCAGCATTGCAGTATACTTCTTCCTTTACCGGCTTTGTGGTGTCATTTTCCGTACCGCCGTTTAATTCATATGAGAGTGTCACGGCTGCACTGCACACGGTATAGTAGGTAATGCTGTCCGGGATTTTTAAATGTTCCTCCCCGGACTTTACCTCCATCTTTTCAGCACCTTCCGCGATGATGTCTGCCCTGCTGTTAAATCCTACTGCCGTAACATCCGACACATTTTCCCATCCGCCATAGGCACTGCACTGTGGCGCATCGATAAGGGCATAGGTGTCGTTGTTGTACATGGAGCCTTCCCTCTTATAGGTCTGTGCAAAGTCCACGAATGTCACGGTGATGTCCTTGCGGTACACGGCATAGAGTGTGACGTTTCCGGTGACGGTGTACCGGGTAAGTCCTGTTTCTGAATCGCTTTTCGTATTCCATCCGTCATGTTCCCAGCCGTTTTTGTATGCCGCCACGGAAAGGTCGGCATCCGCACCGTAGTAGGTCTTTACGGTTTCCTGATCTGCCGAAGTACCGCCGTTTGTGCGGTAATCGTAGGTCACGGTGCATACCGACCGGTCATAATACAGCCTGATGACGGTATTTCCTGTTACCTGTGTCTGTGTGCGGTTTCCGTTTTCCTGAATCGTCTTGTTTTCGTTGAAGGAAAGTCCCTTTATTTCACGGGCAAGGTCTTTATGCACCAGTGTTTCGCCGTAGTACGGCTTTAAATCCTGTGTGACGGACGGTTTTTCAGGATAATTTCCTGATGTATCCATGTAGTAGTGTTCCACAGTGACCGTGTAATGGTTCCTGTCATAATAGAGCCTTAATGTCACATCACCGGTTACAACAGCGCTGTAATCAGGATTCATCTGCCCTGTCTTTTCAACATTTAATGTAAATCCTTCATATTCGTTTGCCGCATCAGTGATACTTAACCCACTGCCGTATTGATACTGCTTTTTCGTGGTTTCATACGGTGTATCAGGATACGTGCCGTCCGTACCCATAAGGTAATGTTCCACGGTGACGGCATATTCATTGGTCTGTGATGCAGAGCATGCCTTTAACGTGACATTTTCTTCCGGCATGACAAATGTTACCGGATTTGATGCTGCCGTGGTGCCGTTCCTGAAGGTCAGGCGGGAATCCGTTTCAAATCCTGCAAAACGGTAGGTATACTGCGCGGTCTTTTCACTGAGCGTAACGGATGCCGTTACCTTTTCTCCCCAGCGGTATGTACCCTCCCCGCTTTTTGCACTGAAAGCATCGGCATTGTCGTATGTTACTGTTACATTGTAAGTCTGTCTGTAAATATCAACGCTTGTTGTATAGCCTTCTGTCTGGTACTGTCCGCTGACTGTATACTTTACTGCCGCCGGTCTTACCCACTTATCTGTATCAAGGCTGCCAAAATCATAATCGACCGTATCCCCGGTCCTGAAATCCTGATCAAAAATGGTGGAGTATGAAGTCCATGTGCCGTCTGCATTTTCGTAACGCACACGTATCTTCTGGTTAAAAATAAGGTTTTCAGACTGTGTTGTATATTTTGCATACAGCGTTGTATTTCCTGCCGGTGTGTATGTATCTCCTGCGCCGCCGACACGATTTGTCAGTGCCGGATCCAGATACCAGCCGTCGAAAGTATAGCTTACATTCTTTCCGTCAATCTCAACGGAAGCTTTTTCTGCATTTGGAAGTGTAACTGTGCCGTTGGTGTAATCAGCCTTTACATTTACCGTGCCGCCATTGGCTGTCAGGTTTTTAAATGCCACTGCCGGTAACCAGTAGGACGCTCCGTTAAATGTCCTGCCCTCGTCAATTCCGTGTTCCCGGTAATGCAGGATTGCCCACATGGTATCATATGTATTATTCGTTGCCCTTAAAAGGTCAGGATTACCGTTATAGTATGCCGCCCAGTTCCATGTGCCGACCGACCAGCCGTCCCAGCCTTTTACCTCACCGTGGTTTGTCTGTTCGGTAAGCTGTTCATTCCAGCCGTTAAATGTTCCCGGCGCATCGGTGTTTGAACTGTTAATTGCTGCCGTGCCGCCGTTGGTTTCATAGCTTACGGTGTAGGCTCTTTTGGCTTTAAGGAAATTGTAGATTCTGTCGTATTCGTATGTTCTTACCGTATCTGTTGTTTCATTTCCGTTTTCATCAAGAAGCGTACCGCCGTCTGCGTTGTAATCCACCTTGTAATTCGTGCTTGTCCACTCTGCTGATAAGTTGATGGTGTTGTCCCACAGATACCACTGCTGGTTGTCACTGCCGTGATAGCCGCTGATCGTAATGTTAGTCCCGTTATCTGTGCTATATCCCCACAGGTCAAGCACCAGTGAGGAAGAATCCAGTGAAGTACAGTTTCCAAGCTTTGAGCAGATGTAGAAGTATCCGTCCCCTGCCATTTTTAACGTCCACAACTGGTTATCGCCGCCGTGGTATGCATACTGCTGGACATTTGCACCGGCTGCTGTCCCGTCTACGTCAAGCACCTTGCCGGAGTTGTTGTTTCTGATTGTCCAGTATGGCACATTGTTTTCGGTCTTTACATATTGAAATGCATACATCTGCGCATTGCCGTTTATGCAGTCCCATATCTGTACATTGGCACCGTTATCGTAACTTGCCGCATTAATGTCCACGCATTTATATTTGACGTCGCACTTTGTACGGATTGATGTAAGCCCGGACAGCTGCGGCATACTTTCCCTGCCGCTTCCTGATACGGTTCCTGTCGTATTCATAAACTGGTCTTTTTGAATCCAGTTTCCACTTCCTGAATATCCGGTCTTTTTGAAGTTGAATGCGCTGTACTTATTGTCAATGCCCTGGGCTGCGTTATAGGAAATAACGTAATCGCCGGTATTGTCAGCTCCGTTTCCCATGTAGCTTACAAACTGGTCTGCGTGTGACCACTGGGCTTCAAAGGTGGCATTGGCAAACAGTGAGGAATAGTATTTGCTGTCTGAAAGCATCGTTGCAAGCTGTCCGGCATCGTATACCTTTCCTGCCTGCTTGCCGCCTGCTGATGTAATCTTCCATCCGGTGAACACATAACCCGGTCTTGTCGGTGTTTCAACCACACTGACATTATTAATGCCAAGGCGCTCCATGCTCTTAATACTGCCGCCGTCACTGAATGCACCGCCGTCCGCATAGAATGTGTATGTAAACGGCTTTGTGACAAGCTGGATAATTTCAAAACTTTTATATAAATCATTCATACGAAATTCAAATTCCATGCCGCCGCCGACTGCAAGGCTTCCCCTTGCCCAGCGGAATACAGGCATGATATAGGTCACACGCTGCTGTCTGTCTGCCTGTGAAATGCCTGACGGATACCCGGAAGCACCATAAGAGGCATGGTTTGCTTCACGTCCAATCGTCCAGGATTCATTGACACCCCGCCAGTCCCCGTCAAACACCACGTTGCCGCCGGCATCATACTCACCGACAGACCAGTAGAAGTACAGGTTCTCCCCGGAGTTATTTCCTTTTAAATAGGTAAGTCCTCCCTCATCTGCCGTATCATTCTGCGCCGCCACAATGCTGATGGTCATGCCGTCTGATACACGCAGCTTATGTGCATACATGGAACGGCTGGACTCATCACCCACAACATTGTCATAATGATGGTTCGTTCCCGTATAAATGGTACCTGTCGGTCCCGCATCCAGTGTCTGGTTCCAGCCATACTGCATACAGTCTGCCTTGATATCGTATGCTGAAACGGCCGTCAGGTCACTTTCGCCACGGTTACAGATGTCCTGCCATGTAAGCGGCGCCGCCTTGATACTTGTCACTACCGTGCCGATAATCCCTGCGGTCAGTGCTGCCGCAATGGCTGCTACTGCAGCTATACGAAGCTGTTTCTTTTTAATTTTTATCTTTCCTTTAAACATTCCGTTCTCCCTTCTTAAAAATTGTCCGGTTTCTGCCTTCCATTAAAATATGGCAGACAGAAAAATATAACCGGGGCAGAATCCGTCATCTGCCCCGGTTATTCCTTTCCTTATTTAATTGTGTTATTTTTACATCATAAACCATGATAAATACAGATTTACTACCCCATCCTTGATATACGGACGAATATCATCCCTCTGTGGGTCATCTTTTGTATGAATACCCGTTCCATCTGCAAGCATTGATGAACACGTAATGATATAACCTGTCATAAATCCATCTTTCTCATAATCATCTGGAATCCAATAACCTGCATACACCGGTTCTGTGATATTTCCGTCCTTGTCCACCGGTACTGCGAGATACTCAATATAGCCTACCAGTCCGCTTGTATCTGCACGGGATTCTGTTACCGCTCCCGTTCTGTCCCTGTCATGGTGTACTACCTGAATCACGATGGTATCCATCACCTGACCGTTTCTGACTTCCTTTCCGTCTACCGTACCGGAGTATTCTGTCGCTACCCTGCCGTTTACGACGTACCATGTATTCTCGCCGTCTGCGGCAAATCCGTTGTAGCCAAAGTCAACCGTTCCGTTATTAAACTTCCATGTGCCGTATTCATTGCTGCATAAGCCGTTAAAGCCGAAGTTTACCGAACCGTTGTTGACTTTCCACCAGCCGAAGTCATTTAATGCCATACCGTCAAATGCGAAATCAATCGCACCGCCGTTAAAATACCACCATGTATTGGTTGCTTCATCGAAAACCAGTCCATTTGCATTAAAATCAACTGAACCATTGGTAAACTTCCACCAGCCGTAGTCATTTAATGCAATTCCATTATACCCGAAGTCCACGAATCCGTTATTGTATTTCCACCAGCCGTACTTATTTAATGCCATGCCGCTGTAAGTCCAGTCCACACAGCCGTTGTTTACATACCACCAGCCGTTTTCATTCTGAACCATGCCGGTATAGTCAAAATCAATTGTTCCGTTATTAATCTTCCACCAGCCGTATTCGTTTAAGGCAATACCGTCATATTCGTAGTCAATCTGTCCGTCTTTATAGCAGTGCCATGTATCTCCGTCAAGGACAAGGCTTTCCTTTGAACTGTCGATGAATCTCTGTTCTGATGATTCACCTGCATATGTTTTTGCAGGACTTACTGTGCACGTAAACATAAGTGCGGCAACTGCTCCTGCTACAGCTGTTAATTTGAATAATTTTGATTTTGTCATAACATTTTCCCCTTTCATGTGTGATGGTTTTTATTATACCGTGGGAATCCGTTCCTGTCCATTATAATCTGTTCTCCGGCAGGATATTCAGTTGTCAAGGAACATTTTTTATCTCCTGTATACCCAGAGATGAGGGGCATTTTGTGAGCTGTTTTTTAGAAATTCAATGCCATATTGCCATGATATGTTGCAAAAAATAAAATTTAATTCAATTAATCATTGCCAAAAATGTTTTTTTGTTGTAAAATAATTAAGTTCGTACATGTAGCTCAGTGGATAGAGCGTTCGCCTCCGGAGCGAAAGGTCGTGGGTTCGACCCCCATCATGTACATCCATTTTACAGCGGCAGTGTTACTGCCGCTGTTTTTTGTTCTATCAGAAATTGATGTGCAATATTTTTTTAATCCCCAATATCCTGCATAAATGCCAATTCTATTTTAAATACCACACAGCATTTCAACTGAAAAATCCGGTATTTAAAATGCCATCGTAATAAATCCGTCACTGCGGCAGTATATATATACATTATCAGACAACACTTCTTCCCTTGATACACCGTCAGTATTGACTTCCCGCACCATATCCTCCAGATTCATCGCATCGTAACGTGCCAGTTTGGGCAGCAGAATCACCTCATGGATAGAGGAGGGAAGAATGTATAAGTCTGTCTGGAGCGTATCAGCAAACTTTTTCAAGACATCCTCATAAAAGATACACGCTGCACCATTAAGCCTTGTATTATTGGTCAGCACATACATTTCCGTTGCCATAAGCAGTTCCTTTTCCATTTTTAAATCCTCTAATACGAGTCCTATCAGGGAAGACAACGGATAAATCTGGCTCTGCAACAAGCCCGGCGTATTGCTGACAGCAATTTCATGCACCTGCTGTTCTGTCACATGCCAGCCCTCCAGATGGCTGTTATATATTAATGCCGTTGCCGTTTCTCCTTCTGACTGGCTGAGCAGGCAATAATATACTACTGCGAGGTCTAATACCTTCTTATGCGGAATCTTTTTTAATAATTTTTCGTTTTTGGAATAATTAATGACTTTATATGCGATGGTTTGTTTCACCCTATCGAAATCCTGAAACCAGTCCGGACAAATTTGAATATTATCTTTATTTTCATTATATATGCGAAGAATCTCCCTGACAATATCCTCTACCGTCCTGCCGTTTTGATACTGTTTATAAAACCCGTTCAGATAAATTGTCGGCGATATATGTTTTCCATCTTCCATAATGACCAGACCGTCCAGTTCACAGCCATTATTTTTGATAACATGATTAATGCTTACAACACCTCCTCTGCCTGTTTCTTTTTTTGCATACTCCTGTACACACTGTAAAAAATCCCCGTACTCCATGTTACTCTCCTTTGCATAAAATATTAATTTAAATATACTTGAAAATTCAAGATATTCACAAATAAATAATGGATTATTCCGGACATGCCGGCTGATTCATGGATTGCTCCATAGTTGAATTTTAAGAACCTTTTCACAAAATACTGCCTGTGAAAAAGTATTATTGAGAATCTGTTATTAGTATACTCTATCTTTTGATATTTGTCAACTGCTATTTTTTATTATGAATAAGCATTTACATTCCTGCCGGAAGCGATTATAATTTCTAACATATACTACAGCAAGGAGAACCATATGCTTACTTACTCTTTTGATAATACCGGCTCTGACAGCCTTTACGAACATTTATACAAATGTATTAAAAATGATATATTATCCGGTGAACTTGCACCGGATTACAAACTACCCTCCAAACGCTCTTTTGCCAAAAATCTCGGCATCAGCACCATTACCGTTGAAAATGCATATGCCCAGTTAATTGCCGAAGGATACATCTATTCCCTGCCCAAAAAAGGCTACTATGTGACCGATATTGCGGCTGTAGGACAGCCTGTTTTTGCTGCTTCCTATTCACATTCACAGCCTGAAAATGCAAATTTTTTGTCTGCCGCCCATACATCTTTAACATTTTCAAAACAACCTGATGCAGATACTTCTTATCAGATTGATTTTTCGACCAATCACGCAAGCGGCGCCAATTTTCCTTTTTATACATGGGCAAAGCTGATGAAGGAAGTCATGTCTGACTGCAGCAGCGAATTGCTGACCCCTTCTCCTGCTGCCGGCATTTTAGAACTGCGTGTAGCCATAGCACGGCATTTGTCTGATTTCCGCGGCATGAAAGTTGTTCCAGAACAGATTATTGTCGGTGCCGGTACGGAATACCTGTACGGTCTTTTAATTCAGCTTTTCGGAACCGATAAAGTCTTTGCCGTTGAAGACCCCGGATACAGCAAAATCCGCATGATTTATGAAAGTCACGGCGTAGACTGTCTGTGTCTTCCTTTAGATAATGAAGGAATTCATATGGCGGCGCTTTCTGACTGCAATGCGGACATTTTACATTTATCGCCGTCACACCACTATCCGACCGGTATCGTAACCCCGGTCAGCCGCCGCTACGAACTGTTAGGCTGGGCTTCCAAAGAGCCTTCCAGATACATCATTGAAGACGATTATGATAGTGAATTCCGCCTGCTTGGCAAACCGATTCCGTCACTGCAAAGCATTGATGTCATGAATAAAGTTATTTATATGAATACCTTTACCAAAAGTCTCGCACCGACAATCCGTATCAGTTATATGGTTCTGCCGCTCCCGTTAATGGAACAGTTTAACCGGCGGCTCGGCTTTTATTCCTGTACGGTATCGAATTTTGAACAGTACACGCTGGCACGCTTTATCCGTGAAGGACATTTTGAAAAACATATCAACCGTATGCGCATTTACTACCGCAATCAGCGTGACTTTTTAATCTCTGCCATTAAAAAAAGCCCGCTGGATACACTTGTGACTATTCAGGAAAAGGATGCCGGTCTGCATTTCCTGATGAAAGTAGATACGTCTATGAGTGATGAACAGCTTACACAAAAAGCAAAAGAGGCAGGTCTTAAAATCACCTGCCTCTCCCAGTATTATTTTCATCGGGACATTGCCGTAAACCACACGCTCGTTATTAATTATTCTGCCTTAAAGACAGATACGATTGCCAGAGCGGTTGAACTGCTGTACCAATGCCTTATTTAAGTTTTTCAAGCACTTCAAGAATCAGCTTCCATGTTCTTTCTACGGATGCGATATCAAGATGTTCATTTGTTGTATGAATATCCAAAATATTCGGACCGAATGAAATGCAATCCAGTCCCGGAATCTTTTCAGAGAACAGTCCACATTCCACGCCTGCGTGAATTGTCTGAATCAGCGGTTTTTCATGATAGAGTTCTTCATAAACCTCACAGATAATCTCGCGCAGCTTGGAATCCTTCTTATATTCCCATGCCGGATAAGGACCGTCTATTGTACAGCTTCCGCCTAAAAACTCAGTCAGGCTGTACAGCTTTTCAATGAGCCATTCTTTTTCGGAACCTACACTGCTTCTTACAGAATAACACAATCTGACACAGTCTTGCGTTTCCTGAATAATACCCAGATTTAAAGAAGTCTGTACCAGCCCCTTAATATCATTGCTCATTTTTACAACACCGTATGGCAGATGTACCAGTGCAAGCATTAACTTCATCGTGCAGGACGGGTGATATACGAGCGTTTCTTTTTCTTCATTATCTTCTGTTATCACAATCTGCATATCCGGGTCTGTTACTTCGTATTCCCACTTTAACGTTGCCGTAATCTTTTCCATGGTTTCTGCAAATGTCTGTGCATCGGACGGCTGGATTAATAATTCCAGTTTGCCGACCTTTGCAATCGCATTGTCCTTTTCACCGCCGGAAATTGATGTAACAAAGAAAGACATTTCATTGTTTAATTCCATTAAAATTCTGCCCATTAAGATATTCGTATTGGCACGCTGGCAGATAATTTCCGTACCGGAATGTCCGCCTGTAAATCCCTTTAAGGTCAATGTACGTCTGACACCAGTTTCTGTTCCCTTTGTCACAGGAATATCACAGCGTACAGAAGCGCCGCCCGCACAGCCTGCCAGGAAAATGCCTTCATCTTCGGAATCCATATTCAGCATGATTTTTCCTTTTAAATCAGACAGGTCGATTGCCGCAGCTCCCAGCATACCGATTTCTTCATCAACGGTAAATACGGCTTCCAGCGGCGGGTGTGGAATATCCGTAGACGCTAACAGAGCAAGGCTGTATGCAACCGCAATACCGTCATCCCCACCGAGTGAAGTCTGTTTTGCAGATAAATATCCGTCCTGAATCTCTAAATCCAGTCCTTCTTTTTCCATATCCTTTGTACAGTCTTCTTCTTTTACCGCAACCATATCAATATGTCCTTGCAAAATAACTGCCGGGCTGTTTTCATATCCTGATGTACCGTCTTTCCAGATAATTACATTCAGACTTTCATCCTGTCTGTATTTTAATCCGTGCTGTTTTGCAAAATCAACACAATAATCACTAATCTGCTTTACATTTCCTGAACCGTGTGGAATCTTACAAATTTCTTTAAAATAATGAAATACTTCTTTTGGCTCTAACTGTTCTAATGTCATATAACTCTCCATTCCGCAGACATTGAAAATCCAATCTCTTTTGCGACACCCGCCCCAAAGAACGGATTACAAAAAAGCCTTTTTACTGTAATGTCTGCAACATCATCATTTTATAAAATGCATTTTACCACTGCATTTCGTTACTAGTATAGTTCAAATGTCTTCTTTTATCAACTCTTATTCATACACTTTTTCACCGCTTAAAAACTTATTTAAAATATCTGCCAGCGGTTCCATGGCATTTTTGACTTCTTCTACCGTATTGGTCTGTGCCCCGGCTTCAATCAGCATGGAACGTCCCCGCTCATGCAGACAGTAACGGTATGCGTTGACATAAATATTTCTCAGAAAATCCGGATAATAAGCCTTTCCAATCAGCTGCATCTGAAGGCTCATCGCCAGATTGTCATCACGATACGGATTGTACAGATAGCCGATATCCCCATTGACACGACTGTAACTTAAACCGTTAAAAAACATAATTTTAGCCATTTTTTTGCCATCAACTTCCGTTAAAAGATGCGTGGTTTCCGCCACACCGTCCCGGTGCAGATCAATCACAACCTCTATCGACGGATTTTCCTGCAAAATCTTTGCAATACCTTCTTCCGCATATGTATACGCCTTGCTTCTGTCAAGCTTACCGTCAACATAATCGTAAACACTCGTATCATGAATCACCTGATAACCGTACTTTTGTGTCAGCAGCTCTGTCAGATAGTCGCCCACCCCCACAATCGTTGTTGTGGGGTCACCTGCCACGGAATCTGCAAATGTTTCCTGCGAATGGGTATGGAAAATCAAAATCTGCGGCTTGGTGACATCCTTTGTAATAGACAAATCTTTATTTAAAAATTCTTCCGGTCTTAAAATATTTTCTGTCAACGATGTAATGCTTGTTACCGTATAGAATTTGGAAACAAACGAAAAATCACATAGCTGGGCTTTAGAAAATACCGTACCTGTTACCGTATTTCTTGAAATAACCTGGCGGGCATCCGCATTTTCTCCCTGCTGTGCCTGTGTGTCTGCATTTTGCGCACTGTTATCCGGCTGTGCCGCATTTGAAGTATTTTCCTGCGATGGTACCGTCTGGTCTGTCTGCTCAACTGAGATTTGCACATCCGCAGCATTTTCGGAAGATTTACCGGAAGTATTTTCCGAATCCTGCGCCGGATTTCCCTGTGCAATGCCATCCGCCGCAGTGTAAACCGCTCCTGTATTTTCATTTGCCATTAAATACTCATTAATAGGACAAATATCATTGATTACATTTTCAAAAAATGTGAAATCGTCATTGTCCACATTTTTAATATAGGCATAGGACGGTACACCGGTCTGTAACAGCAGTTCTTTACAGACCTCTGTAAGAACCGTCTTCATATTTGTCTTATTCCAGAAAATCAAAACACTATACACCGCACAAAATATTACGATAACCCCTGTAAGCCTGTACTTATTTTTATTCATAATTAATACCCATTTCTGAGCGACTTGTCGCGAAGATGCGATGAGAAATTCGCGTAGGCGATTTCTCATCTGCAATCATGGCTATTTGTTTTCGCTCAAAAACAAATAGTGGTGTGAAAAATAAGCGCATCAGCGTTATTTTTCACACTAACTCCGGCTGTTTAATTAAACCCTCTTTCAGGTTCAACACTATCCTATTCTGTTCTGCCGCCGGATATACCTTTAAATCCCAATCATCTGTAAATCTTCACACGCCATATCAATCGCTCTTGCAAGAATATGCCCGATTGCCTTAATATTGGCATCAATATCTTTGGGTGTCACATACATATTGACCATTTCCGGTGAAATAACCTCCCGTATCAATTCATATTTTTCCCGTGGGGAATATTCTGAAAAAATACGGCTTACAGACTTTAATTCCTTCGACTGTGCAATGGCTTTTAAAAAATTTTCCATCGTATCATTGACAATTGTCGGGGCATCCACTACGGTCGGCACTCCAATTGCAAGCACCGGCACACCGACAACTTCTTCCGTAATACCAACACGGTGATTGCCGACACCGGACCCCGGATGAATTCCCTGACTGGATAGCTGGATTGTCGTATTTAAGCGGCTGCTGTCCCGCGCCGCCAATGAATCGATTGCAATTAAAACATCAGGCTTTAACTGACGCACCACGCCACGCACCAGTTCCGCCGTTTCCATGCCGGTCTGTGCCATAACACCCGGTGCCAGTCCCGCCACTGCAACTTGTATACCGGCTTCCTTTGCATAATGGCGGTTAATTTCAATATTTTTTACAACATCCGGTCCGAGTGCATCGGCTGTCACATCAGCATTGCCAAGTCCCAGCACCAAAACAGTCGCTTTTTCTTTTTCGCGGATATACCCAGACAAGAGTTCTTCAAGATTTTTGGCAAGAATGACTGCCGTGCGCTGGCTGTATTCATCATCGGTTGTTCCCAGCTTTCCGGCTTCAATTGTAATATACTTTCCTTCCGGACGGTGCAGTGCCTTGACACCTTCTTTCCCGGTAATTTCAAGCACCGTGACCTTAATCCCTGTTTTATTATCCTTCATTTCATTTATAATAACACCTTTTAATCTTCCCTTTTCCCTATTAACCTGCTCATTGACCTCTAATGCAAGGTCTGTTCTGATTTCAAATACATTTTTCATTTTTAACTGCCCTCCATTTTCTAATCTCACAAAGTGGCAGTTTCATGTTCAGTTTTTTATCTGCCATTAGAAGTTAATACTAGTATGTGTCGTATCTTTTTAAAAATCCGTTAAAAAAATGGAAAATTTTATTGACATCCTCTCCCCTTCCCGCTATAATACAGTAGTATGTTTACATTAGAACGTCCGTGTCCGGATTTAATGCAAAACAGATTAATCTTTTAAATATAATTTTTTTGGAGGTGTACGGATTGGCTAACATCAAATCTGCTAAGAAGAGAGTTTTAACAAGTCAGATCAGAGCTGATAGAAATAAGGCTGTTAAGTCTAGAGTTAAGACTTATGTAAAGAAGGTTGACGCTGCTGTTGCTGCAGGCGATAAGGCTGCTGCTGAAGCTGCATTACCAGTTGCTATCGGCGAAATTTCTAAGGCTGCTTCTAAGGGTATCTACCACAAGAACACAGCTGCAAGAAAGGTTTCCCGCATTACAAAAGCTGTAAACGCTATGGCTTAATTTTATAATGTATTTTAAAGAAGCAGATGTTGTCACCCACTCACATCTGCTTCTTTTTTACTTTTGGCTGTATTTTATAATCATCAGTTCAACACCAAGCTTGTCTTCTATTTTACCGGTCTTTACCGCTTCCTCTGTTTCCGCAAAATCCCGGAGTGCTTCTTTTATCTGTGCGCTTTCAAAATATTTTGCCTGTGCGGCATATTTGCCGACAATAAACGGTGCAACCCCCATTTCTCTTGCAATCTGTGCATTGGCATTGCCACGCATTAATGATTCCTTGACCTGCAAAATGCCGTTAAACTGTCTTGCAAGCAGATATAAAATACGCATCGGCGGTTCTTTTAACAGCAGTAAATCATAGTATAAATCCAATGCCTGCTTCTGCTTTTTGGTTGCAATCGCCGTAATCATATCAAAAATACGGCTCGTGGTCTGTGTTGTACATACGGCTTCAACATCCTCCGCGGTTATCTGCGGTCTGTCGATACAGTATGAGACCAGTTTTTCGACCTCTGCATAGATTAAATCCATGCCTGCGCCGGTTTTGGACAGAAGCAAATCGACCGCCGGACGGTCAATGGTCTTCCCTTCGTTTTTTAAAAGGGTTACAATCCACTGCACAAGTACGGAAGTGCTCTGCTGTTTCATTTCACAGATATATCCTGCCGTGCTGACTGCCTTGTATACTTTATTTCGCTTATCAACTTCCGATTCAACAAAAACAAAAATAAGATAATCCGGCATATTTTTTATAAAATCTGCCAGTTCTTCCTGTGAAGATTTAAAAAAGCCGCTGTTTTCAATGATAATTAACCGCTTCTCCGCAAAAAACGGCAGTGTATTTGCCATATCTATCACTTCTTTTACCACGATTTTATTTCCCTCAAAATAAGAATAATTCATGGTATCGTCCCCGCTGATTGCCTTTTTTAACTTATCACGGTATTGCTTTTTTAAATATTCCTCCTCACCGTATAAAAGATATACGCTCTGAAACTCCCCTGTTTTAATCTGTTCATTAATTACTTTCACAATAATCTCCATTCCGCAGGCATTTTAATGCCGGAGGATTCGCGAGCCAAATCTTATTTGGCTCTGCGATAAAAAGCGACTTTGTGGCGCCTGCGGCACAAAGTGCTGTGTGAAAAATATGCTATCAAGCATATTTTCACACTAATCTCTCTTTTCCGCAGGCCTTTCAATGCCGGAGGATTCGCGGACTGAATTTATTCAGTCCTGCGATAAGGCAGATTGATGACACCTGCCTCATCAATCTGTCTTGTGAAAAATCTTAGATTTAAGGATTTTTCACACTTTCCTCACTTCTAAGCAGCCTGCTTCCGCTTTAGAAACAATCATAACATATTCCTGCCGTTATTGCCACTGCATAAGCCGATAAGTTTTTCCGTCACTTTTAACGGTAATCTGACCACACTGCGCCGTTACCTTTGTCTGTATATCCATTTTTTTTAAACGCTGTATTACTTCCTCCGACGGATGGTGATAACGGTTATTGACCCCGCATGAAATCAGTGCCGCCTGTGGACGGATTTCCTCTAAAAATGCTTCACTGCTGGCACTTTTTGAACCGTGGTGACCGGTCTTTAAAATCGTAACCGGCGATAATACACCATTTTCCAGCAATTCATTTTCAACATTCATTCCTGCATCCCCCGTCATCAGCATAGAAAATTCTCCATAGTCAATCCGGTAAACCGCCGAAATATCATTCACTGAATCCGTGTGGTATGATATTTCCGGGTGAAGACACTGCACCGTAACCTGACTGTTTCCGACAAAATCTCCGGTTTTGACATGCCACACCGGAATATTACAGTCTTGCGCAATCTTGATAAATTTAATGTAATTTGCATCATCACAATTTTTCAATGCCTCCGGCAGCAGCACTGCCCCGACAGTAATTTCATCTCCCTGCATCAGTTCCATAATGCCGCTGATATGGTCTGTATCGGTGTGACTGACCAGTGCATAATCTATCCGCGCAACACCTTTGGATTTTAAAAACGGTACCAGCGTATTTTGTGCCAGATTTTTCTCATCACTGCTCCCGCCGTCAAATAGATACGTTTCACCTTCCGGTGTCATCATATAGATGCCGTCCCCCTGCCCCACGTCCAGCATATCAATTTCAAAAGACGGCTTTTTCGGCAGCATGATAATCATGATAGCAACAGCTAAAAATATTAGCTCACACTTTTTTACAATCTTTGAATATTTCACTGTTTTTGTGTCCTCTGCTGATTTTTTTAATTCTGCAGCACATTCACCTTTTGTTGATTTTTCAGATTCAATAGTTCTTGTATTTTTAGGCTCTGTATTTCCTGTGCTTTTTGTCATTCTATTAAAATGTGCAGCTCCTTCCCTCTTTTTGTGTGTTGCATTAAAAAGAAGTTTCTGCCAAAAATCCGACGGAAAATGCGACAACGCAACAAACAGTGTCAAAACCAACAGATATACTACACACTGCCATAGCTTTGGCTTTCCTGCAACAATTCTTGCATACGGCAGTTTTCCAGCTGTTCCGCATAAAACTTCATAAAATTCTAAAATAAAATGAGCTGTTCCCAGTAAAAACACACCTGCCGGTTTACAAAAAAGTCCTGTAACGCCAGCACTCACACTGCATAACATGACAAGCGGCATCAACGGAATCACCAGAAGATTTAAAAATACACTATATAAAGGAAATTCATAATAACAATTCAAAATGACCGGCAGCGTTGCTGCCGTAACAGAAAAACTGGTTAAAAAAGAAGCTTTTACAGTATCCCTCAGTGTATCTATAAAACACCGTTTTTCTGCATGGTTACTCTGCGGACGATCCGGCAGAAAAACACGTTTCAACGCAGGCAAAACGACCGCAATTCCCATTATTGCACAAAAAGACAGCAAAAAGCCGCTGTTATACAACACGTATGGATTATTCCAGATAAACATCACTGCTGCTGTACTTAACGCAGACAGCATATCATATGTTCTTCCTAGCACCTGTGCATACATCATCAAAAGACACATCACCAATGCCCGCAGTCCTGACAGCGCATTTCCTGTCATCAGAACATATCCGGTTATAAAAAGCGTTCCTGCCGCAAAAGAAAATACATATGACGTTCCTGCGCGGCGCAGCAGCCTGTATAATGCCATTCCCACAAGCGATATGTGCAGTCCGCTGATTGCCAGCAGATGTGCAATGCCGTTGCGCTGGTAAAGCTTTTTAATATCACCATCCAGACTGCTCTTGTCGCCAAGAACAATCGAGCTGTACAAACCTGCCTTTTCTTTTGTGCCAATCTGTTCATAGACTTCTTTAATTTTCAAGCGGAATTCTGATAACAAATAGCCTGCCGTCTGTCTTTTCCTGGTAAGCACCGTCACATCTTCGGCTGTCATTTTATAATGAATCCCGATAGATTTGTAATACATTCTGCTATCAAAACCGCCCTCATTGCGTGAAGTTTCAAAACACTTTAATGTTCCGGACACTAAAAGCATATCACCGGGTGCAATCTCAACTGTTGACATTGTTTTTCCATCCCCTTGTACCCCGCCTTTATCAGAATATGTATTAACAATGGATACAAGAAGCTTTCCTGCTCTTTCTTCTGGATTTTCAGTTTTGTCGCTATTCTGTATGGATACCGTTGTATTTTTTAATATAATACAGTCATATCCATCTTTTTGTTCCACGGCACAGACCGTTCCTGTAACCGTACTTTTTTGTGCCTTTTGCTGTATAACGGAATCAAAGGATGCCGGTTTTGACCGGACAGAGATTATTCCATAAGAAATCAAAGAAAAAAGAAAGGACAGGCAGACAGTCCATTTCCTGCCTGTTCTCTTAACAATTACCAAAACTGCTGCCGTCATAACAAGCAGCCCCCAAAGCAGATATATTTTGCCTGCAGCAGTCATACACAGCGCAATATATACCGTGACAAGTGCCGCAAATACCATCGGTCTTTTAATAAAATCCCCTCCTGTTTTATGCATAATGCATTTATGAACTTACAATTGCTTCATTAAATGTAAATGTACTATCTAAACTGATGCTTTCACGGAATGTCTTACTGGAGTCCCCATTAATCATAATTTTAACAGCATCCACACTATCCAGTTCACACAATGAATTCACAATAGAATACACCGGTATTTCATTGGACACGTTAACCATTTCCGTTAAAAATGTCGTGCTTAAATTGACATAACACACGCGGTTACTTACGGAAATATTGAGCAGTTTTAAATCCGTTGGCAGCGTTGCATATACCGACGTATCAGAAGGACCTTTAATCAGCCGTTCTACAACCATTTTTTCCAAGGATACGTTCTTGCTGTAAGCGACTGCAACCGATGTTTTTACCAGTTTATCTCCAAGCTTGTCCGCATAATACAAATTGAGATTCTTCCATTCAATATTTCCCATTGCTTCATTCGAGTCATCGACTAAATCTTCCATGGACAGCAGTCCGATCTGCGTTCCGTCAGGGTACTCCGCTACACTGCCGTCCGCATAAAACTGCACATAAGAAACACCGTTAATCTGTGTGAGCATTTTTACGATTCCCGCATTTAAAAGCAATTTAACAGAATTGTCACATTCGTTATATTCCCTGCTGAAATAAATATTCGCCGTGCTTTTGGACGAATCAAAAGTCACATGGTCTAAACGGACCTGCTCCGGCTTAATGACTTCACAGTCTTCTTTTTTCTGACGTGTATTCATCTGCTGCATCAATTCGCGCATCAGCACCAGCGTATCTGATGTTTCCGTTTTATATGTTTTTTCTACCAGTTTATTGGCCGAACTATTCATATAGTAAACTTTATACACCTGGCTTTCCGATGTGTTTTTCTGACATCCGGTATACGCAAAACAACTGCTGACAGCCAGCAATAAAACCAGTATATATCCAACTATTTTTTTCACGAAAGCCGTCCCTCCTGTTCTGTATCGGACTGAACATAATTTAACGGAATTCTGACCGTAAATGTCGTTCCTACATCTTCTTCGCTGTGCATTTTTATCGTTCCGTGGTGCATAAGGATAATTTTCTTTACAATTGCAAGTCCCAGACCCGTTCCTCCGGTTTCTCTGGAACGTGCCTTATCCACACGGTAAAAGCGTTCAAATACCATATCCTGATTTTCCTTCGGGATACCAATTCCCGAATCCTCTACACGCACATAAAAATACTGATAATCGGCATTTAGGGCTACATGCACCCAGCCGTCTAAATTATTGTACTTTATCGCATTTTCAACAAGATTGGATACAACCTGTGTAAACTTGACTTCGTCAATTTCTGCAACGACCGGGCGGAAGCTTTCAAACAGCAGTTCGATATTCTTTTTCTGTGCAATCGGCTTTAAACGCTTAAGCACAATCTCCATTAATTCATTCAGATTCACAGACGAAATATTCATCGCACCGGACGGCTTGTCCATCCGCACAAGCGAAAGCAGATCGTCAATAATTTTACTTTCGCGGTCAATTTCATTGACAATATCCTGCATAAACTCCTTATACAGTTCAATCGGCACATCTTCCTGCAAATTCAGGGAATCTGCCAGCACCTTAATCGATGTAATCGGCGTCTTTAATTCATGTGACACATTAGATACAAATTCCTGACGGCTCTCATCTAATACACTTGCCTTATCCATAATCAGATTAAAATTGCGGGCAAAATCCTGTAATTGTGTGTCGCCTTTTATGCTGAGCCTTTTTTCTGTATGTCCATTTGCAATTTCCTCGACCGTATGAAACTGCTTTCTTAATGTCTTTCCATACAGCTTGGATATAATATATGCTCCTGCCAACAGTATCGTTACCAATGCCGTTCGGATAATTCCGGTACGGTAACTAACCTCGCTTTGGAACTTATCAATCTCGGAAACATCAACACCCACAGAAAGTACCCCCATGAGTTCATTATTTTTATTGTACAGCGGCACAACAGCTTCTATTGTTCCGGTTGTTTTATCATATCCTGAAAAACTCTTTTTGGAATTACATGCGCTGATGACACGTGAATTAATAATCGTCTTTCCTGTTTCAAAAGAATAAGAATCCGACTGTATGACAAAATTCGTATTAATAACACGGATACGCATGGTTTCAAATGCGGAGTAGCGCACCATCTGATTATACATACCGGCTTTTTCTGCCTCGGCAAGCGACTCAAAATCCGCATACTCTCCGGCAACGACAGCTGCTTTCGTCTGCAGGTCTGCCTTTCTGTCCTTAATCATGGAGCTTCTGTAATAATATGGAATCATGACATCCACGAAATACAGTGGCACAATTGAAAAGACTGCCAGTATCATAAACAGCCGCACCCTTGCACTTTTGAGTTTTCTAAAAACCAATCTTACAAGTTCCGGCAGACTTTTTTTATGAAATTTTACGATTTTTAACCGATCCGGTTTTAAATTCTTAAACATTGAAATAATATCCTACTCCCCACTTAGTATGAACATACTTTGGCTCACTCGGATTTTCTTCAATCTTTTCACGCAGACGGCGTACATGTACATCTACTGTCCGTGCATCCCCCGGATAGTCATAACCCCAGATCGTATTAAGAAGTGTTTCCCGGCTGTAAACTTTATTGGGATTTAACACCAGTAATTCCAGTAAATCAAATTCTTTTGCCGTAAGATACACTTCCTTATCATGGATAAATAAACTGCGGCTGTCACAGTCCATACGCATATCTCCCGTTTCAATCCGGCTGCTTGCTTCCGTTTTAGCTGATGCCTTTGAATTCCGGCGTAAAATTGCCTTAATCCGTGCCTTTACCTCTAAAATGTTAAAAGGCTTTGTAATATAGTCATCTGCACCGTATTCCAGACCGAGAATCTTGTCCATATCCTCACCCTTTGCAGTCAGCATAATAATCGGAACATCTGAAAATTCACGTATCTGCTGGCACACTTCCATACCATCCATTTTTGGCAGCATAATATCTAAAAGAATCATATCATATGAATTCTTTCTGGCACATTCCAGTGCTTCCTCTCCGTCATATGCACATTCTACCTGCATGCCATCCTGTTCCAGACTAAATTTTAATCCCTTTACAATCAGCTTTTCATCATCCACTACTAAAACTTTGTTTGCCATGTTTCTCCTCATCCCTCCGGCCTGCAGGTTTTCTCAAACACAAATCAACTCTTTGATTTTGTTAAACGCAGCATCTTTAATACCGGAAATTTTTTTAATATCTTCAATTTTTTGAAAAGACCCGTTTTCTTTTCTGTATTGTATAATATCCTCCGCTTTAGACGCTCCGATTCCCGGAAGTGTCATCAACGCCGTTTTATCTGCTGTATTAATATTCACTTTCCCCACACCTTGCACATCCTGTGCCGTATCTGCTTTTTCTGCTACTTCTCCCTGCTTGGGAATATAGAGTTTCTGCCCGTCCAACACGTTTTCTGCAAGATTTAATACCGTATCATCTGCTTCCGGCGTAAAACCGTCCGCCAGTTCAACAACTTCATAAATTCTTGTATGCTCCGGAACTTCATATACACCGGGACTTACAACCGCCCCACAGATATATACGTAACAAAGTGCTTTCTGTTCTTCCTGCCCGGTTACATTTTGTGTGTTTTCTGTTTCTTCCTGTGTAACAGATTCTTCCGTATGCACAACCGCTGCCTTTGCTGCCCCGGTTTCAGATTGCTGTTTTACTGTATAAAACACCCCTGAAATTAAAATTACGGCTGCAATGGCAGCAGCTTTAATAACCTGTTCTTTTTTCATTGACCACATCTCCTTATACTTCATTTTTACAAGTATAAAGCCCCCTTTGTGCTCATTTTTTATTTTACCGAAATCAATCGTAGATTACAAGCAGAAAATCACAAAACAAACCAAAGTACCAGAAACATTTTACTTAACAAAATGTTTACAGAAATTTCCCATTATAGTAAAATAAATTATTATTATGATTCGAGGAGGCGCATCTTGTCAAAGAAAATCAAGTCAGCAAAGGCTGACACTAAGAAAAGATTTCATTTTTCACTGCTGGATGATGAGAACGGTTCCATTCCAAGCGGTAATATTACCTTTGTAATGGCATTTCTGATTCCGGTTATTATTTTGGCTGCACTGTATTATGTGCGCGACATTTTCCCATTTGGTTCAAACTGCTATCTGCGTTCTGATATGTATCATCAGTATGCACCGTTTTTTTCGGAATTCTGGCATAAAATCCGAAGCGGCGAAAGCCTGACCTACTCATGGGATATCGGCATGGGAACGAATTTCACTTCCCTGTTTGCCTACTATCTTGCAAGTCCTGCCAACTGGCTGATTGCACTGTTTCCGCAGCGTTCCATGATTGAAATCATGAATGCAATGATTATTGTAAAGCTGGCAGCAGCTTCTGTCTCCTTTGCATATTATATTGCAAAGCATTTTCACACAAAAAGCTGTTCGATTGCATTATTCGGAACATTTTATGCACTCTCCGGCTTCGTTGCCGCATACAGCTGGAATATTATGTGGCTGGACTGCGTTATTTTAGTACCGCTGATTATGCTGGGACTGGAACGTCTGGTCAATGAAAATAAATGCCTGCTGTACTGTATCAGTCTCGGACTTTGCATTTTCACCAATTACTATATTGCAATCATGGTATGTATGGCGGTTGTATTGTATTTCATTGTTTTAATGGTTTCTTACAACGGCACACGCCATCCGCGCATTTATTTAAAGAAATTTATTCACTGGTGCGTATACTCCCTGCTTGCGGGCGGTCTGTCTGCCTGTCTGTTACTGCCGGAGCTGTATACATTCTCGTTATCCGCTTCCAGTGACGTGTCTTTCCCGAAAACGTTAAGCGTGTATTTTTCCATGCTTGAAATGCTTACCAGACAATTGATAAACATTCCGGTACATCTGGGACTGGACCACTATCCGAACATTTACTGCGGTGTCTTTATCTTTTTACTGATTCCGCTGTATGCCATGAATAAAAAGATTCAGCCAAGAGAACGTATCGGAAAATTCTGTATTTTACTGGTCTTTTTACTGGCATTTAACATTAACATTTTTAATTTCATCTGGCACGGATTCCATTATCCGAACAGCCTGCCATGCCGTCAGTCCTTTATCTACGTTTTCTTTGTGCTGACGATGGCATTTGAAGCCTTTTACTATTTAAAAGAAACAACAGACAAACAGCTGGCAGCGGCTGTGTGGATTGCTGTCGGACTTTTATTTGTAATTGAACAGATGTTTACGACAGACAGCACTTACGATGCAAAGAGCGTTTATATCAGCGGTGCATTTATCTTAGCTTACGCCTTGCTGATTCAGCTTCACCGCCGGACAAGCTTTAAAATTCCGGTTATTTTATTTGCAGCATTTGCCGTCAGCATCATTGAATGTACGATGAATATGGAATCGACAGGTCTTGGCACAACGAACCGTACCGCTTATCTGCTCGATTACGATGCCGTGAAAACGGTTACCGATACGATTGCCGCATCGGATTCCACCTTTTACCGCATGGATAAGATAACGGGTGCGCGCTCCAAAAATGACGGGGCATGGCACAATTATCACTCTCTTGCAACATTTTCATCAACCTCCAACGCAGGCATTTCCGATTTATTCGGTTATCTCGGATTTGAACATTCAACCAATGCGTATGGATATGAAGGTGCTACCATGGTAACGAATTCTTTGTTTTCCGTAAAATATGTTATCAGTAACCAGCACCTGGCAGAAAGCCGGCTATTACAGTATGTGACCGGAAGTGACGGTGAATTTATTTATAAAAATAATTATACACTGCCACTGGGTTATCTCGTACCGGCGAATTTTGAAGATGAATGGACAACCAGTTCGATGTATAACGGCATTGAAAGCCAGAACAGCCTGATTAAGGCTGCCACAGGCATTGCCAATGTCTTTACGCTGACTTACGAATATACATCGGAAACAGATGTTAATATTGAACCGATTAAAAACGGTCATATGTATCTTGCCGTATCCGGTACAAATGTCGATTCTGTCGGTGTTAAAGTCAACGGATCGGTCAATAACTACTCCGGATTAAAAAACGGCAATCATTTAATTGACATCGGCTATGTTACAACTGCCGATTCCATTGAAGTATACGGCGATACCCCAATGGGTCTTTCCGTTTATACGTTAGAAGAAGAACGTTTTATCAACGCCTATAACATTTTAAATAACGGCGGATTAAACATCACTTCACACTCTGATACGAAAATAAAAGGCACCGTAACGGCACAAAGCGACAGCACAATGCTGTTTTCAATTCCGTATGACGGCGGCTGGAGTGTTTATATAGACGGTAAAAAAGTGAATACTTATGCAGTAAAAGATGCCCTGCTTGCAGTTTCTGTTTCAGCCGGAGAACACACAATTGTACTAAAATATATGCCGGTAAATCTGATTAAGGGTTGCATAATTACACTTTTATGCATTATTATATTAGTTGCGGTACATTTATTCGGAAAATACCGGGTTAATGGAAAGATTGACACCACAAAACTTCCACCGCTGCTTCAGGAATATCTTTCTGAAACAGACACATTATTCATGCACCGCAAGACAAAAGTTATCATGACACAGTCCGACATTAATCAAATAAAACAAGATACTGCCCCTCCGGTAGATATTGACACTTTAGATGATTTTGAAAATATGGATATTACGGACGATACCAAATAAGCATTACTTAAAAACTTACACAAAATTACAGCGCCAAAACGGCAGAATGGAGGACACTATGAAACTCTGGGGAGGACGATTCACAAAGGAAACAGACCAGCTTGTAAATAACTTTAACGCTTCTATTTCTTTTGACCAGAAATTTTACAGACAGGATATCCGCGGCAGTATTGCCCATGCAACAATGCTCGGAAAGCAGGGTATCATTTCAGAAGACGAAAGCAAAAAAATTGTTGACGGATTAAACGGAATCCTTTCCGATATTGAAAGCGGTAAGCTTGAAATTACAGACGAATATGAAGATATTCATACTTTTATGGAAGCAACTCTGATTGAGCGCATCGGTGACACCGGCAAAAAGCTGCACACCGGAAGAAGCCGTAACGACCAGGTTGCACTGGATATGCGCCTTTATACACGTGATGAGGTCTTAAACGTCAATCAGGAAGTCAAAGAACTCATGGAAGTGATTTTAAAAATCATGAAGGAAAATACCGAAACCTATATGCCGGGCTTTACACATTTACAAAAGGCACAGCCGGTTACGGTTGCACATCACTTCGGCGCTTATTTTGAAATGTTTAAGCGTGACAGAAGCCGCCTGCATGACATTTACGAAAGAATGAACTACTGCCCGCTCGGTGCAGGCGCACTTGCCGGAACGACTTATCCGCTTGACCGTGAACTGACTGCCAGCCTGCTTGATTTTTACGGCCCAACTTTAAACAGTATGGATTCTGTTTCTGACCGTGACTATCTGATTGAATTTTTAAATGCACTTTCTACGATTATGATGCATTTAAGCCGTTTTTCAGAAGAAATCTGTATCTGGAATTCCAATGAATATAAATTCATTGAGTTAGATGACGCATACAGCACCGGCAGTTCTATCATGCCGCAGAAGAAAAACCCGGATATTGCAGAACTCGTCCGTGGAAAGACTGGACGTGTCTACGGCGCATTAATGAGCCTGCTGACAACCATGAAAGGTATTCCGCTTGCTTACAATAAGGATATGCAGGAAGATAAGGAACTCTCCTTTGATGCGATTGATACGGTAAAGGGCTGTGTCAGCCTGTTTAAAGGCATGATCGCCACAATGCGTTTTAATCCGAAGCGCATGGAAGACAGCGCAAAGCACGGTTTTACCAATGCCACAGATGCTGCTGACTACCTTGTAAAAAAAGGTGTTCCGTTCCGCGATGCCCACGGTATTGTCGGTCAGCTTGTATTAACCTGTATCGAAAAGGGAATCGCATTAGACGACCTTACATTAGACGAATACAAAGCAATCAGCCCTGTATTTGAACAGGATATTTACGATGCCATCAGCTTAAAGACCTGCGTTGAAAAACGTCTGACCCTCGGCGCCCCGGGACCTGATGTCATGAAGCAGGTTATTGAAAAATATGAAGAATATTTGTTAAATGACTAAATCAGATAAATATCTCAGTTTTATGGTGATAATATCCGTCAAAAAGAGTCCGCAAAATCAGGCAGAATGCCTGATTACGCGGACTCTAATACTATATATCATATTTCATACTTTCCATTCCCGACACACCATTACTCCCGACCTCTCCTCCGTACAACCTCAGCCACCCACTATACAGAAAAAATAATCTGCTGTACCGAAGTCAAGTAACACGTTGAGGTACAGCAGATTATTTTTTCAGACTCGTATTTTCGTTCCTTTCGTATCCCTATGCGCCATTTTTAATCGGGCAAAGTCTACGTTTTTACCACGGTATTCTATCGTGAGTTCATCTCCCTGTGTAAGCAGATACACATCTTCGACCGTATCTTTTCCGGTCAGTTTGATTGCGCGCACACCGACCGCACCCTTCTTCTTTTCAGGCACATCTGAAAGCGGGAAGCGTAAAAAGTATCCGTCCGCTGTCTGCACGATAACATGCTGACTGCTCACAATCATTTCTTCTTCTTTGACTTCCCCGTCCAGTGAAAACCTTGAGAAAACTTCTTTTACCGCATCGGTCACATAGATGCCGACCAGTAAATCGTCTTCCTGTAATTTGGTCGCGGCTACGGTACGTTTACTGACTTCAAATTCTGAGGTGTCCACCAGCTTTGCCATACCCAGTTTTGTCATAAACAGCATTTTTTTACCCTTTAACTGTTCAAACGGTGTCAGATAAAGGATATTTTCACCACTGCTGTCATAGTTGCCCAGATTGTCAATCGGCGTTCCCTTGTCACGGAATCTCGTAAATGGAATATCCAGCACCTTAATCTGATGCAGACTGCCGTTGTCCGTGAAAATGCAGATTTTATCGGTATTCATGCAAGAGAATACATAGCGGTTCTCATTATGTACCGCCTCCTTATTTCTTTCATACGCCGACATATCAATGGTCTTTGCATAGCCGAAGCGGTCCATAATAAACATCACTTCCTGCTCCTGCACCTTTTTCTCCTCTAATACAACCGCCTTGGCATCTTCAATCTGCGTTTTTCTCGGCAGTGCGTATTCTTTCTTGATTTTGAGTAAATCTGCCTTAATGACCTTTGCCATTTCTTTTTTACTGCCTAAAATGCGCTCGTATTTTGCAATTTTTTCCAGACATTCTTCATATTCCTTCTGCAATGCAAGAATTTCAAGTCCAATCAGCTTGTACAGGCGCATTTCCAAAATTGCCTGTGCCTGACGTTCCGTGAAATTCAACCCTGCCGCCTGCTTTTTTGAAGCTTCGGATTTAAACTGAATGTCCTCGGTATTGCCGTTTACAAGACAGTCCTTTGCCATTTTTAAATTCTTACTGCCGCGCAGGATTTCAATAATTAAATCAATAATATCGCAGGCTTTGATTAACCCCTCTTTGATTTCCTTATTGTCAAGTTCCTTATTTAAAAGGGTCGTATATTTACGGGTTGCAATCTCATACTGGAAATCAATATGGTGTTTGATAATCTGCTTCAAGCCCAGTGTTTCCGGTCTTCCGTCAACAATCGCAAGCATATTGACACCAAACGTATCTTCAAGCTTTGTCTTTTTATATAATACATTTTTTAAATATTCCACATCCGCATTTTTCTTTAATTCTAGCACAATGCGAATACCTTCTTTGGAAGAAGCATTGGAAATATCTACGACATCTGTAATTTTCTTTGTTTCAATCAAGTCTACCACATCGGAAATAAATTTTCCGATATTCGCACCGATCATGGTGTATGGAATCTCTGTAATAACCAGCTTGTCACGCTCCGAGCGTTTTGCCGCCGGTTCAAATTCGACCTTGCCGCGCAGCTTGATTTTACCGTTTCCAGTTTCGTAAATCTGTTCCAGCTCACTTTTATTGATGACGATACCGCCGGTCGGAAAATCCGGACCGATGCAATACTGCATAAGTTCTTTGGTCGTAATCTCCTCATTGTCCATATACGCACAGACCGCGTCAACCACTTCGCCGAGGTTGTGTGTCGGGATATTGGTTGTCATACCGACTGCAATACCGTCCGCACCGTTTACTAAAAGATTCGGCACTCTGACCGGAAGCACTGCCGGTTCTTTTTCCGTTTCATCAAAGTTCGGTACAAAATCGACAACATTTTTATCCAAATCCGCAAGGTAGACGTCCTGCGTAAATTTCTTTAACTTGGCCTCCGTATATCGCATGGCGGCGGCACCGTCCCCTTCGATTGAACCGAAGTTGCCGTGTCCGTCCACCAGTGCCATGCCCTTTTTAAAGTCCTGCGACAAGACGACCAGCGTTTCATAAATGGAACTGTCGCCGTGCGGGTGATACTTACCCATTGTGTCACCGACAATACGTGCCGACTTTCTGTGTGGTTTATCATAATTTAAGCCCAACTGATCCATTGCATACAAAACACGCCGCTGTACCGGCTTTAATCCGTCTCTGGCATCAGGAAGCGCTCTGGCTGTGATGACACTCATGGAATAGTCGATATAGGACTTCTGCATGACCTCGGAATACTCGGTCTTTACTATCTGCTCTGCCATTTTATTCTCCTCTTGATTTTTCAGTTCTTATTATCTCTGCATTTGAAAATCAGTTTTTATTATCTTTTCATTTCAAAAAACAATGAACTGAATTTATTAAATTCTGCTGATTATATTTATTAAATCATATCGTTTTATTTACTATACCAGAAATGCTCTACGCATCAATTTCCGCCTCGTCTGCATGTGCATAGATAAACTGCTTACGCGGCGGTACTTCACTGCCCATTAACATCGAAGTTACCTCTGTTGCCAGTCTGGCATCTTCGATTTCAACCTGTTTTAAAATACGCGTTTCAGGATTCAGCGTAGTTTCCCAAAGCTGTTCCGGATCCATTTCTCCCAGACCTTTGTAACGCTGTAATGAAAATGAGCCGCTTGGATGCTTCTTTCTGTACTTTTCAAGTGCCTTGTCATCATACAGATATTCGACTGTTCCCGCCTTTGCGCCTTTTTCCTTTTTCTTTAACTCGGCACGGTAAAGCGGCGGCGTTGCAAGGTATACGTGTCCCTGCTGAATCAGCTCCGGCATAAAGCGGTAGAAAAATGTCAACAGCAGTGTATCAATATGTGCACCGTCCACATCGGCATCGGTCATTAAAATAATTTTATGATAACGCAGTTTGCTGATATCAAAGTCGTTGCCGTAGCCTTCAAGAAAACCACAGCCGAAAGAATTAATCATCGTCTTGATTTCCGCATTTGCAAGAACCTTATCAATACTTGCTTTTTCTACATTTAAAATCTTACCACGAATTGGCAGAATTGCCTGTGTCCGTCTGTTTCTCGCTGTCTTTGCCGAACCGCCGGCAGAATCTCCCTCGACAATAAAAACTTCACATTCCTCCGCATTACGGCTTTCGCAGTTTGCCAGCTTTCCGTTGCTGTCAATCGAAAATTTCGGCTTTGAGAGCATATTGGTCTTTGCCTTTTCTTCGGCACGTCTGATTTTTGCAGACTTTTCTGCGCAGGCAAGCACAGCCTTCAAGTCGTCTAGATGTTTGTCAAAATAAAGCTGGATTTCATCATTTGTCACGGAACTTACTACCGTTCCCGCGTCCGGGTTGTCCAGTTTGGTCTTTGTCTGTCCTTCAAAACGCGGCGCCGGGTGCTTCACTGCTACAATCGCCGTCATACCGTTGCGGACATCAACACCGGTGAAATTCTGGTCTTTTTCCTTTAAAATACCAAGCTCCCTCGCATACTGGTTCATGACCATGGTAAATTTCGTCTTAAAACCGGTGATGTGCGTTCCACCCTCCTGTGTATAAATGTTGTTGCAGAAGCCTAAAATATTTTCTTCAAATTCATTGACATACTGGAATGCAACTTCCACTTCAATGCCGTCTTCGCTCTTTTTATAATATACAATATCCTGCACCGGCTCTTTGCCTGTATTTAAGTCCTTTACATATGCCTTAATGCCGTCCGGCTCATGATATGTTGCTTCTGCTGCCGGTTCAATGCGGTTATCCGTAAAATGAATCGTCAGTCCGGGGTTCAAATAAGCCGTCTCATGCAGACGGCTTTGAATAGAATCGGCTTTAAAACGTGTTTTTTCAAAAATTTCTTTATCCGGCAGGAAAGTAACTGTCGTTCCCGTATCGCTCTTTCGGCAGGTACCGGTCTTTTCAAGCGGATACATCACTTTACCGCGCTCATAACGCTGACGGTATATGCCGCCGTCTACGTGAATTTCAACCTCCAGCCATTCTGAAAGTGCATTGACAACAGATGCACCTACACCGTGAAGTCCACCTGAAATCTTATATCCACCGTCACCGAACTTGCCACCCGCATGCAGAATCGTAAAGACAACCTCCACTGCCGGGATTCCTGCCTTCGGGTGAATCCCAATAGGAATTCCTCGTCCATTATCCTTAATTGTTGCCGTGCCGTCCTTATTTAATGATACGTCAATCTGCGTACAGTATCCTGCCAGATGTTCATCGACCGCATTATCCGCAATTTCATAGATTAAATGATTCAGCCCCTTTGTTCCGACACTTCCGATATACATGCCGGGACGTTTGCGGACTGCTTCCAGTCCCTCCAAAATGGAAATACTGGACGCATCATATTTCTTTTCTGCCATGATTTTCTCCATTCTTTTTCTTATTTCTATTTTATATTTTTTATCTTTTAAATATCTTTGCTGTCAGAATCACATTACAAATACGTAATTTATTTTACCAGCTCATTAAAAACTGTTTCAAAGCTTACCGGCAGTTCTGTGGCATTGGCGGTCTTCTTGCTTTTCCAGACCTTCTTATTCATTTCCACATACTTAGAAGCTTCATAGCTTTCAAAGACACTGTTAAAATATTCCAGCTTCTTTTCATCCATCAGCGCCGTTTTATTAGCTTCCGTTTTGGACTTTTCATTGTCACTGGTACAGCGGATAATGTAATATTTTCCGCCTGCTTCAACAATACTGCTGGTTTCGCCTGTCTTTAAATTAAAGGCTGCCGTTTCAAATGCCTGTTCCATTTCACCGCGCTTGCATTCTGTTTCGGATTCTTCTTCCCCGCCAAAATCCTTTGCTACGGAATAGAACGACTCTCCGTTATCCAAACGCTCTTTTGCGGAAGAAATGTCCGACTTGGAACCCGCACAGATGTACTGTATTGTAATCACTCTTGCATCATCGGAGCTGACTTCCGTATTAATCTGCGAAGTCACATCGTCATATAATGTATCTGCAATTGCAAACTCCGTAAACATTTTTTCAATCTGGTCTTTTGTTACATTTAACGCTGAAACCTGCTCCTGTGTCAGTGCATTAAAAAATGTATCTGCCGCACTGCTTACGGCATCTTTCTGGGTACGTGAAAGCACAACCCCCTTTTCCTTTGCCGAAAGATTCATACATTTTACGCGGATTAACTTGGAGCGCACCTGTTCCTTTACATAGTCATCCATGTTGACACCTTCCATGCTCTGACTCCACACACCGCTTCCGAAAACATTTTCATATTCCTTTTTCGCATCGGAAAGCAGAATATCTGCCTCCCATGTGTAGGCTTTTGAATTGCCTGCTTTTAATACGACATCATCTTTTAAACCTGTCGAAATGTATAAAAATGTTCCGTTAAAAAATTTTATATATCCTGCAATCAGCGCCACTGCCACTGCAAATATAACCAGTCCGATAATTCGTTTTTTTCCTCTTTTCACCACAATCCTCCTGCTGTTCCGGCTTTTCACCGATTTTTTCAGTCCCCGGAACGAAAATATTTCATGTTATTATAACATTAATTTTCATTTTAGAAAAGCTATTTTGGGTTGATTTTCTCTGTTTTAAGTTTGCTTCTTGTAAAATGTTCTGCTATAATATTTTTAATTAAATGCTGTTTGGATTCAACAATTCCATACAGGCTGTTACGCAGAACAATATAATAAATATAGCAAAGGAATGTATGCTTATGAACGGTAAAATGAACATGTCTATTTCGCAGATTTTTCAAAAAGACGGCAAACCGACAGCTTTCGTACTGTTTAGCGAAGGCAGAAAAAGTGCCGAGGGTAAAATTCCGGACTGCACGATTATTTCCAATGACGGCTTTTCCGAAAAGGAAGTCAAAGCACTGGAACTGTATCTGAAAATGCAGCAGGAGTCTATTTTAAAGACTGCAAAAGAAGTGAATATTATGAAAGCGTTTATGCAGAATTAAAGGCAAAAGTTAAACCAGTCCGCCGATTCTTTTTATTGTGATTGAATCGGCGGATTCCGACAGCATCAGCTATCTGATTTGATGTATAGCCTATCTTATGCATATTCAAAACAATCCTTGCAACTGCCTTATCCTCAACTCCCTGACTCAGATTACACATAATGTTCCAATCAAACGATGTAATTCATATTTCTCATCATGTTTTGGAAGTTCATTTGTAATGCCGATTAACACAATATTCAGCAAATCAAGAAAGCCTGCTTTTTAACCTCCACTCTTGACAAAGAGCCTTTTTATTGTCAATACAAAAACACCCCAGTAATATATAAGCCCAACCGCCTGATATATTACCGGGGTATCATCTATTCTGTCAATTACCTTACATCACTGCCTGAATATCCTCTGCAATCTGCTCCGGTGTCAGATGATTTGCCTTTAAGACATCTTCGACATTATATCTGTCTAAAAATTCCTTCTTTAATCCGAAGTTTAAGGTCTTGATATCCGAAGCACCGTAAAAACGTGCGATTTTTTCACCGAAACCACCGTCTAACACGCCGTCTTCAAGTGTCACAACCATGCTGTGTTCTGCTTTCAGATTTTCTAACAGTTCACTATCTAAGCCTGTGATAAATCTCGGATTAATCAGTGTCGCATGGATACCGGATTTCTTTAAAAGTTCTGCTGTTTCCTCGCCTAATGTATAGAAATCACCCAATGCAAGAATTGCCACTTTACTGCCTTTTTCTGTAACTTCATAGCGGTTTAATGTGCTGTAATCCGCATCAACCGGTCTGCCGGAAGTTGCCACACCTGTTGCAGGTACACGGATTGCTACCGGGTGGTCTTTCTGCTCTACTGCCCAGTCAAGCATTGCAAAATATTCTTCCTTACAGGTCGGTGCAAGGTATACTAAATTCGGAATATTTGCAATCATCGGAATATCGAAAAATCCGATATGGGTAATATCGTTCATTCCGTATACGGAAGCACAAAATGTCAGAATTGTTGCAGGACTGTTATTGACACATAAATCCTGTGATAACTGGTCATAACATCTCTGTAAAAATGTGCTGTACACACCGTAAACCGGCTTTGCACCGCCCGTTGCTAGTCCGGATGCAAGTGCAACCGCATGTTCCTCCGCGATACCTACATCCACAAACTGTCTTCCCGCCTGCTCTCTCTTATCCTTTGTAAAACCAAAAACCGTCGGTGTTGCGGAAGTAATTGCTACAACAGAAGCGTCTTCTTTCATTTTCTGTAACAGATAATCTGCGGTCAACGTACCGTAATCTTCTCCACTGTCATAATTTCCTTTTGTTTTGCCGGTTTCAATATCAAATGGCATATGCCAGTGCCAGCTTTCCTTGTTTTCTTCTGCCAATGTATATCCCTTACCCTTTAATGTATGGATATGCACTGCAACCGGCGCCTTAGAATCCTTGACCCTTTTAAATGCGTCAATAAGCTGTGTCAAATCATTGCCGTCTTCCACAAAAACATAATTTAAGCCCATTGCCTTAAAAATGTTGCATTCTGCCTGCCCTTTTGTATCACGTAACAACTTTAAATTTTCATATAAACCGCCGTGGTTTTCTGCGATAGACATTTCATTATCATTGACAACCACAATCAGATTGCCGTTTAATTCCTTTGCAAAATCCAGTCCTTCCAGTGCTTCGCCACCGCTTAAAGAACCATCTCCAATAACTGCAATAACATTATAATTTTCATCTGCCAGATCTCTCGCCTTTGCAAGACCGCAGGCAAGACTGACTGAAGTTGACGTATGTCCGATGCAGAAAAAGTCGTGTGCACTCTCGGACGGCTCAGAATATCCCGATACATCATCATATTTTGCTTCATCTAAAAATGCATCTACACGTCCTGTCAGCATTTTATGGCAGTAACTCTGATGTGAAACGTCAAATACCATTTTATCCTTTGGTGAATCAAATACATAGTGCATGGCAATTGTGGCTTCAACCATACCAAGGTTCGGACCGACATGTCCGCCGTGGACACTTAACTTCTGAATCAGTGCCTGGCGCATTTCGCCTGCAAGCACCTTTAACTGTTCTACATCTAATTTTTTTACATCTTCAGGTGACTGAATCTTTTCCAAATACATAAATTCCTCCATTCCACAGCCATAGTAATGCTGCGTAGTCATTTTTTGTTATTTATAGCATACAACTTAAAGTTTACTTAAAGTCAAGTCTTCTTTTATTTTTTTATTGTTTTTATAAATCCTTAATATTTTATACACCTGTGCTTGCACATTTTTCACGCTTCTGTTATGATAATAATCTGTTTGTAAACTGTCTTTGGGCAGTATCAGCATTCAACAACAATAATTTGATTCAATAATGGAGGTTTTATGGAAAAGAAACATAGAGGAAGCTTTACCGGCGGGCTTGGATTCGTACTTGCCGCCGCAGGAAGTGCTGTCGGACTCGGAAATCTGTGGCGGTTCCCTTATCTGGCTGCACAGTACGGCGGCGGCATTTTTATCTTAGTTTATATTATATTGGCACTGACGTTTGGATTTACACTCATGACCACCGAAATTGCAATCGGACGGAAAACCAAATTAAGTCCTACAAGAGCCTATGCAAAAGTGCATAAAAAATTTGGATTTATCGGACCGATTGCTTTTATCATTCCGGTTATTATCCTGCCGTATTACTGCGTAATCGGCGGCTGGGTAACAAAATACATGGCTGTATTTATCTCCGGACAAAATGAAGCCGCCGCAGAAACTTCGTTTTTTTCAAACTTTATCAGTCAGGAATACGCACCACTCATTTTCTTTTTTATTTTCCTTGCACTGACCGCATTGATTGTCGTGTGTGGAGTTGAAAAAGGAATCGAAAATGTCAGCCGTGTTTTAATGCCGGTTTTAATCATTCTTGCAGTTGTTATCTGCATTTACGTTGTATTACTGCCGGGTTCTGCCGCCGGATTAAAATATTACCTGTTACCGGATTTTTCAAAGTTTTCATTGAAAACCGTCTGTGCCGCAATGGGGCAGATGTTTTATTCCATGAGCCTTGCAATGGGCATTATGATTACGTATGGTTCTTACACACGTGACGATGTCAGCATGGTAAAATCTGTCAATCAGATTGAAATTTTTGATACGGTTATTGCCCTGCTTGCCGGACTGATGGTTGTTCCTGCCGTATACATTTTCAGCGGAGAAGCCGGAATGTCACAGGGCGGCGCCGGACTGATGTTTATTACACTGCCGAAGGTCTTTTCACAAATGGCAGGTGGACGTTTTATGGGTGCACTCTTTTTTACACTGGTATTGTTTGCCGCACTGACAAGTTCCGTATCTGTCATGGAAGCAATTGTTTCGATGATGATGGACCGCTTTGGGCTGAGCCGTATTAAATGCTGTATCGGTATTGTACTGTTTTCCATTCTGCTCGGTGTGCCATGCTCTTTAGGCAACGGTATATGGTCCGGATTTACAATCTTTGGCATGGATTTCCTGACTTTCTGTGATTTTATCAGTAACAGTATACTGCTGCCGGTTGTTGCATTTTTAACCTGCATTATGATTGGCTGGTTTGTCGGCGCCGATTACATTATTGCAGAAGCCACCAAAAACGGCGAAACCTTCAAGCGCAAAAATATTTACCGCATGATGATCCGCTATATCGCACCGGTACTGCTTTTAATTATTTTAGTTTTCTATACACTGGCGCAGTTCGGTGTCATTCAGTATTAATAATGAACAGAATAATAAGTCTGTAAAAATAAAGACTGTGTCTTAACGGCTTTTGATATGTCCCCGGAATCGGGAGTATATTGAACCGTTAAATTCACAGTCTTTTTATGATAGCTCATATTTTTATACTCTGCTTGACAACAATATCTATACACACATTTTAGATTTTACAATTCATGATAATGCGGGCAGAAATCTTCATGATATCTGTCTTACATGCGGAAGCTATCACTTTGTATATAACTTTCAACCGCTTCTTTGTTCAACCGTTCCCCGATTACAATCAGTACATCCTGCCCCTCGGCTATCGGCTGTAAAGTGATTTTGCTATGTGTGGCATTTAATTCCAGCCACTTGTCATTGTCTGCTTTTAAAAATCCTTTTATTCTGAAAATATTACCGCAGTTTTCATCTTCAAACAGCTTTTTTACTGCCGCTTTTAATGTTTCTTCCGACATTGTGCTGTTCATAAAATAAAGCGATTGAAAAACGTTCTGCTCCGATAAATCCATTTTCTGATAATTTTCATAAACGTATCCGCACAGGGAAAAGCTTTCTAAATCCGAATTGGTAAGCTGTATCGTTCCCTTTTTTACAATCTCCGTGTCAAATCTTCTTTTACAGCCGATTTGCGCCATGGCACGGTTTAAATGTGCAATCGTCTGTTCTATCTGCGCTCCGTCTGCTTCGTCTGCATGGCTTAAAAGAATCTTTCCGGCATTGGCGGCTTCCGAAGCCAGCAGATAATCTGCCTCCGCCGACAGTTCATTTTCAAGTTCAGCATCAACGACCGTTATTACATTACCAATCTCATACCAGTTATCCAGCGGTTCTTCATGCAGTACGTCAAAAAATTCGTCCACATCAAAAATACCGGAAGGCTCGACAATCACACGGTCATAGCCACACATCCCCATTGAAATCAGCTTTGTACGAAAACGGCGGATATGCGTTTCTTTATCACAGCCGCCCGAAATCATTTCCAGTTCGCACTGTTCTCCCATTAAATCCTGCAACAGCATCATATCAACATTGACTGCACCGTAATCATTTTCAAGAATTCCGATATGAAATCCCTGTGACATCAGATACTGTGCGTATTTTTTGATAAATGTTGTCTTGCCTGAACCCAGAAATCCTGTAATCAAATCTATCTTTACCATGAATATAATCCCCGTTTCCAAATAATCATAACCTAATCTATTATATGCCATTCATCACCGGTTATCAATGGGGAGTCCTCAAAAACAAAGAAGCAGATACGGCTTCTCCATGTCTGCGGCATCCGGCCAAATCAGTGTGCCTTTTGTATCGACAATCACTTCATAACCGGCACAGTCTGCCTTTTTTGAAAAGCCTTCCTGTCCGTAAATTTCAGTGTTTGACACAGCGAACTTTCCCGGCTCTGCCATTTCAAGTTCTGCTGTCACTCTTCCGCTTACCGTAGTCGGCACATTAATCTGAGCCAGCGTGGTGTAATAATCGGATACACCGCTTAACTTTGACGTCATGGCACAGTCAATTCTTCCGTCCACAGATGTCATCATATGGCATATAATATATGGCTTTTTCATTTTACATTTTTCCTCTGTATACCGGGAAGATACCACTTTCACCATAGCTTTCAATTTTTTTGAAATTTTTGAGTATCTTCATATCTTCATCACTAATTTCAAAATCCACCTGTGAATTAGATTTCATATGCTCTGGATTAGCTGTCTTTGGCAGTGAAACTGTACCAAGCTGGATTGTATAGCGGATACAAAGCTGTGCAACGGTTACGCCGTATTTATCTGCTATAGCCTTAATTTCCGGCTGTTTTAAAATTTCACCATGTGCAATCGGTGAATATGCTTCAACCGTAATGCCGTTTTTCTGGCAGTATTCTACTAGTTCAAGCGGCGTATTACTGATATGAAGTAGAATCTGGTTTACCATCAGCTTGATTTTTGATGTTTTAACAAGGCTTTCAATATCACCAATCTGGAAATTGGATATGCCGATTGCTTTAAGTATGCCTGCCTTGTAAGCATCTTCTAAGGCTCTCCATGCAGCCCGGTTGCCTTCCACATACCGGTCATCACTCTGATTGACCTTATCCCAAGGCTGCGGAGAATGAATAATCATCAAATCAAGATAATCCAGTCCCATTGTTTCAAGTGTTTTATCAATGCCAGCCATCGCTTCTTCATAGGTCTTATGCTCTGCCGCCACCTTACTTGCAACAAAAAGCTGTTCTCTTGCCACACCGCAGGTTCTGACACCTTCGCCAACACCGCGCTCAGAGGCATATTGTCAAGTGTGTATGTAAGATTTTATGAAATTGCTTCTATTTTCATCTGAATCCACTAAACTAAAAAATTAAATCTTCCGCCGATTTTATTCTCATCAGCTTTCTTTTCCTGAAGCTTTTCAAGATATTCTTTCTGACTGGCTGATGATTTTTCTAACTCTGCAAAGAATGTGGTAGTTCCGTCACTATTAAAAGAGATGCCAAATTTTGTAATTTTTGTATCAGTATCTGCATTGTCGTTAGTCTTACCGAATACTCTTTCAAATCCGAACTGGGCATTGATTTCATCTGACATACGCAAGGCTCCCTCAATGCTATGCATTTTTTCTGCATAATACTTCGAATCTGATTATTTACACCTTCAAATCGACATTGTTCTTTTTTGAAACTTCTTTATGCTTTTTCATCGAGAATACTTCTTTTTCTTCCTTTGTATCCTTTGCTTTTTCCAACTGCTTCTGTAGGATTTCTTCGGCTTTTTCACTCATATTCTGAAGAAACGATTTTACTTTTGAATCTTTATGTCCTATTGCCCATGAACTAATATTTCCATCTTTATCTATTGCCCATCCCTGTTCAACTCTCCATCCAATATCTGCTTGTTGCTTTGCAAACTGCTCATCTAATTTTTTCATGTTACCAATTTCTTTTATGTACTCATCTTCTAAGTCTGAATCATTTGCCATTTTTGTTAAAAACTGAGGAGAAATCGCTACATTCGTGGTAATTGATTTACCATATTTCATCCCCGGACTATAATTTGCTGATACAAAACTATAATTGTCAAATTTTTTAGAAAGATAGGAAAGTTCATCCGCTGCAGTTTTTCGGGTTGTCCCTGTCTTTACATCTTCTGTTTGCTCCACAACCTGCTTTTCTGTGGTTTCCTTAGCATTATTTTTCCGTATATTACCGGTATAAGCATTTGTGTAAATATTAGAGTAATTGTTTACACCTGTAACTGCCATACTAACATCTCCTTTCGTATGACAAAGCTTTCATTACCTTTTATTAGCATAATAATCCCAAATACCATTAAGCATTTTCCGATCACCATCTGATACATTCAGATTTAGCCTTAAATCTTTCCAGTCACCCGAATACTGCTGCGATAATTTCTGGTTATCCGACTTGATGGCAGATAAAAATGCCTGATATGCCGAATTTTGGATAACCCCCTTTTCTTTAGATTTTGCAGTATTCTCCTGATTCTCACCTATGTTCTGTTCATTTGCTGTCTGTTCACTTCCTTTATGGTAAACTACCGATGGGGTAAAATCCTGTAATTCTGACCAGATTTCTGTTGAAGTTGCCATAAAATTACTGTGATTTTCATATGCCTGATTCAGCATATCCAGTTCTTTTTCTTTGGTTAATTCCTCAATTTTGCCCGATTCTGTCACATAATACTCCGGCTCATAATCTTGTTCCGCATATTTTTCTTCAATGCTGTTTTTCATTTTGTTATATGCTTCTGCCATTCTGTTTACATGATGTTCAAAGGAATCAGTTTTTACACTCTCTGTATCTTCTTTGACAAATATATCCGTCACTTTCTTCTCAAAACGGTTCTGATAATCCATAGAACTGACAGAAGATAAATGTCGAAAGCTCTCCTGCCCTGTTTTGGAAATGGAAAGTGTATCTGTATACTGTGTCATTTTCTTTTCTAAATCTGCCGGAACATTTTGCTTTGTATTTTCCCTGCTGTTATGTTCGATTGCAGAATATGTAATATTTGTATTATTGTAAATCTTCATAGCTGTTTCCTTCCCAGATAAATACCATTAGACTCTAATATCAATCGGCACATACCTTTTAATTGTGTCTGTTTGTACCATTTCTGCTGCCTCTAAACTATCTGTAGCAAGCTGCTCCTGCAAAACCTCGTCTGGAAGTTCTTCCATATTCTCCACAGTTTTTTCCGTCATCTGCTCTGTCATTTCTTCGGTTGTCTCCGAAAGTTCGTCCATGATTTCAGACATCATGCCCTTGTTTTCCTCTGTTCCAAGAGCTTCATCCACCATTTCTTCCTTTCGTTCTTCTTCTGTTTTAGGCTTATTCCTCTCAGCAGCTTCCGCAATCTTTTCGCCATGTTCTTCTGCCTCGTCCATGACATGAAACATCTGTGAATTATTATACTCCTGATTTGCTGCCGCAATTTCATCCTCATAATTATGAAACATTTCCAGCTTTTCAGAGATTTCTTCCAAACTGTCAGCCTTTCGGTTTTTCAAATTTTCTTTTTGTGCTTCAAAAAAAGCCACCTTATTATCCCGTTCCTGCTGTCGCTGCAATTTTTCCTGTGTACTTTTCAACATATTAGAACTATTAAATCTATTTATCAGTAAACCTCCACCGGATAAATTGACTGTAAAACTCATCTGGTTCCTCCTTCCCGACAAATTAATACAAAAGATTTTTCTTCTTGTCATTTAGGCTTAACATACTATACTTCCTTATCTATCTTACTTGACGTTAGAGAAGAATTCGTTTTAGAATATGTACCATTGTTTGTATAAGTTGCACTTGCCCGGTTCGCAGCATTTGATATACCAGTTGCTTTCTGGGCTGTTTTGCCTACAAAGGAATTGTAACCTGTAAAAACCGTTTTCAGTGAACTGATATCTGCTTTCTTCAATTCATCTTCATCTAGCTCCAACTTATTCCCCTTTCCTATGGTAATACCTATTTTAGAAAGTAAATGACTGGTTTTGTCTGTCATGCCTGTCATCCATGAAGCATTTCTAAGAACATCTTTTGTATTGGATTCTCCTGCCTCCTTAACAACGTCATTATAATCATCAATAAAAGATTTCACTTTTTTGGTAATTGCATCCCAGTCATAATCCTCTACCTCTGTTTCTTCCCCGGTCTTTTCATCCTTCTTTTTTATTTTCTTTTTTTCCCAGAGTGACGCATCGTTTAGTGCATCTGCTGATTTTTTCAGGGAATCCGCACTTGTTTTCATCAGTGTAAGCTTCTGTGAAGTATCGCCTTTACCCGATAATTTTTCTGCATCCTGCTTTGCATAATATGCTTTCATAAGTTTTCCATAGCTTCCGTTTTTAATCGCAGCATAATCAGAAAGCATATTGGTGTTTCCTACGGATGAACTGTCGGAAGTTCCTCCAAATAATGCGGAATAATCTACATTGCTGTTATATTTACTTGTGTAATCACTAAAACTCTTAATCTCTGACATAATACCATTCTCCTTTACCAACTATAAACGAATATCAATCGGTGTATACACTGCCTGCTGTGTTGCATTCTGTGCATTTTCCAGAGTCGGTGTTTCTACTGTCACCTGTGTTTCCCCTTTGATATCCGTATTCTTTACGCTGTCTGTCTCCTCTGCCGCAGCCCCCGCAGATTCCTGTGTTTTCTCGGATTTATCAGTATTGTTCTTTGTTGCAGTGTCTTCTGTATTGCTGTTCTCCGCTTTTGCAGCTTCTTCTACTGATTTATTTGCATCTGCAAGTGTAGACATCTGTGCTGCTGTCGCAGACTGTGCCTTTGCCTGCAGCTCTGCCAGTTCTTCTTCCTTCTTCTCAGTATTTCCTTTTCCGGCATCCTGTTTGATTTCAGATTCAAGCACACTGGCACGTCCCTGTATCTGTGTTGCCATACTTTCCTGCACCTTTGCCTGTTTCATGGAAGAATCTGCGGAAATCATCGCCTGCATACTTGCCTGTGACAATCCGGTGTCTTTCTTTTTAGAAGTGCTACTTGTTCCAGCCACCATATCATCCATAGATGACGAATTTTTACTCTGCTGTTCCTTTCTCTGCTCGATCTGGTGCCGTCTTAACTGCTGATTGAGATTGTTAATCTCCTGCTGTATCTCCTGACGCTTTTTCATCTTATCCTCTAATGACATTTCTTCATTTGATGATAAATCCTGTAGCTTCTGCTGTGCATTTGCAATCTGATTCTGAATATTTTTACTTACAGAATCATTCCCCTGTGACATTCCCATTGTTCCTGTCTGCGTATTTGTCCCACTAAATCCATTGATTCTCATTTTAATCCTCCTTGTTTTGCGAAGCAAAATCCGAACCCTTTGGTGAGGAGAGGATTTGGCCTCCTTGAGCTTAAATTCTGAAATCCGTTTCCTTAAAAATCTGTACAACATGATTTCTCTTTACTGATTCTTTCGGCATATCTTTCTTTACAATAAACAGCGATGTTGTGAACCGCCCTTTTTTTGTTGTGAAGCAAATAAAAAACACTAAATATTCTGATGTTTCACAGATTACTTAGTGCTTTTTGTCCTTATTCTACCTGTAACATAATACTTAGAACCACTTCCTGATTCTCCTGCTCTAAAGATATATCTCCCATATACATCCTTGCAACCCTTCGGATATTATGCAGTCCAATTCCATGCTCCTTCCCGGATTTCGTTGTTTCCGGCAGATCACTGTCCTTATAATTTAACTCTCCCTCATATCTGTTCTTTATGGTTATCATAAAAATACTGTTTTTCCGAAAAGAAGAGATACAGATATAAGGATTTTCTCCACTTACATTTTCCATGCAATTATCCAGTGCATTGTTTAAGATCACGCTTAAATCAAATGCATTTAATTTCGTATCCCCCGGATAATGAAAATCTGATATAAAACGAATCTGCTTTTCCTTTGCTTCTCTTAACTTTTCCATCAGAATCACATCAATGACAGGACTCCCCGTTTTTATCTCAGGAGATATTTCATTCCACTCCTTTTTCAAATGCTCCATATATTCTGCTGCATCATCCATATGATTCTCTGCCACAAGATGTTCCAGCATCTGTATATGATTCCCCATGTCATGACGCAGGCTGCGGATATCCTGATACAGCTTTTCCACTTCCCCGATATGCTTTTTCATATTACTGACCTGATTTAATACCAGCTCCTGCCCTGTCTGTTCTTCCTGTGCCACCTTCCAGTTTTGAAACATCGTAGTCATAACAAGAATTGCTATGATAGAGATAAAATAATGCACAAAGCTTAAAGCTCCATAAAATCCATAGGTATCTGTCAGGCTCTTTCCTGTATCTTTTTCATAAATATTCAGATAATATTGCAGAATGCCATATCCTGTAACTCCCACAAGAGAAGGTATGATAAGCATTACCAGCTCTTTAACGCTCATTTCATCATTTTTGTATACATATGCTTTATTGATCAGACCGATTGCAACTGCAAGGAAAACGATACAAAGCACAATATCCAGAATTCTCGTTCCAGCATAAAGTCCATATTGCAGCCATTGTCTTCCTGCAATCGTATTCCTAAAAACCAGAGCTTTTGTGATAAAATCATCCAGTCTGCCTGCCATTGCAACCGCAAGCCAACGGATAGAAAAAAATGTCACTGCAAGAAATATTTTCTGATAGATGTTTCTTCTGTCCCGTACATACATCACAAAAAATGCAGCCACAACCCCCAGCATATATGCAGAAAAATTGCCAATCTGCTGCGGTATCAGATACAGCACAGACATAATTCCAATATAAACAATACTGACCAGAGCAGCTTCCCTTTTCTTTTTCATATATGGATATACAAAAACACCAAAACAGATTCCTGTAATAATCAAAATTGCAATAACAGAAAACTTCGATGTGATCATCCAGCATCTTTCCACTAAACTCATCTGACTTCATTTCCTTTCCTCTGGTTATACTTCAGATATTGCTTCACAAATTCCGGATAATTCTTTTTTGCAATCAATGCAGTTCCATTTTTCATAGTTACACAAGTTGCATCATATTTTTCTACATATTTAAAATGCACAAGATAGGCTCTGTGTGTTCGGAAAAAATCTGTTCCTGCCATATCACTTAATTCCTGTAATTTACCATAGTATTCAATATCCGTACTTCGTGTATGGATAATAACTTTTCTGTTATACACCTCGGCATACACAATATCACGCAGGAAAATTTTTATATGACTTCCGGCGGTCTGTACCATGATATACTTTTCGTCTTTTTCAAGTCTGGAACTCCTTTTTATGTTATGGACTGCCTTTGTCACAACCTCTTTCAATTTCTCGTCGGAAAACGGTTTAACCAGATATTGAAATGCTCCGACATCAAATGCCTGAAAGACATACTCCTCTGCTGCTGTCACAAAAATGAGTATCATATCCTCATTGTCCTGACGAAGCACCTTTGCCGTTTCCATCCCATCCATTCCCGGCATCTGAATATCCAGAAAAAGAATATCCGGCTTACTGCCACTTGCAATCAGTTCATCACCTGATAAATATTTCTCTATAACCGCATCCGGCAATAGCTTTTTTATTTTTTCTTCCAGTATCTGAACCATAGATACTTCATCATCGCAGATAGCAATTCGCATATTGTCACTTCCTTGCTTACATATATTTATAGCTATTATATCGGATAAGTTCATGCAATATCTATCTGGAATGTTGTGAAATGACCTTTTTTTGTTGTGAAAAGGGCAGTAAACCATTATTGGTTCACTGCCTTGTCTTCTAATCATGTCTGCAATATTAAAGAAATGAAAGCTTGCCCAACAGTTACGCGAGCTTGAAAGTGATAACTTAATCATCAAAAAAATATATCCTATAATTCCTCCCAAAACAGAATACAGCTTAAGTGAGTTAGGCAAAACACTGATTCCTTTATTGAACTCTATGTGCGAATGGGGACAACAATTTATGGCGGATTAAAAAGCATTTTCTTACTTCAATTTGCTTTGACAACTCCTTTTTCTTTGCTTCTTTCTTCTCCTCCGCTTTCTTTTATCATACGCAAAGCGCCTCAATATCATGCATTTCTGCATAACGCTTGCACGCTTCCACTATAATTCCAGCATCTACTCCACTTCGTTTACGCAAGATATCACATAACGTTCGCTCCATATTATATACTTTTATATTATTTTCTCCAGGAGATCTTACTTGTAATATTCCTTCTTCGTACCACTCTTTCTTCACAGTCAATGCAATGATTTGTTCTTTTTTAACATTCGTAAGATTATAAGTTGCAGGAAATGTCATGTCAAACCTATTTGGCGTTCTGTCAGTTAAATCCAATAAAAAAAGTGCTGTCTCGTTAGAAAAAATTCCTTTTCTAAAACGAGCCTGCAAATTCACAAACTCATCCTCCCATATTTCCGGCAAAATATAAACACCTCGTGCTGTTCGTTCTAATTTTCCCGAATTCAAAAGAGTTTTTATATTTCCACGAAGAATTCCCCTTTCTGTGATATCCGCAGTTGTTACAACTCCATTATTTTCTTTTGCAATCTGGATTATTTGATCTGATACATTCCTTTCATTTTTCTCTTTGACTTTTGTGCTTATTATTATATTATTTTCGAGCATGAAAGTTAATTTGTACTTCTTACAAATTACAACATAAAAAGCAGATACATAACTTCCACCACATATCTGCTTTACTAAAGCTCCAATTCTGCCTCAAGTTGGGGCAGAATTGCAATCGACTTCTAACACCGATACCGTATCCACACCGCATCACTGTCAAATTTTTTCACATCAATTAATTTTAAAATCACATATCTTATTGTAAATCCGTTTACCTATTCATATACAATATATATATCGGCGTAATTGTTTCAATTATAAATCCCATCCCAATTTGTTCAAAACAAAAGACCGAACAGATTATCTCTGAGCGGTCTTTTTCCAGTTACACTATTTAGTTTCGATGGTCAAGAACCCATTGCAATAGGTCTTCATATTCTATTTTCCCAGCTGCAACATCAAGAATAGTTTCGTATAATTCTTTTTGCATATACTTAAGTTCTATCCCGTTCAAAGCAAGAAAAACCAACATTGCATGCGTTCCAATCCTTTTATTCCCATCTATCATACAATGGTTTTTAATCAACCCATATCCTAATCTTGCGGCTTTCGCTTGTATCGTAGGATACAATTCATCCCCTCCAAAAGACTGAAAAGGAGTTTCTAAAGCTGAGTCCCGTAAATTGTAATCTCTAACTCCTTCGCTTCCACCAGTCTGCTAAATCAATTGAGTGTGAAGCATAAGAATCTGCTTTTTGCTCAGTTTTTTCATTTAGCCAGTACCTCATATGCTTCCTTATTCTGCTCCATAAGCTGCTTTGAAATACTTAACACATCTTCATCAGATGCAGTAAAATCCTTATCTGCTTTACTAAAGTCTATAATAAGATATCTTGGTACATTATTCTTCAAAATCACTGCTGAACCGCATTCGTCCACTAATCTTGCTACTTTAGAAAAATTCTGGTTAGCGTCTGAAATAGACACCATTGTTTTTGTATCTATAGTCATATGATCACCTCCGTGATTTATTTACTATAGTATATACAAATTTTAGGATAAATACAACCTATTATTCACATTATATCTTTCCATCATAAACAGGAAAACCTCTGCATTTGTCTTCATAAGTTTTGTGCCCTGCAGCTACTTTTGATACTACCAAAAGTTCCTCTCTTTGCACGCCACCGGTGCGAATTCCTTCACCAACACCTCTCTCATTACCATACGCCTGTGCTGTATCAATCAGACGGTATCCGGCTTTTCTGCTGCCTTGTCATCATCAATAAACCATGTTCCAAGTCCTAACTTTGGAATCTGCTTTCCATTACTTAAAGTATATGTTTCCTGTAACATTTCTTTTCCTCCTGATTTTAACCTAATTTTCCGTATTCTTCATCAGATACCGGCTCACACCACTCATTACTGCAATTTTCACCCGGCACTTCTACGGCAATATGTGAAAACCAGCTGTCCTTCTTTGCTCCATGCCAGTGCTTGACTTCTGCTGGAATTGTAATAACCGTTCCCGGAACTAAGCTGACAGCTTCTTTTTCTTCTTCCTGATACCAGCCTTCACCTGCTGTACAGACAAGCAGCTGTCCACCGCCCTTTGTTGCATGATGAATATGCCAGTTATTTCTGCAGCCCGGCTCAAATGTCACGTTTGCAAGAAAAACGCCTGTTTCCGGCTTTGTCAGCGGATTCAAAAAAGATTCACCGCTAAAATACTGTGCATATGCCGTATTGGCATTTCCCATACCAAATACATTCTGTTTTTCAAATTCTTCTTTGTTTGTTGTCTTCATATGAACCTCCATTCCAATACCGGAGAAATTGCGGACGGAACTGATTTTTATTCTGCAATAAAGGATATTTGTGATGCCTGCGGCGCAAACACCCGTGCCAAACGCAGCTAAACTACTTTTTTAAGTTCCGGCAGTTCCTCACGAACCTTTACAACCTTATCATACAAGTTAAACTTAACTTTAAGTCAAGTATTTTTGAAAAAAAAGATATTCCCAAAGAATTTCATCTTTAAGAATATCTGTCTTTCATCTGCTCTTTATTTATGATACGGCGCTCCCGTCATAATCCGGTACGCACGATAAATCTGTTCTAAAAGAATTACCCGCATCAGCTGATGCGGAAATGTCATCTTAGAAAAACTCAGTTTCATATCCGCACGGTTTAAAACACGTGAATCCAGTCCGAGCGAACCGCCGATGACAAATGCCACATGGCTGCTGCCCGAAAGCCCAAGCTTTTCTATTTTTTCAGAAAGTTCAACGGAATCCAGCATCTTCCCTTCAATTGCAAGTGCAATGACATACATATCCTCTTTGATTGCAGAAAGAATCCGCTCACCTTCTTTTGCCTTGACCAGTTCTATTTCATGCGCACTGGCATTTTCCTTCGTCTTTTCGTCTGCCAGTTCTACAATCTCTAATTTGCAGTACTTTGACAGCCGCTTCCGGTACTCCGCCAGCGCATCTGTATAAAATTTTTCTTTAATTTTGCCAACACAGATTACTGTTATACGCATTTTTCGCTGTATCCTTTCTGTCCTGTCTTATGCTTTTACCGTTTACGCTTCAACAACAAAGTATCTGCCGTCTGAAATGGCAAATACCTCCAGCTCGTCTGCCAGTTCTTCATCGGATACACCTGATACGTCCATGCCTTCTTCGTCTAAATATGCCCGCACCTCTGAAATATTTTCAAATACCTGTGCAAAGCAGTCTTCCAGAAATTCTTTTGCTTCTTCTATCGTTTCCGCTACCGGTTCATCAAATAGCTTTCCCTGCTCTTTTAAAAATACTTCTGCACATTCTTCTAAATACTGCTCCATAATTTTTCACCTGTTTCCTTTTAAAATATTTGTCGTGATGATTTTATATTCTTCTATAAATGAAATACATCTTTTAAAGTATACTCAACATTTGCCGTAATAAACTGACTGTGCTTTTTTATGTCATCGACTGCCTTTTCCATGACATAGGCATGTCCCACACTGTCTAACATCGGTATATCATTATAATTATCGCCAAACGCCATACATTCTTCCGGTAAAATATTCATTGACTGCTGAATCTGTTTCATGGCATTGCCTTTGCTGACCTTTAAATCCATAAAATCCAGATACAGCGAACCGGATACAACTGCTGCTGCTTCATTTCCCCAGCGCTTGAAAAAATGCTCCTTTGAATGTTCAATGCCCGACAAATCACAGACTGCAACCTTTAAAATGTCTTCCTGAATCTCCGAAAAATCCGACACCAGTGTAGTATGGTAATTTACCACCTTTGTCATTCTGTCGTGATACTCTTTGGTCTTCGGCTTAATATATGCCGTCTTTTCGCCGGATACCAGCACTTCACAGTAATCCTGCGCGAGCACATCTTCAATAATTTCCAGTGCCAGTTTCCGCTTCATCGGTGTCTTTGCAATCGTCTTTCCTTTATAGGAAACCAATGCACCGTTCTCACTGATATATACCAGTTCTTCCGCCACCGGTGCGAACAGCCGTTTTAAACTTGTCATCTGTCTTCCACTTGCCGGCGCAAATAAAATTCCTCTGTCCAAAAGCCTTCCAATCGTTTCAAACATGGAATCCTCTACACTCTGCGCACCATTTAACAAAAGTGTGCCGTCAAGGTCACTTGCCACCAGTTTTATCATTTCAATCCTCATTTCTAAGTAACTTGTTGTAAAGATGCGATGAGAAATCCGCGCAGGCGGTTTCTCATCTGCCGTCATAGCACTTGTGCATTTTTTAATTCCTGATAAACTCTCGCCACCGGAAGTCCTACAACTGCATTGTAATCGCCGCTGATTCCTTTGACAAATGCGGCAAATCTGCCCTGAATACCGTATGCCCCCGCTTTATCCATCGGTTCACCGGTCGCAATGTAGCGTTTAATTTCTTCCGCAGACATCTCATATACCGATACCTTTACCGCCTCGGCAAAACAAATCTGCTTCTTCGGTGTCAGTATTGTAACTCCAGTATATACAAAATGCTCTTTCCCTGCAAGACTTTCAATCATCGAATACGCATCTTCTTCGGATTTTGGCTTGCCAAGGACTTTCCCGTTGTGATACACAATCGTATCTGCACCAAGAATCACCGCGTCCTGATACGTTTCTCCTTTTTCCTTACAGAGTTGTTTCACGGCTTCTGCTTTTATTTTTGACAATTCTTTCACAATCTCATCAGGCTGTACCGCCGAAGTAACTTCCGCCGCATTACTTGTAACGACCTCAAACGGAATACCTATCTGTTCAAGCAGTTCCCGTCTTCTCGGCGACCCCGATGCCAATATAATCTTATTCATACTAATCTCCATTCCTGAGCGACTTAGTCGCGAAGCTGCGATGAGAAATTCGCTCAGGCGATTTCTCATCTGCAATCATAACTGTTGGTTTTTGTTCAAAAACAAAAACCGCCACATCGGTCCCGCCTGTTTTAAGGCAATCGGTCCGGTGTGGCGGCCCTGCATTTTATGATTTATTCTTCAATCAGGCTTCTGTTCATTGCTGATTCAAGTGCATCAATGGAAGCACGGATAATATCGTGGTCGATGCCGATACCGAAGCTGCCCTTTGCGCCGTGTTCAATGCCGACATAAGCAATGGCGCTGGAATCTGAGCCGTCTTTTAAAGCATGTTCTTCATAGCACATAATTTCACAAGGCTTGTTGAAATGCTTTGCAAGAGCATTGCTGACTGCATCTAAACGGCCGTTGCCGCTGGCTTCGATTTCAACCTTTTTACCGTCCTGCTCAATCGTTACAACGGTCTGGATACCGTCCACCTGTTTGAAATGAACTTCCGTAATCTTAAATACCGGTGTAAATTTCTTATAACGCTTTTCAAAGATTTCAAGCACTTCGTCCGGCGCAATTTCCTTATGCTGTACATCGGAAATATCCTTGACTGCATATCCCAAATCTTCACGCATTTTTTTCGGAATAATCATGCCGTAGTTATGCTCTAAGACATATGCGACGCCGCCCTTGCCGGACTGACTGTTAATACGGATAACATCGGAATCATAAGTACGTCCAACATCTTCCGGATTAATTGGCAGATACGGTACTGTCCAGTGTGCAGGGTCTTTTTCCACACGATAATGCATACCCTTTGAAATCGCATCCTGATGAGAACCGGAAAATGCTGCAAATACAAGCTTTCCGCAGTACGGATGTCTTTCATGAATCTTCATCTTTGTCAGTCTTTCAAAGGTTTCAGCAAGCTTTGGCATATTGGATAAATCTAATTCAGGATTGACACCCTGTGCATACATATTCATTGCCAGTGTGATAATATCGACATTACCGGTACGCTCGCCGTTGCCGAATAATGTTCCTTCGATTCTGTCTGCGCCTGCAAGCAGCCCGAGTTCCGCATCGGCAACACCTGTTCCTCTGTCGTTGTGTGGGTGAAGTGAAAGCACTACATTGTCACGGAAATGTAAGTTTTTGCTCATATATTCAACCTGACTTGCAAATACATGCGGCATAGACATTTCTACGGTCGCCGGGAGATTGATAATCGCCTTGTTATCAGCGGTCGGTTCCCAGACGTCTAATACGGCATTACATACTTCCAACGCATATTCCGGTTCTGTTCCCGTAAAGCTTTCCGGGCTATATTCAAACGCGAAGTTGCCCTCTTCTTTTTCAGCCAATTCCTTTAACAGCTTTGCACCGTCAACGGCAATCTGCTTGATTTCTTCCTTAGACTTTCTAAATACCTGTTCTCTCTGTGCCAGTGAAGTTGAATTGTATACATGTACAACAGCTCTCGGCGCACCCTTTACCGCTTCAAAAGTCTTCTTGATGATACGTTCTCTTGCCTGTGTTAATACTTGAATTGTTACATCGTCCGGAATCATATCCTTTTCGATTAATGTCCTTAAAAATTCATATTCTGTTTCTGAAGCTGCCGGGAAACCGACTTCAATTTCCTTAAATCCGACCGCTACAAGAAGTTTGAAAAATTCAAGCTTCTGTTCCAGGCTCATCGGCTCAACAAGCGCCTGATTGCCATCTCTTAAATCCACGGAACACCAGACCGGTGCTTTATCAACATACTCCTTCTTTGTCCAGTCCATGCAGGAAACCGGCGGCATAAAATAACCTCTCTGATACTGTCTGTAATCGAACATTCTTCATTCCTCCAATAATATTATTATGATGCCCGAAGCAAAAATCTAAAAGCTATTGCCCCTGCATCTGATTATAATAAGTAAAACAAAAAGTCTTCCGTCCCAGCATATCAAACCTATGCCAAGAGACGAAAGACCATAATCTCACGCGTTACCACTCTTATTTCACGAAAATCCTCGTGCACTCACTGAATACGGGCAAAAACCTTATATTCTGTCCACTATAACGGCTGGCTCCCGGCTACGCCTACTCAAAACAATCTTATATGTCATGCTTTTTTCAGATAGCAGCTCCAAGGCGAGTTCAATGCTTCCCTTCCGTTATCTCACACCAACCGATAACTCTCTGACTCCGGTAGACATCTAATATTCCTCTTCATTGCATTTACTTATTATGGTAATCATCATACATGATTGACTTTAAGATGTCAAGTCTTGTTTTAACATTTCTTTAAAATGCTTTGTTTCCTCTTTGGAAACCGGCTCTTTCGCATACCGTGCCTTTTCATATAACTGCGTAATCTGCGCACCGTATCCATCGTCCTTTGTAATATATTCTGCCGTAAGCTCCTGTGGGGTCTGTGTACCGTCCGGCCGGTGTTCTTTTGCCTTTTTTAGCACCTGCCGCTTATACGCTTTTCGCAGACTTTCCGTTTCCGGTGCCGTCTTTATGGTATCTGTTTCTGTTTTCTGCTTTCTGACACGCACGGTTTCTTTTTCAAGCGTTGTAATTTCTTCAATATAACCCTGTGGTTTTCTCTTTTTATTAAAGTTCTTTACATAGCGGTAAATCAGATAACAGATACCGGCAGCTGCCGCAATGATTAAAATAACCGCAAGTGCTTCCAAAACAGCCGATGCCGCCGCAGAAGGTTCATAAATTTCCTCCACATCACTCAAATCCGCATCAGTTTCAGCCTGCGTTGTCTGTTCTTCCGCAACGGTCGAATCTCCACCTCCACTGCCCCATATTGCAAGAATAACTTTTAACAGTCCTTTCAGCGCCGCCATGCCACCGGCACCTATCACTTGAAATATATTGCCGTACTCGCCGTTATAGAACAACAGCATTGCAATCAGCATTAAAAATACTGTTGTGAGAATAATCCGGGTGTTGACCTGCTTTAACTGCTGTACCGGAAAATGGGTCTTATCTTTGTTAGTAAGAAATACTGTGTTTAATTTCTTTAAATCCCGGTAGACAACCTCCAGCAGAACAAACAACACAAACAGCACAACTTCGCTGTTCATGACAAGATTACTCTCCACAAGGTGTCCAATCATGTATCCTAATATCATAAATGCACAAAACGGCAGCGGAATCTGTTCGCTTGCCACCAGATTTTTTTTGATTTCAAGCTGTTCCGCCAAATCCAGTCCGTCGGCATCATCGGATAACGGCGTATTGCTCAAATCATTCTTTTGCAGTGTAATTGTTTTTAAACGAATCGAATACCCCGCAATCAGTGCCGCAATTAAAAAGTATGAAAACCGCTCCGCATCGGTTGTTCCCATAAAAAATGCCGCCGCAATAATCGCAATATGAAGCACGATAAACGGCTTAAACAGTTTGATTTTTCTGCGGCTGTAATATGCCGCCGCCACAAACACAAAGATAATCAGGGATTTCCACAACTGTGAAACCGGCTTTTGCAATGCACCGAAATAAACTGCCATAAATGCACTGTAAAATGTAATCATCTGAATAACAACTTCCAAGATTTCCATGGAACGTGATAGCTTTTTATCCGTCATTTCTGTCCACCTCCCATGCCGTAAAATCCATACTGTCGGTCATTCCCGCCGGGAATACTTCTTCTCTTTCATCAATAAAGTACGGCACAATCCACATTCCGGCGCCGTTTCCTGCGCCGCCTGACACATTACCCGATATGCCGCCGGTAAGCTGTCTGTAGCCTTCTTTTAAATTTTCACGGCGATTCTGCGAAATCATAATATACGTCATATTCGTACTGCCCGGTACCGCCCGGTAATCCTCACCGTACACACCGTTTTGCATTTCCTTTATAATGTCCTTAAACTCCCGCACGGAAAAACTTAAATCCAGCCCCGCAAGCACCGTATTCACATTGTTTAAATGTGCCAGCCCGCTTGCGCCGTAAACAACTGCTTCTTCCCCGGTTTCACCGTTTCTTGCATTGCTCAATAACGATACCTGTATGCCCTGTTCGATAAACATCTGCGCCAGTCCTGATGCAATGGAAATGCTCTCCTCCGATAATTTTTCCTTTGGAATCATGCCCTCCGGCTCAACATTTAACAAAATGCAAACCTGCTGGCAGGTGCTTTCATTGTACTGGTTGACCATTAACTGCCCGCTTTTGGCGGTTGCCGTCCAGTTGACCTGATTCATGGAATCGTAGCTTTGATACTCCCTGATTCCACGAAACATAAAATGGTCTTCATACAGATATTTATTGCGCTCCACCGTGCCCATCATCTGAAAAAACGGCACTGCCAGCCTATCCGTGTCTGCTGTTTTCGGATAAACGGTAATGACAGCATCCTGCGCTGACTCCGCAGCAAGCACATCTCCCATAAATGCACCGGTAGACACCATTTGTACATTACGGATACGGTATATGCCTCTTTTCGTACAGCGAAGCGGAATCCGCCGTACCGCCTGCTGATAATTCATTAATGAAAAGACGTCATTGCGGTATGCCTTATCCGATACCGCATTGCTTCCATCCTTTCCTAAAAAAAACAGGCTTTTATCCGTCTGAAATTTCACATAAATATACGGCAGTGGCAGATATTTTCTGTTTGCCACGGTTTCAATCAATTCAATTTCATCGCCTTTTACGGCATGGTCTGATGAAAAACGGATTTCCACGGACAGCCCCTTATTCCAATAACGCGCATACAGCTGCCCGACTGCCCAGTACACCAGACCTGCCCCAATCAGCATTATCAATACTACCATTATTTACCCCAGTCTTCGGTTGGTACTTCTACCGATTCCATAATTGTCTGCATAAGTGCATTTCTGTTGTCCTGATAAGTCAGTCCGTGTCTTAATACCAGTCTGTGTGCAAAGACCGGCTCTGCAAGTATGCGGATATCTTCCGGCACAATATATTCCCGCCCTTCAATATACGCAAATGCGCGTGCGGCATTAACCATGGTAAGCGTTCCTCTCGGACTGACACCGATTGCCACACTGCTGTGTTTTCTTGTTGCCGCTGCAATATCTACAATGTAGCCCATAAGGGACGGATGTACATACACCTCTTTTGCTTCCTGCTGCATTTTAAGGACTTCTTCCTTACTGCATACACTCTCCACTGATGTAAGCGGACTTGCCTTTAAGAAACGGTTTAAAATCTCGATTTCTCCGTCCTTTTCCGGGTATCCCATACAGATTTTCATCAGAAATCGGTCAAGCTGTGCTTCGGGAAGCTGATATGTACCCGCTGTTTCAATCGGATTCTGCGTTGCGATTACTAAAAACGGTTCTTCTAACCGGTACGTATCGGAATCCACCGTCACCTGATGTTCCTCCATACATTCAAGCAGTGCCGACTGTGTACGCGGCGTTGCACGGTTAATCTCATCTGCCAGCAAAATGTTGGAAAATACAGGTCCTCTGCGGAAGACAAATTCACCGGCCTTCTGATTGTAATAATTAATTCCCGTTACATCCGATGGCAGTAAATCCGGTGTGAACTGAATCCGGCTAAACTGTGCATCGACAGACTTTGCAACGGTCTTTGCAAGCATTGTCTTTCCGGTTCCCGGAACATCTTCAAGCAGGACATGTCCCCCTGCAATCAGGCTTGTCAGAACCAGTTTTGTCACGTCTTCCTTTCCTACAATCACCTTGGAAACATTATCCATAATTTCTATTGCTTTTTTCTGGTAATTCATACCCATTTTTATACCCTCCGATTTTTTAATTCAACTGTTATGAGTATAACAAAAAAACTGTCATTGCCGCAACACAATGCCAGTTTTTTCATACTTTTTCATTCTTTTCTTATAATTTATTCGTCTGCAGGCATTTCTGCATTGACATCAATTCCTCTTGGTGCAACCGGTGTCGAGAAGACTATCTGTGTACTGGTTCTGCCGAACTTCTGAAGCTGTCCGATAAACGTATCCAGCTCCATCGTGCTTGGGAACACCACCTTTAACAGCATGGAATACGTCCCTGTAACACAGTTACACTCCACCACATTCGGACAAGATTTAATAAACGGATAAAACTCCGGCTTCTGCACCGGCGCAACCTCCAGATTAATAAATGCCGTAATATGGTAGCCAAGCTTTAACTGGTTAATCTTTACTTCATATCCCTCAATAATTTCTTCCTTCTCCAGGCGCTCAATTCTTGCAGAAACCGCCGGTGATGATAAAAACACCTTTTCGGCAAGTGCCTTTAACGGCATTCTCGCATTCTGCTGTAATAATGTAATGAGTTTTTTATCAATCTTATCCATCTTGCTCTCCATTCCGTCGTTTTTACGACATTTATTTCTCAAGTCTTTGTATATAAAATACATAAAAAGGACAATTCTAAAGTATGGTTTAAATAATATACCGCCTTTAAAATTGTCCCCATTGACATCGTTATTTATTTACTGCTACTATACAACAATTTATCCGTTTGCGCAATAATTTTTTTAATATATAAAAAATTCCATCTTTTTGCTTAATATTCTTTATTGCAGTTGCTTTTTTTTGCTTCTTCTGCTAAAGTTTTAATGAACTGTACACTTTAATAAAAAGCCGTATCTGCGGCAGAATGGAGATTTTTATGTCAGAACAGACAAACAATAGTGAATATAATACCGTAACCCTTTCTTTAGATGACGGAACTGAATGTGAATGTGCGATTATCCGCATTTTCCCTGCCGGTGAAAATGATTATATTGCCCTGCTTCCGTTAGAAGGCGAAGCCGCCGAACAGGACGAAGTTTATCTGTACCGTTATGTTGAAAATGACGGTCAGGAGCCTTCGCTTTTAAACATCGAATCCGATGAAGAATACGAACTGGTTTCCGAAGCTTTTGATGAAGAATTAGATGCGATGGAATATGAAGATTTATATGCACAGGAAGACGAAGAAAACGAAGAAGCCTAAACCGCTTCATACCTGAAAATCATCCCGGCGGCAGTTGATATTTACTGCCTTCGGGATTTTTTATTTATCCTCAATCAGTTCCCATACGGCACTGCTTCTGTCTATTTCCTGTAAGAAGCGGGATATTTTCTGTGCTTTTCCTGCGCGCTCCCTCGGAAAATATAAATGCAGTTCTTCCTTTGCCCTTGTCATTGCCACGTAAAACATTCTGCGTTCTTCTTCAAGTTCCTTTTCCAGCACCGCCTTATGGTACGGCACATTTCCCTCATTTAAACCAACAAGAAAAACTTTTTTATACTCCAGCCCCTTTGAAGCATGCATAGTACTGACGGTAACACTGCCCATGCTGTTTCTGCCTCTGTCGCCACCTGCATTATTCGGCTTTTTATTCTGCAACTGCTCTGTATATGCTTTAATGTATTCAAACCATTCCGGAAAAGTCCGACACGTTTTTGTGCTTTGTGAAATCTCGTCCAGTATTTCATAAAGTGATGCTTTATCCTGCTTTTTTTCATCTGCATACTGGCGGATGTAGTCCTCGTATCCAATGGCCTTTCGTATATAATTGACTGCGGCAAACGGTGAAAATTTTGACAAGATTAAAATATCATCTTCCAACTGTTCTACCCGGTCTTTCAGCGCACTTTTTTCTGCATAAAAAGCTTTTGCCCTTTCAAAATCAACTACTGTATCCGCAAATGCTTCTCTGGATAAATACCTCACCGGACGGTTGATAATACGAAAAAAATATTTTCTTTCACGGCTTCCCATTGCCAGATGAATATATGCCAGAATATCCTGTGCAATCCAGTGTTCAAACGGATTTAAGAAATGCTCTTTAATTGTAAATGGAATTTTATATTGCAGAAATGTCTGTAGAAAATCCTGTGCCCCGGTATTTGTCCGCACCAGTACGGCAATATCGGAAAATTTCCCCTGCTTTGAATGTTTTAAGATTTGTTCTGCCAGAAACTGATTCTGTTTTTCTGTACTTTCAAACTCTTTGACGACAACACACGCGGTCTGCATTCCGTACCCGGTCTGCGCCGCCACAATATCTTTTTCATAACGGTTTTTATTGTGTGCAATCACAGATTTTGCCGCCGCCACAATCGGAGCCCTGCACCGGTAATTCACACACAAATTGATCTGAACCGCTTCAGGATAAATCTTTTTAAATTCCTGCATATAATCCGGACAGGCTCCGCGGAATCCATAAATACTCTGGTCATCGTCACCAACGATAAAAAGATTGCGGTATCTGTCTGCCAGTAACTGCAACGTCTGAAACTGCTGTGCATCAATATCCTGAAATTCATCCACTAAAATATATTGATACTGTTCCTGCCACTGCCACAAAATATCTTTGCGCTGTGAAAACAGGTCATAACAATACACTGTCATATCTTCAAAATCAATCAGCCGCTTTGCCGTAAGATATTGTTGATATTTGTGATAGATTTCACAAAGAATCTCCTGCGGGCAGATTCCCGCAGCTGCCACCGGCTGTGTATCCGGGCTTTTCCCACTCCTCTTTACATTGCTAATCCACGCCGTAGCGTGCCGAATCAGTTCCATGGTATCTGTAATTTCCAGTTCATACTCATTTAAAATATTTTTAAAAAACCGTGTCTGCTCCTGCTGTGTAATAATGTTATCTGCACGGTATCCGTATGCTTTTCTTAAAATCATAAAAAAGAAGCTATGGAACGTCTGAAAGCAGACACCCGAATACCGGTTATCCGACAATTTCAAAAATCGTTCTTTCATCTCTGTTGCCGCTGCCCTCGTAAAAGTAATCACTAAAATATGCTCCGGCGCAACACCACATTTTTCAATCAGATTTAAAATGCGGTATGTTAATACAGTGGTCTTTCCGCTTCCCGGCCCTGCCAGCGTAATACACGGTCCGTTAAAATGCCTGATTGCCTCTAACTGTGCTTTGTGAAATTCCAATCTCCTGCCTCATCCTTTCTTTTGCTTTCTTTTAATAACTTTGGATTTTATCCCCTGAATCATCTGTTTTCTGAATCGACTTTATCACAACATAATAGCTGATATGGTCATTCACCTCTACGAGTACACGGTCACCAACCTTATGTCCGAGCAGTGCCTTTCCCAGCGGACATTCAATGCTGATATAGCCTTCCAGCGAATCGCCGCGCACCGTTGTAACCAGCTTAATTGTTTCTGTCGAGCCATCGTCTTCATAATAGATTTCAACCGTATTATTGACCCCTGCCTCATCTTCTGCCGATTCATCGGAAATGACAACCGCAGATTTAATCATTCTCTGCAAATATCGGATACGGCTTTCATTCTGGTTTTTAAATTTTTTAGCGGCATGGTATTCAAAATTTTCACTTAAATCCCCATGCGCTCTCGCCTCTTTTACATCATCCAAAGCCTGTTTTCTGACAACCTGTACACGGTACTCAATTTCATCTTCCATTTTTTTTATATCATTTTTCGTCAATTCGTTGTGCATACTACTCTCCATTCCGCAGGCGATTTTTGTGTCTGCTCATAAAACTCCCAGCCCTCAAGAAATGCTTTCTTATCTTTCTCTAAAAATTCGGCTGCTACATTCTGTTCCAGTGCCTTTATTCCATCCTCCCTTGAAAATCCAAGGCATCCTGCTGCCGCACCGACCATACGGACGTTTAATGTCTTATCCCGAAGTGGAATTTCTTCCATATAATATACGTAGTATTTCTGTTCAAGCTGTGTGCGGATACTCTGCGGGTATATACCGCCGTCTGATGCTGTCGGTTCAATCCGGCAGTTACACATCAGCAAAATTCCATTTTCTTTTAAATATGATGCGTACCGCAGAGCTTCCAGTTCTTCCATTGCAATCAGTACATCAACCTCTCCGGCTTGTGCAAGCGGCGCATATACATGTTTCCCGAAGCGCACCTGTGTTACAACACTTCCGCCTCGCTGGGACATTCCATGAATTTCCGATATTTTCACATGCAGCCCTGCCTGATATGCCATTGTGCCAAGTATCTTTCCTGCAAAGATCGTACCCTGCCCGCCTACTCCTGCAATTAAAACATTTTTTATCATTCTCTGTGCCTCTTTCTTAATACACACGGTGCCTGTGCAATAATAACCGTAACACTTTTCCGCGGGACTGCTTCCAACAGCAGTTCCTTCATTTTCTTTGTATCAAATGCATTGACCTTATAAACATCTAAAATACCAAGCGAGCGGCATAATTTTGCAATAGAAATCGGCATAACCTCGCCCTGTTGAAGCGTTGCACCCGAAGAGGCATGGTCCTGATGTCCGGTCATTGCTGTTGTACCGTTATCCAGTATAATCACCGTGCCTGTACCTTTATTGTACACCATATTTATCAGACCATTTATTCCTGTGTGCATAAAAGTTGAATCCCCAATTACTGCAACCCAGTCTTTGATATACGCACTGCCCTTTGCCTTTTCCATGCCGTGCAGGGTTGAAATTCCCGCACCCATACACACCACGTCATCTATCACTTCAAACGGCGGAAGTGCTCCGAGCGTATAACAGCCGATATCCCCCGCCACATGATAATTCATCTGCTTTAACAGTGAAAAAACTGCCCTGTGCGGACAACCCGGACAAAAAGCCGGTGGTCTGCGCATCAAATCTCCTGCTATATCTTCTTTTAACGGTTCATTTAAAATGCCGTGGCGAATCAGATTCACACTGTATTCTCCGTGCCGTGCAAAAAGTTCCTTCCCCTGACAGACAATTCCCCACGACTGCACCTTTTCCTGTATCACCGGTTCTAATTCTTCTACAATATAAAGCTGCTTTACCTTTTTTGCAAATGCAGTAATCAGGTCTTTCGGCAGCGGATTGACAATACCCAGCTTTAAAACCGAAGCCTGCGGCATGGCTTCCTTGACGTACTGATAGGCTATGCCGCCTGTAATAATACCGATATCTGTGTCCTGATATTCTATGGTATTGATGTCAAAATCAGAGCACTCCCGCTCCAGCTGTTCCATGCGTTCTTCAACAAATATATGCCGTTTGCGGGCAAAACCCGGAAGCATAACATTCTTTGCTGCATTTTTCACATAGGGCTTTTCTGTATTCGCAATGCGTGGTTCTTCCGTGACCGGTTCTCTGGAATGGGAAAGTCTTGTGGTTGTATGCAAGATTACCGGTGTATCGTACTGCTCACTGTATTCAAATGCTTTTTTCATAAATGCTTTTGCCTCACAGCAGTCTGCGGGCTCCAGCACCGGTATCTGCGCCGCTTTTGCAATACAGCGCGTATCTTGTTCATTCTGCGAACTGTAAATTCCCGGATCATCTGCCGCTACCAGCACCAGTCCACCGTTTACCCCCATATACGCTGCCGTATAAAGCGGGTCACTGGCAACATTGACTCCGACCTGCTTCATGGAGGCCATAGCACGCACACCCGAAAGCGATGCGCCGATTGCCGTTTCCAGTGCGGTCTTTTCATTGGACGACCACTCGCAGTATACCTCACGATACTGCGCAAGACTTTCATTAATCTCTGTACTCGGTGTTCCCGGATATGCCGCCGAAACCTTTACCCCCGCTTCATAAGCTCCTCTTGCAATCGCTTCGTTTCCAAGCATTAACCTGACTTCCGACACCGCTTTAATCCCCCTTCCGTATATCTGATTGAATATGTTTTTGAATGTCCTGTCCGATAAATTCTTTACGTTCTTCTTCGTCGAGCCGTGTGTATTCTTCATAAGGCTTGCTGAGTTTTATCATCGGTTCTGAACAGATTTTGCAGGAAATATCCGTTTCCCGCTGTAGATAAAATATTTTATTGCAATTTTTACAATAATAAACCTTCAACATTCGTATATTTCCTCTCTCTGTCGGGCGTTCGCCCTATCAGACGAATGCGTCTAAAAGAGCTTTGTGCAAGCACAGCTCTTTTTTCCGCTTCCCTTCGGCTCTCTTTCGCCGTGCATGTGCAGGAACGCTTCGCGCCCCTGCACTGTCGGGCATTCGCCCTATCAGACGAAATCGTCTAAAAGAGCTTTGTGCAAGCACAGCTCTTTTTTCCGCTTCCGTCTGGCACGGCTCATTGCTTACGCACATTATAGCACAATACGTATGTGGGGCAAATTATTTTCAGAAAATATTTTATTAAATTTTTCAATATTTTACGGGCTGCTTTTGCTGATAACGCAAAATGAGCCTTGTTGAAATACTCTGTATGTATTTCAACAAGACTCATTTTCTTCTTTCATTTTATCTGTTTTTTACAACTTTTGATAAGCCTGTGCCTACAACTATAAATACAATAAGGTTGACAACGGATTTTAACAGCAGTCCCGGTGCTGATGCCAGTCCTAATGCCCAGCTTCCGTACAGGATTCCGCCGAAAAATACATATCCTGCTGTCATAAACAGCAGTGTCACAACTGCTCCCACAAGAACACGCACCGATATAACCGGCTTTCTTGAAACCTTATTCTGAAAAATATAGCAGGCAATGAGCGGCATTATTGTCTTTATCAGAAGTGTCGGTACTGCCCACACCGGATATCCTGTCAGAATATCTGCCATTGCCGAGCCGATACCGCCTGCAAGTGCTCCAACCACCGGTCCGAATAAATAAGCGGTTATTAAAATCACACTGTCGCCAAGATGTGCATATCCCAGTGGAATCGGTATCTGAATCAGCATGGTTGCGATACAGGTCAGTGCCATACACACCGCCGTCATACAAAAATCCGTCATACTCAGATGGATACTTTCTCTTTTTACTGCATTTGTACTACTACTCATATTATTGTCCATTCCTTCCCGTAATTCATTTACATAATAGAATAACGGACATTGGTCTTTTCGTAAATACTCATTTCAGCTTTATCTTTTATAGCCAGATAGTCGCAGCTTTATGGTCAGTTTTATATCAGCGACTGTTCTTTTGCAATCACGATGCCGACGAAAATGCGTTTTAACCGATGTGTAATTTTGCGCTCTTTCGCCACTTCACCTATTGAACGATTTTCCATCCTGGTTCATGCTGTCTGTGCCACACGGCTTTTTCTCTTTAACAATATAAATGCAGTCACACAAATTGCCGCGGATACCAGTGACCCCGCCGGTGCCGCAAGTCCCATTGGATACAGCGTATCGGTAAAATATTTCGATGCCAGATACGAACCCGGAACACGCACAAATGTAATCGAAATTATATTGTGCAGAAATCCGATATAGGACTTTCCACATGCCGCAAAATAGCCGCTGAAACTGAAATGGATTCCCGCAAAGATGCAATCCCAGATATAGGAACGGATATAGGCACTTCCCATGGTAACTACGGTCGTATCCGATGTAAAAATACCAACTACATTTTCCGCGATAAACTGTATGAGCACGGCAACAATCATGCCATATATTGTCGTAATGACCGTTGCATAGCGCAGGGTATCCGTTGCACGCTTTTCTTTCCCCGCACCGAAATTCTGTGCAGAAAGCGCAGATACTGTCGCAAGCATTGATGACGGAACAATAAATAAAGCACTGATTACTTTTTCAACAACGCCGACTGCCGCCGCATCGGATACACCTCTGGAATTGGCAATCACCGTAATAATCATAAATGCAACCTGTATAAAACCGTCCTGCAGTGCCACCGGAATTCCAATTTTTAATACCTGCCCGATAACTGCTCTTTCAATTTTAAAGTCACTTTTCTTTAAAGAAATGCCTGTTTTTCTTCTGCGGATTACCCATAATGCCACCAGTACACTAAACGTCTGCGCGCAGACCGTTCCAAGTGCTGCGCCTGCCGCACCCATATGAAATGCACCCATAAACAGGTAATCCAATGCAATATTCATCACACAGGCAATTCCAATAAAATACATCGGGCTTTTGGAATCGCCCAATCCCCTGAAAATCGAACTGATAATATTATAAGCGGTAATAAACGGAATCCCAATAAAACAGATTAAAAGATATATGCTTGTTCCCGCCACTGCTTCCTGCGGTGCTGCTATCAGAACCACTATCGGCTTTACCAGTACAACCAGTATGACGGTAAATGCAACGGCAATTCCCATAAAAAGCGTAATGGTATTGCCGATGATTTTTTCTGCCTGCTCCATGCATTTTGCGCCCACGCTGTGCCCGATTGTAACCGTTGTGCCCATTGCCAGCCCCACAATAATGACCGTCATCATGTGCATGATCTGACTGCCGTTTGATACGGCTGTAATCGTATCCACTCCGTAAAACTGCCCTGTTATAAACAAATCCGCCATACCGTATAATGTCTGCAAAAAATAAGACAATAAGTACGGCAGTGAAAAATATACAATGCGTTTGAAAACACTGCCCGTTGTTAAACCCTGTTCCATATCCTATGTTTCCTCATTTCCATATCATTTTTGCACTTTTTGTATTTTACATTTATTGCTTACACAGTATAAACTCTATAACGATTGTAGAGTCAAGGCAATTTTTTTTATTTTGCATTATTGGTTTGGAACAAATATATTATGTAATTACTGGTTTTACGCCTCACAAACCAGCTTTTTTACTGCCTGCATTGCCTCATTGACCGGCGGAAGTGCCAGCACAATTAATGTAATTGCTGCTTCCAGCCCGATATAAGCACCGTTGTATGCCAGCGAATATAAAATGGCACTATTAAAAAAATCCGGTGTATACACGGCAAAGAATATCCATCCGGATAAAAATGAGAAAAAGTACCGTCCTAAAATACCGGCAATATATCCCTTTATCAGACCCTTTTTCTTATTGGAAAATAATCCGGCAAGTCCTAATGCGCCAAATGCAAAAATATAGTCCATTAACATCTGCCAGATACTGATAATGTACGGATTAATCAGTAACTGCAAAATGCCGTATGCCACTGCCGTTGTAATACCGGTTCTGACACCGAACCAATAGCCTGTCAGCACGATAAACAGCATACTAAACAATGTGACCGAACCACCCATTGGCATATCAATAATTTTAAACATGGACGTAACAACTGCAAGTGCCATTGCCATGGCGCAGAATGCAATCTGCTTTGCATCCATTTTTTTATTTTTGTCCCGAAACATACAGCCTGCCGCAAATACGACCAGCATCACTGCCGCCAGTGCCACATATCCCGCCACGGTCAGGTTATACGTCACATCCGAATCTTCAACGATTTTTGTTACAAAAAAATTCATTTCTTTCTCCTATTCTGCCCAGAGTATTTTTGTACTGCAACTGATATTCTATGATTGTGCAATAAGTACATTTTTTCCTTCAAACGCAAATCCATAATGTTTTATTCTTTCCTTTGAAATGCCCCTTGCAATAAGCTCTGCATCATATCTTCCAAACCCGCTTTCCCGGTTGGAACGGATTTCATAGCTTTCTGACTGCTCAGCCATAAGTTCCAGAACGAAACCGTGATAAAATCTTTCCGGCTCACTTTCACCTGTTTTTCCCCCAACATCAAAAAACTGAACATTTCTGATGCAACTTTATTCATATAATAATTTACCGCTTCAATATCTCCTCTATACTCTATGGCATCCGGTTTTAAATAGCCGCTTGCCAGCAAAAGGCTCCAGATTGCACTCTCATCAATGTCGAGCTGTCCAAATACCATCTATTCAATATTTTATGCTGATGTAATTATCCTATTTAATTTCCTATAAAGTAAAAAACAGGATAAATCAAACCGAATTACATCGAATCTGATTTACCCTGTAAACTCCACGTTAAGCGGTTTTATTAGATTTTAATTCCTGACGAATTGTTTTTAATTAGAACTTACCATTGTCAGCAGCTTCCTGGATAGCAACTGCAACTGCAACTGTAGCACCAACCATTGGGTTGTTACCCATACCGATAAGACCCATCATTTCTACGTGAGCAGGAACTGATGAAGAACCAGCGAACTGTGCATCTGAGTGCATACGTCCCATAGTATCTGTCATACCGTAAGAAGCAGGACCGGCTGCCATATTATCCGGGTGAAGTGTACGTCCTGTACCACCGCCTGAAGCAACTGAGAAATACTTCTTGCCGGCTTCTAATCTTTCCTTCTTATATGTACCTGCAACCGGATGCTGGAATCTTGTAGGGTTTGTTGAGTTACCTGTGATAGAGATATCAACATTTTCCTTCCACATGATTGCAACACCTTCTGTTACATCGTTTGCACCGTAGCAGTTTACCTTAGAACGGAGTCCGTCAGAGTAAGCTGTTCTGGAAATTTCCTTAACTTCGCCTGTCTTGTAATCCATTTCTGTTTCAACAAATGTAAATCCGTTGATTCTTGAGATAATCTTTGCAGCGTCCTTACCAAGACCGTTTAAGATAACTCTTAAAGGCTTTTTACGAACCTTGTTTGCCTTTTCTGCGATACCGATAGCACCTTCGGCAGCGGCAAATGATTCATGACCTGCTAAGAATGCGAAACATTCTGTATCTTCTTCAAGAAGCATCTTACCTAAGTTACCATGTCCTAAACCAACCTTACGCTGGTCAGCTACAGAACCCGGAATACAGAATGCCTGAAGGCCTTCACCTAAAGCAGCAGCTGCTTCAGAAGCCTTTCTTGCACCCTTCTTGATTGCGATTGCTGCACCTACTGTGTATGCCCAGCATGCATTTTCAAAACAAATCGGCTGAATGCCCTTTACCATATTGTATACATCTAAGCCTGCATCCTTAGTAATCTTTTCTGCTTCTTCAATAGAAGAAATGCCATAGCTGTTCAATACGGAGTTAATCTTATCTATTCTTCTTTCATATGATTCAAATAAAGCCATTGTCGTATCTCCTCCTTACTTTACTTCTTCGTCTGTTCTTGGGTCAATAATCTTTACAGCGTCAGCAACTCTGCCGTACTGTCCACTTGCTTTTTCATAAGCTGTGTTCGGATCATCACCCTTCTTGATGAAATCTGTCATCTTTCCAAGACTTACGAACTTGTAACCAATAATCTGGTTATCCTTGTCAAGAGCGATACCTGTTACATAACCTTCTGCCATCTCAAGATAACGAGGTCCCTTCTTTAATGTACCGTACATTGTACCAACCTGAGAACGGAGTCCCTTACCTAAATCTTCAAGACCTGCACCAACTGCAAGACCGTCTTCAGAGAATGCACTCTGAGTTCTTCCGTATACGATCTGTAAGAAAAGTTCTCTCATTGCTGTGTTAATTGCATCACATACAAGGTCAGTATTTAAAGCTTCCATTACTGTGAGACCCGGAAGAATTTCAGCTGCCATCGCTGCTGAATGTGTCATACCTGAACATCCGATTGTTTCAACGAGTGCTTCCTGAATGATACCTTCCTTTACATTCAGAGTGAGCTTACATGCACCCTGCTGTGGTGCACACCAGCCTACACCGTGTGTAAAGCCTGAAATATCCTTAACTTCCTTGTTCTGTACCCATTTTCCTTCTGTAGGAACCGGGGCTGCGCCATGATGAACGCCCTGTGCTACTGGACACATATTTTCTACTTCTTGTGTATAAATCATTTTCATACTCCTTTCGTAACTTAAAGCAAATATACAGTACTTACTTTATTCGTACTTTGCTTATTTTCTCACAATCTCTGTAATTAGTCAATGTGCTTTATTGATTTTTTTCGACGATTTCCGTCTTATTCTTATAAATGCTTCCCGCCGGTACAAAGCCACGCACACTCGAAAGCGGGTAAATGTTGCTGTTTCTGCCAACAATCGTACCCGGATTTAATACGCTTCCACAGCCGACTTCTACACCATCTCCTAAAAATGCACCGATTTTTTTGATTCCGGTATCGATTGGCATATCCGGCGCCTTTATTGTAATCAGCTTTTTATCGGACTTGACATTGGATGTAATCGAACCGGCGCCCATGTGTGCCTTATATCCCAAAATGGAATCGCCCACATAGTTATAATGCGGCACCTGTACTTTATTAAATAAAATCACATTTTTTAATTCTGTCGAATTGCCGACAACAGCGCCCTCTCCGACAATTGCCTTGCCGCGGATAAATGCGCAGTGACGTACCTCCGCCTCTTTGCCGATAATACACGGACCGTTAATATACGCTGTCGGATAAACAGTTGCACTCTTTGCAACCCAGACATCTTCTGCCCGCTGTTCGTATTCATCCTCCGGCAGGGTCTTTCCCAGTTCTTTGATAAAATCACCAATTTTTGCAAGCACTTCCCACGGATAAGTACAATCCTTAAAAATGTCTGCGGCGATTGTTTCGTTTAAGTCATAAAGTGCAGAAATTGTAATCTGTTCGTTCATGAAATTTTCCGCCTTTCCTTTTTATTCTACCGTAACCGATTTTGCAAGGTTTCTCGGCTTATCTACATCATTGCCCTTTAAAACAGAGGTATAATAAGCAATCAGCTGTAACGGAGCTGCCGCTGCCATCGGCATAAGCTGTTCGTCGGTCTGCGGAAGACGGATAATGTAGTCTGCCACACCTTCTCCCACTTCAATACTGTTGTCGCAAATCAAGATAACCATCGCACCACGGGCTTTGACTTCACGGATATTACTTACCGTTTTTTCAATCAGCTTTTTCTGCGTTGCCACGGCAATGACCGGCATTCCCTCCGTAATCAGTGAAATTGTCCCGTGCTTTAATTCACCTGCTGCATAGGACTCAGAATGAATATAAGAAATCTCTTTTAATTTTAAAGAGCCTTCCATACTCAGTGCATAGTCCAGTCCCCGTCCGATATATAACAGACTTTCTGCATTGACAAGCTTTGAAGCCACAAAGGAACAGGTATCCTTTAATTCCAGCGTTTCTCTGATAATATCCGGCATCTGACCAAGCTGTGCCGTCAGTTCCATGCACCTTTCCTTGTCAATTGTACCGTTTGCATATGCCAGTTCAAATGCCAGCAGATACATCACCGAAATCTGTACCATATAGGCTTTGGTTGAAGCCACAGAAATTTCAGGACCGGCATGGGTATAAATGACCATATCGGCTTCTCTTGCAATTGAAGAACCGACCACATTGACAACTGCCAGTGTTGCCGCACCGACTTCTTTTGCAAGACGCAGTACTGCCATGGTATCTGCCGTTTCACCGGACTGTGAAATCACAATCATCAGATCGTCCTTTGTGATAATCGGATCACGGTAGCGGAATTCTGATGCAATATCAACTATCACCGGTTTTCTTGCAAGCTTTTCAATCACGTACTTGCCCACCATACCGGCATGCATCGCCGTACCACAGGCAACAATGAAAATCTGACGGTAATCCTTTAACTTCTGCATATCAACGCCGTCCTGTGACAAGTCCGGCATACCGTTTATAATACGGGGGCTGACCGTATCTCTGACTGCCGCCGGCTGTTCATGGATTTCCTTGAGCATAAAATGTTCATATCCGCCCTTTTCAGCCGCATCGACATCCCAGTCTGCCGTATTAATTTCTTTATGCACCGGTTCTTTGTGCATATCATAAATCTGGACACTGTCTTTTTTTACCACGGCAATTTCATTTGCCTCTAAAAGATAATAGTCCCTGGTGTACTTAATAATCGCAGGTACATCAGACGCGAGAAAATTCTCATTTTCACCGACACCGACAATTAACGGACACTCTTTGCGGACAGCAAATACAGTATCCGGATAATCACGGAACATAATGCCGAGTGCATAAGAGCCTTTAATTTCGGAAAGCACCTTAATAATGGTGTCAACCGGGTCATCAACATAATAGTAATCTAACAGCTTTGCTACGGTTTCCGTATCCGTTTCACTCACAAAGCTGTAGCCTTCTTCAATCAGAAAGTCCTTAATCTGCTTGTAATTTTCAATAATACCGTTATGTACAATTGAAACACGCTTATTGCCGTGCGGATGGGAATTAATATCAGACGGTTCTCCGTGGGTTGCCCAGCGGGTATGTCCGATACCGCAATGTCCCTGCGGTTTCCCGTCTACTGCCATTTTATCAACTAAATTAGCAAGACGTCCCTTGCATTTTTCAACCTTAATAACTCCTTTTTCAACGACAGCAATTCCTGCCGAATCATATCCTCTGTATTCCAGTTTTGACAGCGCATCCACTAATACATCCGCGCAGTCCCTGTCACCTACATAGCCAACAATTCCACACATTGTTTCCAATCCTTTCTGTTACTTATAATTTTTCGCAGACTCATCAAACATCATGATCAGCTGTCTTTGATTGTTGAGTCCCATTACTGCCTGTGTTCTTCTTCCTACAAAGCCTTCGAGTTTATCCATATATTCCTGTGAGGTGATACTGCCCTCTGCGACATAGGTCAGTCCCTTTTCCCAGCTTGCCGTCAGCTCCGGATTTAAAAGCTGCTTCATGGAACATTCCACCACATCGTAAATAATTTCACCAAGTAATGTTGGTGTAATAACCTGTGTCTTTTTATTTGTAGAAATATATTTTATGGTATTTAATTTTTTTAAAATTTCTGCTCTTGTAGCACTGGTTCCGATACCGCTTCCCTTAATCTGCGCACGCAGTTCTTCGTCCTCAATCAGCTGTCCTGCATTTTCCATTGCAAGAATCATCGAACCGGAATTATATCTTTTCGGCGGCGAGGTTTCACCCTCTTTGATTTCAAAACCATTAAAATCTATCATATCGCCTTTTTTATATTTTTTCAATGCCTCTAAGACTTCCCGGGTACATTTTCCATCTTCATCCTCTTTGGATGGCTTGGAAAATGAGTTCTTAACAATCTTTAAATAGCCCTCATCTGTCAGCACCTTAAAGGTTGCATAAAATGCTTCCGCCTTGCATTTGGAAGTAATGCTTACTCTACTGTACTGTGCCGCAGGATAAAATATACTTAAAAAACGTCGGACAATCAGCTCATATGTCCGTACTGCGGTCTGTGACAGACGTTTTAAATTAGAAAGTCCCTGCCCGGTCGGGATAATTGCATAGTGGTCGGTAATTTTCTTATCATCGCAGTACCGCGTTTTTGCAATATTTTTATGAAGCTGTTTTTCTAAAATTTCTCCCGCAAATTCCGCGGCAGGCTGATAATTTTTCAAGCCGCCGATATTTTTATGAATCTCTTTACAGACTGCCGTTGAAAGCACTCTGGCATCGGTTCTCGGATACGTTACCAGTTTTTTTTCATACAGTTCCTGAATAATATTTAACGTTTCATCCGGACTGATTTTAAACTGCTTTGCACATTCATTCTGAATTTCAGCGAGGTTAAATAACAGCGGCGGATTTTTTGTTTCTTTTTTCCGCTCTATTTTTTCAATGACTGCCTGTGCCGGAAGCGGGTCTGACAAAAATGTAACAAGCTCCTGTGCTTTCTCTTTATCAACAAATCCGTTATCCTTATATAAATACGGCGTGTTGTAATATTTACTCTGCTCACAGACGCGCCATTCAGCATCAAAATTCGCCGTTTTACCGATAACTTTAAAAAACGGTGTCTTTACAAATGCGCGGATTTCCCGTTCACGGCGCACTACCATGCCCAGCACGCAGGTCATTACACGGCCGACCGATACAACGGCACGGTCCATTTTTAAATAATTGGAAATGTTTCTGCCGTATTTTAACGTCAGTACCCTTGAAAAATTAATGCCCATGAGATAATCTTCCTTTGCCCGCAGATAAGCGGCTTCACAGAGATTATCATATTCTGACAGATCTTTTGCCGTTTCGATTCCTTTTAAAATTTCTTCTTCTGTCTGGGAATCAATCCAGACACGTTTTTCCTCTTTATCCTTAACACCTGCCATACGTTCAACAAGACGATATATGTACTCTCCTTCCCGTCCTGAGTCGGTGCATACATATATCGTCTTGACGTCTTCACGGGTCAGCAGACCCTTTACAATCTGAAACTGCTTTTCCACCGCAGGAATGACTTCGTATTTGAATTCCTTCGGCAAAAACGGCAGTGTGTCAAAACTCCAGCGTTTTAAACGTTCATCATACTTATCAGGATAGCTCATTGTCACAAGATGTCCGACACACCATGTCACAATATACTGTTCTGATTCCAAAAAGCCGTCCCTTCTTTTAAAGTCCGCATGCAGGGCTTTGGCAAACTCCTGCGCAACGCTCGGCTTTTCCGCTATAAATACTGATTTTCCCACATTTATTCTCCATTCGTTGCTGCATTTCCCGACCGGTCAATCGTTTCTGTATATGCCGGAATAAAATGTTCGCAGAAATAATCTGCTTCGGGAAGCTGCATTTTTACCAATTCGTTTTGAATTGTACACTCTGCATCGTAAAAATCGGTATTGCCCATTTTCCGTTCCTCAATACATTTTAACCATGCAGATAATTTATCCGCTGCTTTGACAAAGCGGTAATCTTCCTCATTCCATGAGGACTCCAAAAGCGGTTCTTCATAACGGCTTCTAAGTTCTTCCGGTATGGCGGTCAAAAGCTCGCGCCCCGCAATATCTTCAACTTCGCCATATGCCCTGCGAATCTGCTCACTGTAATACTTGACCGGTGTCGGCATATCACCCGTGATAATCTCCGTTGCATCATGATACATTGCAAGCACTGCCAGATGTTCGGCATTCACACTGCCATGAAACACTTCATTATTAATAATGCCCAATGCATGTGCAATAAATGCCGTTTCCAGACTATGCTCGCTTAAATTCTCATTTTTCGTATTGCGCATCAGCCCCCAGCGGTTAATATATTTCATTCTGGAAAGCATCGCATAAAAATATCCGCTGTTCATCTGATACTCCATTCTCACAATATTCTGATATTCCGATTTCACATCACAGCTCTACCGTGATGTCATTTCAGCTCTTATTTAATCATTACATAACCTTATTCTTACCGCTCTTTTTACCTTCATACAGCTTCATATCCGCATTGTTGATAATCTCATCCAAAGACATATCCTTTGCAAACGCTGCCATACCGATTGTTACGGAAACACTTAATCTGTTTCGGTCATATAAAAACTGTGCCTCGTAAATCTTCATGCGGATATACTCCAAGAGCATATAAAAGTCTTCTTTATTCTCGCCGTAATACAGAATCAGGAATTCCTCTCCGCCCCATCTTCCGGCTACGATCTGTCCTTCGCATTTTCTTACAATGCCGTCTACAATGCCCGCAAAACGCTTTAGCACAAAGTCGCCTGCATTATGTCCATAACCGTCATTAATTTTTTTAAAATCATCAATATCCATAATAGCAACGCCAAACGGATTATTTCCCTCTTTTGCTGCCGCATAATTGTGTTCTAAAATAAAACGGATACGGTTTCGGTTATACAGCCCTGTCAGTTCATCATAATCAGCTTTCTGCCGTAAAAATTCTTCACTCTTATTAATATATACTGCATAACTGCTTAAATAATAAAAGATATATATAATAATAAATGTCGTATTGGCCAAAAAAACAACATTCTGTAATACCGAATTATGCAGAATAATATGTCTGCCAAAAAAACTGTCATGATAAGTTCCCAATTTCATCATGACATAAACAATAATTGTTGCAGCAACTAAAAAAACTCCCTCTTTTTTCGTAAAACTGCATTTAAAAAAGCGCGTGTCATTCCCCAAATTTTCTGTATTGACAGCCAGTGCTACCGGCAGCAGCATTGCAATCAATGCCAGATGAAATCCGTATTCCGGTCCCATAATACAGGCTGAACCTGCCGCACATATCCAGATTTCATAATACGTAATCTTGTAATAGTGTTTATTCATCTGATTATCTAGCAGCCGGTATGAAAAGATATATACAACAATCCCCGCAGCACAGAAAGCCACCATGACATAGACCCTCATCACAACAAAGAATACCAGCAACGCCATGTGTAATGCAATCAGCATCTTATTTACAGTATAGTAAATGCTCATAGAATTTTCTGTTTTTTCAAACTGTTCATCCATTGCTTTGTTCACCTCATATAGAAATTGCTTCCATAATTTTTTGCACTGACGCATCATCCGGCATCATAATAAAATGCCCGACATCGCTAAGTCCCCCGCCATTTGCATCAATTGTAGAAAGTCCGGTATTGACACAAATCGCTTCATTGCAGCATAAATTCAAATTCTGCAACGCATCCTCTACCAATTCATCCGCATAGCCCAATTTTACACTTACCGGTGTCACAAAAATACGGATTCCCGTATAACTTCCCATTGCATTCATGTAAGACGCCACAATAATGTTGGCAAATTCTGCAATGGCAGATGCACTTTCCTCATCTGTGAGCAGCTTCTGCTCTGCTACAGGCTGTTCCAGCAGTACTTCCACAATCTGATGAATGAACTGCATATCCATCAATAAAAGAACCGCACCGTTAAGTGTATTAGCAAAATTCAGATAGATTCCTATCTTTTCAGTCTGCTTTTTATCAATCTGTTCCACAATATGCATATCTGCTTTTGTAATCACCGGGATACCGATTTCAGCCCGCACACCAAGCATTGAACCGATCGTTGTACTGACCATTCCTACACCGACATTTCCCAGTTCATACAATATATCTTCAACGTCCTCATCTAACTGTCCGTTTCCCTGAAATAATTTCATTTGCTTTCCCCCTTATCAATTCCCCTTCATCACTTTAACGATTTTCTCTATAAATTCTTTCTCCTTAAAAGGCTTTGTAATAAAATCTCTTGCTCCCGCATTCAGTGCATCCTGAATAATCAGTTCCTGGCCGATTGCCGAATTCATGACAATCTTTGCTTCCGGGCGGATTTTTATCATTGTCCGCAACAGTGTCAGATCCGAATTATCCGGCAGTGTAATATCAAGCAATGTCAGCTCCGGTGCCTGCTCCTCAAAAATCTGCAATGCCTCTTTTGCAGTCTTTGCCTCTACAATGTGTTCAAACCCCGCATCCTGCAAAGCTTTTGTTTCTATTCTTCTTGCAAAGCGGGCATCATCTACAATTAAAATCAAATCTTCCATACTCATTTCCTGCTTTCCCCTATTTTTGTTTTTTCAATACACGCTCATATTCTTCAATCGGCATCGGTCTATAATATAAAAACCCCTGTGCAATCCTGCAGCCCATTTTTTTCAGCAGGTCTGCCTGCGCTTCGGTTTCCACGCCTTCCACAACAATTTCCAGTCCCAGCTGGTCTGCCATCTGCGTTACACTTCTTAATATAATATCTGCCCTTTTATCATTCTGGCTGACCGGCAGGAATTTAATATCAATTTTTAAAATATCCACACTCAGCTCACGCAGTGCATTCAATGATGAATAACCACTTCCGAAATCATCCATCAGTACTCTGAAATGATTCTTTTGGAGCTGTTCCATCAACTGATTCAGATGAATATTATCAACTGCAAATGCGCTTTCCGTAATCTCAAATTCAATCAAATCATGTGGCACGCTGTATCTTTCCACACAGGTCATAATGTCATTTAAAATACGTGGGCTGTAAAGATTGCTGCGGGATAAATTTACTGATACCGGTTTTGCTTCAAGACCTTTATCCAGCCATCTGCGGATCATTTTGCAAACCTGCTCAAGCATATAAAAATCAATTTCCGAGATAAAGCCGTTACCTTCAAATATCGGCACAAAATCCACCGGGGAAATCACACCTTTTGTCGGATGAATCCAACGCACAAGTGCCTCTGAACCGACAATTCTGCCTGTAATCATATCAACCTTTGGCTGTAAATAAATATGAAACTGGTCACTACCAAGTGCATTATTCATCTCCATAATCACATTCTGTTCCGCATATTCTTTTTCAGCAATTTTATCATCAAAAACGGCAATTTTATTCATGTAATTATTCTTAACCCGCTGTGCAATTGCCGCACGGTCAACCATCGTTACAACCGGAATTCTTTCCTGCTTATCCTTTTCCGTAATGATATAGATTCCAAAGGACATGACCATTTCAAAATTAATCGGATAATGGTTCATCGAAGTCTGGATGCTGTCAATCACGCGGTAAATGCTCTCCATGTCACTGGACATACAGACCGCAAAAATATCTGAAGTCAGATGACAATATGTATACAATTCTTCCGAATCCATGCACTCCTGTAATTTCACACCCAGAAAACGGAGAACATTATCACCCTCACTTGTCCCATAAAACTCATTCAGCAGGCGGAACTTCCGGATATCCATCCGCACAATGGCATATTCACGCTCCGGATGATTCTTTAACAATTCCCATGTCTGCATGGAAAAGGTATTGATATTCGGAAGCTGTGTCAGGGAATCCACGGTTACCAGCGATTTCAGTTCATGCACGGCCTCCAGCTCTTTCTCGGCATTGGTAAATACCAGCACAATCCGGTCTTTTTCCCCGTCCTCATCAACATAATACAGCACTGAAATCCGGAACCACTCATAAATATGCGGCACAACATACAGACGGATATTGGCATCCCGCTGAACACTGTGTGTCACCCCTGAAAAATCAATCAACTGCTGGTACAGCGGCAAATCCCGTTTAAATACAGTTTTATAAAAGGCATGTTCAAAATCCGTATCCAAAGACTTTCTATCAAAATCAACAAAATGACCATCTTCCGGATAAATTTCCAGCTGTCCTGTCTTATAAGAATATTCTGCAATAAATGTATGTGTATGTTCCAGTAATAATTCTTCCCGTGTCATTGAGTAATCTAATAATTTTTCCTTTACTTCTTCATTACCATCCATATTTTTATCCCTTGACCTCATAACCGTTCAACAAATTATATGAATTTAGTTTACCATTCTGCCGTACTAATGTCAACTAAAGTGCGGGATTTCAAAATAATATACATAACAAAAAAAGACTGTGCTTCGACGATTTTGAAACATCAAAGCAACAGTCTTTTTCTGTGCCATGTATTATACTTTTTATTGCATATTACTGCTTAGAAGTAATATATCCCTTTGCCTTTAATAATTCTGCAATTAATACAGCACCACCTGCTGCACCTCTTAATGTATTGTGTGAAAGACCGATGAACTTATAGTCAAACACAGAATCTTCTCTTAAACGGCCCAAAGAAACGCCCATACCGTTTTCATAGTTAACATCTAACTGTACCTGTGGTCTGTCATCTTCTTCTAAATACTGGATAAACTGCTTTGGTGCACTTGGAAGGTCTAATTCCTGTGGTTCGCCACGGAAGCTTCTCCACTTTTCAATAATCTGCTCCTTTGTCGGCTTCTTTTCAAAGTTCACAAATACAGCAGCTGTATGTCCGTCTAATACAGGAACACGTACACACTGGCAAGTAATAACAGTATCTGTAGCCGGAACAATCTTTCCGTCTTCTACTTTACCCCAGAGTCTTAATGGTTCTTTTTCACTCTTTTCTTCTTCGCCGCCGATGTAAGGAATGATGTTTCCTACCATTTCAGGCCACTGTTCAAAAGTCTTTCCTGCGCCTGAAATTGCCTGATAAGTTGTTGCAACAACCAGCTTTGGTCCGAATTCTTTTAAAGCAGTTAAAGCCGGTGTATAGCTCTGAATTGAGCAGTTTGGCTTTACACAGATAAAACCTCTTGTTGTGCCAAGACGCTTCTTCTGTGCCTCAATAACCTCTAAGTGTTCCGGGTTGATTTCCGGTACCACCATTGGTACGTCCGGTGTCCAGCGGTTTGCGCTGTTGTTAGATACAACCGGCACTTCTGCCTTTGCATATTTTTCTTCTAATACCTTGATTTCATCCTTTGGCATGTTTACTGCACAGAATACGAAATCTACCTTTGATACGATTTCATCGAAATCCTTATCCATATCATAAACAGTCATCTTCTTAACGAATTCAGGCATCGGTGCTGTCATCTTCCATCGTCCGTCTACAGCTTCTTCGTAAAGCTTTCCTGCGGAACGACCGCTCGCTGCAACCAATACAACCTCAAACCAAGGATGATTTTCAAGCAGTGTAATAAATCTCTGTCCTACCATACCTGTACCGCCAAGGATACCAACTCTTAACTTCTCACTCATGTTCTTTCTCCCTTTTCTTTTTTCAAGAACAAATTTCCGCTTTTGTCTTTGTGTGGCGGACATTTGTCTTTTTGTTCTGAAAGGATATTATCACAGTAACTTACAGAATGCAACACTTTTTGCAAAATTACTTTATTTTGTTATTAAACATCAATAATATAACGTTCATATCCGTTAATAATCGTTGTTTCGTTGTACTGCTGTTCCCGCACGAAGTTTGCCTGATAATTCTTATGTATGTGACCGTGAATAAAATAAGCCGGGTGATACGTGTCAAGCAGTTCGTTAAATACCGTAAATCCCTGATGTACACTGTCAAAGCCGTCATTAATGCCCGCAGCAGGCGAATGGGTCAGCAAAATATCAAAGCCTTTTTTACATTTTAACTGGAGCCACATACGGCTGACACGATGCTGCATCTGTCGTTGTGTATACTGGTTGATACCTTTTTTATAACGGATTGAACCGCCAAGTCCCATAATCCGCAGCCCCTTATACGTATAAATCTTATCCTCAATGCAGATACAGCCCTCCGGCGGTGTCTGTTCATAGCAGTCATCATGATTTCCTCTGACGTAAAGCACCGGTGACTGCGTAAAGGATGCCAGAAAAGACAGATACTGCGGATTTAAATCACCGCAGGACAGGATTAAATCAACGCCTTCTAATTTACTTTTGTCAAAATAATCCCATAAGTATTTTGACTCCACATCTGCTAATATCAGTATCTTCATATTTTCTCATTGTGGCAGCTTCTTTTTGCCGCCTTCCTACTTTCTACATTTATAATCCGTGGTGAATAATGCCCTGTGCCTTTACAATCGGCTCACAGCCTTCTTCAAGCTCCTCCAGTTCCGGTATTTTACCAATCACATTATCCAGCAGCCAGTCCATGGTAATAATCTGTTCCGGTGTCAGATCCCTGCCCTTCTGATTACGTACCTTACCTTTCTGATCTTTTAATTCGTCCGCAAAAGGTTCAAATAAATCTTTTGAAATCATCTCTTTAAAGGTTGTAACCATCCGCTGTGTTTCTACCGGAAGCTTCGTTGACATAATCAGGTCAACCACATCTGCAGACAGTCCCCACCAGTAATTAAGCGCTTTTACATTATCTGCATCCTGTTCCCTGTTCCATGAGCCGCTTAAAATACTCTGAATCATTTTTTCATAAAATGCACCCCAGTGCCACATCGGCATCGCGATATGCTGGGTTGTTTCATCATCTATGCTGTACAATCCAAACCTGCGTGCCGTACTGGTCGGTGTAATCATATCCTGATCCGATACATAACGGATACCCTCTCTTTTAAAAGCTTCCGCCGGATTGCTATTCTTTACAGAGGACCATTCAAGATAAATCTTTGCCCGTGGATTAACAAATTTTGCCCCCAGCGCAAAAGCATTGATATTTGCCGTCACACCGTACACAGGATACCCTGCTACATAACCGATTTTATCATTATCAGTCAACGCACCTGCAATGAGTCCCGTCAAAAACTTTGCTTCATACATTCTCGCATAGTAGGTACGGATATATTTGTGTGACGTGTTCAACGAACAGTTCAATATCTTGACCTCCGGATGCGCAATCGCTTCTTTTAAAGAGGCCATAATCATGGACGGTGATGTCACAAAAACTAAATCTGCCTTATTTTTAACCATCATTTCAATGGCAGCCACATCATCTTTATCCGGTTTGACATTCGTAATGCTTAATGTTTCAATCTGATCGCCAAATGTATCGTCAATATACTGCCGGCCAAGCTCATGCGTATAACACCAGTCCGAATCCTGCGGTGTATTTTCGTAAATGAAACCGACCTTTAGCTTTCTGTTTCCATTTCCCGGTTTTGGCAGCAGATAACTTAAAATATTCTTTTTCGGTTCGTTTAAAGTCGGATCCATACGAAGCTCAACGGCATTGTTTTCAGAAAGCAGTTCAAACTCTGCCCACGTCTTTGCCACATTTTTTGCCATTTCCGACGGCAGCATATCCTTTACATGCTCATAACCGTGAATATGGATAAAGCGTAAAAATGCATCGCCCGCCGGATAATCAAACCGTTCGCCTCCTCTGGCATCATATGCGTTTTTAAAAGACAGAAAACAGGATACAAAATCCTTTTTCGCATCTTCATCCATGTTTTCCCCCTTTTTGATGCCGACCAGCTTCATCAGGGTCGGAAAACTGCCGACGTTGCTGAAATAAATGTCATTAAGCTTCGTACATTTATAAAATTCCATAAACTCATAATAAATCTTAACATCCGGGTCTTCCGAATACTTCGGCACTTTTCGGATTACTTCGGCATTGACTGTCACAGCTTTAAAATACTTTAAAACGCTGACTCTTTTATTGCCTTCCAGTACATAAAACTTGTTCATATACTCATAGACCTTAATCGGGTCGCGGATGCCTTCGTTTTTCTGGCTGTCACTTAAGCTCGCCCATTTTGCTGAAAATTCCGTTCCCCAATCCAGAATCGGCATAAAATTATCTGCAAAGGCATTGGTCCGTCCCGCATTACACGTTCCCACAACCAGCCGCAGCGGAATCTGGTCGATTCCCAGACTGACCTCTGCTTCAATGTCTGATTCATCTACAATATTTTCCAATACCGGAAGATATGGATACCTGCCTTTGTTGACACAGGCATGATATGCTCTTTTTCCGATTTTAGATGCACTCATATAATCCTGAACTGACATACTTCCCTCCATTTCTGCCGCAATACGCAGCCTGTATTACGCATTTCTATCTTAAAATTAGCACATTACACCCTAAATGTCCATGTTTATCTGATTTAGAATTTCTGCTGTTTTTTCTTTTTCTTTGCAAAATGCAAGCACGGAAACATAGACGGCTTCTTCCGATAAGTGCAGTTTTGCAAGCATTTCCTTATCCTTTGTGGTCTGTCTGCCTACGCAGTACCTTCTGACAATGCCGTTTAATGTTTTAAACAGGTGCATATAATCTTCAAATGTGCAGCTTCTGTCTAAAATGCTGCCGCCGGTTGTGGCAAGCTCCCGTTCCGCAGTTGCAATTATCTGCATACAAATCCGCAAATCGCCCGTAATGTCCGACGCTTCCATTAAAACATCCGGTCGTTTCGTATACATTTCCATAAAATACTGCTTTGCACCCACAATATCTTTTTCCGCAAAATAATCCGCAAGCCGCTGTTTCATTTCTTTTGTTTCTGCCTTTTCGCCAATCATACCCACCATACACTCATATGCGCGCAGCTTGTGTTTTGTCACCCACACATAAAGCAGAAATTCCGAAACAAACCCAAATACCCGCTTGTGATAGCTGTCATAGGAATCGATGTTAATCCGTTTTCGCACCTCGGCAAAAATGTCAAACAGCCATGCACAGTACGCATCAAAGAGCGGCTTTTTCATCACGCAGATGTTGCCAAAATACGTGTGGTTTTCATGGACAAGCTTTTCAAACAGCGGATAATCCTCCGGATATTTTTCACGGATAACTTCACCTGTCACGTCCAAATCCCGCACATTGTGATTGTCGGAAAATCCGTAATGATATGAAAAATCCAGTGTCAGCAGACGGCTGGTCAGACAGTCATATTCGGAAAGCAGTTTTTCAATCTCCTCTTTACGGAACATCACACCTTTTTCATTTAACAGGTACCGTCTGTAATGGCAGACACCGACAATATCCGATTCAGTATCGTTTTTCCATATCCAGTATACCCCGGTCAATTCGCTGTAATAACAATTTAACGCGGAAATATTTTCCCCGGTGTTATCCCTCACATAGCCGAGCGGTTCTTTTCCTTCTGCGCCGACCTGTAACGGAACATACATCGGGTCGTTTGGCACATCGAATTTTTTGTGGGTCATTGTATATATTTTTACTGACATTTGTATACTCCTTTTAGTCGTTATTGCGACTGCCGCATTTCGGGCAGATATTGCCGCCCTCATAGACATAACCGCAGCGGTAACAGCATTTTACCGGATGCTTTTCTTCGGCAAGGTATTCCACGCTGCGGGACTCCGGCTTTTCCTGCAAATACTGGATAAAGCGGTTTAATTTAGCAAGAAAATGTTCCATTTTTTCTTTATCTGCCTTGTAGTTTCCGGTAATTTTCATTTCTCCGTTATTCATGGTACGGATATAAATGCCCTTGTGGAACAATCCGCTCTCTGCGTAAAATTCCTTGATATTACGCACCTTTACCGTTCCCGCCATCATACTGCCATTGTAGTAGACATGATCCGGTGTCAGCACAAAGCCTTTTTTACCGTTTTCACCTTTTGTTGAATCAAATATCAGAAGCGGATACTCAAATGCTTCTCCGCCCGCATAGGTATTGAGTGCATTATTTGCAATAATGGCATCGATATCTTCACAGGCTTCATTGCTCATGCGGCGGATATCATACGGATAAAAGCCTTCCATGGTCTGCTCCGAAATACCGGTATCGCGAATCATTTTATTGACAAGACTTCTGCATTCATCCTTTTTCATGGCTTCAAGCCGCTTGCGGATTCTGCCTAACATATCCGTCTTTAGCTCCGGCAGAAAATCTCCTGTCGCAATTCTTTGATAGGCTTCTTTCCCCTCGTCAAAGGACATCTCAAAAATGTCCGGACAGATTTGTTCGATTGCTTTCCTGTCAATATCTTTTACGCGGTCTTTTAGCTGGTCAATGATGATTTGTTTATTCTTTTCTTCATATTCCATAGGACGGATTGCTTCTGCCAGTGACAACAGCTTTTTTCTATCCCCCGGACGGATTTTCTGCTGGTTGACAAATGCTTTCAACGCGCTCTGCTCTGCCATATCACGCTTTTCCTCAAGCTGCTTCATATATTTTGTATTATCAATATCGTTATATTCCTCAAATTTTTGACGAAACTGCTGATAGACTTTCTTTTGATACTGCTGTGGAAAATGCTCTGCCAGCACCTGCAGTTCTTTCTCACCGCGCTTCTGCATCCAGTCTTTGACATTTTCTGTCACACTATCTTTGACCGACTGCGGACAGTTTTTTTCAAGAATCGTATGATAGGCCTTTTTTAATTCCGCATAGCTTTTGCTTTTTGCTGCCAGTGCGATAGACAACACTTCCTTCTGGGAAGCCGCAATTTCTTCTTCGGAAGTTCTGCGTGACTGCGGTGCGTCTGCCCCGCTGGTCTGCAGCTGTACATGTGTACCCTGCTTTTGTGTCCGGGTGTCGGCTGTAGACGGTGCAGCTTTGTCCTGTGATGTCACGTAATCGTCTGCTGCTCTGTCCGGTCGGTTCGTTCCGTCTTGCGGCGCAGTCTGACTGTCCGTAAATGTCCTGTCTTTGACTTGTCCGCCATCCCACTGTTCCTGCAGATTCTGCGTACTGTATCTTGCTGACGGTTCTTTCTCATCAGACCGTCCCTGCGCAGATTCTGACCTCTCTTTTTCCTTTTGTGCCTTTTCGTTCTTTTGTTTTTCTTTCTGCACTTTTTCCCGGTGCTTCTGCCAGTTTTTTGGCGGAACGTTACGGTCCATGCCTTTATCTGCCGCCGCTTTGTCTACCTGTTCTTCAATTGCTTCCCGCCGGGACTGCGGATAGAATTCCGAATCCAGCATGTCGGCAATATCAAAAATTTCTTCTACAGACATTTCAGGCATATTGTTATAAAGTTCTTCCAGACGGTCATCCGCTTCATTTTCAAAATCGGACTGTAGCGCACTGCTCTCATAACGGTTAAACCGGCTGTTGGATATACGCTGTCCGTCTGCGCCGAGCAGTTCCTGATAATCCTCATACGCCGTGTTATCGTCCTCAAAATCCATCATATAAATACTGCCTTCCATCAGCAGTTTGTAGGGCTTTGGCGTATAAAAACGATGACAGTCCATACAGGTATATGCCCTTGCAAGAATAACCCTGCCCTCGTCCGTGTCGATATGAAACTCTTTATTTTTCGGATAAACCACCATGTACATTGGCTTTTTACATTCCGGGCACTGATAGCCCGTGATGTAAAAGTCATTTCCAATTCGCCCTGCCGCCCGCTCTTTGGCGGATAACTTCTTTTTGCTAATACTGGTTTCGTAGGATTTCCAGACAATTTTATGCCACAATCCGAGCTGATACTTTTTCTCCCAGTCGGAAACATCGTGAATCTCCGTATCGTCTTGTTCTTCTTCCTCCTCATTTAGATAATCCGGCTTCATGTATTCTAAAATCCGCTCAATCACTTCTTCATAGGTAATGCGTATTCCCTCATGATAGAAACGGCACTGCGTGGCATCTAAGGATGCCTGTACTTCTACTTCCCGCAGGATGTCATTCATCTGTTGTTCTAACTGTCTGTAATCCTTTTCAACGGTTAGCCCTTTAATTTTTCCCCACTTACCAAATATGTAAAGAACTAAATTAATGGTATTTTCAAGCAGGGCATTTCCAAGCATTAGCCGTGGTTCTTCTTTAATGGGTTCTTCTATGACATTTCCAAGCACTTTTTTATTATCAAAACTGAAAAACAACGATTTTAATGTACCGGGCAGAATCAGCGTGTTATTATTAATTGCAAATGTTTCATTCCACTCTACATTCTGTTCCATGACTTTTATTGTTTTATGAAAGACTGCCGCAAGAGTGCCTTCCGCTTTTAAAATAATCATATCGCTCTCCATTCACATTTATCTATTCGCCTATTTACCGTCAGTATACCACAAAGTCAAAAGACAAGTGAATATTTATCTTGAAAATGATTGATTTTTGCGGTATGCTAGGCAACAGAAATTCACAGACTGCTTTCAAAGCAGTTTTGTATCAAAAGGAGATTGTATGACTATGGCTCAGTTACCAAAAGATCCCGTTATGCTGCTTTCATTTACAAATACACAGCTTCGCGACTTTTATCCGAATCTTTCAGAATTCTGCAAAGCCTTTATGGTAGATGAAACGGAAATCGTACAGACTTTAAAAGGAATTGATTACGAATACGATACTACACGCAATCAGTTTATCTGATGTTTGGCGCACGTAAAAAGCGGGTGGCACTGAAATATAACAGTACCACCCGCCTTTTCTTTGCTTTTTATAATCTTATGCTCTTTACTGCTGTTTTATTTTTCTTCGATGGCTTTTCTGCCCTCGGCTCTTGCCGTAAGTTCACCGTTTACAACATCAATCACAATGTCATCACCCGTATTGATGTCACCCTTTAAGATTAACTTTGCTGCCAGTGTTTCTACCGTCTTTTGAACGTAACGCTTTAACGGTCTTGCGCCGTACATCGGGTCAAAGCCGTGTTCTGTAATATAGCTTTCTGCCGCATCTGTCAGACGTACCTGCAATTCCTTGTCTGCCAGACGTCTGTTGACGTCTGCAATCAGCAGATGAATGATATTGCCGATATTGTCTTTTGTGAGCGGCTTGAACAGAATAATCTCGTCCAGACGGTTTAAAAATTCTGGTCTGAAATGTCCGCGCAGATCATTCATAACGAGGTCTTCTGTTTCCTGCTTAATGCCGCCATTTTCATCAATACCGTCCAGCAGATAGGTTGAACCGATATTACTTGTCATAATAATAATTGTATTCTTAAAGTCTACCGTTCTGCCCTGCGAATCGGTGATTCGTCCGTCATCAAGTACCTGTAACAATACATTGAATACATCCGGGTGTGTCTTTTCAATTTCATCAAAAAGAACAACAGAATACGGTTTTCTTCTGACTGCCTCAGTCAGCTGACCGCCTTCATCATATCCGACATATCCCGGAGGCGCTCCGATTAATCTCGAAACAGAATATTTCTCCATGTACTCTGACATATCAAGACGGACAATATTGCTTTCATCATCAAACAGACTCTCTGCCAGTGTCTTTGCAAGCTCTGTCTTACCGACACCGGTAGGTCCTAAGAACAGAAATGAACCAATCGGTTTGGTCGGGTCTTTAATGCCTGCCTTTGAACGGATAATTGCCTCTGTTACTTTCGTAACAGCCTCGTCCTGTCCAACAACTCTCTTATGCAGAAGTGTATCCAGATTCAGGGTCTTTTCCCGTTCAGATTCGCTTAACTTGGCAACCGGGATTCCTGTCCATCTGGAAATAATCTTTGCAATTTCTTCTTCGGTAACACTCTCATGTACCAAATCCAGATTTTTATTCTGTACCTTCTTTTCGGCCTCTTCCAGACGTTTCTGAACCTCCGGCAGTCTGCCGTACTGTAACTGTGCCGCCTTTTCCAAATCGTAATTTCTCTTAGCTTCGTCAATCTCATGGTTGACCTGTTCTAACTCTTCTTTGATCTTGCTAATCTGGTCAACACTAGACTTTTCATTGTCCCACTTTGCCTTCTGCTGTTTAAATTCAGAACGCATTTCCGATAATTCCTTCTGCAAGGCTTCCAGACGTTCCTTACTGAGATTGTCGGTTTCTTTCTTCAATGCAGCTTCTTCAATTTCTAACTGCATGACCTTACGCTGTAATTCATCAAGCTCAGCCGGCATAGAATCCAGTTCGGTCTTAATCATTGCGCAGGCTTCATCGACAAGGTCGATTGCTTTATCCGGCAGGAATCTGTCGGAAATGTAACGGTCTGAAAGGGTTGCCGCAGATACCAGTGCGCCGTCTGTAATTTTTACACCGTGATATACTTCATAACGGTCTTTTAAACCACGTAAGATAGAAATGGTATCTTCAACGGTCGGTTCATCAACCATAACCGGCTGGAACCGTCTTTCCAGTGCCGCATCTTTTTCAATGTACTGACGGTGTTCATCCAGTGTTGTTGCACCGATACAGTGGAGTTCACCACGCGCAAGCATTGGCTTTAACATATTGCCTGCATCCATAGAGCCTTCTGTCTTACCGGCTCCGACAATCGTATGGATTTCATCAATAAACAGAATAATCTGCCCTTCGCTTTTCTTGACTTCATCAAGCACCGCTTTCAAACGTTCCTCAAATTCGCCACGATACTTCGCACCGGCTACCAGTGCGCCCATATCCAGCGCAAAGATTTTCTTATCCTTTAAGCCCTCCGGTACATCGCCACGGACAATCCGCTCTGCCAGACCTTCGACAACGGCTGTTTTACCGACACCCGGTTCACCAATCAGCACCGGATTGTTTTTTGTTTTTCTTGAAAGAATCCGGATAACATTACGGATTTCATTATCCCTGCCGATAACCGGGTCTAACTTACCGGACTTTGCCTTTTCAACTAAATCCTGTCCGTATTTTGCCAGCGTGTCATACGTTGCTTCCGGGTTATCACTTGTTACGGACTGATTACCACGGACCGTTGCCAGTACGGAAAGGAACGAATCTCTTGTAATACCGTAGGTCTTAAAGAGCTGCTTAATCTGCTTATTGGGTGATGCAATCATTGCCAGCATCAGATGTTCAACAGATACATACGCATCTCCCATGCGCTTTGCTTCGTCTTCGGCATTGATTAATACTTTGTTTAAGTCATTGCTCACGTAAAGCTGTACGTTGCCGGATACTTTTGTTTTTTGTGAAAGCAGTGTTTCAATATTGGAAATAAATGCTTCTTTATTAATCTGCATTTTTTCAATCAGGTTTGCAATCAGACTATCGTCTATTGTCATTAAGCTGTAAAGAAAATGTTCCTGGTCAATTTCCTGATTGCCATAATCGTAAGCAATCTTTTCACACTGGTTCACCGCTTCAATGGACTTCTGTGTAAACTTGTTAATGTTCATAGTTTCTGCCTCCTTTTTCTCATTCTCTATTGTATACAATCACTTTGAAACCATTCCTGCCAGCCTTTTTCTTCTTCGATTCATGCAGGATTTTTGTTTTTATGATTGCTGTTTTATTGTTCTATTTGTTATGTAACACCCAAGGCTTAATTGTGTTATATCACATGTTGTTAGCACTGTCAAGAGGTGAGTGCTAATTTTTTTATTTAATTTTTGCAACCCTTGATTTTACTGGGGTTGCGTGCATTTAATTTTTTGAAAATCTGTCATTTTTGCTGTTTGACACCAATTTGACACCAATTTTTATTTTTTTTCATGCGTTTACTGCTTCATCCATCTTCACAACTTCATTTTTAACACGTGACATATCCGTAATGTGGTTATACACCTGCATTGTAATATCAATGGAAGAATGTCCCATCAAATATTGAAGCACCTTTATATCCATTCCCTTTTCAGCCATTCTTGTACAGGCTGTGTGTCTTAAAACATGGGCTGAAAACTTTGGAAGCAGTTCTGCCTTACGGTGTTCTTTTTTCGCTTTCTTCAATTCATCCTTATTATATGCTTTTACAATATTATACAAAATATTGTTAACTGCTGACGGCTGTAATGGTCTTCCAGTCTTTGCCGTAAATATAAATCCGTCATATCCTTCCACTGTAATATTTCTGTCAATTCCCATCATAAAATTAACCTGTCTCTGTCTCTGAAAAGCCGATTTTACTTCATTTGTCATGGGAATAGTGCGTATACCTGAATCTGTCTTAGGTAAACATACATGAAACTTACACTAAGGGACTGCTACTCTAACAATTAAAAAAGTGCAAGAGCAACATCCCCTTTGTATTTTTACAAGTTTCGACCTAAAAAACAATTATTTCACATTCGCATTATACAAGTCCATAAAATAAGAATCTGTATGTAGTAGTTCTTCAAAAGTACCTTGTCCAACAATCCTCCCTTCTTTAAAGAGAATAATTCTGTCAAAACCTGCAATGGAATTTAATCTATGTGCAATGGCAATGACAGTTTTATCTTTCATTTTTTGCATAACTGATTTCATTACATTTTCTTCTGTTAAATTATCCATTGCAGATGTTGCTTCATCCAAAATGACAAGTTCGGAGTCTTCAAACCACAAGCGAGCTAATGCAAGTCTTTGTTTTTCTCCACCCGATAAACAAGTACCTTTCTCACCAATTTCAGTATTTAAACCTTCCGCAAGATTTTCAACTAAATGAGATAGTTGCACTTCACTCAATACCCCTAGCATTTGTTCTACTGACACTTGTTTCTCAAATACCAGATTTTCTTTTATTGTTCCGTCAAAAACAGGGGCATCCTGTGATAGATAGCTAACTCTATCATACAGATTATTAAGACAAATTTCTTTTAACTCCATGTCTCCTAAGCGAACTTCTCCCTGATTATATTTTAGCAACCCTAATAAAATCTTAATCAAGGTCGATTTTCCAGAACCACTTTCTCCTACAAAAGCTATTTTTTCTCCCTTTTGTATTGACAGGCTCAAGCCATCAATAATTTTTCGTTCCTCATATTGGAATGATAAATTTCTTATTGCAATTTTTCCAACATTTGTATTTATTGCGTTACCGTTTCTTAATTGAACATCGTCTTTTAAGCCTAAAAATTCCTCAAATCTCTTATACGACGCCTTGTCCAATTTATATTGGACATAAAGTACATTAAAAATGGCAATTGGTGTATAAGCATTTTCAATCAGTGCAATTAGTGCAACCACAGAACCTACTGTAAGGTTTTTCGTTTTCCATGCATAAAAAAGAATACCAATGTCTAACATTGCCACAAGTAGTGCAAATATTGTGAAGAATGCTTCATGAATCATATTCATTTTTACTTTTGACGAAACAATATCCTCTTTTGCATTACAAGTCTTCTTTATTTCATTCGGGAACTGTTTACTCATACGAAATACCAACATTTCCATATAGCCTCTGACCAAATAGTGATTTAATAGTTCTTCACTATTCAAAATCTTTTCTTTTATTTTGTAAAGAAACTTTAATAGAATGTTGGTTATTATAAAAATAAACGCATAGCCTACAAACAGTACATAAGTGACTTTTTCATCTATTTTCCAAATAAAGTATATACTAAAACCAATGGTAGGAAGTAAGTCACGAATCAAACGCAACCAGAAATTGAATAATACATTTCTTCCTGCTGTTGAACCATTCTCAATCCTTTGAACAAGTTTGCCTGTACCTATTTTCTGGTATTCTGTATAATCAATTGTACTTATTTTTCTAAAGGACAAAAGCTTAAAATCCAGATAAATACCATGTTCCAATTTCTTTTCAGGATAATTATCCAAATAATTCATACAATAATTTACCAGCAAAATAAAACCATATGTTGCAACTCCTGCAAATGCAAGTGTTCTATCAGCCAATCCATCAATGACCTTTTGGAAATAGTCAGCCTTGTAATTAGCCATAAATGCATTAAATATACCTAGCCCAATGTAGACTAATACCCATATTCTGTTTTTCTTTAATATTTCTTTTATATAACGCATAACTGTACTCCTTTATAGATTGTATTTCAAGCATTAGGACAGTACAGTCAACGACTGCTAGCAAGTTTCTTTTAACCTCAGCACAATCTGCCAACAGTTTACATCAACTGTACTGAGTAGTTATCTCGGATAATTTTCATATCGTTCTCACCTCTTCCTAAAAATTTTCTATTATTATATCATGCTAAGTTCCAATATTCTATCGTAATTCCGTCAAAAGAATATAAAACAAAGGGCATATTATCTTGCCCCTCTGTTCTTTGTCTGCCTGCTGATACTGTTCTGGTTTTCAGCGGCTTTCCTTTGTAGTCTTGCAAGTTTATCCGACAGTTTTTCATCCTTATGCGTAGGTGTATCCGGTTTTCTGCAGGCATTCTTCCAGCTTTCGTATTGTCTCTGATAATCCGTATAAGCATTCCTGCATTCTCTGAATGTCAGCAGGAACTCGTTCATGTTTTCAAAACCGCTATTACGAACCATGTTTGAGAGTCCTACCTTTAATCGGTTGATATAATCCGTCTTTTCGTCAATCTTTCTCTGTAAATCACCTTTTCTGGTGAGCTTCGCCAGTCCCTTTAAGTTTGACATTTCTATTTCAAGACTGCCCCTTATCCTTATCACCGGTAATAAGAATATCCACATTTTCTATAATAGCCGTATATAATACGGGATAGTCTTTTATATCCCTGATATTAAAAAGACCTTCTTCTAAGGTATCTGGAGTATAGACATATTCAAAGCTCATAACCATTAATAACTTATCAATTACCAATTCTTTTTGAGGAAATTTTCTTTTTATAACACTCTTTAACTCATTTACAACATAAGATGATAACACAAGTTCATGCTGTGTAAATATGCAATTCATCATTGCATTCATCTTTGCACCGGGAAACAGTAATGCGGATATTAATACATTTGTATCAAGCATAATTCTCATTTACTTCACCACACTTTCTTCCCGAAACTCCTTTATCATATCCATAACATCTTCATCATTTTTTAACCCAAGTCTTTCTGCTTCTCCCGCAAATTCTTGCTGCGCTTCACGAAGAGCGTCCATGGAAGAGTTCATTATATAGATTCTGCCGGATTCTTCAATAAACAGTACCTTATCTCCATTTTTAATTCCCAATTTTTTACGAATTTCTATAGGTATAGTAACCTGACCTTTTGATGTAACTTTTGCTAATTCCATATAAAAACTCCTTTCAACAGTAATGTATTCCTTACTTTCCTTACATATTAAGTATATCCCTTTTTATAAAAACATCAACCCTTTATGTGTAATTTGACACCAATTTTGACACCATTTTTTTGATTTTTGTCGATTTTTAATAAAATCAGATGAAATCTTAAAATCCCGCCATCCCAGTCAAAATGGGCATTCACGGCACTCCATGCAACTAGATAAATTTCACATCATGAAAACAATAGGTGAGTGCTAATTTTTTGAAAATCCCTGCGTTTCACTTATCGGGTAACCGTCCAAATACGTTCCTGTCTTAGAAGCGGGAGTTGTACCACTGATTGCCAACCATTAGCTTTAGTAAATATCTCATGGTGATTGGATACGTTTCCATAAAAATCTGTGGTGTCGTAATCTCTAATTACTGCATACCATTCTATTATAAAACAAGTGGCTCATTGTGACGGTTCTTCCGCAATTATCCGTTTTAACCCTTTTAGTATAATCAGATATATAGTATAATGTTTATATTAGGATGTATGAGGAGAGTTATTTATGGCAAAGTCTAATAATACATTATGCTTAGATAAATTTTACCCGGAAAAGGATTTGATGATAACAGATATTGCTCAGCAAAGTGATAAAATTATAATTCGGATGAAATCAACTTCAAGCAGTTGTAAATGTCCAAAGTGTAATCATATAACGCAAAAATATCATGGAACATATACTCGTAAAGTACAGGATTTACCTATTTTAGGAAAACAGGTTCAACTTGAAATTTGTTCACATGAGTATGCATGTTTGAATGACGAATGTGAGGCTGTTTCTATTGCTGAAACTTTTGATGGATTCCTTAATAATTATAGTCGTATGACGGAAAGATGTGCTGATTTTATCTGTACATTGGCTCTTGAAACCAGTTGTGAGGGCTGTGCCCGTGTCTGCCGCACATTAGGGATAAAAACTAGTGGTGATACCGTAATACGATTACTTTTAAAAAGATATGAATCTCTTCCAAAACCGGAAGTTAGTGATGTAATAGGTGTGGATGATTTTGCATATAAAAAGCGCCATACATATGGGACTATCATAGTAAATGAAAAAACGCACGAGCCTATAACATTGTTGGATGGAAGAAATGGGGATACATTACGGGAATGGCTTAAGAATAATAAGAATGTTAAAGTGGTTACAAGAGATAGGGCAAGTGCATATGCGAAAGTAATATCAGAAGAATTACCCGATGCAATGCAGGTGGCAGACCGATTTCATTTACATCAGAACCTACTGGAAACAATAAAAAAAGCTCTGAATCAAGAAATCCCTGCAACAATAAGTATCCCACACAATGATACATCTATCGATGCAGAAGAACATTGTAAAAAAAATGGCATCTGATGTGGATAATTATGTTGCTTATTCAAAAAAACGTTATCAAATGATCTGCCAAATACAAAATTTTTTAAAAGAAGGCTGTAGTTACCGTGAAATTGCCAAACGTATGGGAATAGGTCGCAACACAATTGCAAAATATCGTAAAGGTGATCCAAAAGAATTAAGTATGTATGGAATTCATCAAAGCAAACTGGCTCCATTTCATGATTTTATTATAGATTGTCTTAAAGAAGGATGGAGTAAAAGCAAAACTGTAAAAGCAATATACGAAAAAGGATATTCTGGCTCCAAAAGCAATGCTTTTGATTATTTATGCAAAATAGAGCAAAAAGAAAATAAATGTTTTGAGCCACAGCCATATGTCAGAACAATGACGGAGTGTTTAAAATACAAAATCGGCAGTAAGGGAAAAGATAAAGCCTATATTACACGAGAAGGTGTGTTTAGGCACATGTGGATGAATACTGAACTTTCAGATAATCATAAGAAATATATTTATGAAAAGTATCCAAATATTTGGGAACTTCAATGCTGCATAAAAGAGTTTAGAAATATTTTTAAAAATCATAATGTGCCAATGCTCTATTTATTTGTTGAAAAATATAATAAAAGTCTTCTTAAGCCATTAAGAAGTTTTGCTGAAGGATTAAAAAGAGATATAGATGCAGTTGAAAATGCTGTAGCATATGATTACAGTAATGGATTTGTGGAAGGAACTAATAGCAGATTAAAAATGATAAAACGTACAATGTATGGAAGGTGTGGCAAGCAGTTGCTAGAAGCAAAGTTGAGGTACATGGGATATAACAATAATAACGGATAATTGCGGAAGAACCACTTGCAACGGACAGGCGGCTCATTTGGGCGCAGATTATTCACTTATTTTCTGTACAAGTGTTGTAATTTCTTCTTTTTTCATAAGTGCACTCCTTTTTTTCAACGTCTTATTGAGTTATCTATATATCAGACACGCAGGGTCTGGAAAAAGTTTTATATTTTTTAAAAATTTTCAAAAAAATTTTTTTGCGATTTGAATACCCAGTTTATGTATTATCTTTATTTTAATAATATAACATTTCAATTTAAAGCACAATAAGAACATCACAACCGCAACATTGGAAACGCTGTGTGATATATTATCCTGTACCCCCCAATGATATTATTGGTATGTCGCATAATGTGAACAGATATCTTTGATAACAATTTTAATCTCTTTTGTGTATGAAAAAAGCAGTCAATCATAAATGAAAAACTGCTTTAAATCATATCCTTTATTGCTTTGTTTAGAAATTTAACTGATTGTCTATGTCCCGTCCGGCATACATTACTCTAAGTATTGTTACAACTTTTTTATCGCTGTCCGGAATATAAAGTACTACATAATTATCTACTGGTAATACACAAAGTCCACGGCTTTTCCACGGTTCTTTTTCATATTTTCGATAACGCTCCGGCATCGTATCCAGACTTAATATCTGTTCTTCCAGACGATCAAGTTGTCCGCTTGCATTTTCCGGCGATTGTAATTCAAAAGCAAATATATTCAAAAATCCCTCTCAAATCACTGTCAGCCTGTTCGGATACTTCTACTTCATACATCATAAGCCATAATCCTTGCGAATGTCCGCAAAAGCTTTCTTCGCATTTTTTGTCCGTCCAGCCTGCATATCCGCATATCCTTTCTCCAATTCTTCATTGAACTCTGCTTCTGATAATGTGCCGATGTCAACAGGTCTGGCAGATGGTATTTTTACTTCAAACGGAAGTCCTCTCTGTAAGATAATCTGTTTATAAAACATATTAATAGCACTGGAAGCAGGGATGCCAAGTGTAGACAGGATACTTTCAGCTTTTTCTTTGACATCCGGTTCAATCCTTGCATATAAATTTGCTGATTTTGCAGCCATATAAAGCATCTCCTTTCGTGAGTAGTGTTTCCATTTATCTTTATTATATGCAAATGTCCGTACAATAGCAATACCGATTTTACGTTTCAATAATTTTATTGAATAACTGTAACAATACTTCTTTTACGCCGGACGCATTGAATACAACAATTGCCATCAGCGCAAGACTCTGTACCAGTCTGAATTTAACAAAGAAAATCCCACAGGTCGTCATTTCACAGCCTGTGGGATTTTTCACTCAACTAATATGTGTGTTTTTTATGCTTTGATGAAACTTCCTGCTCACCTTCCATATGGTTTGCAGTTGCATTCACCTTCTGTACAACTTTCTTCTTTTTTAATGGATGTTTTGGATTCTTATCCATAACAATCGCTTCCTTTCATATTCATTCATTTATGTTGAGCAGCTTCATATGAAACTGTATCAGCCTTTAATTGTAAAACATCTGCTGTTTTCAACTTACTTTGCTTCCTCTTTTGTTCTATCTGTACTATAGCACCTATTATTAGTAATGTCAATACCGGAGCGCCAATTTTTTTAAAAATGGAGCAGTTCCATATTGGATTTCTGCTCCATTCCCATGATTTTATTATATTTTACTGGCAAAACCGCTATTTACCATATACCATTGTCCGCCATCATTATAGCTTCCTGTGTACTCAAAAGCGATTCTCCCGTCCTTAAAGAACCAGTCACCGTATTCATTACTGCCAATACCGGTAAATCCTAAATCCAGCTGTCCATTCTTAAAATACCACCAGCCGTACTCATTTAAAGCCATTCCGGTATAGTTAAAATCCAGTGTGCCATTGTTAAAGTACCACCAGCCATATTCATTTAATGCCATTCCGGTATAAGTGTCACTGATATATCCATCTGTAACATATACCCATGTACCACCATTTAATGTCATACCGGTAAATCCCGTATTTAAAATACCGTTTGTAAACAGCCATGTACCATATTCATTTGCGGCAAAACCGTTATAGCCAAAATCAATCTGTCCGTTGTTAAAATACCACCAGCCGTATTCATTTACCGCCATCCCGATATATGCAAAATCAATTCTGCCATTTTTAAAGTACCACCAGCCGTAGTCGTTTAATGCCATTCCGGTATAATCTGTCAGTACCTGTCCGTTCTGAACATAGAGCCACTCGTCATCCGGAATAATCATCCCTGTAAAACCGAAATTTAACTGTCCGTCCGTATAGAACCATGTTCCATATTCATTGTTTGCAAGACCGTAAAATGTCGTATCCAGCTGTCCGTTGTTGAAGTACCACCATCCGTACTCATTGCATGCCATACCTGTATATGTAAAGTCTACATCACCATTCTTGATATACCACCAGCCGTATTCATTTACTGCCATGCCACAGTAATCCGCTGCAATGGTATCATTTGCATAGTAATGCCAGTTACCATCTGCATCCTGACGCATTTCATAAATGACCTTTTCATCTGTTTCCGGCTTCTGTGTCGGGGCTTCTGTCGGCTTTTCCGTCGGTTTCGTCACCTCTGTTGGCGCTTCCGTCGGTTTCTGCGTTGGCTTTGGCGCTTCTGTTGTACCTTCGGTTGTGCTTTCCGTCGTCGCCTGTGTCGGCTTCTGCGTTGGCTTTTCTGTCGGCGCTTCCGTTGGTTTCTGCGTTGGCTTTGGCGCTTCTGTTGTACTTTCCGTTGGCTTTGGCGCTTCTGTTGTACTTTCCGTTGTTGGCTGTGTTGCGTGTACAATTGTAACGCTTACCTGTGTACGGTTTCCGGCTTTATCAACAGCTGTGATTGTATGCGCTCCTTCAACATCTGTGACCGTATAACCTCCGTTTTCACGACCTGCTAAAACACCGTCAATCTCCACATAGTCCAGATTGTCATCGTTTACCGTAAACTGAACACTGCCGCCGTATGTTTCATTATGCTTTACGCCGCTAATAACCGGTGAAGAACCGTCAAATACCAGTCCGTCTGTAGACAGATAGGCTGTATTACCGCCCTTATCTGTAATTTTAACATAAACAATACATTTTTTATCCGGATCAATTGCAAAACGCTGTTCGTAAACCGTCCAGTCTGAAGCCTGAATATTTTGCACTTCTTCCAACGTCTTTGCTTCCTCTGAAATCAGATAAAAAACCTTATCGATACCCAGCCCCAGATCATCTGCATGAATACCGACTTCCTGTCTTTCCTTGAAAAACTTTCCAAATGTCACTGCATTGCAGAATACGTTCCACTTATTTGTCGATACGGTAATCTCTCCTGTCGGAGCCGAAATGTCTTTATATTCTGCATTGATTTCGACATCACCGTCCGGCATGATAAATACAGCTGTCGCTGAATGGCTGTCCGTGTTCTCTGTAAAATCAAGTGCAGTATTGCCTGCCCACCGGTCAAATGCCATACCCTGTGCCGCACCTGCCGCAGTTATAGTGACACTGTCGCCTGCTGCATATTCTCCCGAACCGGTTCCATTGCCTACAATCACCTGATGCTTCTGCACCGGTTCAATATCTTTATCGGTAAATTCCACCGTACATTCTGCAAATATCTTATCTTTCTGGGCTTTTACCGCGCCGACTGTTTCAATATTGCCTTCATCATATCCGTTCGGGAAAAATAAAAAAGTATATGTTCCCGTCTTTGCCCCCGGATATGCTTCTAAAAAATAACGGTTTGGATAATTTTCTCCGTCCGTTACCAGCGCGACAGCTTCGCCCCAATTGGCTTCATTCAGACTTTCCGCATCTTCACTTTCCCAAAGTGACGTTTTCATAACCAAAACACTGCTTCCAAGCCAGTCGGTCACATCAGCACCGTCCATTAATACTCCCTGACTGTTATAACAGTCAATATCAAAATACACCGTATCATCAGGAATTGAGCCGTCTTCCTTTTGGAAAATGCGGTTGATATTTACCGTTTGCGGTGCAGACTGAATCACCAGTCTGCCAACAGATAAGTCTTCTTCCTCCGGCTGCTTTGTCGTTGCTGTCCAGTTTGACTGTGTATCCACGGTATATTTAAAAAACCAGCCTGCTTTTGCCGGTGCAAAGCTTTCCTTAGCTGCCTTGCCCTGCGCCGTTATATAAGTATAACCTTCCGTGAAAACGGATGGAAACAGCTTATTACCGATTGCCGCCTTTGTTGTACCTGTTACATCCTGATCAATAATGACCTGATTATCCTTTTTTAATACAATATAGCCGTCTGCGATATTGTCTGACGTCTGATTTCCGGTGAAATTTCCTTTAATTTCAACGAAGATACTTTCATCATACTCTGTCAGATTTAAAGAGGCTTTGTTTTTTACCTCTATATTTTTTAAACTGCCGGATACCAGGCACAGTTCCGCTTCATCATCCAATATAACATTTTCAACATTCTGGATATTGCCGTCTACAGAACATTTCTGCAAGGTCAGACTGGTGTTTTCATTGCCGTAAAAATCTTTTATTTTCGCACTGGCAATAATACTCTCTCCCATGCCTTTCAGCGTAATATCTGCACAGCTGTTATTTTCTGTATGAATTCCTTCACGAATAACCGTTTTTGCATCTGCATAAACTTCTGCGCTGCCTGTATATGCGGTTTTCCCATCACTCCCGGAATCATGGCTCATGTAAACGGCCTGAATCTTTGTATTTTCAACCGCATTGGTAACAGTCAATGATGCATTTTGTCCGACAACCGTATTTTTAAATCCGCCTGCATAGACTGTTGGGAGCAGTTCTTCTTCTGTTCCCCCAAAACCTCCCAGTCCGGAACCTGCACCACCTTTAACATACGTATCTACACTATCCAGTACCAGACTGTGTCCAGCCAGAAAAATCTCTCTATGTACGACGCTTTGTAAAGCATTCGTAGAAATAAAATGCAATTTTACATTTTGAATCGTAACATGATCACCGGTAAGCTGTACTGCACCTCTGATAATCAGTTCACTGCTGCTGTCCGCCCCTGTTATCGTCACATTTCCCGGTATCATAAGAGGTGTTCCCGCAGCATCCTCTGCAACCGTAATACTCCCACTGACAACAATTAAACTGCTGCCCGCCTGCAATGCCTGACGAAGCTGGCTTTCACTTGTAACAGTAACTGCCCCTGCACGTATATTCGCTGTATCTGCGTATGCATAAGTCATAAATGGAACAACTGTATTGGTTGTCATACACACTGTTGTCACTACGGCTGCTGCCGCAAAAATTCTTTTTCCTCTTGTAATGTTTTTTCTCAATAGCGCCTGCCTTTCCATACATTATTGTACATGTTTTATTCTTTCGTTTTTATAGTAGCAATTTAATATACCATATCTATTGATTGGTGTCTATAAAAAATTATTATTTTTTATCCTAATTTTTTATCCTGAAACATATTTTGCTATCGTTTCTATCAGCTTATCCGCATCCAGCGGCTTTGACACATGCTCATTCATTCCCGCCGCTTTGCAGTCTGCCACATCATCCGAAAAAGCATTTGCCGTCATTGCTATGATTGGTATCGTCTTTGCATCCGACCGCTGAAGCGAGCGGATATTTTTTGCCGTTTCAAGTCCGCTCATAACCGGCATCATCAAATCCATCAATATAATATCAAATGTGCCGGGTTCAGCCTGTTCAAACAACTCCAATGCTTCTTTTCCGTTCCATGCTTTTGTAACAATCATGCCTTCATTCTCACAGATGAAATCTGCAATTTCCATGTTAAGCACATTATCTTCCGCAAGCAGAACTTTCATGCCGTCAAGTACAACAGTTTTTGCTTCTTCATCCTGCACTGTATACTGTTCCTTCTTCTTATCCACCTGAAACGGCAGTCTTATTACAAATGTTGTGCCTTTCCCTTTTTCACTGGTATAATCAATTGTTCCCTGCATTACCTCTACAATTTTTTTGACAATCGGAAGTCCCAGTCCCGTGCCGCTGTAAACGGTCTGCATCATCTCTTTTTCCTGAGCGAACGGTTCAAACATATGCTCCTGAAAATCTTTACTCATACCAATTCCTGTATCCTGACATATGAATTCCAGCATGACTCTGTTAAAATCAGATGTACTCTCCGTTTCTGTCACAGATGTCGTCACCGAACCACCTTCTTTATTATACTTAATGGCATTTCCCATAATATTTAAAAGAATCTGCCGCAGATGTAACGGACTGCCGATTAAATGCCAGTGCATGAGCTGTGTCTGTATCGGATAAAAACAGACATTTTTCTTTTTTGCCTGTACCGTTAAAATAGACATTACTTCATTTAAAATATCCTGCAAATCAAAAGAATCTTCTGAAAGCTGGATTTGTCCGGATTCGAGTTTATTCATATCCAGAACATCATTGACCAGGTCCAGCAGAAAGCCGGAAGCCTCCCAGACTTTTTCACGACAATCGCTCTGTTTTTCCAAATCATCCTTATAATACCTTCCGATTTCTACCATACCCCTGATTCCGTTAATCGGTGTACGGATATCGTGGCTCATTCTGCGTAGAAAATCTGTCTTTGCTATATTAGCACGGACTGCTTCTTCCATGGACTGCTTTAATTTTAACTGATATTCCACCTCTTTTTTCTGCTGTGCTTCAATAATCTTTAACTGCTCATTTAATTCCCGCATATGAACCCGCCCGGATTTATTTCTTGCCACCGTTGCAGCTGCCCAGATAAGCATGGAAATACATAATGCCAAAAGAACTGTCCTGCGTGTTGCCGCAAACACTTCTTTCTGTGGATAATATACGTATAAATTATAATCCCTGTATCGTCCTTTTCCGCCACAATAACGGTGTCCGTCACTTGTAAAATATACCAGATTATCTGAGAGTTCTGTGGAACGTAATTCCTGTATAACCGGAATTTCCGTGGTTTGACAATTCTCGTATTGCGCATCATTTGTTCCGTAAATTTTATCATCAGCTGCTATAAAAAGGGTACCATTCATATCCATGGCATATCCGGCAAGCAGATTATTGACTGCCGCATAACTGTCTGTCAGACGGTCTGTATCCTGATAACAGTAGCAAAATACAACTCCCGGACTGTCTGTTCTGGATATTGCTGCCAGATCATACCATTTATCGTTTTTCTGAATCCGTTCTGCATAGATTTTTTTAGAATATTTTGTAATCTCGCTGATTTTTTTATCCCGAATCAGTTCTTTCCAGGCATCATAATCCAGTCCAACATTGCTGTATTGACATTCCGGCTGCATATCTTCATCTAAAATGATAATACCTGCCATCCGCTGTGCCTCTATATAGTTCTTTAAATATACTGAATCAATTAACTCAGAATCTCTATGGATATCCGTTCCTACTTCAACTGCCTGTTCTGTCAGCCGTACCAGGCTCTTAATTTTATCTGCCTGTACGACCTCATCATAGCTTAAGCACTGACTTTTTAAATAAGTCAGTGTATTGTCAAAGGTCTTCTCAATATTTTTTTTATCCGAGCGGACCGCCAGTATCAGAACGACAATAACCACTATAATGACAACCACGAGGAGTCCTTCGTATAACTGCACCTTCATTTTAGACTGTCCTGATTTTTTCATGGTGTAATCCCCCCTGCTGCCACCCGGTCTTCCATCCCATATTTTTCCAGAATACACTGAACCGTTCCGTCTTCAAGCATCTCCGCCATCGCCTGACGAAGCTGTTCTGCCTTCTGGGTGTCTTTATTTTTTGAAAAAGCCACACCCAGTTTTGAATCAATGATTTCCTCATCTAAAATGCGGTATTTCTGACCGGACTGCCTTAAATATTCCCGCATCACAATCTCATGTCCCGCACAGGCATCAACGTATCCCTTGCGTAGTGCAGCAAATAATTCATTCATCTCTACAAAGGAATACACATTTTTCACCTTGGGAATTATATCGTAACCCTGCCCTAAAAAAATCCGTTCAGGCTGTGTACTGGACTGTACCGCAACATTTTTCCCGGCTAAGTCATCCAGCTTATAAATATCACTGTCCGTCCGCACCATCACAACTTCCCTGCTGTACATATAAGGTCCGACCCAGATATAATCATCCTCCCTGCCATCCATTGAGAAACTGCCCCACGCACAGTCAACTTCACCGTTTTCTAAATAAATATCTTTATCATCCCACTGAATCTGTTTAAAGACCGGTGTATAGCCTATCCGGCGACACGCTTCTTTTGCCAGCTCCACATCAACACCTGCATAATCGCCATTCTCATTCTGATAATTATACGGCTCATAATCATCGCTTCCGATAACCAGTTCGGGCTGTACCGTTACAACTTCCTTTTTCTCCCTGCCACAGCCACACAGTGCCATACTCATCAGACATACAATACCAAAAGGCAGTACACTCCTTTTTATCCAATATTTCATTATTATCCATCCCCCTCATATTTACACTTAAACTGTTTTTATCATACTATATTTTTTATAAAAAATCAACATTCTGACAAAATCCGGTTTTTGATAAAAAGACACGAAAATGTTCCTTTTATACATTCCCGTGTCTTAGCCGCATTCCGCCCTATATTTTAATCTTCGTGCGGCAGGCGTGTATTGATAATTTTTTCCCGAATATGAACTTTTTATAAACTCCTAAAGACAAAGTTGACATTTCAAAATCTTCTCCTTATAATATCAAAAGTTAGGTTGCTAACCATTTCTTTAGAAAGGAGTGTGATTGGATTGCAGGATTTTGATGAAAAATCCACTAACATGCACATGGGACGACTGATTCAGATGCTTTCCCACCAGATGAAACGAAAAAACTGCATTGTCACTATGATTGACGGTGACGGTCTGACGGTTATGCAGAAGCACATTCTTAAGTTCATTCTTTTGGAAACACTGCATCGGGAAATTTATCAAAAAGATATTGAAGAAGAGTTTCAGATCCGCAAGTCTACTGTAACCGGCATTTTACAGCTGATGGAAAAAAACGGATTTATCTACCGGGAAAATGTTGAAAAAGATGCCAGGCTCAAACGAATTATACCTACCAAGAAGGCAGAGGCGCTTCGTCCCAGTATCCTGTCCCACATCAACGAATCAGAAGCCCAGATGACCCAAGGCATTTCTGAGAAAGATGTGGCAGTCTGCAAACAGGTACTCCTGCAAATGTTGCAAAACCTTTCTGAAAATAAATTATAAAATTAAGGAGAATCAAACCATGAACAAAACACTGTTAAGGTCCGTGCGTGAATATAAAAAGCAGTCCTTTCTGGCACCGTTTTTCGTTATTCTCGAAGTTTTAATGGAAGTTCTGATTCCGCTTGAAATGGCTAAAATCATTGATGTGGGCATTGCAGACGGAAATTTAAACTACATTATCCAGCGCGGTATTATTTTAGTTGCAATGGCAATGCTTGCCCTGTTTTTCGGTGTGACTGCCGGTAATATGGCGGCCGTTGCAGCAGCAGGTTATTCCAAAAATCTGCGCCACGATATTTTTTATAAAATCCAGCAGTTTTCATTTAAAAATATCGACCACTTTTCTACTTCCGGTCTGGTAACCCGTATGACAACAGATATTACCAACGTACAGATGGCGTACATGATGAGTATCCGTCTTCTTGCCAGAGCGCCGATTATGATTATTTTATCATGGGTTATGACACTCGTTTTAAATAAAACAGTTGCTATGCTGTTTTTAATCGTTATCCCACTGCTTGGCGGAACACTGATATTTATTGCCAAAAAGGCGCACCCGCATTTTATCAAGGTATTTGATGAATATGATGTTTTAAATAATTCCGTACAGGAAAATGTCAATGCTTCCCGTGTGGTAAAGGCATTTGTCCGTGAAGATTACGAAATTGACAAATTCCACATCATTTCCAAATATGTATACAGCCTGTTTACAAAGGCGGAAAAAATCGTTGCATGGAACTCTCCTGTCATGCAGTTTACCATGTACGTTGTTATTTTAGTCATTGTTGCGATTGGCGGAAACAGCATTGTTACCGGTACAATGCAGACCGGTGAACTGACCAGTATCATCGTCTATTCACTTCAGATTCTGATGTCCCTGATGATGGTAACTTTCGTATTCGTTATGATTATGATTGCAGAAGCTTCTACCGACCGTATCGCAGAAGTTTTAAATGAAGAGCCTGAAATGCAGAATTCTGACGATGCTGTAAAGGATGTTGCAAACGGAGAAATCATTTTCGACCATGTAAACTTCAGCTATGCAGGTAAAGACGGTACTCTTTCTTTAAAAGATGTCTGCCTTCACATTCAATCCGGTCAGACCATCGGTATCATCGGTGGAACGGGAAGTGCCAAATCCACACTCGTACAGCTCATTCCAAGACTGTATGACGTAACCGGTGGCGCTGTCAAAGTCGGCGGTGTCGATGTGCGCAATTACAATCTGGAAGCCCTGCGTGACCAGGTTTCCATGGTTTTACAAAAAAATGTTCTTTTCTCCGGTACTATTTATGAAAATATCCGCTGGGGAAATGAAAATGCAACCAACGAAGAAGTACAGAATGTATGTAAGCTGGCACAGGCTGACGGCTTTGTCCAGGAATTTCCAAACGGCTACAATACACAGATTGTCCAGGGCGGTAACAATGTATCCGGCGGTCAGAAACAACGCCTTTGTATTGCAAGAGCGCTGCTTAAAAAACCGAAAATCCTGATTCTGGACGATTCGACAAGTGCAGTTGATACAAAAACCGATGCGCTAATCCGTAAAGCATTCCGTGAAGAAATTCCGGATACCACAAAAATCATTATTGCACAGCGTGTTTCTTCGATTGAAGATGCCGACCAGATTATCGTGCTTGATGACGGTAAAATCATGGGTATCGGTACTTCTGAAGAACTGTTAAAAACCAATGAAATTTACAGAGAAGTTTATGAATCACAGGTAAAGGGAGGTGCTGAAAATGAGTAATGAAAAGAAACCAAAAAAGCCGTCCCGGCTTTCAAAAAACACACTCACAACAGCCAAAAGACTGCTCAAATATGTGACCGAAACGTATAAGTTCCGTTTTGTGCTGGTATTTGTGTGCATTTTAATCAGCTCCGTTGCTTCTATTTCTGTGTCCCTGTCACTGAAATATATGCTCGATGATTTCATTATTCCGTTAATCGGACAGGAATCACCGGATTTTACAAGATTTTATCAGGCGCTGGCTGTTTTAGGCTGTATCTTTTTAATGGGTGTACTTTCTACGTTTATTTATACACGAATGATGGTATACATTGGTCAGGGTGTGTTAAAGCGTGTGCGTGACGATATGTTTGAACATATGCAGACACTGCCAATCCGCTACTTCGACCAGAATACCAACGGTTCTGTCATGAGCCTTTATACTAACGATACGGATACCCTGCGCCAGATGATCAGCCAGTCGATTCCGCAGGCGCTGATGTCCTTTTTTACAATTATTGTAACATTTATTGCCATGCTGGTGTTAAGCCCTCTGCTGACACTGCTTGCAATTGCCGTTATCGGTATCTTAATTCTTGTAACAAAAGCTATCGGCGGAAACAGCGGTAAATACTTCGTACGCCAGCAGGTAGCACTTGCTGACGTTACCGGTTTTGTCGAAGAACGCATGAACGGTCAGCGTGTGGTAAAGGTTTTCAACCACGAAAGAAAATCCGAAGAAGAATTTGACGCATTAAACGAAGCTTTATTTGAAAGTGCCGCAAATGCCAATAAGTATGCCAATATCATGGGACCTGTTATCGGTAACATCGGTAATCTCCAGTTCGTATTAACCGCAGTTTTAGGCGGTACGCTCTCCGTTATGGGTGTCGGCGGCATTACACTGGGTGTTATGGCTTCTTATTTACAGTTTACAAAAAGCTTTACACAGCCTTTCATGCAAGTCGCACAGCAGTTTAACTCTATCGTTATGGCGCTTGCCGGTGCAGAACGTATTTTTGCGCTGATTGATGAAACTCCGGAAGCGGATGAAGGAACGGTTACACTTGTCAATGCCACAAAGGATGACAACGGCATCCTTCATGAATGTAAGGAAAGAACCGGTATCTGGGCATGGAAGCAGACGGCTTCTGACGGCACGGCTTCTTATACCGAATTAACAGGAGATGTCCGTTTTAAGGATGTGACCTTCGGTTACAACCCGGATAAGATTATTTTAAAGGATATCAGTCTTTTTGCAAAACCGGGTCAGAAGCTTGCCTTTGTAGGTTCTACCGGTGCCGGAAAAACAACGATTACCAACCTGATTAACCGTTTTTACGATATTCAGAACGGTGAAATCCGCTATGACGGCATTGATATTACAAAAATCAAAAAAGATGACTTACGCCGTTCTCTCGGTATTGTTCTTCAGGATACGCACCTCTTTACCGGTACGATTAAGGACAATATCCGCTACGGTAATCTTGATGCAACCGATGAACAGATTTACAATGCGGCAAAACTGGCTCACGCAGACCAGTTTATCAATATGCTTCCGCACGGCTATGATACGCTGTTAAGCGGTGACGGCGAAGAATTGTCACAGGGACAGCGCCAGCTCATTTCCATTGCCCGTGCCGCTGTTGCCGACCCGCCGGTTTTAATTCTAGACGAAGCAACTTCAAGTATTGATACACGTACCGAAAGTATCGTACAGAAGGGTATGGATAACTTAATGAAGGGACGTACCGTATTTGTTATTGCGCACCGCCTTTCTACTATCCGCAACAGTAACGCAATTATCGTATTAGACCACGGTCAGATTATTGAGCGCGGCGACCACGAAGATTTGATTGCACAAAAGGGAACGTACTATCAGCTGTATACAGGAAAGCTGGAGTTATCATAAATTACCAATCCAAAATCCAATCCATGCAAAAATACCCGGACACGCTCTTTACAGACGTGTCCGGCTTTTTTTCTCTACCCACTCGTCTGCTTTTTCAACCAGCAGTGTCAGGTAGCGGAATAAGGATTCTGCTGCAAATCCGAATACGATTAATAACAGCATACAGATTGCCGACAACTGGCTCATTGCAAACAGGTGATTCAGCATAATACCGCAAAACAGCAGTCCTGCGATATTGCCAAATAATATAGCATATTTCATCTTGTTAAACGGTTCACTGATTTTAATTAAAATCATAAATCCGACAACCGCCAGTAACAGTGTCGCCGCTGTCGCAATATCCGCTGACGGCAGTGAAAAGACATCGCCGCATATCACCAGCGCACCAACCACAAAGACATCGGTCAGTCCGGCTGGCAGTGCTTTTAACAAAACTTTTTTGATAAATTTCCCTTTGATTCGTTCCTTGTTTGGCTCTAATGCCAGCAAAAATCCCGGAATACCGATTGTAAACATACTAATCAATGAAATGTGTGCCGGTTCCAACGGATATGTAATCATAAATACCGCCGAAAATACCGACATCAGCAGAGAGAAGATGTTTTTTACCAAAAACAGGCTTGCCGAGCGTTCCACATTATTGACGACACGTCTGCCCTCCCAGACAACCGAAGGCATATGTGCAAAATCCGAATCCAGCAGGACAACCTGCGCCGCCTGCGAAGCCGCTTCACTGCCCGATGCCATTGCTACACTGCAATCCGCATCTTTCATGGCAAGAATATCATTGACACCGTCACCCGTCATTGCAACTGTGTGTTTATCTTTCTGGAGTGCCTGCACCAACTGCTGTTTCTGCTTTGGTGTTACCCTGCCAAAAACCGTATACTCTCTGACCGCTTCTTCAATTTTAAATTGTGAATCTAACCGCGTGGCATCAATATAATTTTGCGCCCCCTCAATGCCTGCCTGCTTTGCAATCTCCGAAACCGTTTCCGGGTTATCTCCTGAAATGACTTTAATCTGTACACCCTGTGCTTTAAAATACGCAAATGTTTCCTTTGCGTTGGCACGGATTGGATTGGACAGCACAATAAAGCCCAATGGTGTCACTTCTTCCGTCAATCCGTTTTTCAAATCCCTGCCTGCATAGTGGGCAAATATCAGCACACGGTATCCTTTCTTTGTATAAGGAAGCAGTTCCTGTTCTACCTCGGAAAAATGGGACTGCATGACAAATTCAGGCGCCCCCAGTACATAAGCACCGTCGTTAAATACAACACCGCTGTACTTTACAGCCGATGAAAACGGAAAGACTTCCACCGCCTGTCTGTTTTCTGTATCTGTATTTTTATAATTGACAGCATTGTCATTTTTTCCAATATTCTGCGTCATATATGCTTTTAATGCCTGCATGGTCGCATTGTTATCCTTTGATGCCCGGACATAGTCTGCCAACAAGGCTTCCAGCTCTATTTCATGAAACCGCGTGGACTGTTCTGCTTCATCAAACCGGCTATATTGTCCCGCTGTATGCTCATTTTTCCCTGAAAATGCGTGAATCTCTTTGACACACATGGACGGCTCTGTAATTGTTCCCGTCTTATCCACACACAGCACGTCTACTCTGGCAAGCGTTTCAATACTTTTCATATCATGCAGTAACACTTTGTTTTTTGCAAGCCGCATGGTACTTAATGCCAACGCAATTGTCGTCAGCAGATACAGCCCCTCCGGTATCATGCCAATGATTGCCGCAACGGTTGACGTGACACCTTTTTGCAAGGTTGTGTGATTGATATAAAAACTCTGGTAAAATAAAATAATGCTAATCGGAATAATTATAATACCAACCCATTTGACAATCTGGTTAATCGAGCGCACCATTTCTGACTGCTCTCCACTACCCATGGATTTTGCCTGTGTCGCAAGTCTTGAAATATACGAATCCTTTCCCACTTTATCAAGCCGTGCGTAACATTCTCCCGCAACCACAAAACTGCCGGATAACAGCGGCATGCCGGTTTGTTTTTCGATCTCGTCCGCTTCACCTGTCAATAGCGATTCATTTACCTGTACATTTCCTTTAATGACTATCGCATCAGCGCATATCTGATCTCCTGCCCGCAGCACAACGACATCATCTTTTACCAATTCTTCCGATAAAATCTGTTTTTGAATCCCTTCTCTTATAACTGTTGCGTGTGGCGCATTGAGCAGATTCATTTTATCTAAAATCCGCTTCGCACGCAGTTCCTGTACAATGCCAATCAGCGTATTTCCGATAACAATCGGCAGAAATGTCAGATTCCGGTATGATTTTACGCATAGCAGCAATATTGAAATAATTAAAAATATTAAATTAAAATATGTAAATGCATTGGAAAAAATTATTTCTTTGATAGATTTATCCGTCGTCGTATCGGCACGGTTATCCAGTCCCTGTTCTACCCTGAGTGCCGCTTCCTGTTCGGTCAGCCCTTTAAGTTCTTTGTATTCTATAAATTCTTTCACCGGCTCAATTGTTTTATCACTCATTTTATCCCCCATGTCGTCATCTCAATATTTATCACATATTTTTATTATAATCCGCCGCTTTCTCTGTTGCTATCAAAAAATTTATGAAATTTATTAAAATTGCATGTCAATTCTTACCATTTTACATATGGTTTTTTCTGGAAATTTTTACAGAAAATGAAAGCTATGCCCCCTTGAATACGATATGCCGCAAAATACACTAAAAAGGGACCGGCACTTCATTTTTGCCGGTCCCGTAAAATTACATATTATCTTTTAAAATATCGTGGTCACGCAGTAATTTTTCAATGACATTGCCTTTTACAAGCTTTAACAAAGGCTTCTTTAAGGCATTGAGTGGTCCAGGCAGCTGAATTTCAAGCGGAGATTTTCCGTCCATCAGCTTTACGGAGCTGTCAAGCAATTCACGGACATCGTAAACACTGCCCCATACTTCCGGTACGCCACGGTCAACACCGAGCAGTCCGTAAACCGCTTCCATTGCCGTTCTTACAGAATACTCTGTTGTAAATACAGTATCTCTTGGTGTATCCGCAAACTGTCCGAGGAATGCAAAGTTTACACAGCCGTCCGGAATAACGTCCGGTCTGTCTCCCTTGGTTCTTGGCATAAAGAATGCTGTAATATACGGCATCATTGTCGGTACGCAGACTGCACTGTTTTCAGCGAGGTCTTCGATTTCCTCAACCGGCACACCTAAGTGATACAGCCATTCTTCTGTGATTTCCTTACCGGTACACTCTTTCATCGGCTTTTTAACATAATCGCCCGGTACATCGGTAAACAGTCCATATACCCATACGCAGACCTTATCTTTATCCTGGTCCTTAAACTGTCCCTGTCTGTTAATCGTCCAGCTCAACAGCCATTTAGAATCCTGACAGCTTACAATACCACCTGTTACAACTTTTCCGCTCTTTGGGTCTCTCTTGCAAATCTTTGTGATATATGGAATAATCTTATCATCAAGTGTTGTAACCGTTGCAGATTCCCAGTTCGTCTTTGCTACATCTGAACAGAACTTTTCAGGATGTCCGAATGACGGGTCCTGCTTTGCAATATTTTTCCAAAGGCTCCAGCAGCCGCTTGTGCGCACTTCTGCATCACCGTTTGGTGCATGGTTCTGGTCGCCGTAAATCGTTCCCTCCGTACAGCTTCCGTTTGTAACAAATACAAGGTCATTTTCAGTCAGGACAATGCCCTTTTCAACGCCTTTTTCCTTACACTCAATCGCCGTTGCAATCTTTTTGCCGTCCTTATGCTCAAAAATAACATTTGTTACTTCTGTATTAAAACGGAATTCTACGCCGGCATCTTCCAGATATTTCTTCATCGGCAGAATCAGGGATTCATACTGATTGTATTTTGTAAATTTTAACGCACTGAAATCAGGCAGACCTGCGATATGATGAATAAAACGCTGGAAATACAGCTTCATTTCCAATGCACTGTGCCAGTTTTCAAATGCAAACATCGTTCTCCAGTATAACCAGAATGTCGAATCAAACACTTCTTCGTCGAACACATCTTCGATAGTCTTGTCATACAAGTCTTCGTCCTTTGTCATGAACAGCTTCATGATTTCCATACAGCCCTTCTGGCTTAAATTAAATTTACCATCGGTATGCGCGTCCTGTCCCCGGTTGACCGTTGCACGGCACAATGAATAATTCGGGTCCTTTTTATTCAGCCAGTAATATTCGTCCAGCACGGAAACGCCCGGTGTTTCAATTGATGGAATACTGCGGAATAAATCCCACAGGCACTCAAAATGATTTTCCATTTCACGGCCGCCGCGCATTACATAACCGCGGGAAGCATCGTAAATACCGTCACACGCACCGCCTGCAATGTCCATAGCTTCTAAAATGTGAATGTTTTTGCCCGGCATCTGTCCGTCACGTACAAGGAAACACGCCGCCGCAAGTGAAGCCAGCCCGCTGCCTACAAGGTATGCATGCTTATCGTCAACACCTTCCGGTTTTTCCGGACGGGCAAATGCTTCGTAGTTGCCGTTGCTGTAATAAATACCTTTGCTGTTTTTTTCATACTTACCGCGTTCTGTATTGCGGTACTCGTTTCGTTCCTGTGTTTCGTCTGCCTTTTTTCCTGCCTGTCTGTTTTTTGCCTGCTTGTTTTCACTCGCCTTTTTTGCATATAATGCGGCTGCTCCTGCGCCGACTACGATTGCAGATGCAACACCCAGTTTTGATTTTTTTGCCATAATGACTGCCACCTTTCTAAATTATCTAAAATTTATTATGAACGTTCCTGATGGTTTTATCATAAAGAATCGGCAAATCTTTTTCAATTTACAAAATCATAAATTTGATTAAATTTTTATCAAATAGGAAGTTTTGTAAGGTTTCCGGCAGTGAAATATCACAACTGCATTTCTATATACTTATATTTATAATTGATAGTTGGGAATCTGAAAATATTTGATTTTTTCAAATGAAACACAGAAATTTATTTTAGCAACTCTTACTTAGACTGTTTGTTTAAAACTTTTTCGATATACTCCTGATAACCTGCTTTTTATCAAAAGAAGATACTGCCACATAATAATTTATCCCATTTACTTTCATAACCGCGCCAAAAGCAAATTTATCACGGTCTGCGTATTTAAGATTCGGAACTTTCGTTACTCCTCTTTTTTCCTTTTCATATCTTTGCAAAAACTGATTATACTTCTCATCTATACAGTAAAAATCCATACTAATCCCCATTCCGCAGGCATTTTAATGCCGGAGGAATCGCGAGCCAAATCTTATTTGGCTCTGCGATAAAAAGCGACTTTGTGACACCTGCGGCACAAAGTGCTAACATCAAGCTATGCTTGACGTGAAGAATCTTAGGTTTAAGGATTCTTCACACTCCCCTCCAAAATGACATATGCCATCGGGCATATTATAAAACAGGGAGATAAGAACTTATCTCCCTGACAATTAACGATTCGCATTTTAAGCTGCGAAGCACTTAAATTAAAGGTTCACATTCAAAGCTGTGAAGCACTTCAATTAAAGGTTTGCACTCAAAGTAGCAACGCACTTAATCTGAGCTAACTCTTTTGCTCAGTTATATTATATACAATTACTTATAAAAAATCAACACTAAAATATAGTATTTAAAACTAAAATTTTAAAATTATTTATGTGCTTTATCCGTCAAATTCACAAAATTTTGAATCGAATTAGTAATACTGCCGTCCAGCGTGGCGCTCATTCTGTCTGTAATCTCTGTGTAATCCTCTTTCATTCCCTTGCCAATCCAGTCAAGCATGACACCGACAAACCCATATTTGTAAAAATCAGCAATGAAACTTTTTTCTCCTTCGGTAATGTCAAGTCCTTTGGATTTTTCCTCAACAACCCCCATGAGCAGATTGTGTGTCAGCATAAACAGATAATTTTCAATCTGCTCCCGGCTCAATGCCCTGTACGCATTCATGATAAACGGCTTATTTTCAAGAACCGCTTCAAATATCTGTTTTAATCCCTCATGCCATGTGTCATACGTCTTTTTCCCCTGCAATGCCCGCGTTGCATCTTCCATGCAGGACCATTCCACCAAATCATAAATATCCTTAAAATGATAATAAAATGCCATGCGGCTGATTCCGCAATCATCTGTCAAATCGCTGATTGTTATTTTATCCAGCGGCTTCTTTAAAAGCATCTGCTTGAGTGAATTTTCCAATGCACGTTTGGTTGTGTTTGACATAGCTGGCTCCTTTTACATCATAATTTACTTTTTACACTCATTATAACAGAACTCCCCACAAAAATCACCCGCATTTTCCCCACCGTAAAAAACGATTCTAACCCCCACCCTTGCCAAAGCGTAAAAAACAGCCCGCATACACCCACCGGATATTTCCCCCGGCAGGCGCATACAGGCTGCTTTGCCACTTATTTACTTTGCCGCCAGCTCTAACATTCTCTTTAACGGCTTTGCGGCTGCCTCCAATACATCCTGCGGAACTTCAACGTATGGCTGCATTTTTTCAAGTGCTTCTTCGACACGCTCTAATGTCACTTTCTTCATATTCGGACAGAACTGTCTGTGTCCGACTGAATAAAATTTCTTTTCAGGGTTCTTCTGCTGTAACTCAAAGAACACACCCATTTCCGTGCAGATAATAAAACGGTCGGCATCACTCTTTGTCGCGTAATCAATAATTTCTGATGTACTGCCTACAAAATCCGAAAGTTCGATAACATCTTCCGTACATTCCGGGTGCGTAAGCACCAGTGCTTCCGGATGCGCTTTCTTTGCTGCCTTTACATTTTCTGCATGAATACTCTTATGTACATGACAAAAACCGTCATGGAAGATAAAATGCTTTTCCGGCAGCTGTTTTGCCACATATCTGCCTAAATTGTTATCCGGCACAAAAAAGATATTCTGCTCCGGAAGATTTTTTACAACCTTCACGGCATTGGATGATGTCACACAGACATCGGACACTGCCTTAATTTCTGCGGTTGAATTGACATAACAGACTACGGCAACGTCAGGATTTTCTTTTCTGACCTGTTCTATCTGTTCTACCGTAACCATATGTGCCATTGGGCAGTCTGCGTGGGCATCTGCCATTACCACGTTCTTTTCCGGATTTAAAATTTTGGCACTTTCACCCATGAAGGATACACCGCAGAACAAAATATTCTGCTGTGTAACCTGTGTGGCAACCTTACTTAAATAAAACGAATCTCCTACATAATCCGCAATTTCCTGTACGGCACCGTCCACATAATAATGGGCCAGAATGACAACATCTTTTTCCTTTTGCATTTTCTTTATTTTTTCAATTCTGTTTTCCATGAGTTTTTCTGCGGCTCCTTAGCGGTTAAATAACTGTGTTGATAAATATCTGTCACCTGAATCCGGTAATAATGCAACGATTGTCTTGCCCTTATTTTCCGGTCTTGCGGCTAAAATAGAAGCCGCCTTTAAAGCTGCACCGGATGAAATACCGACAAGAATGCCTTCGCTGACTGCAAATCTTCTGCCCTCATCAAACGCATCTTCGTTTTCGATTGTGATGATTTCATCATATACATCTGTGTTTAACACTTCCGGAACAAAGCCTGCGCCGATTCCCTGAATCTTGTGAGGACCTGCTGTACCTGTTGAAAGTACCGGGCTGGATGCCGGTTCTACAGCAACAATCTTTACATCAGGATTCTGTGATTTTAAGTATTCGCCGACACCTGTGATTGTTCCGCCTGTACCGACACCTGCTACAAAAATGTCAACCTTGCCGTCTGTCTGTTCCCAGATTTCCGGTCCTGTTGTTGCCTTATGAGCCGCCGGATTTGCCTTATTGACAAACTGTCCTAAAATAACAGCACCCGGAATGGAATCTCTTAATTCTTCTGCCTTTGCGATAGCGCCCTTCATGCCCTTTGCGCCTTCTGTCAGCACAAGTTCGGCACCATAAGCCTTTAACAGGTTTCTTCTTTCTACGCTCATTGTTTCAGGCAGTGTAAGGATTGCCTTATAACCCTTTGCTGCCGCAACAGCCGCAAGACCGATACCGGTATTACCTGATGTCGGTTCAATGATTGTTGCACCCGGCTTTAAAATACCGTTCTTTTCTGCATCTTCAATCATTGCCAGTGTGATACGGTCCTTTACGGAACCTGCCGGATTCAGATATTCCAGCTTTACTAAAACATCTGCCTGCTCTGCTCCAACGTTTTTTGCATATCTTGACGCTCTTAATAACGGTGTTTTTCCAACTAATTCTAATGCGCTTTCTGTTATTTTACCCATATCAATTTCCTCTCTTTTCTTATATCATATATGTTTAGTAGGATTACTGTGAATTAATAGTACCTCGAATATATCCATTTGTCAAGCAGCAATTTCTGTTTTTTACATTTTCTCCGTATCACGCAAAAACAGGACAGCAATCGTAGGTTGATTGCTGTCCTGTTATGCTGCTTCTGTTTCAATAATTTCAAAACCAGTAATTTTTATTTACAATGTAATCATAACATAGAAATTATGCTTTTGTAATTATCTACATATAAAAATTTTCAATAATGTATATACTATTATATGCACATTTTAAAAATAAATGTCTATTTTCAAGGCTTTACCCAAACACCTCCAGCAGTTCCTCCGGCGTTGCCACAATTTCATCTGCGCCTGCTTCTTCAAGTTCGCCCGGCTTTGCAAATCCAAAACGCACGCCGATCGACTCAATCTTACACTTCTTTGCACCTTCAATATCATGCACGCGGTCGCCAATCATTACCGAATCGGCTTCAATTTCCGCCATGTCCTGCTCCGGGTGCTTTTGTGCAATGCGTCTTAACACTTCCGCAATGACATCTGCCTTGTACTTAAGTTCTCCGTTCATGCCACTGCCCACTTCAATCTCAAAATACTGTGCCAGATGAAAATGCTTTGTAATACGCAGTGCAAATTCTTCCGGCTTAGATGTTGCCAGCGCCATGACATAGCCGCGCTTCTTTAATTCCTCTAAAACTTCCGGGATTCCCGCAATCACTTCGTTTTCAAAAATTCCCGTGTCACGGAAACGCTCTCTGTACTTAACCACACCCATTTGCGCCTGCTCTAAGCTTAAACCGTGATAACGCTGAAAGCTGTCGATTAACGGCGGTCCGATATAACACTCCAGCTTGTCTAAATCCGGTTCGTCAATGCCCAGTGATTTCAGTGCATACTGCACACATCTAGTAATGCCAAGCTTAGAATCGGTCAGTGTTCCGTCTAAGTCAAATAATAAATACTTCTTCTGCATTTCTACTCCAATTCTTCATATCCATAAATATATCTGTCGCACAATTTTTTAATTTCTTCCTGCTCCTGCGCGGATGCCGCATCATACACGGCAACCGTATAAAATCCGCCTTTTTTTGCGCCCTGCACTGCCTTTAAAATGTCTTCAAACACGATACAGTGTGCCGTATCCGTCTGACAGCGTAAAGCTGCCAGTTCATAGACATCGGGATATCCCTTGCCACGCTCTACCTCATGCGTTTCCGTAAAGCTGTCAAACAAATCATAGATGCCGTTGCGTTTTAAGCATTTTTCAAACAGCGTATGCGTAGACGAGGTTGCCACCGTCAATTTCATGCCCTGTGCCTTTAATGTTCTTAAAAATGCACCGGCTCCCGGTTTTAACGTAATCACATTATCGTACTGCTCCTGTGCCATTTCATGCCACTCTGCTGCAATATCCTCTGCATTTTCATTCAGATGAAAGCGTTCAATGACATATTTTGAACCAGTAATAAAATTGTGGTTACGGATTTCCTGCATATAATCTGCCGGAACGGCGATTCCACGTTTTGCAAGAAAATCAATATCAATCTTTTCCCACACCCACGTAGAATCAAGCAGTGTTCCGTCCAAATCAAAAATTGCACACCGATAATTTCCCAAATCCAGTTTCACTTTGCCATAATCCTTTCTTATTCTGAAAGCATTTTAATTCTGTTTTTGATATTGTTTACACTCATATTGTCTGTGTAACCGGTAATCAACTCGTTATACTTCTGCGAAAGAAGCTGGTTTGCAATCGTTGTATTGTTGCTTTCATCATAACTGCGGCTGATAAAATATGCCACAATGTAAGCTGAATTGTCTGTATCTTCAATGACCGTTACTTCACCGGCTTTTCTGTCCTGTGTAAATAACCAGTCTGCAAGCGATGAATTGGTTACGGAAGATTTTTTTGCACTCTTGCTTAAAGAAGCTGTTTCGTCTGCATATTTTTCCTTATCTTCATCGGTTGCGGCATACTGGGTACATGCCTGTGCAAAGGAATCTTCATCTGTTACAGCCGCCGCCATGGCATCTGCTTTCGTCTTTGCCGCCGCCAGACTTGCCGTATCACCGGCTGTTTCTGCCGTAATTGTAAATGAGCGGTAATCTACCGTATCGTAGTTATCCTTATTTTCGGCATAATAAGCTGCTACTTCATCATCGGTTGCCGCCAGTGTCGTCTGTAATTCTTCCTGATAAGCCGCCGCCTTTAAATATTCCTCTACATACGGCTTAATACTGCCTTCTGTTGCATGACTTCCAAACAGTTCCTTATAGGCTTCCTTTACGCTGATACTGTTGCTGTCCGCCTCGGATGCAATATTTTCAATAAAACTGTTATAGTCATCTTCCAGCGTATTATATGTAAAACCGGCATCGTCAGCCGCCTTGTTTAATGCCTTAAATTCCTTGATTTTCGTTACTGCTGTATTGGCAAAATAATCATACCATGTGTTATCTGATGAAGCGTATTTCTGGCTTGCATCGGATTTACCTGTATCATATCCCATATAAGATGTGAAATATGAAGCGTATGTCATTGTGCCGTATAAAGAAGAATTTAACAAATCTGATTTTGCCACGCCGTAGTAAAAGTCAAATTCAATCTGGCTGACCGGTGTGTTATCGACTTCGATAAATTTCTTATGCACCTTTGTATAATTGGATACCGCAACACACACTGCTATCACGATAATTGCCGCTACCGCCGCAACGCAGGCAAATACGGCTATTTTTTTATCCCGCTCTGCCTTGCGCTGTGCTTCTTTTCGTTTCTGTACCTTTCTGTCATACTTGGTCACTGCTTTTTGTTCCTGCTGGTTTTGTGGCCGGTTGTTCTTTGCCATTTTTCATGTCCTCCATTCATGCGGTCTTCTGCCGCTCTTTTCATAATAAATTAAAAATGATATTCTTCCCGGATATCATCTAACTGCTTTATCCATAACTGCACCGCCGCATCGCTTGGCATACGCAAATCACCTCTCGGCGAAACGGCAACACTGCCCACCTTTGGACCGTCCGGCAGACAGGAGCGTTTAAACTGCTGTGCAAAAAAACGCCATACAAATGTCCGAAGCCACTTATAAATTACCTCCGGCGCATATTCACCGTCAAATGCAATCTTTGCAATACGGAACAGCTTCTTTGGCTGTACCCCGAAACGCAGCATATGATACAGATAAAAGTCATGTAATTCATACGGACCGACCAAATCTTCGGTCTTCTGCGCAATCGTTCCGTCTTCCTGCGGCGGAAGCAGTTCGGGGCTGACCGGTGTGTCTAAAATATCAAACAGTGTGTCGGATAATTCCTTATCCTTACAATTATCCGCATAATACCGTACCAGATGACGCACGAGTGTCTTTGGAATCGAAACATTGACACCGTACATCGACATATGGTCGCCGTTATATGTTGCCCAGCCGAGTGCCAGCTCGGACATATCGCCGGTTCCGATAACCATGCCGTTTGTCTGGTTTGCAATGTCCATTAAAATCTGTGTACGCTCTCTTGCCTGTCCATTTTCATAGGTTACATTGTGCAGGCTCTCATCGTGTCCGATATCCGCAAAATGCTGATGTACCGCCGCTTTGATATTAATTTCACGAAGTGTACAGGACAGTCTTTTCGTCAATGTCACTGCATTGCCATACGTTCTGTCTGTTGTACCGAAGCATGGCATTGTCACACACGTAATGCCGCTTCTGTCCAGCCCCAGCAAATCAAATGCACGCACGGTTACAAGCAGTGCCAGTGTGGAATCCAGTCCGCCGGAAATACCGATAACGGCACTCTTGCACTTTGTATGCTCCAGACGTTTTTTCAGTCCGTATGTCTGAATATCTAAAATTTCCTCACAGCGGCTGTTACGTTCCACCACATCTGACGGTACAAACGGTGCTTTGTCAAAATACCGGATTAAATCCAAATCCTCCACGACCGTTTCAAATTCAGTCACCGTATAGCCGGAACAGTTCGTATCCACGGTAAATGTAGACATTCTTCTTCTTTCAAATGCAATTCTTTCCAAATCAATATCGGCATACACATTCTGATTGGCAAATTTCTCTGCCTCTGAAAGCAGTGTGCCGTTTTCCGCTATCAGGTTGTGTCCGCTAAATACAATATCCTGCGTGGATTCGCCCTCGCCCGCACTCGAATAAATGTAGGCACTCACCAGTCTTGCCGACTCTCCCTTTACCAGTTCCCTGCGGTAGGATGCCTTGCCAATCGTTTCATTGCTGGCAGAACAGTTTACAAGCACCGTTGCGCCATGCATGGCATGTGCCGTTACCGGCGGATTCGGTGTCCACAAATCCTCACAGATTTCTGCCGCAATTACAAAATTCTTCATATTTTTGCATACAAATAACTGATTCATGCCAAACGGAACACGCTGTCCAGATATTTCAACCGTTACACACGTTTCAAAACCCGGTGTGAACTGTCTTCTTTCATAAAATTCACCGTAGTTTGGCAGGAATTTCTTCGGCACAAGCCCCAATAATTTTCCGCCACAGAAAACTGCCGCCACATTGTAGAGTTTTCCCGCATAAGTAAACGGAAGTCCGACTACATTGACCATGCCCGGCATTTCTTTCGATGATGCAACCAGTTTTTCCAAGCCCTCTAATGCACTGTTTATCAATACTTCCTGTAAAAATAAATCATTGCAGGTATATCCCGTCAGACACATTTCCGGAAATACGGCAACCTTCGCCTTTTTTGCAAATGCCTCCTTCATGCCTTCTAATACCTGCTGTGTATTATATTCGCAGTCCGCCACCCGGATAACCGGTGTCAGCGCCGCTGCTCTTACATATCCATGCTTCATAAAGCACCTTCCTCATTTCTGCAATCCTATATTCGCTGTCTGTTCATGCCGCACAGCACTTCCTTCCGATTTTCTCTGGCACGGCGCACGACATGCTCACAGTATATCATATCTCATGCCCTGATGTCTACAAATCCGCACCGCCTGTCCAGCACCAAAACTGTTCTGACACTAAAATCACAATGATAAGTGCCATGTTCCCAACGGCAAAAGACATGAGCTTTACGAAAAACTCATGTCTTTTACAACTCGTCTATGATACTGCCTATCTTGGCATTGTCTGTTCCAGTGTGGAATCGGTCATCTGCTCCTCGGCATTTCCGCTAAACAAATCCTCCACACCGCGTCCGGCATCTTCTAAAATTGTACCGGCTTCCGTAACCGCATCCTTCACACCGGTTGCCGCATCAGTTACAATTTCTTCAATCACACCGGTTGACTCATGGTTGTTTCCTGAATCAGTATTACTCCCGGTTTCTTCATTTTTTTCATTTCCGCACGCCACAAGTACGCCCATACTCAGTACAAGCAGTAACCCGACCAGTGCCAGTTTACATTTTTTCATAAGAACCTCCACACGTTAAAAGATTTCTTCTACAGTATGGACATCTTTTTGAAAATTTATACCGTTTCCTTTAAATGTCTGCTTAAATATTTGTACAAAACAAATGTCACTACGCCGTCAATCACTGATTTTATCAAATTAAACGGTGCAACTGCCAGTGCAACAAACGAAAAAAGATTGTGGATTGAACCGTTAATCTTACTGCCCATTTCAATAAATGCCGAAACCGGCATACCGTATAACTGCGAATATTTCGGCAGCAGATAAAAGGCATTTAACAGTGTTCCGCTGATAATTAAAATAACACCGCCTGCTATCAGTGATACAACCGCCATTTTTTTCGTTTTATGTAAATGATAAATCACTGCCGCCGGTACAACATACGCACAGCCTAAGATGAAATTGGCAAAATCCCCGACAAATGCCGTGGTCGTTCCTTTCAGGCACATATGCAGTAACACTTTGACGGCTTCAATAATGACACCCGCACACGGTCCTAATAAAAATGAACCGATTAAAACCGGAACTTCACTGAAATCCAGCTTATAAAATCCCGGCGCTAAAAATACCAGCGGGAAATCAAAATACATCAATACCACTGCCACCGCAGAAAGCATTGCCATAATCACCAGCTTGTTGACCTTCGTCTTTTCCGATGAAAATTTGACATGAGTTTTCTTTTCAATCAGCTTCTCACAGCCAAATGCCACAAAATATGCCATCACAACCATGATTAACGATATCACAATAAAATATACGGTATCTTTCATAACCACGCTCCTACTGCTTCTACAGCCTTTTTAATTTCTTCCGGCGGAAGTACCAACGCAAAACGCACATGACCTTCGCCCTCGCTTCCGAATGCACTGCCCGGCGTGCAAAGCACCCCTGTATTTTCCAGTAAATCCATGCAGAACTTTTCTGATGAGGTATATCCCTTTGGAAGCGGCGCCCATACAAACATCGTACCTTCTGAATACGGAACCTGCCAGCCGATGCCGTTTAAACCGCCGCACAGCGCATCCCTGCGCTCTTCATAAGCCGCACACTGCTTTCTTACTCCGTCCTGTGGACCTGTCAGTGCAGCAACAGCCGCCTTCTGCACAATAAAGCTCGTTCCGTAGTCAAACTGTGAACGGACTGTCTTAAACTTCTGAATCAGCTCTTTATTTCCCAATGCAAAGGAAATGCGGATTCCCGTCAGATTATAGGTCTTTGACAACGAATTAAATTCAATGCCGACCTCTTTAGCTCCCGGCACGGAAAGGAATGAAAATCCCGTTCTGCCGTCATATTCAATCTCTGAATACGCATTATCATGAATAATTGCAATATTATACTTCTTTGCAAATGCAATAATCTTTTCGTAATCTGCCTTTTCAATGCAGGTGCAGGTCGGATTGAGCGGATAAGAAACCACCATCATCTTTGCTTTTTTTGCAAGTTCCTCCGGAATCTTATCCAATGCCGGTGCGTAATGGTTTGTCTTATCTAACTCATAATACGCAATCTTCGCATCGTTTAAAAAAGGCCCCGCTTCAAATACCGGATAGCCGGGATTCGGCACTAAAACCACATCACCGGGGTCGCACAGTGTCAGTGCGACATGGGCAAAGCCCTCCTGCGAGCCTGCCAGTGATAAAATCTCATCATCCTGCAAGGTAACACCGTAGCGGTTCTGATACCAGCCCTCTACAGCCGATAACAGCTCCCCGGTATCTCCCAGCGAATACTTGTATTCCTCCGGATTTTTTGCCGCTTCACTGACTACGTCCAATACATGCTGTGCCGGCGGAAAGTCCGGTGTTCCTACAGACATATTGTATATCTTTTTTCCACTTTCTATGAGCGCCTGTCTTTTTTCATTTAAAATGTTAAAAATATTGGGCTGAAAGCTTTCCGCTCTTTTAGAAAACTGAAATTCCATAACCTTATCTCCATTCCTACAATCATTTTCCTCAAAAACCAATTATCCAACATCAAGCAAAGCTTGATGTGTGAAAAATGCCGCACGGAAACTTTTAAAAATTTCCGTGCAGCCTGTTATTTTTTATTTTGTTTCAGGAAAATGTGTGTAATCCGTAATATCCGCAACGCTGACTTCCAGTACGCGGTGACCGTTTAACAGCTTGTTCTGAATTGTGAAAAATGCAACAATCATGCGGATTTCTCCGGTCTTTGATACAACCTCATGACGATAGCAGGCATATTTTTTCTCAATAAACTGCTCTCTTAATTCTGCAATAATTTCACTGTATTCTAAATCCGGTACAAACTGCTTAAATACCAGACCATTCTTTACATCGTCTTCTGTGTAGCCTAACAGCTTTGTAAATCCGTCATCGATTTTAATAATCTTACCGCTGCGCATTTCTGTTGAAAACTGTGCATATGGAATTGCATGCATCTTTTTTGCTGACATAACAACCTCTTTTCTGCCGTTTGCACGGCGTTTGCTTATACTTTCAGTAACTATTTTTAGTATATCAGCCGTATGCTTATTTGACAAGTGTCTTTAAACGTTCCTGTACCTGTGCAAGCATCTGTGTATACTTTTCAAGCTTTGCTTTTTCTTCGTCAATCTTTGCCTGTGGTGCTTTGGATGTAAACTTCTCATTGTTTAACATACCGTTACATCTTGCGATTTCACCGTTTAACTTCTTTTCTTCCTTCTGTAAACGTTCAATCTCTTTGTCGATGTCTACAAGCTCTGCAAACGGAATGTAAATAACTGCATCCGGGATAACCGTTGATACGGCATCATCCGGGATTCCGCTCTTATCCTGCTGAATAACCACTTCACTGGCATAACCGAGTGTTGCAAAGAAGACTTTACCGTTTTCAAAAATATCACGAATCTTCGCATCTTCGGATACAACAAATACCTTTGCCTTACGGCTCGGTGCAACATTCATTTCCGCACGGACATTTCTGATATTACGTACTGCCTGCTTAATGGTTTCGATTGCATTTTCATCTTCCGCAAAATTAAATGCTTCTGAATATACCGGCCATGCAGAAATCATAATAGATTCTTCTTCATCCTGAATATTGCAGAAAATTTCTTCCGTAATAAACGGCATATATGGATGAAGCAGCTTTAATGCATCAATCAGTACCTTCTTTAATGTCCAGATAGCTGCCTTCTTTGTGGTATCTTCATCATTGTACAGACGCGGTTTTACCATTTCGATATACCAGTCGCAGAATTCTTCCCAGATAAAATCATTTAACTTCGCAACAGCAATACCGAGTTCGTATTTCTCCATATTATCTGTTACTTCCTGAATTAAATTGTTCATTTTAGAAAGAATCCACTTATCTGCCGCCGTTAAATTCTCCGGCTGTGCATCGGTTGCCTTTACTTTATTATCCGGGTCATTCATCATAATGAAACGGGAAGCATTCCATACTTTATTTGCAAAGTTACGGCTCGCTTCAACTCTTTCCCAGTAGAAACGCATATCGTTACCCGGTGCATTTCCTGTAATCAGTGTGTAACGGAGCGCATCTGCACCGTACTTATCAATAACTTCCAGCGGGTCAATACCGTTTCCTAAAGACTTACTCATCTTTCTACCCTGTGAATCTCTTACAAGACCGTGGAATAATACCTTGCCAAACGGCTTTTCACCCATATGCTCATAGCCTGAGAAAATCATACGGATTACCCAGAAGAAAATAATATCGTAACCGGTTACAAGTACATCTGTCGGATAGAAATATTCCAGCTCCGGTGTCTTATCCGGCCAGCCCAGTGTTGAGAACGGCCACAATGCAGATGAGAACCATGTATCCAGTGTATCCGGGTCCTGCTCTACATTTTTACTGCCGCACTTCGGACAGGTGCATACTGCTTCTCTTGAAACTGTCATCTCGCCGCAGTCCTTGCAATAATATGCCGGGATTCTGTGTCCCCACCAGAGCTGTCTTGAAATACACCAGTCCCTGATATTGTCTGTCCAGTTAAAATACGTCTTGTCCATAGAAGCAGGCATTAATTCGATGTCACCGTTCTTTACGCCCTCTACGGCAGGCTTAATCAGCTCGTCCATTTTAACGAACCACTGCTGTTTAATCATCGGTTCAACCGTTGTCTTACATCTGTCGTGTGTACCTACATTGTGTACATGGTCTTCTACACGAACCAGTAAGCCCTGTGCGTCCAGGTCTGCCACCATGGCTTTTCTAGCTTCATATCTGTCCATGCCTGCGTACTTGCCGCCGAGATTATTAATTGTTGCATCATCATTTAAAATGTTAATCTCCGGAAGGTTGTGGCGCTTACCGACTTCAAAGTCGTTCGGGTCATGTGCCGGTGTAATCTTTACGACACCTGTACCAAATTCCATATCAACATATTCATCTGCAATAATCGGAATCTGTCTGTCTGTTAAAGGCAGTTCAACCATTTTGCCGACTAAATCCTTGTAACGGTCATCGTTTGGATTTACAGCCAGCGCACTGTCGCCGAGCAGTGTTTCCGGTCTGGTCGTTGCGATTTCAACAAATCTGCCTTCTTCGCCAACTACCGGATAATTGATGTGCCAGAAATGTCCTGCCTGTTCCTCATGTTCTACTTCTGCATCGGAAATGGAAGTATTACATACCGGACACCAGTTGACAATACGGGAACCCTTGTAAATGAGTCCTTTTTCGTATAATTTGATAAATACTTCCTGTACAGCCTTTGAACAGCCCTCATCCATTGTAAAACGTTCTCTGTCCCAGTCGCAGGAAGAACCGATTTTTCTTAACTGGCTTGTAATCGTACCGCCGTATTCTTTTTTCCATTCCCATGTTCTTTTTAAGAAGCCCTCTCTGCCGAGTTCATGCTTATCAATGCCTTCATCTTTTAAAGCATTGGTAACTTTTACTTCGGTAGAAATACTTGCATGGTCTGTGCCCGGAACCCAGAGTGCTTCATATCCCTGCATTCTCTTAAAACGAATGAGGATATCCTGCATCGTGTTATCGAGTGCGTGCCCCATATGCAGCTTACCTGTAATGTTTGGAGGCGGCATAACAATTGTAAATGGTTTCTTGTCACGGTTTACTTCAGCATGGAAATACTTCTTATCCAGCCATTTCTGATACAGTCTTTCCTCAATTTCGGAAGGATTGTAATTCTTCTCTAATTCTTTGCTCATGGGTTAAAATCCTTTCTTTGTAACTTTTTACAAAAAACGCCCTTTACAGCGTCTTTCGTTGCTGCAAAGGGCGTATATAACGCGGTACCACCTTTGTTCAATCATGCGGCTGTTTCTGATATAACACCTACTATTATATAGAAGAAACGCATAATCCTCATTCTCCTTTAACGCAGGATACGTCACTACCTACTTTCCAGACCATGCCGCTTGTGCCGTCTGTGTTCAGCTGTGCTGCTCCAAAGCTACCTTCAACAGTTCTGATCCGAAACCACCTTCCAGCCCGTGAATGGTTCTCTCTTGCGGCAGAAGCCTGTCTACTCCTCTTTTTCCTCGCATTTATCTCATTGCTTTCTATCATAATATGAAGTTTAAAAAAATGCAAGCAAATCGGGGAAAAAATAAAATTATTTGTTTTCTATTGCTCAGATTACAATCCGCTTTAAAGCCTGCCTGCGCACTTTATAATCCGGCAGAACCTTTTCCACCTCTGCCCAGAATAACTTAGAATGATTCATCTGCCGCCTATGCGCCAGTTCATGCACAATAACATAATCCCGCAGTTCCTCAGGCAGAAAAAAGAGCCTGTAATTGAAATTCAAATTGCCCTTACTGCTACAGCTTCCCCAGCGGGTCTGCTGGTTACGAATCGTAATTCTTCCGTAGGTAACATTCATCTGCGCCGCATATTTTTTTGTCTTTGTTTCAAATTCCAGCTTCATCTGTTCTATCTGGCTTTGTGTGAGTTCCTGCGGTGCCGGAATCCGGTAAGCCGACTTTTGCTGCTGTCGCTGCTTATCTTCGGACAGCTTTTTTATAATCCAATCCGTGTGCTTTGCCACGAAACGCTCGGCTTCCCGCTCCGGCAGTCGGTCCGGCACACGCACCGTCACCTTCCCGTCCCGCACCTCAAGCCCCAGTGTCCTGCGGGCGGAGTGGATGATTGTGTAGGGTATGGGCGGGGTGGTGTCTGGAATGTAGTGGGTGGTCATGGGTGTACCTCTGTTTACTTGTATAAAATATTCACTATCGGCATTAACACTTTCCATATTACATCTTTAACATGGTTTTGATTTTGCCCTGCTACGGGTATTGTTATTTTTATTACCATTCAAAATAACATTGTTCTAAAACACCATCAGGCTGCATAATCAGCCCACACATAGTTTTGTTACCATTCAAAATAACATTGTTCTAAAACTTAAACTACGTCCTGTGAGCCGCACGGCAGTGTTTTGTTACCATTCAAAATTACATTGTTCTAAAACACGATGCAACATGGGATTCCGATTTATACGGTTTTGTTACCATTCAAAATAACATTGTTCTAAAACAACAGAAGCGATTAAGAGTCTTACAATGCCGTTTTGTTACCATTCAAAATAACATTGTTCTAAAACACAGTTTTTATACGCTTCGCCTAAATCTTCGTTTTGTTACCATTCAAAATAACATTGTTCTAAAACTGCTATAAATAGCACCATATATAAATTATTGTTTTGTTACCATTCAAAATAACATTGTTCTAAAACCGGACATATTTCTTTTTATTTGCATCCTCTGTTTTGTTACCATTCAAAATAACATTGTTCTAAAACACAAGCTGCGAAGTTTCGCGCCGTCATAGCGTTTTGTTACCATTCAAAATAACATTGTTCTAAAACCGTTCTTCCATACTCTTTGGTACAATCATGGTTTTGTTACCATTCAAAATAACATTGTTCTAAAACCAACGTCCCCGTATGTCTGCCCGGCTTTTATGTTTTGTTACCATTCAAAATAACATTGTTCTAAAACTCACTACAGAAACTTTAAGACATTATAAATGTTTTGTTACCATTCAAAATAACATTGTTCTAAAACGAAACATCACAGAATACGGCAAAGACCGAATGTTTTGTTACCATTCAAAATAACATTGTTCTAAAACCTCAAAATTTAAAAAAATGTCATTTCAAACGCAATTACCATTCATATTCCTCAAAATCATTGTCCATATATATAATATGTTCGTATGAAAGAGGTTGTTCACATTCTCCATGTTCCAATGTTAATACATTCACTTCATTATACACAGCATACTTATATATTTCAACCAATTCTTCTTTTTCAAAGTAACTTTTCAGGTTTGCAAATATAAGTACACCCTTTGGATTTACCATTCCTGCAATGTCAATAATTTTAAACACTTTGTCATATAAAGACTGTGATGTATTATCAACTACTTTCACTGAAATATTTTTCATAAAATCTGATATACTGACCTCATTTTTCACTTCTGTTTCAAACGGCAGCTCTATCAGATAATTTTCAGCAATACTGATACATTTTCTATAACTGTCCAAAAAATCCCTGTACTGTTCACTGTCCGATACACATTCATTTTCCACATATTTTGTAATTGCAGAAATCAGTTTCTTATCATTGAAATTCAAATGAAAAATGTCCCATATAAATATGCAGTTTTTTCCAAAGTCTTCTAATCTGTCGTCTATCACAATAGACGCTTTATCCTCTGTATCCAGATTATCGCAATATCTTTGAAGCTTATACAAATACTGTGAAAATGTTTTCTTACTCTCAAAATGCACAGCATTAATTCTTCTTTCTTCATGAAAAACAATCTCGTTATCCATAGAAAAAAATTTTATCTTTATAATATTATCAGCCTCCTGTCAGAATCAATTATTGTTTTTTGCGAACTGCCACAAACATAATCAATCGCGGCATACTGTTTTTCTGTAATTGTCATCACCTGCACAATTCCGTCTTTCGGCTTATTGGCATTAATTCTGTCTTTCATCGCATATACTGCTGTCATATTCAATGCCAGTTTACAATAAACAGATTCCTGCATCATAATATATCCGTCACTTAATAAAAACTTTCTAAATCTTAAATACTCTTTTCTTTCTGCCACCGTAACCGATGGCAGGTCAAAAAACACAATCACACGCATATAACGGTAACTCATGGATATCTGAATAATACCAGTTCCTTTGCCGATTTCTTTTCAATCGCCTTAAATACTCTGCTTGTATACAATTTAATAGCATTTGAAAGATACAATTCTTTATCATTCATTTCCACTTTAAGATTTAAAAGATTAATTAAGTCATATTTATATTCCTGATTAAACATACGTTCTCTGTTGTTATACACGTACCAGTCAACGATTACGCGAAACGGTTCCATAATATCACAACTGAGATTAAACTGATTGTATTCGTTAATATGTTTTATCCCCAGCTGTGTAATATAGCCATTCAGTACAATCTCTCTATTAAATACAGACAACAAAATAGCATAACCGTAATCCAATGCCGCATTAATATCACACTCATATTCTCTTGAAAAATTCTTACCAAATAATCTGTTAAAGTATACTTTTGCCGCATGACCTTCTCTATTGGTCTGGTCGAAAAAGATTACATTTTGAGCATAATCATACAGTTTCTCCGCTTCTATAAAACCAGCTTTATGAAGTACATTTGCCTGATTCATAATTTTTTGCTGTATCAGCAATGTCCATACATACTTTTTATAGTCTTCATCCCATTCTACCTGCTGCCGGACTTTTTTGCTCGTATTATACGCGCCGTAATACGCATTTAATTCTGCAAGCGGATTATGCTTCTCATCGCACATTATCAGATTGACCTTGTTTTTCACAAGTTCACAGATAAGTGCCGAAGTAATAGATACACTTGTTGAATTAACAACAAGCGTACCTATCTCTGACAGATGTACCATATTCATGTTTTCACCCTTCACAATCATATAACCGTCTTTATATGACAGTTTACTGTGCGTTTGAACCACCACTGTTCTCCAACTCAAAGTGTATACCTTCTTTCGTATAAACCGGTTACGGACTTGTCTACAAAAATTATATTTCTTTTTCCTTTTCGACTATTAAAAGTATACTTCTTTTTTCTTCCTATTTCAGTAATGCCTTTAATTTCTGAATCTTTGGAACAATATTTTGTTATATCAGCACAACTCGCACTTGCTTTTGTAATTTTAAAAATCTCTTTCAAATACCCAATTTTATCATCATAAGATAACATCGAAAAATCTACCGCTTGTTTTATTTTTTCAAAAGCACTTTCATATTCCCTATACTGTCTTTCTGCCTTTGAAATTATGTAATTATATACCTCAACAAGCTTTTCATCATATTGGTCTTTTTCATCTTCCGGCACTTTATCTGCAAGACATTTCAATAAAGCTTCATATAAATCGTAATAATGGTCACCAAAGAAAAACTGTTTTGCATTAATTACTTCATCTGCCGCAGTTAAGTACATGGCATTTCCATTTACAATTATTTCCTGATATTTGCAAATCTTATCTTTCAGCACACGATATGATGTTGTCTTTAATTCTTTTTTAATATAAGCATCAATCGCCCCCGACTGTGTTTTCTCCAGTTCTTTTATATGAATCGGTATTCCCACTATCTTTTTACCGTTTTCATCTTGAACCGCTATAAAATACGCGCTCTGCTTTACCGAATATCCGCCGTATTTTTCAACACTCAGATTTTTCTTTAAAGGAATCTTCTCCTTTTTGTAATTTGCCGGATAAATTGTTTCATTATAAAATTTTCCGGTAAGTTCCTCCTTCTTTCTGCTGATTTGACAATTTCCGCTATACAATACCGATTTGATATATGCCTTGTCTTCATCAGGATTCCAAATCACCACCCCATTCTCATCACACTGCACTTCATCAAAGAAAGTCATTAAATAACCGTGCTTTGATTTTAATAATGATGATTTATTTTGTTTAGAACGGTATCTTAAAAATGCATCATAGATTAAATCTTTTTCCATTCCCGGAAATCTTTTTGTCAGAAACATTCCGATTCTTACCGCCAAAAACGCATCATGTGCATGGTGAAAATCATTAATTTCGCGGCTTTTATACAAGCCGTACTTTTCTCTGTAGTTACTGCTTAATCCGGCTCTTACCGCTAATACGTTGCTGTTTGCATACCGCTGTGTAAATAACTGTGTTACATTTTTAATAATCTGCCTTGTTTCCACCAGTTGTCGATTAATAAAGCCTTTAATTTCACCTTCCCCAATCGCGTTCCGTGTCAAATTTTTATATTTTTTCTCACCCATTAAGCCACACTCGTACAGATAATGCCAAAACGCTTTTCTGTCATTTCTTATTTTCTGACTAATCAACAGGTTATCGGCTTTATTTTCGTTTGCTATGCCAAGCACCAATACTTTATTTTCAATACTGTCATCGGTTGTATAAGTCTGTGGCAGAATGTGGTCTATATGATACAATGACAGTTTATCAATATCCAGCGTTTCTCCTGAATACATGCATTTTCCGTTTTGTAAAAAATATAAATACATTTTTTCTTCATTTAATCTGTCTTTATATTTTTTGTTTTTTAATTCTTTTTCTACTTCAGTTGAAAATTTCTCTCCTTTAAATTCTTTTTTCCACTTTTTATAACTCCTATCTATTTGAGTACTGCGGTTTTTTGTCCGTACCTTATCATCTTCCCCTCTTGCAAATTCAATAAAGATATTGTCCGGCTCATGTCCCATAATTTGAACAAGTTCATTCATGACTTTCACTGTCTGCCAGATACCTTTTTTAATTGCCGGTGAACCGTGAAGTCTGCTGATATCTTCTATGGTTATGTCCGTCATTGTATTGTCTTCATTATATTCATCTATCTGCTTTGCAAATTCATACTTTTTGTTTGTTATTATCTGTATAAAATTGTAATTTGTCGTATTCAGAATATCTATAATAGAAGCCTTATCACCGTCTATCGTTGTCTTTAAGCCTTTTAAAAGCTTTGCGGAGCAGTTTCCCCAGCCTTTATAACGAAGCTTGCAGACCGCCTCTAACTGCTGTGCCGTAACCTGCGTTCCGTACTTATTCTGAATCTGTCGTTTCACAATACTTTTTTCTTCAAATAAAGTAAGCCACTCAATGATTTCTTCTATCATTTGACGATTACCGGAATGAATTTCACCAAATATGCGTGTAAAATCAATGTATGAAGCCAATGACGAGGCAAATGCTTTCTCCTTTTGATAACCTTCAATCTTATATTGGTCCGTGTTCATATAATTCATCTTTTTCAGATAATTTATAAGACTTTTCTCCGTTATATTCTTTTGCTTTTTAAATAATCCCTCTATCATTTTTTGTTTCATGCCATGTTCAATAAATTTTCCGTTTACCTTAATTTTGTTTAATTCATTCAACATCACAAATTCGCTGTATAACAGAGAATATCTTGGCAGTACATCTTCACCCGGTAAATATGTACACGTATTTCTCATTCTTTCAATAAATCGTGCCGCAGTTTTATCCTCATCTATAATATCTTTCCAATTCCACGGATATATCTTTTCTTCCTGTTTGCCCTCTTTCCTGCAAGCCCAGCTAAAACGTTCATTTCTGTTTTTCGTATTCATCGGTCCTACATAATACGGTATCCTGAATTCAATAATAGATAATATCTTATCCTTATTGGCTGACAACTGCGGATAATATTTTCCCTGATTATCAATAATACGTGCAGCTTCCAGTACCGTAAGCTGATACGGTATTGAAATATTTTCTTTTGTACGAAGTAAAGACAGAAAATTTTCTGCGTCTATTTCCTTTAAAATATATTGAATATCCTTATCCACATTATCCTTATCTTCGAGCAGTTTCTTTATTTCATTATACAGATTTTCTGTATTGCCCCTTCCGTCTGCACCGATATAGTTTACATAGTTCAACTTCTTCGTATTTGTTGTTTTTTCTATAAAAAAGTTCCTGTATTCTTCCGGAGTACAGTATTTTCTTACAGCATTTCTTAGTATTTTCAAATCCTTTTTATGCTTCTCATATTTTTTTACCATTGCAGATGCAACTGTTTTTTCACCTTTTAATATATCCTGCAATGTGAACCAACTGTATATTTCTTTTAACGTATCTAATATTTCAGCCTTTTCCTGAAGCTGCTCATAAATATAATCTTCCTGCTCGTCATATTTTTCCTCTGCAAAAGATAACTTTAAAGCCTTATCCTCATTATCTATGATTGTATCCACGCCAAAAAGTATATTAAAATTGATTTTTTTGCCCAATATTGCATTTACAATTTCTTGTGCGGCTTTCTTTTCTGTTTCCCGCATGGTCTTTGTAATAACCGGCTTTAATACTTCCTTCTTTTCGCTTTTTGTCTGTTTTGTATCTTTTAATATCTCTACGATTTCCTCAATTTGATTGTTATGTATTTCACAATTATACTGGCAGTTCTCCGCTAACTGCTCATATAAACGGACAAACAGTTCATTAATATCATTATTGATTTCCTGAAAATTCTGTCCTTCATATAAGAAATGTCCTCTATACTTGATAAGATGATGCAGTGCCAGATAGACCAGCCGGATATCCTTTTGCTCATCATTTTCAAATAATTCTTTTCTTAAATGATAGATTGTCGCATACTCTTTATAATAGTCTTTGTCGGTGTAGCTTTTGTCATTAAACAAAATAGACTTTGACTGGATTGTTTTATCCTCACGCATTAAAAATCCCTCGTCCAGCCGTGCAAAAAAATCCGGGTCTTTTTCATCGACCATTTCCCACATCAGACAGCGTAATAATTTAATCCGCTCTCTCCTGCGGTCGTATCTTCTTCGTGTACTGCGCTTTACTCTCGTTGCCTTTGCCGTTTCACCTTCGTTAAACAATCTGCCACCGAGCATATTTTTCTTTTTAAATACCAGCACCTTACCGGTATCGGCATCGACCACCGCATATCCCACTGAACTTGTACCAATATCCAGACCTACATTATAGTGTGTTTCCTGCAATACGCTATTCTTTATTTTGCCTGTTTTTTTCATAATTTTCTTGACCCCTCCTGTACCTTATGTTAATATAATCATGTTATTACCATTCAAAATAACATTGTTGAAGTTAAAATAAATTATTTATTAAATGTTTGCGAGCCACGTGGGGTGGCTCCTTTTTCTATATATTGCACTATTTTTACACTAAATCCTCCGCTTTGTATATAACATAGCCCTCATAATAATAGCTGTGGTCTATACCCTTCATATACATTTCCCTATCATCAACCTTATCCGTCAAAGCCTGCTTTAAAATGTATTTTATTTCAATATCCTTAATCGGGCTTCGTTCCATTGCAAGCAGATAATCTTCTATTTTAAACGTTCCAGCTTCATATTGATCCAGATATCCGTTTTCAAACAGCTCAACTGCCTTTTTCTTGCTGATTTTTTCTTCTATTCTTGCCAGTTCAGTAGAATCCGTGATGTTAAGTTTATTTTCTAAAGCCATATCGTTTCCTTTTCAAAAATAGCAAAATAATATTATAGATTTTATGTTATCATATACCGTTTCAAATATCAAACCGATTTTTATCACAAAGGCGTACTCCCTGTCAAAATTCTTATATTTCATGATATTCCAAACAAAATAAGGCACCGTCCAGTCCTGCCCACACGCAGTCTGTCCGATGCCTTATCGTCTTATCTAATTAAACAGTATCTTAATCTTTCTATTCTGTATATCCGCTCTTACTTTCCCAACAGTGCCTTCAAATCTTCCTCCGGTGTTGTAATCGGCGCAATGCCGTAATTTTCTACGAGGAAATTTAAAATATTCGGTGAGAGGAATGCCGGTAAAGACGGACCCAAACGGATATTTTTAATGCCTAAGTGCAGAAGTGTCAGTAAAATGCAGACCGCTTTCTGCTCGTACCATGACAGTACGAAAGATAACGGTAAGTCATTGACGCCGCAGCCGAACGCATCTGCGAGGGCAACTGCCACCTGAATTGCGCCATACGCATCATTACACTGTCCCATATCCATAATTCTTGGCAGTCCGCCGATTTCTCCGAGGTCAAGGTCATTAAAACGATACTTGCCGCAGGCAAGTGTTAAAATAATACTGTCCTTCGGGGTCTGTTTTACAAATTCCGTATAATAATTTCTGCCCGGTCTTGCGCCATCACAGCCCGCTACTAAGAAGAAATGGCTGATATCGCCCGCCTTTACGGCTTCCACAACCTTATCCGCTACAGATAAAATCGTGCCGTGTCCAAAACCGGTCTGTACCTTATTTCCGCCATTGATTCCGGTAAACTCCGTATCTTCCGCAAATCCGCCAAGCTCCAGTGCCTTTTCAATAACCGGCGTGAAGTCCTTATCTTCCCCGATATGAACGGTATCCGGGAATGCCACCACTTCTGTTGTAAACACGCGGTCTGCGTAGCTTGCCTTTGGCGGCATCAGACAGTTTGTTGTAAATAAAACCGGCGCCGGAAGATTTGCAAATTCCTTCTGCTGGTTCTGCCATGCCGTACCGAAGTTTCCTTTTAAATGCGGATACTTTTTCAGCTTTGGATAAGCATGCGCCGGAAGCATTTCTCCGTGTGTGTAAATGTTGATTTCCTTATCCTTTGTCTGCTCTAACACCAGTTCGAGGTCTTTTAAATCATGACCTGTAACAACGATAAACGGACCTTTCTCCACGGTCAGCGGCACAACTGCCGGTATCGGTGTTCCATAGCTTTCTGTATTGGCTTTATCAAGCAGTGCCATACATTTTAAATTGATTTCTCCGACCTTTAATACAGTTGGAAGCAGTTCTTCCATTGTATTTTCATAACCGATTTTAAACAGTCCTTCACAGAAAAAGTCATTCACTTCATCATCTTGATATCCAAGCATCTGCGCATGATAAGCATATGCCGCCATGCCGCGCAGTCCGAATAAAATCAGCGATTTCAAAGAACGAATGTCTTCATTGTCATTCCAAAGCTGCTGCATATCATAATCTTCTGTCTTGCCGCAAGGCACACCACAGCTTCCGCAGCCCGGTACCAGTTCTTCCTTTGCCGCATGGGTCTTTTCAATCTGCCTGATAATGGCATCATCGTCAAAACTTACATTGGTAATTGTTGTAAAAAGTCCTTCGATAATTGTCTGATACGTATTTTGTGTTGCCGGATTGCTCTCCGTTGCACGCGCAAGACCGATTAACGCACCGGTCAGTTCATCCTGTAATCTCGCTGTATCTGCTGATTTTCCGCAGACACCTGACTGTGTACAGCCTGTACACCCTGCCGTCTGTTCGCACTGATAACAAAACATTTTATTTTCCATTATTACTCTCCATTCCGCAATTCTTATTCATCAATAATATTTCCGTCAATCGAAATCGTATAGCACTGCCATGGCAGGAACTTTCCGCTGTCCTGAATGGCCTTTTTCACAGCGTATTCAATACCGCCACAGCAAGGCACTTCCATGCGGACAATCGTAATGCTCTTGATATTGTTATTGGCAATAATCTGTGTCAGCTTTTCCGAATAGTCAACATCATCAAGCTTCGGACAACCAATCAGCGTGATATGATTTTTGATAAATTTTTCATGGAAGCCTGCATAAGCATATGCCGTACAGTCTGCCGCAATCAGCAGCTTTGCGCCATCAAAATACGGTGCATTTACCGGTACAAGTTTAATCTGAACCGGCCACTGTGAAAGCTGTGACACCGGCGAAAACGATGCTGCATTTGCCGGTTCTGTACCACTGCTTTGACCTGCGATATTATTCATTCCCGCTACACCGTTTTGACCCGCGTTATTATTCAGCCCAGCTATACTGCCTTGTCCTGCCGCACTGTTATTTTCCGCATGGTGCATACGGCGCATCTGCGTACCCGGACAGCCTGCATGAAGTGGCATCTGTGTGCCGGACTGACCCTGTGCCTGCATTTTCTTTCTTTTATTTTCCAGAACTGCCTGCTCATCATAAGCCGCCGCTTCGCGTTCTACAAATGTAATTGCCCCTGTCGGACAGGCAGGAAGACAATCACCCAGTCCGTCACAGTAATCGTCACGCATCAGTTTTGCCTTACCGTTTACCATTCCGATTGCACCTTCGTGGCACGCATTGGCACAGGCACCACATCCGTTACATTTTTCTTCATCTATCGTGATAATTCTTCTTTTCATTTTGACAATCCTTTCTATAGATTTTTATTGTTGATGAACGGCTATACTATTTTTATTGCACAGCCGCTCTTGCGTTTCTGTGATGATTTTATTATAATAATTCAAACAAGTATGTTTGATTTCAAACAAAGTAAAAATAATATAAAAAATTTACTTTGACAACAATCAATTACCTTTGAAATTATCACCTACAGAATGGAAATTAGCAACAAGTCGCTCAGAAATGGAGATTCATATGAACACTACTGACAATTTAGAACAATTTTTACCGATTCTTAGGACAGCTTCTATTTTTTCGGGCATGTCCGATTCAGAAATATTATCTGTATTACACTGTATGGGGGCTTTTGTAAGCGATAAAGAAAAAGACAGCTACCTTTTACGTGCCGGAGATATGACATCAACTATGGGACTGCTGTTATCGGGAAGTGCGATTGTAATTCAGGAAGATGTATGGGGACACAGAAATATCATGGCGCAGATTCTTCCGGGACAGACCTTTGCCGAACCCTTTGCCGCTTCCAACGGTACTGCATTAAATATCAGTGTCGTAGTAACGAAAGACTGTTCCCTGCTGTACTTAGATATTCACCGCATTTTAGGGGTCTGCCCGTCTGCCTGCGAACATCATACACATTTAATCCAGAACCTGATTTCTGTTCTTGCCAAAAAGCTTTTACTGTTTAATGAGAAAATCACACATATGAGCAAGCGCACAACAAAAGAAAAACTGCTTTCCTACCTGTCTGCCGAAGCCCAGCGGCAGGGCAGTCTTTCCTTTGATATTCCGTATGACCGCCAGCAGCTTGCCGACTATCTGTGCGTGGAACGTGCCGCCATGTCCGCGGAGCTGTCGCGCCTGCAAAAGCAGGGACTGCTTACCACAAATAAAAATCACTTTATACTACAGTCTGTACCGGATGATATAAATGCAGATATTCTATCTTAATCTGTCCGACAAATTTTTACTTCTGATAAAATGCCATTTTCATTTCCGGTAAAATGCTAAAATAAAAGCCTGAAACCACCCGTGCCGCCATGTATTCCAACTCCGCATACATAACATAATCCCTGTGATTTCAGGCTTTTACTATATTTTATTTTGCTATATTTAATTTATATTTTATTTTTACTGTATTTTATTTTTCAAATGGAAATTTCATATTCCAGCCTGCACGGATATCATCAATCAACGACAACGTCTGCAAGGACATCTGCGGGGTGTAGATACCGCTGTGGGTTCTGCCCGCTCTGATACAGTTGGAAGCTTCTCTTATCTGGTACTCAAAGCCGTTGATTTCAAACGGAATTTCAATTTCATATTCTTCTCCGTCCGATAAAGAAACCGTCATTGTTTCCGCCTTTTGAAAATCGTCCAGATAAATACTGCCCTTTGTACCGATAACTGCGGCTTTCCGCTGGATATCCAGCCCGATTGCCGTTGTGACAACCGCTTCTGCTCCCTGTCCATTCTCCTGCGAATAATGCAGATGAATCACGCTGAAATCATCTGTGCCAACGTCTGTCATATGGACGTCGCTGGTAAATGAATCGGGATTCTTTCCCATAATCATATTTAAAAAACCAAGGTTATAGATACCGATATCTAACAAGGCGCCGCCGCCAAGCTGCGGATTAAACTTGCGCACCTTTCTGTCACCTTTTGCAACAAATCCATACTCGGAACGGATATAGCGGATTTCTCCTAACTTTCCCTCCTTGATGAGTTCCTGCATTTTCTGTAAAACCGGAAGAAAACGAATCCAGAAACCTTCCATTAAAAACAGACCTTTTTCCTCTGCCAGCGCATAGAGTTCCTGCGCCTGTGCCGCACTGGTTGTAAACGGCTTTTCGCAAAGAACGTGTTTTCCTGCCAGAAGACACATTTTTACATTTTCATAATGCATATTGTTGGGTGTTGCAATGTAGATCACATCGACACTGTCGGACTCCGCCATAGCCTTGTATGAATCAAATACCTCCGGAATCCGGTGCTGTCTTGCAAAATTTTCCGCAGATTCCTTTGTTCTGGAAGCCACTGCCTGTAAGATTTCTCCTTCGTCTGTCATACGATTCACGGTTGACGCAAATTTCTGTGCAATACTGCCTGTTGCCATAATACCCCACTTCATCGTAATCCCTCCGTTTCTCATTTTCTTATTCTCTCATTTTCTTATCTTCCTTCAATCTTCCTCTCAAATTCAACCCCAGTGTACACGCTTTCGTACAATTAATCAAGCAGTAATTGATCCACGGTAACAAAAATGAATCCCTTCGCTTTTAATTCGTCCACAATTTCCAACGCCGCCGCCACCGATGAATCATAAATATCATGCAGTAAAATAATATCACCGCATTTTACATTTGCGACAACAGACTTTACAACCTGCCCTGTATTATCCGTATTCCAGTCTTCGGGGTCTACGCTCCACAAAACCGGTGTCATATTAATCTGCATTAAAAGACTGTTGGAATACGAACCGTATGGCGGACGGATATACCGGACAGGTTCGCCTGTAATTTCTTCAATCAGTGTATTGGTCTTCACAATTTCCTCCAGCGCCTGCTTTCCGTCCACCTTACTAAGCTGTACATGGGTAAATGTATGATTGCCAATCAGATGCCCCTCCGCATACATTCTCGCCACCAGTTCACGGTTGTCTTCAATTTTTTCACCAACTAAAAAAAACGTCGCTTTTACGCCACGTTCCTTTAGTCCGTCTAATAACTTTTCCGTTGTGCCTTTACCCGGTCCATCGTCAAATGTAATTGCAATCCTGTTCTCATAACAGTCATTTGCAGAAATCGCCGCCGTCTGCTCTGCCTTGCCGCCTACACCGCTGACAATCAGCATCAGCAGGACACACAGACAATATACGCCCAAAATACAAAAACGCCGCATCAGTTTTTTCTTCATACCAATCCCCATTCCGCAGGCATTCTAATGCTGGAGGAATCGCGAACTGAATTTATTCAGTTCTGCGATAATCAATCCTGTCTGATTTATATCTATGAAAAACTGTATGCAGTTATTTCTATATTTTTTGCAACATTTTTATTGTACGGATTTATTAATTCTGTCCAAGATATTGATCAAGTAAATCTGACATTTCACTGTAATCTTTTCCCAGTGCAACAGCCAGTTCACCGTAAAGCAGTTTTCTTGCCGTTACTAACATTCTGCTGTCTGCCGACTTCATTTTGCGCAACTCCTTTGCACGTTCATTTTTAATATCATATAAAAAACGTACCAGGTGCATCAGCTTTTCCGTATCCTGGGATTTTACCATTTCATCATACTGGTTCGGTGTAATCTTCTGATTAAGCAGTTCATCACTTTTACAGTTTCTGGAACGCTCTAAAAATGTCTGTGCCTCCTCTTTTGTGATAATAGTCCGCATAGACACTTTCTTACTGTCCACAGGAGAGTAGATGATGCCTTTATCATCATAAACCGGCTGTAAATAATAATACTTTCCGTCAATACCTTTAATCGGCGGTGCTGCAATGTCTTCTACTTCACACACGCCCACAACACCGTAAAATACTCTGTCGCCAACTTCAAACATACATCCTCTCTCCTTTATCTGATTGAAATAAAGAGCTGCCACACGAAAATCAACGTTTTCGCGCAACAGCTCTGTTCTGACTATATAAAGTAATTTTAGTATAAATCTACTTTACCTGCCACATTACCGTTTGCAACATAATAGCAAGCGTTATCTTCCGGCTTTACATAAAGCTTTAAATCTTCCACTGAAATCTTATCCTCACCGCAGTCCTGCATAACTCTTTCAAGTAATGCCTTTTCATCAATCTGCTTACCATGATACTGGATAAATACTTCCGTAGACGGTTCACTCTTTGCAGCTGTCTTTCTTGTTACTGCTTTTTTCACAGTTTTCTTAACTGCAGCTGCTTTCTTTTCAGCAGGCTTTGTTTCTGCCTTTTTCGCAGCTGTCTTTCTTGCCGCCGTCTTCTTTGCAGGTGCAGCTTCTGCTGCTGTTACCGCTGTTGCAGGCTCTGCTGCTTTTTCTACTGCTTTCATTTCTGCCTTTACCTCAGCTTTTGTTTCTGCAAGTGTTTCTTTAACAGCTTCTTCTTTAACTTCTACTTTCTTTACAGCTTCTTTTGCCTTTTCAGCCACTGCTTCAATAGTTGATTCTGCCTTCTTTGCAACTGTGTTTACTGCATTTTCTTTTGCTGCTGTTGTAGCTCCTGATTTTCCTTTTCCTCTCATAAAACGGACCTCCTCACATTTGATCACACATTTACATTACATTGCACATTCTGCATTGCTTGTTAAGAACTGGCTGATACAGTCTACTGCTGCCTTTTCATCTGTTCCTTTTGCGGAAATGCTTACTTCCATTCCCTTTTTCAAGCCAAATGCCATAATCCCCATAAGACTCTTTGCGTTGATATTTTTTCCTTCGCTTTCAATCTCAATATGGCTTTCAAATTTGCAGGCTGTCTGCACAAGCTCAGCGATTGCATTCTTATGTGTCTTTTCAATGTCTGCTACTTCTACTGTCTGTGTCATAGTTTAACATCCACCTTTAACTTTCATTTACTAATAATTTCATATATTTTAATTCACTTACAAAATATACTCTATTCGAAAGAATAAGTCAACAGGTATCCGAATTTTTGGCATTTTTCATAATAAATCAGCTAAAATTTATAAATTCTTATCATGAAATCCCATAGTAAAAAGTTCCCGCATCTGTTCGTCTGCCACAGGCGCTGCTTCATATTCTTTTAAAAGATGCACCATCTGCTTTAAGCCTGCATCTTCCGTTTTATAATCTGCGGCTTTTTCCAAAAGCTGTTCTTTTAATGCGGCAATATCTTCATATTCTGTTATTTCGGGAAGCCCCAGCTGGGCATTTAAAATACCCAGCGCATAGGCACATTCATAATTTCCCGTCATGCCTGCATTCTGGAAATTACATTTTATCCGCACTGCATTTTTGGCAAGAACCGGTACCACTGCTGTTCACCCCCGCTTATTTGTTTTCATTTAATTCCTTTTTAAATCCGGATACATATTCTTTGACTGCATCCACGGAATAATTGCTTTCTTCTAAAATCCGCAGCAGGTTAGAGCCAACGATTGCGCCGTCCACAATATCTTCAAACGGTTCAATATCTTTTGCCGTGCGGATTCCGAAACCGACCATCACCGGAATTGCACTGGTCTGTTTTACTGCTGCCAGATATTCTCTGATATCCTTATGGAAATTGGCACCTTTGCCGGTAACACCCATCTGGGATACGCAGTATACAAAGCCCCTTGCATTTTCAAGAAGCATTGGCACACGCTGCTTTGAAACCGGTGAAACCAGCTGGATCAGAATCGGTGAAGCTTCATTCTTTGCAAGTACTGCCTTTAATTCGCCCTGTTCTTCAAAAGGTAAATCCGGAATAATCAGTCCATCGACACCACACTCGATACAGCGTGCCGCAAATGCATCCAGTCCATAATGATATACTGTATTATAATACATCATGAACACAATTGGAACCTCACATTTTTCTTTGCGGACACCCTCAACCATATCAAAAATCTTTGTAAGCGTTGTGCCTTTCTGGATTGCCTGATAAGAGGCATTCTGAATCACCGGGCCGTCTGCTACCGGGTCTGAAAACGGCACGCCGATTTCTAAAATATCCGCACCCGCTTCTTCCTGTGCAAAAATCAGTTTTGCCGTGGTCTGTAAATCCGGCAGTCCTGCCGTTGTATATGTAATAAATGCTTTTTTATTTTCCTGCTTTAATTCTTCTAATCTTTTTTCAATGCGATTCATTATTTGTTAGTCTCCTCTCCGTTTAAATACTTTTCTACTGTATGGACATCTTTATCACCACGGCCTGACAGGCAGACTACAATGATGTCATCTTTTTTCATATTCTTTGCCATCTTAAAAGTATAAGCAAGTGCGTGTGCGCTTTCAATTGCCGGAATAATTCCTTCAAGCTTGCAAAGCTCCAGCAGTGCTTCCATTGCTTCCGTATCCGTCACAGACACATATTCTGCCCTGCCTGTATCACGCAGATAAGCGTGTTCCGGTCCGACACCCGGATAATCCAGTCCGGCAGAAATAGAATGAGCCAGTTCAATATTACCATTATCATCCTGTAACAGATAAGTCTTCATGCCGTGTAACACACCGACCTTGCCCAGTGCCATTGCACTTGCGTGCTTTCCGGTTTCAACACCTAATCCACCTGCTTCCACACCGACAAGACGTACAGACGGTTCATCAATGAAATCGGCAAACATACCAATTGAATTAGAACCGCCGCCGACACAGGCTGTTACCACATCCGGCAGTCTGCCTTCTTTTTCAAGAATCTGCTTTTTAGCTTCTACACTGATAATCTTCTGGAATTCTTTTACCATCTTCGGATACGGATGCGGTCCTACAGCTGAACCGATAATATAGAATGTATCCTCTGCACGCTCTGCCCATGTACGGATAGCTTCATTGGTTGCATCTTTTAAAGTTGAACTTCCGGTTGTAACCGGGCATACCTTTGCACCGAGCATCTCCATACGGAATACATTTAAACGCTGTCTTTCAATATCTTCCGCACCCATATATACGGTACATTCCATGTTAAATAAAGCTGCGCCGGTTGCTGTTGCAACACCGTGCTGTCCTGCGCCGGTTTCGGCGATAACCTTTGTCTTTCCCATGCGCTTTGCCAGAAGAATCTGTCCGATGACATTATTAATCTTATGCGCGCCGGTATGATTTAAATCTTCTCTCTTTAAATAAATTTTTGTGCCGTACTTTTCAGAAAGACGCTCCGCAAAATAAAGCGGTGTTTCCCTGCCGACATACTCTTTTAAATAGTAATTATAATCCGCAATAAATTTCGGGTCTTTAATCGCCTCATCAAATGCTTTTTCCAGTTCGGCCAGTGTGTTCATCAGTGATTCCGATACAAACTGTCCGCCAAATTCTCCATAATATGTGTTACTCATTTTATCCTCCTTCTGCCCGCATGATTACTCAGGATTCCAGGTAATCATGTCTTATAACCTTACATTTTCTACAAATTTTGTGATTTTTTCTGCATCTTTTCCCGCAAATGCCGCACACGGCGAAACGTCTTTTTCCACACCGGAGCTGACATCAACAACGTCCGGTGCTACGGTTTTTACCGCCTGCGCGGCATTTTCAGGTGTTAAGCCGCCTGCCAGAAACAGCAGCTTATCCGTTTTTTGTATATTTTTTAACAAGCTCCAGTCAAATGTTTTTCCTGCGCCCGGCGAACTGCCGTCAAATAATATGCCCGCCGTTTTTTCATCTGCCAGAACGCTTTCTAACTGCCGCCGGATACTTTCCTTATCTTCCGCCGTTTCTCCTGCCACGTTGACTGCACGGATTACCGGAATCCTCAGCACATCGTGTACCTCATCGGACAATGTTCCGTGAATCTGTATGTAATCAAATCCCAGCCGCATAATCTGTTCTACCTGTTCCTTTGTCGGGGACACCGTCACGGCAACGCTCTTTGATACACCGTATTTTTTGAGTGCCGCAAGGATTTTTTCTGCCTGCTGTAAGGTGACATTGCGTTTGCTTTTTGGGAAAAACAATACCATGCCCGCAAATTCCACCCGGCAGTCCGCAAGCATTTCTGCCTCTTCTTTCCGCGTCAGCCCACAGACCTTTACCTTTGTCTTACCCATTTGCATAAACTTCCTTCCAGTGCTTTGTAAGCGCCCCCGGATTGTCTGATTCCATAAGCGCCGTGCCAATTAAAAATGCATCTGCATGGCTCTGTTTTAATGCTGAAATATCTCCGTCCGTGCTGACACCGCTTTCGGATACCAGCACTTTACCGCGTTCCTTGAAGTCTTTCGGAAGCATGGCTGACAGCTTCTTTGTCGTATCCATGGTCACTTCAAAGGTCTTTAAATTGCGGTTGTTGATTCCGATGATTTCAACATCTAACACCAGCATTCTCTGCAATTCTGCTTCGTCATGAACCTCACACAATACGTCCAGCCCAAGGCTGTAAGCAAGGTCATACAGTCGTTTAAAAGTTTCATCATCTAAAATCGCGGCAATTAAAAGAATCGCATCTGCGCCGATAACCTTTGCTTCATAGACCTGATATTCTTCAATAATAAAATCCTTGCGGATAACCGGCAGATTTGTCATTTTCCGGATTTGTTCCAGATACGCCGTACTACCGTAAAAATGGTCTTCCTCGGTCAGGCAGGAAATCGCATCAACCGAATCGTTATACTGCAAAATCCGCTCCTTTAAATCCACCTTGATATCCATTGCCCCGTGGCTTGGCGATGCCTTTTTAAACTCACCGATAACAGAAAGACCGTCTTTTTTTAATGCCTTTGCAAATCCCACACTTTTACGTGTACTCTGCAATGCTTTCTGTTTCATTTCTTCTTCGCTGACTGCCGCCTTATGTTCAACCAGCCGTTTTTTCTTATCTTCAACAATTACATCAAGAATCATATTAATCCCCATTCCGCAGGCATTTTTGCCCATTTCCTATGTTGTTTACAAAATTTTCTACCATTCTCTTTCCGTGCTCTGTATAAATGGATTCCGGATGAAACTGCAATCCCACAATCGGATATTCCCGGTGCTTCATTGCCATGATTTCTCCGTCCTGCGTTCTTGCCGTCACCTGTAAGCAGTCCGGCAGGGTGTCCTCTATGACTGCAAGTGAATGATAGCGTGCAACTTTGACTGGTTCGTTAATGCCTTCAAAAATACCGTCTGTATCATGTTCTATCAGCGACTGTTTTCCATGACAGATTTTCTTTGCATAAGAAACCGTTGCGCCAAATGCTTCTCCGATACACTGATGTCCCAGACAGATTCCAAGCATCGGCTTCTTTCCCGCAAAATGGCGGATGGTCTCCAGACAGATACCTGCCTCCTTTGGACTTTTCGGTCCCGGCGAAATCACAATGGATTCAGGATTTAAGTCTTCTATTTCTTCTATTGTAATTTTATCGTTTCTGACGACCTTTATATCATTGTTAAATGTACCGATAAACTGATACAAGTTATATGTAAACGAATCATAGTTATCTATCAGTAATATCATAACTTTTCCTCCTCGACCAGTGTCTTTGCCAGTGCCATGACCTTATTACAGCACTCCTGATATTCATTTTCAGGAACAGAATCCGCCACAATTCCCGCACCTGCCTGTAAATAGACTTTTTCACCTTTTTTTATCATGGTACGGATTGTAATGCAGAAATTCATGTTGCCGCCAAAATCCAGATAACCGGTTGCGCCGCCGTATAATCCGCGTCTGACCGTTTCCAGTTCGTCAATAATTTCCATTGCCCTGATTTTCGGTGCACCGCTTAAGGTGCCTGCCGGAAGAAATGAAGATACCAAATCCAGTGGATGATACTCGCCTTTTTTTCTTCCCTCTACCAGTGAAACGATGTGCATAACGTGGGAATACCGCTGGATTCTCATAAATTCGGACACCTTTACCGAACCGATTTGTGCAATTCTTCCCATGTCATTTCTTGCAAGGTCGACCAGCATAACGTGTTCTGCACGCTCTTTTTCATCTGCGAGCAGTTCCTGTTCCAATGCCGTATCTTCCTGCGGTGTTTTTCCGCGCTTTCTCGTACCTGCAATCGGACAGGTATAAACTCTGTTATCTGTCTGCTTGACAATCATTTCCGGCGAACTTCCGATAATTTCAAAATCACCGAAATTGTAATAATACAGATACGGTGACGGATTTAATTCCCGCAGTTCCTTATACAGTTCAAAACCGTCCTGTTTGGTCTGAATCGTCCAGCGCTGTGAAAGCACCGTCTGGAAAATGTGTCCCTCTTTGATGTACTGTTTGATTTTTTCAACTTTCCTGCTGTACTGCTCACAGGTATCGGATTTTTTCACGATAATGCCGTCATGGACGTGTTTTTTCTCTGCCGCCTTTGGATTTTTTCTTGCCCGCGCAATCAGCTCTTTGGCTTCCTGTTCTGCGCGTTTCTTGCCTTCCGCGCTGTCTTCTTCCAGTATTACCGCTGTAAAGGTTTCTGCTACATGGTCGATTGCCAGAAACTTTGAAGCCAGCATAAGCTGAATGGTTTCAATTCCGATTTCATCTTCATTGTCGTCCGGTAAATCCTCGGTATAGCGGATAAAATCATATCCCAGACTGCCGACCAGTCCACCTGTAAATTCAAGTTCACCGTCTTCTTTTACAATTTCAAATTCACTGTAATATTCTTTTAACCGCTCCAGCGGGTTGCCCCTGCGTACTTCCTTTGTGCCGTCTGCCTTTGTAATTACCAGAGATTCACCGTCTGACTGAATCAGTGCTTCCGGCTCAACACCCATAAAGGTGTATCTTCCGTTTTCCTTGTCATTACTTTCCATAAGAAAGCCTTTCTTTTCTCTGCCAAGGCTTTCATACAGTGCTATCGTAGATTCATCTACGATACTGACTGTCTTTTTATATGCTTTTAACCGTCTTTTCATCGCCATTCCTCCATAAAAAAAATCCCTTATGCAGCTATTATCACTGCATAAGGGACGAATTATCGTGGTGCCACCCTGTTTTCTCAGATACCGGATTCTGTGTTTTCATTTTCCCTGTTACAAATATAGGAAAATAAAAGTCACGGATAGTCTGGCTTTTATTTTTATATTATAGAAATGCTGTTATTTCCGATAAAATAAAAAAAGCATACCCGAAACCGGATATGCCACCTGTTATCTGACTCATTCCTGATACTGCCTGCGCAATACCCTGCCCCTGTAACGTGAGGTCACGTCATCAGCTACTTACTTAACCATAAAATGTTCACCAATGCATCTCCCAAACCCATTCGTTCCAGCTCTCCACACCGGTTCTCACCGCCACCGGCTCTCTGTAGTGTACCTTCTGAAAGTACTATTTTGTTCATCGACTTTAATTCTTTAATTTGTTAAACTGGTGATATTCTAGCACTATTTATCACATCTGTCAATTCTTTTTCAAGAATTTAGCTATTTTTTAATTTTATACTTTCTATTCGTGTTGGTACCTATAATCTCAATATTGTCCAGTTCCGACAGAATTGCCCTTGTGCGTGAAGCACTTAAACCAATATATGCAGCAATATCATTTGTTTTACCTTCACCATATTGTGTAAGATATTCATATATCTTCGCAATATGATTGCTCGTTTTTCTTCGCTTATTTTCTTCGCTGATTATCTTCTGTTGGTATTTCAGTTCCATCGACAGTTGATGTTATTTCTCCATCCATAGTGCCACAACGTGCATCCATGATGCTTTCTCTCCCTGTATCGTAGTATAATTTACCATCTATTCTTACCATCGGTATTCTATCCCACATGGCATTTGCTTCTGTCTGTTCTATCACGGTAATTTTATAAACCTCTCCTAATTGTGCAGGATATGATTCCATTATTTCTCCGTTATAGCTAATTTCTACGAAATCTCCAATTTGTAATTCAAGGTTCTCTTCGTTTGATATATAAAACTTATCTGCTGAATCAAGTTCCAAAGAACCATCTACCGGTTTTACTATTATTGAATCATGATTCGTTTCAATTACCGATGCCTGAAATGTTACCATTAGCGGTCTATTATCTGCCGAAGCAAGCATTTCAGTTATACAATTACCTAAAGCAGGCGTTGGTTTATAAATTCCTTGATATGGCTGTTCTACATATTCGATTCCTTTATCTACATAGTAAAAAAGAGTAGTTCCTGCCGCCCCATCACAATTTATATTGATCGTAATAGAATCTTTGTTGACCGGTGCATCATTGATTGATTGCTGACTGGTTGTTTCCATATCCATTAGCATAGATAAAAATTCATCAATAAACTCCGTAGCTTCACCTTCTGTGTTAGGTGATATAGCATATTTGTCACCGTCAGAGACACCAATCGATACAATATCCTCTCTGGCTGGCAATCTAATAGAATTCCCCTGTTCTTTTCTTCCACATGCACATAACATAATTGAAACAAAGTAGCAAAGACAAACAATACTGCATAATTTCTTTTTCATGATCATAATCCTCCCCAAAATATATTTCGTATTATACGTTATCTAAGTGTATATTTCAATGTGTGGGAAATAGCCAGAACGTGTTTTTATGCATTGTGAATGCATGTTTATAGGCTCGTTTTCAGTGGGTACACAATTCCGAAAAGGGAGTAAAATATTAACATTTACTTTCTTTCGATTATTGATAATATCCCAAAACTGCTTTATAAACTTTCCTTTATCTGCCACACTCAGTCCTGTCGTTCTCCATGTTCCATCATTATTCTCTGCAACACCGAGAATAATGACACCGCCATAGCAATTCGCAAACGCAGAATATGTGTCCCACAATGACACTGGTAATCCGCCATTTGCTTTCTTAACTTCTCGACGGTTATCTTCTTTATATGAATCAAATTTTGATATATCAAATATATCTTTCAAGTAGTGTCATCTCCTTTCTAAGCACATAAAACAGCTGTAAAAAAATCTTTTTTGTCCTTTACTGCACCCGTTCCAGCACCTCCGGCAGTTCCCGGATACTCTGGATTTCATAAGCACAATCCTGTACCTCACCGAAGCCGTATGCCGCATAAACAAACGGAATTCCCGCATCAACGGCAGACTGGTAATCCCCCGCGGTATCACCGACATAAATTGGATTTTTAAGATGATTACGCGCTATCAGTATCTTATTACTCTCACCCTTTGACAGGCGGGTTCTTCCCCAGCACTCTGTATCTTCAAAATACTTTTCCATATGATGTGCTTTGATAAATGCTTCGATATATCCGTCCTGACAATTGCTTACAATATAAAGCTTATATTTTTTTTGTAACTGTGCCAGTGTTTCTTCCAGTCCGTTAAATAAAACGCCGCCGCGTTTTTCAAGATAACCATTTTCAAATTCACACAGCTCGTCCATTAATTGATTGCGGACATCTTCTGAAAGCGACGGAAAAAGCTTTGCCGCAATGTCATACATCGGAAGTCCCATACAGCTGTAGAGTTCTTCTTCTGTTACCTCTTTTTTTTCGATATCTTCATGCTTCTGTAATACCAGTCCCCATGCTTCACTGATGGCTTTTGCAGAACTCCAGAGCGTTCCGTCCAAATCAAATAGAATACTGTCAATTTTACTCATCATTTTCTCCCTTACTTCATGTTCTTTTTGCCCAAAAAAATTCTGTTAATTTACTCTTCTGTCCCTGTTATCGCCGCTTCCAGCTCATTTAACAGTTTTTCCGCCGACGCGTCCTGCGTAATATCATAGACGATTGAATAACAATCCTTTGCTAACTTATAATCGCCGTCCTTTAATAAAATTTCACCGACCTTATATACAATGCCAATCGTCTGGGAATCCGGTCCCGGCTCAATCTGTTTTTCGTCAAACAGCTTCTGAATCGCACGGATATCCGTCTGTGGTGTTTCCTGCTGAATTGCCTCGGAAATATACTTTAACTCGCTGTCCGCATTTTCCGTGTGGTAATACACGTTGCTGTACTGGTAGCATGCACGCGCCGTTTCCGGCTCATAACCGGACAGATAATAAAATGCCATATTGCGGTAGTAGCGTGCCATGGTTGCGCGTGTACAGCAGTAACGGTATGCCTGCTTTGTAACCGTCAGATATTTTTCCCGCTGATTCTGATACTTATACACCTCTGCCAGTCCCAGATAGGCGTCCAAATCGACCGGATTCCACGCAATCGCACGCTCATATGCCTTTTTTGCCCCATTGTACTTCTGCATAGAAAGTGCAAGCTGTCCGTATGTGCGGTAATATTCCCCATACGGTATGTCGGTACAGCGCACCTCTGTAGCCGGCTGAAAGTAATACGCAAAAATATAATACTCCATGACGTGATTTAAGCTCATATAAAGCGGCTGACTTTCGCCTGTTCCGTCTTCTGCTGATTTTTCTGCCGCCGGTTTTCCTGCCTGGATTTCCGATGACAGTGTAACATTTCCGTCTTTATCAATCTGCGCCGCCCTTCTTGAGGTATCCGCTTCTTCCAGCGCATCTAAAAGCTCCAGCAGTTTTTCCAGTGCCTTTTCCTTATTTCCGGTTTCAAACTCCTGCTGAAAGCCGGAAAATTCCTGTTTAATCTGTTCTAAATTATGAATGTCCATTTTCTTCACCTGTTTTTCGATTTGTTTTCTTGTTATTTTCTTTCTTTTTCCTCAACCCTGTTAAAACAGCGATACAGCGCGGCTTTACATGTACGGTTTTTCCATCTTTTCCAAGCACGGCACTTCCTTTATCACCGGAGCAGAGTGCCACCTGCCAGTCACATTCGTTATATCCGATTGGCAGTGCCAGTTCGTGTTCTTCCCAGTGCATATTGTATGCAATATAAAGAAATGTATCCGCGTCTGCATTTTCCTGCTGGCATAAATCCTCAATATATGCATACCTGCCGTAATACATCATGCCAATATGACGGTTGTAGCTTTCCATGGTATTATACCATGCACTGCTGCCGTGGCAGGAAATATCGGGATACCCACACGATAAGCTGTCATAGGATAAAAGCTGCTTTGGCATATGCAGAATCTTGTACTGTTTTCTGAATGCAATCAGTTCTTTTGCAAATGCTGTCATTTCCGCCGCCATGCCGCGGCTGTTCCAGCTGACCCACGAAAGTTCGTTGTCCACGCAGTACGGATTGTTATTGCCCGCCTGTGAATTACAGCACTCATCGCCTGCAAGCAGTAATGGTGTGCCTTGCGATAACAGCACCAGCATCAGTGCATTTTTCATCTGCCTAAGGCGCAGATGCTGTATCTTTTTTTTCTTTGAAGGTCCTTCCGTTCCGCAGTTCCAGCTATTGTTAAAATTTTCACCGTCCGCATTGCCCTCGCCGTTTGCCTCGTTGTGCTTTCTGTCGTAGCTGACCAGATCAAACAGCGTAAATCCGTCATGGCTTGTAATATAATTAATATTGGCACTCTGCACCGGATTATAGCGGCTGACATTAACAAAATCGCCAAGCTGGTTTTCATCGCCCTTTAAAAATTTACGTGCCACGTTCATAAATCCGGCATTGTAATTTGCCATGTTTTTATAATGCTTTTTTTCACCGTTCCAGAATACCGTAATCAGCTTTGTCTTTGCCAACAGTGCATCCCTTGCCGCTGCATTTAACGCCGCCTCACCGGCAAACAGATGTATTCCGTCAATGTGGTATTCCGTCACCCAGTAGTGCAGGCAGTCTAAAATAAAATCGACCGGCTCGTCCTGAAAATGCATTTCCATAAGAACTTCCATGCCCTCTTTGTGAAATGCTTTTACCATGTCCTTCATCTCTGCCGTATAGTCCGCTTTCTTTCGTCCCGTCCACGCAAACGAAGCCTTCGGCGCAAAATAAAATCCTTTGGTATATCCCCAGTAATTGATTCTGCCCGCTATCGGACCGGATGCATATTTTCCGTATCCGTTGTCATAAAGCTGCGGAAACTTTCCGATTTCGTCAAATTCATACAGCGGCATAAAAAGCACCGCTGTAATGCCCAGTTCTTTTAAATACGGCAGTTTTTCCACCACGCCCGAAAATGTTCCCTTATGGCGCACCTTTGACGTTTTTGAAGCGGTCAGTCCGCGGACACTGCATTTATAAAAAACGCTGTCATGATACGGTATTTCCGGTGCCGTATCGTCTTCCCAGTCATATTTTGAAAGACATACCCGGCTTAAATGCTGCTTGTTTTCATCTTTGCCAAAAACTTCACAGCCTGTAATCGTCTTTGCATACGGATCAATGATTTTCTTCCCGTCCGCCTCATAGCAATACAGATACCTGTCCAGATAAATGCCGCTGATATGCACCGAAAAGACATCACCCGTCTTATAGGCTTCTGTCAGTTCAATCCGGTACTCCGGCTCGTCCGCTTTTGGCGCATACAACAGCAGATCAATTATTTCCGCCGCCGATGCAATCGCAAAATTATAGCCGTCTTTTTGTTTTGTACTCCCCTTTTGCAGCGGATTTCCTTTTTTTATGTTCATAGCTCTCCTCATTTCTACTCTTTCTGCCCCTTTTTTGTATACAATATGCTCATCGCCTTTTTATCCAGCCGGTAAAACCGCATAATAAAAATTGTGACAAACCAGCCAAGAATCGGTATAACACAGTAAAAGAACACGGTTATATATTTTAACTGCGGTGTCAGCGCATCGCCGACCTGCGGAAATACTTTTGCATAACCTGTCATGGAAAGTGCAATGCCCACAAAGCCTGTTCCAAGCGCAGAGAAGGATTTATCAATAAAAGAAAATAACGCACCCATAATGCCCGGAACAAAATGTCCGCTGAGCGTGTATTCATAATCCGTGCAGTCCGCAATCATCGGCACAACAATATTATTGGTAATGGATTTTACGCCGTTTAACAGGGCAAATACCAGTAAAAATGCTATGGTAATCCCGTTAATTTCCGCAAGTGAAACCTTTGTCAGATCGGTGAATAACATCATATACATCATGACCGCCTGAAATGCAATGGCAAACCATGTGGATACCACCATTGCTTTTTTCTGCCCCACTTTTTTCGCATAACGGATACACAGATAAATAATGCCTAGATTAGGAATTCCCACAATAACACCGATAATGCCCGCCAGCGGGTAATTGTTCATTAAAATGCCAAACAGCATGACAAGCACCGTGGAGTTGCTGTATACCATGGATGCAAATTTATTGGAGGCCGCTGCAATGACCAGCATACGGATTGGCTTGTTGTGTTTCATAATCTGCCAGTAGTCGCGGAAATGAATATTATTTTTCTTTTCCTTATCAAGCTGGAAATATCGGCTGTTGTCCTTGCCCCATATCCCGATAACCGCCAGTGCCGTGCAGATACCGGAAAGCACAACCACGGTAATCACAAATTCCTCAAAAAGCGCACGGCTGTTGAAGTTGCCGTATTTGCGAATCAGGTAGACCGACACATAAAATGCCGTCAGTCCGTGTGCCAGCATAATAAAGGTCGAATCAAAAAATGTAATCATCGGGCGCTGTTTCACATCATTGGTAATAACCGACTGCCCCGACTTTACAACCGCCGTCTGAAACGTATATCCAATAATGTATACAGAATACACGGCAATAAAATACGGAATTCTAAAGAACGCAGGCACCAGATGAGTCGTAAAAAACAGCACCAGCGAACTGCCCGCAAGCAGGACATATCCTGAAATCATAAATGGACGGAACTTTCCGAAACGTCCGTTGGTTTTATCAATCACATAACCGATAACCGGGTCTGTAACACCGTCAAAGATTCTCATTCCGGTCAGAATAAAAGAAATTACCACAACAGACAGCCCCGCAATTCCGTTTGCATAATATGACACGTAGCCCATCATGGCAAGATACAGATTCGTAGACGTATTATTTAATGAAAATAATGCAATCTGCCACAAATGTGCACGGTTTAATTCAATTACTGCATTTTCTGACTGCATATCCTGCATACTTTATCCTCACATCACTTATTCTGCCACAAAGCTTCTTAATTAACAGTATCCCCTATCTTTGCGGCAGTTTCAAGCATTTTTATAAATTTTTAAGACTTCTGTTTTTATTCCAGACCCTCACCCGAAAATTCGGGGATAAAGCTTTCCTTTGCCGTACCGCCCTCCTGAATAAAGCCATTTACCACGCCTAAACCAATCGCATAATCCACGACTTTGTCGTATTCCCTGTGGGTAACTTTCCGGTTTAATTCGGGGATATTTTCCACAAACGGCATCGGTGTATACTGGTTCATAATGCTGATATAAATACTATCACCATATGTTTCATATAAATACCGTATTACTGCTTTTGTATCCTTTAACAGCCCCGGCAGCATCAGGTGCCGCACAATCACGCCGCCTGTCATGATTCCTTCTTCAATTCCGCGCACCGCCGCTTCCTGCTTATCCGTAAACTGCGGTGCCGGGTGCTGGCGCACCATTTCCGCAAGCGCCGCTTTGGTTACGTCAAAATAATCAGGTGCATTGGAATAGCGTTTTGCATATGTAGTATCTGTATATTTAAAATCCGGCAGATATACATCCACAATCCCTTCAAGATTTTTCAGCGTTTCCACGCGCTCATAACCGCTTGTATTGTACACCACGGGAATTTTTAATCCCTGCGCTTTTGCTTTTTTAACTGCCGCAATAATTGGCAGAACATACTGTGTGGGTGTCACCAGATTAATATTATTGGCTTTCTGCTGCTGCAATTTTAAAAAAATCTCCGCCAGATGCGATTCATCAATCTTCTGTCCACGTTTTCCCGCGGCAATTTCGTGATTCTGGCAGAATACGCATCGCAGGGTACAGCCCGTAAAAAATACGGCACCTGAACCGTTTTCTCCCGAAATGCACGGTTCTTCCCACATATGCAGAGCCGCCCTTGCCGCGTAAATATCCCACGGCATCCGGCAGACTCCTTCCTGTTTTTCCCTGTCCGCATTACATTTGCGCGGACACAAATTACATTTCATCTTTTCTCCGTTTTACATTAAATTTTCGCATTAAAATTAAAAAAGTTTCAATCAGCCATTAGCGACCTTAATTTCTCAAGCGCCGCGCTGATTCCGCCGACTTCGTCAATCAACCCCTGCCGGACCGCTTCTTTCCCGACCAGAATCGTTCCTAAATCCTTGGTAAGCATTCCGGTATTTATCATCATCTGTTCCAGTTTTTCCTTTTCGACACGTGAATGTCCGGCTATAAAATGCACAATTCTGTCCTGAATCAGCTGAAAATAGTCGAATGTCTGCGGCGCACCGATAATCGTTCCGTTCATGCGCACCGGATGGACAATCATCGTTGCCGTCGGCGCAATAAAGGAATAATCTGTGCTGACTGCAAGCGGCACTCCGATACTGTGTGAATCGCCAAGCACCAGTGAAACGCTCGGTGTCTTCATAGATGCAATCATCTCCGCAAGTGCCAGTCCTGCACTCACATCCCCGCCAACCGTATTGATTAAAAACAGTACACCGCCGATTTTGGCACTGTCTTCAATTGATGCAAGCTGCGGTAAAATATGCTCGTACTTTGTCGTTTTGCTCGCCGCCGGAAGGACGTCATGCCCTTCAATCTCGCCGATAATCGTCATCAGCTGGATTTTACCGTTGTGTTCGTCTTCTCCTAAAAGTACCTGTCCATAGCTTTCTATTTTTTTATCCTTCTGCTCCTCTTTTTCCTGTTTTTCCGCCATAATTCCTCGTTTCCGCTGTGTTACAGCTTTTTTATTTCTTATTTTGTAACGGACAGCGAAATTTATTTATAGCGATTTTTGGGAATTAGGCTTGACAGCAAAATCATTTTGTACTATAGTAACAAGGTAAATGCTTCTGTGGCTCAGTTGGTAGAGCAACGCATTCGTAATGCGTGGGTCGTGGGTTCGAGTCCCATCGGAAGCTTTTTTATTTTACCCATTTTCAATTTTTTGAAGAAATCTTTTCTTCATTTCTTTTAAAAGTCCCTCAGCCCTTTGTTCAACCGGCTGATTTTCCACTGAAACGGCATGATTGATATCTGTACTGCTGCTATTGGCATCACTGTTCTGTGATATATTCCCGAATGGAATAAATCCACCTGCCATATGCTCATGCCCGCCGCCGTTACCAATGCCTTTTAATGCTTCATTAGTAAGCTTACCCGCATTGCACCACGGCGCACTGCTTCTCACTGACAGCTTTATGCCATCCTCCCGGTAAGACGATACAATAACCACATCGACTTCATCCAGCGCCAATATAAAATCCGAAATGGATGCTGTCAGTGCCTCATGGCAGTCTACACCGGTATTGGCAAAGCAGACACGGTTCACATTTTCAATCGTATCTATTGCATTGGCATAGGCGCGCAAATCCTTCATGTGCAGGACACTCGTATCCAGCTTTTGCAAAAGTGCATGCTCCGCTAACGGAAAGAGCCGGTAAAACATTTCCAGATCCAGCGGACTCACCCCTCTTGTCATATTGGCAGTATCCACCTTTATTCCGTATAACAGTGCCGTAGCCGTGCGTTTATCAACCGGTATCCCACTTTCCATAAAGTATCCGGCGATAATAGATGCACACGCACCAACCTCCACACGGATATCCGAATAACGATAATCCTGATTTTCATAGGTCGGATGATGGTCAATGCAGAGAACTTCGTTGCCCTGCATATCTATGACATTCGCGTTGCCCTTTTGGGAATCCACCAGAATAATCTCGGATTCTGCGGACATATCCGTAATTTCCTCCTGCTCAACAATGTCAATTGCAAGCAGCTGTGCCATCTTTGCCGTAATCGTATCATCAATTCTTCCTTTATAACAAATCGTTGCCCCAATTCCCTTTTTTTCAAGCAGTACCTTTAACCCGTATGCACTTGCAATCGCATCGGGGTCCGGGAAGTTATGTGTCTGTATAAAAATGTGTTTATCATGAATACATTCTAAAATGTGTTCCAAATGCTGCATATTTTATCCCTCATATTTCTCTTTATTTTATGCGTTCTATCGTAAATATGATTTTCCTTATATAGTATATCTATTCTTTGCGCGATTTGCAATTGCATTTGACACCGTATGCCCTATTTTACCATAAAATATATCAAAAGGATTGGAGGCTGCTTTATGAATCCAGTTTTAACCCTTGACCATGTATCTTATTCATACCATACGCCCTCCGGGGAAACACCTGCATTAAAAGATGTTTCTTTTTCTGTCCGGCCCGGCAGCTTCACCTCGATTGCCGGTCCTTCCGGCTGCGGAAAATCCACACTGCTTTCCTTAATTGCCGGATTAATCGCACCCGAAAAGGGCTGTATCCGCTTTTATAAAAGTGATGCAATGCCTGCCGCTGCCCGGATTGGCTATATGCTCCAGCACGATACTCTTTTAGAGTGGCGTACCATTTATAAAAATATTCTGCTTGGTCTTGAAGTAACCCACCAGTGTACGGAACAGAAAAAAAGACTTGCCGCCGATATGATGCATGACTACGGACTGGCTTCCTTTAAAAATGCCCATCCTTCTGAGCTTTCCGGCGGCATGCGCCAGCGGGCGGCACTGATTCGCACCCTTGTTTTAGAGCCGGACATTCTGCTTTTAGACGAACCGTTTTCCGCATTGGATTATCAGACAAGGCTGGAAGTAAGCGACGATATTTTCCGCATTATCAAGGAGCAGGAAAAAACGGCACTTTTAGTCACGCATGACATTTCCGAAGCGATTGCCATGGGTGAACAGGTGATTGTTTTATCCAGCCGTCCTGCCGGTATCAAAAATGTTTTTGACATTCACCTCTCCGTGGATAAGCGCACACCGTTTTCCTCACGGACTGCCCCTGAATTTTCTGCTTATTTTCATCAAATCTGGAAGGAGTTGTCATAATGTCTGACATTCAAATGCATTATCTTAAACAAATGAAACGGTTAAAATACAAAATTACTATGGCTAGGATTCTGCTTTTTGCCGGTTTTATCACACTTTGGGAAGTGTCTGCATACGCAGGCTGGATTGATGATTTTATTTTCAGCAGTCCGTCCCGCATTATAAAAACCCTGTTTGCAATGATTTCTGATGGCAGCATTTTTTACCACACTGCCGTTACCGTAGCCGAAACCGGTATCAGTTTTGCACTGATTGTACTGCTCGGTGTCGGCACTGCCATTTTACTCTGGAGCAGCAAAACGGTATCTGCCGTATTAGAACCGTATCTTGTGCTGCTAAACAGCCTTCCAAAATCCGCCCTTGCGCCTATGATTATCGTGTGGCTCGGCAATAATGTCAAAGCCATTATTGTCACTGCCATTTCCGTCGGCGTATTCGGAACGATTTTAAACATTTACACCAGCTTTGCCGAAACCGATTCCGACAAAATCCTGCTGATTCAGACACTGGGCGGCTCAAGAAAAAACATTTTAACCAAAGTCGTCCTGCCCGCTTCATTAAAGACAATTATCAGTAACATGAAGGTCAACATCGGTCTGTCACTTGTGGGTGTGATTATCGGTGAATTTCTCGCTGCCAAAGCCGGACTTGGCTACTTAATCATTTACGGCAGCCAGGTCTTTAAAATGGACTGGGTTGCCATGTCCATTGTGATTTTGTGTATCCTGTCCGTGATTCTTTTTAAAATCGTTGACTTCATTGAAAAAATTGTTTTATAATAGTTAAAATACAACATCAAAAACGGAGGAATTATGCTCTCACTTACTATAAAAGATACGAAAAATTTTATGTCACAGCTGCTCATTAAAGAAGCATTTGACGGGCTGTTTTTATCCGAAGCCGTGATAAAAACAGCCAATTCCTATACCATCAGCGGTGAACTCAACAAGGATTTCTTTTCCGAAGAAGAATGGAATGAGCTTCCCGAAAAGTCCTATTCGCGCTGGTCTTCTATCAAGCCGTTCTGCTTCCAGCTCATCAAAGGCAGTAAGGTCCCTTCCTATATGAAAATGGTCTTTCTGCTCCCGCCAAAACAGGTTGCAAAGCTGCTGTCCGACAATCAGACTGCACTGACACCCGATGACATTAACGGACTGTTTTTAAATATCAAATATCAGGACGGTGCCGTTTCTGTCGTTACCGGCACGTCTATCAAAGTTTTTTCACTTGATAAAACCCTTGAACACAGCTTTGATGCTTTTGCAAAGGACTTTTTATTTTCCAATGGCATGGACTTTGAAGAAGTCTGAACCCTCCAGTTCATGATTTTTTTAGAATTAGCGCAAATGCACTGATTTTGCGGGCTTCCGCCATTCTTGTTAGCACTCAAAATGAATGAGTGCTAATTTCTTCTTGACTTTCCATTTTGCTTGTATTAAATTACATCTTAACAGATTATTTTATGAATGAAATGAAAAGAGGTAATGATACAATGGCAAATGAACATGGTAGTTTATCAATTAACAGTCAGAATATTTTCCCAATCATTAAAAAATGGATGTATTCCGACCACGATATTTTTTACAGAGAATTAATTTCAAACGGCTGTGATGCCATTACTAAATTAAAGAAACTGGATTTAATCGGCGAATATGAAGCACCGGACGATATTGAATATAAGATTCAGGTCAAGGTAAGCCCTGAAAAGAAGACAATTCAGATTATTGATAACGGTATCGGTATGACAAAGGAAGAAGTCAACGAATATATCAATCAGATCGCTTTTTCTGGCGCAGAAGCATTTCTTGAAAAATACAAGGATAAGACCAACGAAGACCAGATCATCGGTCACTTTGGTCTTGGCTTCTATTCTGCTTTCATGGTTGCCGACAAGGTAACGATTGATACACTTTCTTTCAAGGACGGCGCTTCTGCTGTTCACTGGGAATGTGACGGCGGCACGGAATATGATATGCAGGATACCACTAAGGAAGAACCGGGTACTGCTATCACTTTATATCTGAACGAAGACAGCTATGAATTTGCAAATGAATACAAGGCACGCGAAGTCATCGAAAAGTACTGCTCATTTATGCCAATTCCGATTTTCCTTGAAAATGAAGATGCCGGCGAACAGACCGAGGAAATCCCGGAAGAAGAAGTAACAGAAAAAGATAAGGTGCTTGATACCTTTATCAAAGATGCCGTTACCGAAGAAGTGGAAAAAGAAGACGGTACAAAAGAAACCGTTGAAAAAGTTCCTGCAAAGAAAATGGCAAAAATCGTAAAACGCCCTGTTGCATTAAACGATATCCATCCGCTCTGGACAAAGCATCCAAACGAATGTACCGATGAGGAATACAAGGAATTTTACCGCACTGTATTTAAGGATTACAAGGAACCGCTGTTCTGGATTCACCTGAATATGGATTATCCGTTTAACTTAAAAGGTATCCTCTACTTCCCGAAAATCAATACGGAGTATGAAAGCATTGAAGGTACAATCAAGCTGTACAACAATCAGGTATTCGTTGCCGATAATATCAAAGAGGTCATTCCTGAATTCTTACTGCTGTTAAAGGGTGTCATTGACTGCCCTGACCTGCCATTAAATGTATCCAGAAGTGCGCTTCAGAATGACGGTTTTGTTAAAAAAATTTCAGAATACATTACAAAAAAGGTCGGCGACAAGCTTTCCGGTATGTATAAGACAGACAAGGAAAATTACGAAAAATACTGGGATGACATCAACCCATTTATTAAATTCGGCTGCTTAAAGGACGAAAAATTCTATGAAAAGATGAAGGATTTCATCATTTTCAAGAACTTAGACGGCAAGTACCTGACACTTCAGGAATGTCTGGACGAAAACAAGGAACACCATGAAAATACAGTCTTCTACGTAACCGATGAAACCGAACAGAGCCAGTATATCAATATGTTTAAGGAAGAAGGCATTGATGCCGTTATTCTGACACACAATATTGACCAGCCGTTTGTTACACACTTGGAGGGCAAGAACGAAAACTTAAAATTCCAGCGTATTGATGCAGACCTTTCTGACAGCTTTAAGGAAGAAACCAGTGAAGATGAATTAAAAGAGATTACGGAAACACTCTCCGATGTCTTTAAAAAGGCTTTAAACAACGATAAGTTAAATATCAAGGTTGAAAAACTCAAAAATGCTTCTATTTCTTCCATGATTACGCTCTCCGAACAGGACAGACGTATGCAGGATATGATGAAGATGTACAATATGTACGGCATGGACCCGTCTATGTTCGGTGCAAACGGACAGACACTCGTATTAAATGCCAACAATGATTTGGTTAAATATATTGTTGACCATAAAGACGGTGAAAACACCCCTGTTTTCTGTGAACAGCTCTACGACTTAGCACTGCTCAGCCACGCACCTCTCACACCGGAACAGATGACAAACTTCATCGCAAGAAGCAACAAAATTATGGAACTGCTTGCCAAATAATATATTTTGAAGTATTATTATAGGTAATCAGGTAAATTGCCGCATTCGGATTTTCCCGATGCGGCAGTTTTTCTGTAATCCATTGTGATTGAGGAGGAAAATATGTCATCATACGATAACAGATACAAGGACATCGATGACGAACCGGATTTTGACTATGTCAATAATGATTATGGCTTTGATATGGACCACGATGAAAAACCGTCTGCCAGTGCTTCTACCGGAGCTTCCAAAAAGCACAAAAAGAAAAAGGCTTCAAAACCGGTAACAATCTGGTCAGAAATTTTCAGTTATATCAAAATTTTAGCTGCTGCTGTGATTATTGCATTTATATTCACGCAGTATATTATTGTCAACGCAGAAGTTCCTACCGGTTCTATGAAAAATACAATTATGGAGCATGACCGTTTAATCGGTTTTCGTCTTGCCTATTTATTTGATGAGCCGGAACGCGGCGATGTCGTGATTTTTAAGTATCCTGATAATGAAGAACAAAATTATGTCAAAAGAATTATCGGCACACCCGGTGATGTTGTTCAGATTAAAAGTGGACATGTTTATGTAAACGGTGAAGAACTTTCGGAAGACTATTTAAAAGAACCGATGGCAGAATCTGAAACGGAAGAAACGTATGTTGTCCCGGAAGGCCACTATTTCATGATGGGCGACAACCGCAACTCCTCTCTTGATTCGCGCTACTGGAAAAACACTTACGTTGCGAAAGATAAGATTCTTGCCAAAGTCATTTTCCGGTATTACGACGGTTTCAACGAAAAAATTGATTTTAGCCTGATTCATTAAACAGCTTTACGCGATAAATTTTAAAAATTACATAAGAATGAAAAAATATGCATTCAATTGTTGAATTATCACTTTTGACTTGCATATTTTTTTATTGCTCCGGCCATACTAATTCATGCAACGCAAAAACAAGATGCAAAACAAGGAGGATTGTATGGCTCAATTAGATTGTAATGTTAAAAGCTGCTGCCACAATGAGGATAACTGCTGCTGTTTAAGTTCTATCGAGGTGAATGGCTCTAATGCCTGCAACTGTGAAGACACCTGCTGTGGAAGTTATTTCGAGGACAAGTCCGGTGAGAAAAACAGCGCCCAGACACCGCATGTTTCCTTATCAATTGCATGTCAGGCAACCAACTGCATGTATAACGATGATAAGGTCTGTCACGCTGACCATGTCGATATTTCCGGTATCCGCGCAACAGCCGCTCACGAAACCGTCTGCGCAACTTTTCAGGAAAAGTAGGAAAATATCTGCAAAATGTAGATTTATATGAGGGGAATTTTTTATGAAGAATTTTTTTATGGTGGGCTTTGGCATATGTTATGTATGTTTTAAAATTTTTGCATTAAATCGCAAAGCCGGACACACCGTTTAAAAGAGCAGGCAGCTATCCGATATTGTTTTGATAAATGATATCGGACAGTCTGCCTGTTTTCTTTTTAATCCGCAGGCATTGTTATTCAAACGTATAAATCTCACACTTCCGGTTTACCAATCCCTTTTTAAAGACCAGCACATGCTCCTTATATGTGATTGAATCCTTTGCATACATAAACGGTTCTTCCCTGTAAAGCAGACACGCCTGTCCTTTTTGTAAAAATGAATTCATGGCATTTTCTGCTTTCTGATGCACTTTTTGGTAATGCTGCTCCTCTTGTTCATTAAACGTCCTTCGCGGATAACCTGCTGAAGTCCGCCTCATATCTGCAATGATTTTATCCACGAACCGGCTGTGTGCCTTTTGATAAAACATTCTGGCAAGCATATTGCACCGAAAAGCTGTCGGCTTCCTTTGATAACGGTCAAGCTTTGCAGACATTTTCTTATCGTCCACACTCTCTGCCGTTTCAATCAGATACCGGACTGCTTCCGGATAAACAGAATCCGGATATGGCACATAATACTGCTCCGGCACCGACCTGAATTTCTTAATCGGCGGGAAGTCCGCAAGCTGCATAAAAATCAATTCCCGCTCTGTGCAAAAATCTTTTCCCAGATAACGATACTTATCCCGGATATCCGCGAACTGATATTCCAGCTGGCGCAAATACTCATATCCTTTCACCCAGAAATGTCCCATGCAGCCGTAATCAAAACAGGTTGTCTGCATATGCAGATTGGTAAAACGGATTGTAAACCGATTCTCTCCGCTCTGATTGACTATCAGCATATATCCGTTATCATCATGGACAATACTTGCCGTCTGTTCACATTCAAGCTCTTTGTATGAGCCGGTCATGACAGATTGTTCAAAAACAAAATAGCTTTCAACCGCATCATTCATCAGATAGGCGGCATAAATATCTTTTTTGCCTTCCATGTGAATCGGTTCAAATACACTCAGTTCAAAAACCTGAGCCAGCTTAAAAAATTCTTCCGGCATATCTTTTGTCAATCCGTCCAGACAATTCTTATACTGTTCTACCTTATCCGTCATCTTTTCTCTCCTGTTTTGCTGGTTATGAATTTACTTTGCCTTCTTCTCTCTCCGTATAAAAAGACAGACACATAAAACGGCAAAAACCACTGTTGCAGCTATCAGCACCGGCCATACAGGGATTGGACAGACACTTGCCCCTATAAGTTTTAATCCCTGATAAAGTGTGTATACCCCAAATACAGAGAATATTACGAATGCAAGTGTATTGAGCAGTCCGTCCGGCGTTTTGCTCTTTAAAAGATATCCGGCTAACATACCCAGAATATCTGCTGCAAAAAGTCCGAGTGAACAGCCAATCCATACAATAAGGGCTGCGCTCATACCTTCATTTGCACCAAAGGTTATGGCTGTAAGCTGTGTCTTATCACCAAGTTCTGCTACGAAAAATGTACAGAAAACTGCAAGCGGCGCAAACTTAATTTTTGTTTTGCCTCCTTCTTCTTCTTCTTCATCACCGGCAATCGTTGATGCGGCAAAATAAAAAAATGCAAGTGCTGCAATTGTCTTTATGAGCCAGTCCGGAATAAATTCACTGACCAGTCCGCCGGCAAGAACTGCCAGTCCGTTTAATACCAGAATTGCGGTAGCTGTTCCTAATATAATATCTCTTAACTTATATTTAGAAGTAAGCGCAATAAGCATCAGCTGGGTTTTATCTCCCATTTCCGCTATAAATTCAGTAAAAAATACTTTTAAAAATAACAGCATTTGTATGCTATCTCCTTTATCTTATTATAATGTAAACTGCATATGCTGCGTAAAATGCAACCATACAAACGCCTTCAATTTTTCCGATTTTCTTTTTTGTTCCTGCAAATATCCATACACACACTGTAAATACAATCAGCACGCACAAATCAATAACATTTTCCGTGATGATGCTCACCGGGCTGATTGCCGAAGCAATACCAAGTACCATAAGGATGTTAAATACATTTGAACCAATTGCATTTCCAAGCGCCATATCGACTTCATCCTTTTTGGCAGCAACGATTGAGGTCACAAGTTCAGGAAGGGATGTTCCTATTGAAACGATTGTAAGTCCAATCAGTGTCTGGCTCATTCCCAAGTCACCGGCTATTCTCGCCGCAGCATCAACGGTTATATCACCGCCGACCGCAATGGCCGCCGCACCGCCAACGATGAAAAGAATACTAAGCGGCACTGAAATCAGTTTAATGTCCTCATCTAAACCGCCCTCTATCTCAACTTTCCTGCCTTCCCTGCTTGCTTTTAATGCAATTTTAATCATATAAAAAATATAGCCTGCAAAGAATCCAAGTAATATTACACCGTCAAAATGTCCGAGTGTCATGCCGGATTTGTCGCCCAGTCCGATAATTCCTAAAAGCATTAAAAGCCCTGCACATATGAGCGAAAGCGGAATATCCCGTTTTATGGTTTCTTTTGCAACATTGACTGTTGCCAATACTGCACACACACCAATTACAACCATCAGGTTAAAAATGTTTGAACCGACTACATTACTGACCGCAAGCTCATTATTGCCTGTAAGTGATGCTGATACACTAACCGCTGTTTCCGGAAGTGATGTTCCCATTGCGACAATTGTCAGTCCGATAATAATAGACGGAACATGCAGTCTTTTTGCTACACTTGAACTTCCCTCTACGAAAAAGTCCGCTCCTTTAATCAGCAGTACAAAGCCTATTACGAGAAATACAAGCACAAGCGCAAATGGGGCATTGTTAATAAATTTTTCCATATTCTCCTCCTTTTTTCCATAACCGTATGCCAGCCGAAATCCCTGCTCTTATAAGTATATCTGGCAGATAAAAAAGACTCATGTATATCAATGCCCGCCCGTATATAACACATAAGCTGTTCACCGATATACATGAGTCTCATTATTTAAGATTTGCCAGATTATACTCTTTAATATAATCAGAATGTTGACAAATCACACTTTCGCGCTAACTACTCCCTCATGGAATATTAAGTTACTTGATAAAGATTATCAAATACATTGGAATTTGTCAATAAAAATTCGACATTTTTCGCACAAACTATTTTTCCCCAATGTTATATCACCACTCCATTGCAGTGATCAATTTCATGCTGAATTATCTGTGCCGTAAATCCGCTATACTTTCCATGCTGCGGTTTAAAGCTGCTGTCAAGGTAATCCACCTCTATTTCTTCATATCTCACACAGGCTCTGACTCCATCCAGCGATAAACAGCCTTCTTCCGTCTTATACTCGCCGGACTTTTGGGTTATAACGGGATTTACCATTGCAAACTGGAACGGACCTGCCGCCACTACAATGACTGATTTATTCACGCCTATCATATTGGCTGCCATTCCGACACATATTTCCCTATTAGCTCTTAACGTATCAATCAAATCCGTCACAACCTGTTTGTCTGCTTCTGTCGCAGGCTGTGCTTTTCTTGCAAATATCTGTTTCCCTTTTACAATTTTTTGAACCATATTTCTACCTTCTATTCCTTACATTTCTTTAAATTTTTTGACCTATCACGACTTTCATTACCAAAAGAACAGGCACTTTTAATAAAACTTCGCTATCTCCGAAACGCTCTTTCTTTTAGGCATCTGCACGTCCTTTGCACCATATCCGACCGCAATCACAGATACTATCTGCTCATTTTCCGGCACATCAAGGAAATTTCTTATTGCTTCACCGTCACGAATTCCCATAATCAGTGTATCAAGCCCCAGTTCTTTCGCTTTAAGCACGAAATTTTCATTTTGCAGCCCAAGATCATAATAACCCCAGCCATTGCCACATTCATTAACCGGTTCACCGGATAATCTGTCAAATCCAACGCAGCCTTTTACAAATGTTGCTACAACAAGTGCCGCTCCCTCGGCATTCTTCTGATTAAATTCCGGCAGACACTTCTGTCTGAATTCTTCAATTTTTTCATCTGATAAAATGCAGTAATATCTTGATGTCTGTAAATTCTTCCATGAAGGAGCCAGTATCGCCGCATTGATAATTGTTTCAACCTGCTCCTTTGTAACTTTTTTTGCCGCATCGTAATTTCTCATACTTCTTCTGTTATTTAATACATTTTGTAATTCCATAATGTTCTCCATTTCTAATACTCTTTATCAATACTGCCTTCTATTCCATAAATTTTCTTAAATCTTTCGATATCTGCCGCCGTTTTCACAAGCATAATATCTTCTATCTTTCCGGTATGAATATCCTTAAACCCAGCCACCTGCTCACCTGTGCATATACTGGTTTTAATTACAGGTTTCATACGCTCTTTATCATATGAATACGCTTTTGCTTTCTTTTTAAATAAACCCATATGCTTTATCACTCACATTCTATGTACATTTTTGTCCCAGAAACTAAGAAGCCGATACTATCCGCTGTAAAAATACTTCCATAATATCTAAAACTTTATCGCTGAAAAATTCACTTCCGCCGTGGTCTGCACCTTCTAGCATATATAACTGTACCTCTTTATGATATTTCTTTAACGCCTCATACACAACCACACTGACTTTTGGATGAATGGTTCGGTCTTTTGTTCCGTGAAACATTAATACCTGCGGCAGTGAAACATTTTCACTGATATTACACTCCACCGACATTTTCCTGCAAAGTTCAGGATTATGGTGCAAATATCTCCGCCAACATACATCTGATTCGCATCTGCCTTGTATTCTTTAGCGTGCAGCTTTACATATCTTATCGCATTTCTTGTATCTACAGCCTGTGCCGGAAAAGGCGCAATCCCGGAATGACGATACTCAACAACCGCAATCACATAGCCCCTTTCTGACAGCCTTGCAAGCAGTCCAAGCTTTGCATTAATATTCTGCTTCATCCATGCCGAACCCTGCACATACACGATACAAGGATATGTTTCATCACTTTCTTTAGTGTTTCTCGTCTGCGGTGTGATAATCTGCAAATGCAGTGTCGTGCCATCTATATGCGCATATTCCACATTTGAATGTTTCTTTAATGCCTCTATCGGTATTTTCTTTATCTGCGCATGTTCATTATATGTATCAGAAAACGGTTCTATCAATTCAGCTTTTCCCATAACCTGTATGCTTTTCAGACTGCCAAATCCATCATACTTATCGTAAATGGCAAGACATACATTTTCGTTTTTCTCCAGACCGATAAATTTCTGTCCGCCTTCTCAAATTGCTCATGTGTCATAAAAACGCCTCCATTTTTACACGATATATATTTATATTATAATTTTTCAAATATAAATGTCCATACCCAAATCCATTTTTGTGCAGTAAAGTTATTTCTATAATTTTTATTTCTATAATCAAATGCCATCTTTCTGCTATTGGCATTGAAGACTCTGGTGAACTGCCCAAACACTCCTGTATAATGCAGATATGGGCAGAACCTGAAAATCAGTTCTGCCCATTTGTAACTATTCACAAATCTTATACCGTTTTTTACTATTTACACAAAAGTTGAAACGCATCGTATTTTCCACTATTCCCACATACATTTCCAAATTATATAGCACATTAGTGTTTTATATCTGCTTACTTATATACTATATTTATGTTTACGCAAATCAAATGCTTGTTCTCCGCCTTCGAGGATATCACATATATGCTGCTGAATTCCTTTTTCATTTAAAATGCCTTTTCGTATTGTCCCATCGTCTTCATAAACAACATTTGCATTTTCTATTGAACCAGACCTATATTCAAATTGGAACTTAAAATTTGGAGAATTTTTTCCTTCTTGATTAGCAACAATAATTTCTTCTGCGTCTCCGCCTAAAACCACATTTGCATTATGTGTAACAATAATTATTTGACGTTCAATCTTTTTCTTTCGTATAAAAGGAATCAATTCATCAAAAATAGATCTATTATCCAAATCATCTTCCGGTTGATCAATCAGTATTGGACATTTACTTTCAGCCATACTAATTAATAATTTTAAAAGAACCAGCGCCTTTTTACCTGGAGACATCTGATTTATGTTATCATTTTCAAGCTTTACATTATATGAAACTAAATACCAATCACTCAACATATCACGCAATACATTTTCTACTGTTTTATTTTTCAAAAGCTTTAACTCTTCATTAACAACCTTATCAATAATATCTCTTAGATAATCTTTTGTTAGTTTGTCCACATTAAATGCATCATCAAATGTAATTTGAAATTTCTTTAATGAATTATTATTAATACTCTCTCTTATAAATGAACAAAATGCATCATTTTTAAATTGTATTCCAACAGAAAAATCTAATCCATCAGAATTTGTTTCTGTGTTTCCATTTACTACATCAACGTAATTGTTATGTATCTCACGATAATCATTTATCGCATTGGAAACCTCATCTAACTTCATGTCATATTCGTTTCTCTTAATTTCACATTTTTGAGTTGCCTTTAATACACTTTCTAATTTTATCTCTTCATTTTTAATTTGATCTGATAATTTTATTAGAGCTTCATTCTCAATAACTTTATGTTCTAATTCACTCTTTATTTTTAATGCAGCTTCCTTTTTACTCTCAGCATCTTCTTTTGCGAGATGCAATTTAGTAACCATTTCTCTTTTCTTTTTATTCCATCCTTCGTTAGCCTGTCTTATTATTTCTTCTTGAAAATCTAATATGTTCTTAGATATATCATCTGAAAAATCTTCTACAATCTTTGTTTTTTCAATAGGTACTGGCATATTGCTTACTAATTCTATTTCTTTTATTGCATTCTTTATTGTTGATTCTAAAATTGAAATTTCCTTAGTTGCCTTATCAAACTTTTTAAGTTCTTCTTCGGATATTGAAACTTCCTTTGAAATAATCTCCTTTTGCTTTTTTAATTTTTCAATCTCTTTTTTTATACCATTCTCTGTTCCAATTTCATTTCTTTCTTGAATTAAAGTGATCATTTCCGAATGCGACTGAAGCATATCATATATTTTCTTATCCAAAGAAGGTTTATACATCTTTATGTCATTTTCCATTTTTTTAAAAGCAATTTCAGACTTTTCATTTAGCAATACTATATCTTGAATAATTCTATCTATTTCAGATGTTTTCTCACCTTCATCAGTAAGTCTATTTAAATATGTCTGTGGGATATACACTATTTTATGAGTTTCACCAAAATCTCCATTATTATTTATATCTCCATCTTTCCAGAATACAGAAACATCATTTAATTTACGAGACTGTACTCCTGAAATACGTATTTTTTCTTCAACTTGCTTATTATCTATCGCACGTGCGATGTTTTGTAACAATAATGATTTTCCGGTAGATTTTCCACCAATAATACAAGTCAGCTTATCATTAAACTGTATTGGCTCATCTGAAAAACCATCTTCTTTAATTACAACTTTATCAATAACATAATAATCCGCCTTTTCCTCTGGTTTCAACTCTCCAATCCTTACTCTAGCCTCAGGTTCATATATTACCTGTTTTAATCCATTAAATGTAGCATCTGATTTTATCCAACAATATCTGCTATTATCAGGTTCAAAAAGTTTTTCAATACAATGTGCATCAGACCCATGAAAACAAGGCTTTAACGAGCCACATTTTTCCTTAACCTTATCCTCATTATCAACCCCTTTACCAAGAAAATATTTAATATCATTTTCAGAAGAAGAAAAAATAAAATCACATATTCTATAAACTGCAAAGCGTGTTAAGCTTAATTGATCTCCTCCTTCACCTTTATTAATTCCCGAAGCTCCATCACTAGAACTATTTGCAACGCCTATCAGTGTATTTTCTCTTAATTGAAGGTCATTTTTAAACAATTCACTAATCGCTGTATAAGAAGGAACAAATTGTTCAATACCCTTTTTATATGCTTCCTCCTCATTATCTTCTCCCATTTTTTTCCCAAGTTCAATCAAATCCGATTTAGTTGCATGATATTTTCTTCCGCATTCAAATTCTAATTGCGAAAAGAATCTATTTTCTAATTGATCTACAAAATCAGGATTAAAAATAAAATGAATATTTACGGGTGATTTTTTACCTGTAGGAGTTATTCTCATTTCTACATTCGGAAAAATTCCTAATACATACTTTGATAAAATTCCATCGGCAACAACTTTTTTGTAATTATCAATTGCCAAATAATCTGTAATACCAATTACAGAAACCTTTTTTCTCTCATCATCCGAATTAACGTACTTCGCTATTGCTGAATAAAAATTTTTCCACTTTTCCTCTAAATTTTGCCCTTTATAACTATCATTCTTTTTTGTATTAGGTGTATGTACATGCAAATCCCATCTACGCCATTCTGACCCTTTTTCAAACATTAATTTTACCTCCGTTCTTTACTCCATTTACCATGTCCGCTTTTGTTTAAACCTGTTTTTACTATACCCCTTTTAAATCCCCCTCTAAATTTTGCTGCCGAATCCTATATTTTCCATACTTAAATCCTTAATTTTACCCATTTTGCCTTTTTAGTCCTAAAATACCCTATTTTAACATTCCATTTAAAAAGGACAGGCACTTCTGCACCTGTCTTCCAATCCAGAAATCTTAAATTTTATACCCCCGAATATGCCGAAAATCCTGCATCTATCGGCAGTACAACGCCGGTAACGGCGCTTGCCGCACGGTCATCACACAAAAAGAATACGCCGCCCAACAGCTCATTACTTTCTACAAACCGCCCTGCCGGCGTTCCCGCTAAAATCTTTTGGGAACGGGCTGTCGGCTGTCCGTTTTCGTCAAATAAAAGTGCGCGGTTCTGGTTTGACACTAAAAATCCGGGTGCAATGGCATTACAGCGGATTTTGCTTCCCGCAAAATGTGTGGCAAGCCACTGGGTAAAATTGCTGACTGCCGCTTTTGCACCCGAATATGCCGGAATTTTAGTCAGCGGTATATACGCATTCATCGAAGAAATATTTAAAATATTTCCCGACTGCTTTTCTACCATATCCTGCGCAAAAATCTGTGTCGGAATCAACGTTCCCTGAAAATTCAGCCGGAATACAAAATCCACCCCTTCCGTATCCAAATCAAAAAACGTGGTCTGTCCTGCTTTGGCTTCATGCTGGTATTCATTATCGGTTGTTGCGCGCTTGTTATTGCCTCCTGCACCGTTAATGAGAATATCACATTTTCCCAAATCCTCTAAAATGCGGGCATGTACCGCTTTTACCTGCTCTGCTTCCAACACATTTGCCGCATACCCCTCGCATACAAATCCGTCATTTTTTAATTCCTCTGCCAGTTTTTTTACCTTATCTTCATTCAAATCCAGTGCTGCTACTTTTGCGCCTGCCTGTGCAAATGCTCTTGCCATATCGCCGCACAGCACACCGCCCGCTCCCGTGACCACAACCACCTTTCCCGTAAAATCTGTTTTTAACGGCAATTCTAACACATTTTTCTCCCTTCCGGCTGCTCTACTTCTCTATCGTCCCGCCGTTTGCTTCAATCAGTCCGTTGACATAGGCCGTTCCAAGCGCCCTGTCATACAGTCCGTACCCCGGCTTTCCTGTTTCGCCCCAGATCATTCTGCCGTGGTCCGGTCGGAAATATCCGGTATACCCTGTTTCTACAAGTGCCTTGACTATTTGATTCATATCCAGACTGCCCTCACGGCTTAAATGACCTGATTCTTCAAACGAAGTGTCCGGCAGAATTTTTACATTTCTTAAATGGATAAATGCGATACGATTCATGGACGAATATTTACGCACCAGCGCCGGTACATCATTTTCCTTTGAACTGCCAAGAGAACCTGTACAGAAACACAAAGCATTGGACGGGCTGTCTACAATAGACAGATATCGGTCAATATTTTTTTCACCGGTAATCACACGCGGCAGTCCGAATATCGGATACGGCGGGTCGTCCGGGTGAAGTGCCATTACTACGCCACATTCCTCTGCCACGGGAATCACACGTTTCAGAAAATATTCAATATTCTGCCAAAGCCCTTCCTCACCCAGCTCGGAGTAGGCACGAATTAAATCACGGACTTCATTTTGCGTATAACTTGCATCCCAGCCCGGAAGATGAATGTCATCTTTTAACGGGTCCAGTCCTTTCATCTGCTCCCAGTACATAACAAGACTGGTTGAACCGTCCTCTGCCATTTTGTCAAGCTGTGTTCTTGTCCAGTCAAACACCGGCATAAAATTGTACGTAATACACTTAATTCCATACTTTGCACAACGGCGGACAGATTCGCAGTAATTTTGAATATGCTGCTCTCTTTCCGGTTTTCCGAGCTTTATTTCTTCGGTGACCGGAATGGATTCCACCACATCAAAAATCAAACCGTGCTTTCTGCACAATTCCGTTAAGTGCCGGATACTTTCTTCCGGCCACACCTCGCCCGGTTTCACATCATATACTGCCGATACAATGGAACGCATGCCCGGAATCTGCCGGATATACTCCAGTTTTACCGGGTCGCTTTCCCCATACCAGCGAAATGAACTTTTCATAAATACATTTCTCCCTTCTGTCTGATCAACTACATACAGTATTGCCCATTTAAGAAGGATTATTACAAAAATAAAGGCAGTAAGCAGACCCGCCTAAACAACGGTTTTCTGCTTACTGCCTTTTTGTATTTATCATAGTAATAAATATTATACTCTTGAGAGATATTCTCCTGTACGGGTATCAATCTTAACGGTATCGCCCTGATTTACGAATAACGGAACTAAAATCTTAGCGCCTGTTTCAACGATAGCCGGCTTTGTAGCACCTGTTGCTGTATCACCCTTAACGCCCGGTTCAGACTCTGTGATCACAAGTTCTACAGTAATCGGCGGTTCGATAGCGAATACGTTGCCGTTATGTGAACATAACTTAACCATTTCGTTTTCCTTAACGAACTTTAATGAATCACCAACATTCTCCTTGCTTAAAGCAATCTGATCATATGTTTCTGTATCCATGAAGTTGTATAAATCGCCGTCAGCATATAAATACTGATATTCTTTTCTTTCAATGTGTGCAAGTGTAAACTTTTCTGTCGGTCTGAAAGACTTTTCTACAACACCGCCACTCACGATATTCTTTAACTTTGTTCTAACAAATGCTGCACCTTTGCCCGGCTTTACGTGCTGGAACTCTATAATCTGCCAGATTGCATTATCCATTTCAAGTGTAATGCCATTTTTAAAATCTCCTGCTGTTACCATTCTTTGGTATACCTCCTATAATAATCAATAACTTATATAATTCTATAATAAATTGGCGGTTTTGGCAACCACTTTTTACTAAAAGTCATGCCATGCCGCAAAATATCGCTTTTTACGCTTTCTTCTCTGCCATATCCTTAACCGCTTCAAGCGCATATAAATAACCTTTCAGCCCCAGTCCTACAACCTGTCCGTTACATACCGGAACGGTAACGGAAGTATGACGGAATTCTTCTCTGGTATGCACATTGGAGATGTGGACTTCAATCTTTGGAATATCCGCAACCGAAGCCAGCGCATCGCGCACGGCATAGCTGTAATGCGTAAATGCGCCCGGATTAATGATAATGCCGTCTGCCTTTTCAAAATAAGCCTTCTGAATCCGGTCGATTAATCCGCCCTCATAATTGCTCTGGAACACTTCTACTTCAACGCCAAGCTCCTGTGCCTTTTCTTCAATCATTTTTACCAGTGTGTCGTAATCCTGATTGCCGTAAATGCCTTTTTCACGGATTCCCAAAAAATTAATATTCGGTCCGTTTAATACTAATATCTTCATGCTTCCCTTTTCTCCTTTAAAATATTCTCATACATTTCATCAAAACTTCTGCCGTCCGTGTCAATAATCACCTCGGCAGCATCTAAATAATCCGAAAGCCGCATATCCATAAGGTGTGTAATCTTTTCACGGATATTGCCGCCTGCCAGCAATGGTCTTGTCGTATCTCCCGCAAGGCGCTTTGTCAGTTCCTCCACCGATGTCCGCAAATACACGACCGTACCCAGTTTTTTTAACAACTCCCTGTTTTCCGGCTTTAACGGAAGTCCGCCGCCGACCGACACTACAGTATTGTGTCTGGACTTAATTAAATCTTTGACAATTTCTGTTTCCAGTTCCCTGAAATACGGCTCGCCGTTTTCACTGAAAATGTCATTGATACTTTTCTTTTCTTTTTCTACGATGAGCGCATCAGTGTCGCAAAAATCCATTTTTTTATTTTTTGCAATCCACGTACCGAATGTGGTTTTACCGCACCCCATAAATCCTATCAATATAATATTGTCCAACATTTTTCTTAACTTTCTTATTCTGAATTTTCTGTTTTAACCTTTTAGTATAACCTGCCGTTTCCGGCTGGCCGGCTTTCTATCCCAGCTTCTTCTGCATATTTTCATATACTTTCCGGATATTTTCTTTACTTACTTTCATATCATTCCAAAGTTCAAATGCACTGACTCCCTGATATAACAGCATTTTCAAGCCGTTGTAAGCAGGCTTGCCCTGCGCCTTCATCAGCTTCATAAATTTTGTTTCTGCCGGATTATAGATAATGTCCACACCTACAGCCGCTCTCTTATAAAAATCCTCATCCTCTATGACTGCATCATCACAATTCGGATATAAACCGACACTGGTTGTCTGAATCACCACATAATTTTCCCCAGTCAGCTTTCCGTAATCCGAAAGCTTCATGGCATATGCCGCCTTTGACTGCAAATGGCGGTTTACATCCTCTGCAATCACTGCCGCTTTTTCTTCCGTGCGGTTTAAAATGGCAACTTCTTTTGCGCCTTTGCTGACACATAAAAAGGCAATAGCTCTTGCCGCGCCGCCTGCACCGAGTAAAATCACAGGACTGTCCTTTAACTCAACCTGTTCTTCTTCCAGTTCGCGCTCCAGTCCCAAAATATCTGTATTATAGCCTTTATAGCCGTGTTCCGTACGCACCAGCGTATTGACCGCACCAATCGCTTCTGCCAGCGGGTCGACACTTTCCAGCGCTCCAATGACTTCCTGTTTATGCGGCACGGTTACATTTAATCCTAAAATGTCTAATGCGTGGGCGCCTTTCACAGCAGTATCAACCGCACCCTTTTCCACCTTAAATGTCGTGTAAACCATGTCTATTCCGCACAAATCTGCCAGCGTATTGTGAATGACCGGTGAAATAGAATGTCCTACCGGATTGCCAATCAGTCCGCATACTCTTGTTGTTCCTTTAATTTCTCCCATATCTTTTCCTTTCTTGCTTCTTATAAAAATGCAGGACAATTTTTTCCAGATACCGCTTTAATACAATCTGAATCTCCTCATGCTTATCAATCGGCTTGACGAGAATTGTCATCATGCCTGCGCGGTTTGCCCCCCAGACATCTGTAAACAACTGGTCACCGACAAAAAATGTCGTATTGACATCTGTCTTCATACATTCCATAGCTTTAATATAATTCTTTGGGGACGGTTTTTTCGCATCGCTGACATATTTTGAATAAACCGCCTCTGCCAGCGGTCTGACACGCGGCTCTTTATTATTGGAAATGATACAGGTATCGTATCCTGTCTTTCTTAACCGTTCAAACAGCGCTACCGCCCGCTCCGTCACCGGTGCGCCGTGTTCTACAAGGGTATTGTCCACATCAAAAACAATCCCCCTGTATCCTTTTTTATAAAGTTCCTCATACGGAATCTCATATGCTGAATCCACGTAGTCATCGGGATAAAATCTTTTTAACACAAAAATCTCCATTTCTAAAATAATCTGCTTTACTTTAAAATCTTCTGAATCTCCGCCATAAAGGTATTGACATCTTTAAATTCACGGTAGACGGAAGCAAAGCGTACATATGCCACCTCGTCCAAATCTTTTAATTTCTCCATAACGATTTCTCCAATCACCTTGGCAGGAATTTCTTTCTCTCCCATATTATAAATCTGCGTTTCAATTTCATCAACCATTGCATTAATCCGGGTCAGCGACACCGGACGCTTATGACAGGAACGCACAATACCGGCTGTCAGTTTTTCCCTGTCGTAAGGTTCTCTGTTGTTATCTTTTTTTATCACTATTAACGGCATGGATTCCACTTTTTCATAGGTCGTAAAACGCTTGCCACAGGCATCACACTGGCGGCGTCTGCGGATAGCGCTGTCATCTGTCGGCCTGGAATCTATAACCTTTGTATTATCTTTACCACAAAACGGACATTTCAAAACCGTTACCTCCAAACATAAAAATATACATTTATTTTAATGAAATATCTGTCTGCGGTCAATACAAAATTGGATATTCTTAGCAGTATAAATGAACGCCAGCAGGCAATCCTTAATGATGAAATACATTTTTTAAGGAGGACTAACGTGGCTGGTTATAAAGTTGAAATCTGCGGTGTAAATACCGCTGCTCTCCCACTCTTAAAAACGGAGGAAAAAGAATTGCTGTTAAAAAAAATCAAAAATGGGGATACACAGGCACGCGAGCGTTTTATTAACGGAAATCTGCGCCTTGTTTTAAGCATTGTCCAGCGTTTTTCACAAAGCAGTGAAAATATTGACGATTTATTCCAGATTGGCTGTGTCGGCATGATTAAAGCAATTGATAATTTTGATATTTCACAGGGCGTACAATTCTCAACCTACGCCGTTCCCATGATTATTGGGGAAATTAAACGGTACCTGCGGGACAGTAATCCAATCCGTGTCAGCCGTTCTCTGCGTGACACTGCATATAAAGCCATTTACACGAAAGAAGCCCTTACCAGACAACATCAGAAAGAACCGACCGTAACAGAAATTGCCGATGAAATCGGCGTATCCAAAGAAGATATTGTTCTCGCCATGGAAGCTATCCAGTCGCCGGTTTCCTTATATGAACCGGTCTACTCCGAGGGTGGCGACACGCTTTATATTATGGATCAGGTCAGTGACAAAAAAAACAAAGAAGAAAACTGGGTACAGCATATCGCCCTGCATGAAGCTATGGAACACCTCGATACGCGAGAACGCCGCATTATCAACATGCGTTTTTTTGAGTGTAAAACCCAGATGGAAACCGCAGAAGAAATCGGTATTTCACAGGCACAGGTCAGCCGCCTTGAAAAAAACGCACTCAAATCCATGAAAAAATACCTCTCATAGTTTTAAGGATTTTTCACTTATTTTTGCATATAATAACACAGAGCTTTTAGGCGGAGTTTTTATGCGAATCTGTGAACTGCATAACAAGCAGGTTATCAATACCTGTGACTGCAAAATTTTAGGCTGTGTGGCAGACGTTGAATTCAATGAATGTACAGGCTGCATTCAATCGCTGATTGTTCCCGGTCCCGGAAAACTGTTCTGCCTTTTCGGGCGGGAAATCGAATATGTCATTCCGTTTTCCTGTGTGCGCTGTATCGGTCCGGATGCCGTTCTGGTAGAAGTAAATGTCGAAAAAATCATAAATAAATGCACATAAACATTGAAAACATTTTCTCTATGCCTTAAAATGTATGATATCAGGGCTGCAAAGTATTTCACCCACATGAGCTTGCTCATAGGTGGGTGAAATACCTTGCAACCCACCCCAATATGAGCATAAAAGTGGGATGACAGTCCCACGATATGCGAATATTGGGTAGGATTGTGAGAGTGCGCAGCACGGAACAATCCGTAGATATCAGAGTTGGAAACTTGGGATTCCAACATCAAATATAGGTATATTTTGTATTGCCAGCCGGCAGACATAAGCTGATGCTTGCCGGCTGGAGAATTGGAGAAGGTTATGAGTGATAAATATGTTGCATATGCCGGAAGCTATACGCATGAATCCAGCAAAGGAATCCATATTTACGATATGGATGTAGAAAAGGGAAGAATTACGGAGCGAAAGGAAGTCCAGATCGACAATCCTTCTTATCTGGTATTATCACACAGCGGAAAATTTTTATATTCTATCTGTGACCGCGGTGTTGCCGCTTACAAAATCGAAGCAGACGGTGATTTAACTTTAATCAATGTTCATACCATTAATGGTATGCGCGGGTGCCATCTGACTTTAAATAAACAGGATACATTTTTAATCGTTTCCGGCTACCACGATGGAAAAATCACCGTATTACATATCAATGAAGACGGCTCTGTCGGTAAAATTACCGATGAAGTTTTTCATAAAGGTATCGGCAGTGTTGCCGAACGCAATTTCCGTCCGCATGTAAGCAGTTCTATCTTTACCCCGGACGAAGAACTTTTATGTGTGTGTGATTTGGGCATTGATCAGATTAAAATTTATGAATTTAACCATACAACCGGTAAATTAAAGCTGTACGACATTATCCGTTCCCAGTTAGAATCTGCACCGCGTCAGATGACTTTCAGCCCGGACGGCAGATTTGCCTATGTCGTATGTGAATTAAAAAATTATATTAATGTATATTCTTACCACAATTCGGGCGAAAAAGGCCGTTTTGAATTTGTACAGAATATTTTCACCCTGCGCAAGAGCCACAAATCCAACAGCGCCGCCGCCAATCTGATTTTTTCAAATGACGGTAACAACTGTCTCTGCTCAAATGCAGGCGATAATACTGTAACCATTTACAAGGTTAACAAGGAAACAGGGGAACTCTATACCCTCTCCTCTCTGCCTGTAAGCGGTGATTATCCAAAGTATATCAGCATGTTCCCGGATGATAAGCATATTTTGTCCATGAATAATGAAGGAAATTCTATTACAATTTTTACCATTCATTTTGACAAGGGACTGATTGTCATGAACGGACCGGAATTAAAGATTTCCAGACCAAATAATTTAGTAATAAAGAAACTTTCATAAATTCGTTTCTGATTCTGACAGCCAGAGCAGGAAAGCGGCAGTCTGAAATATCCGAATGGCTCATTTCAGACTGCCGCTTTTATTCATTTAGTATTTTACATCTTTGTAATCTTTTATCTGCACTTTTAGTCTGCACGGCTGTACTTTTCGGACTGGACTTTAATCAGTTCTGCATCATCAAAGTAATTGATTTTCATTGCCGCTTTGACCTCATTTAAAGTCTGCTGTGCTTCTGCGAAAGCCACCTTTGTACCTTCCTGTAAGATATGATATACCTCCGGAATGTCTTTTTCGTACTCATGTCTTCTCTGACGGATTGGTTCTAACTGCTTCTGAAGCACGTTGTTTAAGAATTTCTTTACCTTGACATCACCTAAGCCACCGCGCTGGTAATGCTCTTTGAGTTCGTCCAGATTCTTATAATCCGGTAAGAATTCCTTGAAATCTTCTTCCGTACTGAACGCATCCAGATACGTAAATACGCAGTTGCCTTCAATCTTACCCGGATCTTCCACACGGATATGATCAGGGTCTGTATACATACTCATAACTTTTTTCTTTACATCTTCCGGTGTATCTGAAAGATAAATACAGTTGCCAAGGGACTTACTCATCTTGGCTTTGCCGTCTGTACCCGGAAGCCGGAAACATGCCTTGTTGTCCGGCAGAAGAATCTGCGGCTCAATTAAGGTTTCGCCGTATACTGCGTTGAACTTTCTGACGATTTCCCTTGCCTGTTCAAGCATTGGTTCCTGATCCTCGCCTACCGGCACGGTTGTTGCCTTAAATGCCGTAATATCTGCCGCCTGGCTGATTGGATAGGTAAAGAAGCCCACTGGAATGCTGGCTTCAAAATTTCTCATCTGGATTTCTGACTTTACAGTCGGATTTCTCTGTAATCTGGATACGGTTACCAGATTCATATAGTAAAATGTTAATTCTGTAAGCTGTGAAATCTGTGACTGGATAAAGATATTGGTCTTTGCCGGGTCGATGCCTACGGATAAATAGTCTAATGCAACTTCGATAATATTCTGACGAACCTTTTCCGGATTGTCCGCATTATCAGTTAATGCCTGTGCATCTGCTATCATGATAAAGATTTTATCAAACTCTCCTGAGTTTTGTAATTCTACTCGTCTTTTTAATGAACCTACATAATGTCCTAAATGAAGTCTTCCTGTCGGTCTGTCTCCTGTAAGGATTATTTTAGACATTTTTTATTTCCTCCCTGTTGAACGTGTGATGGTGTGAGCTGTGTGATTGATTAGGGCGCCTTGGTGTCTGTTCCCGCAAACGTTGTGAACTAAAGTTCACTTGTTTGCTTGTGGTGATGCCCCCACTATGCTTTGGCTTTTTTGTGGCACTCCCCGCAAACTTTGCGGACTATTGTCCGCAAAGTTTGCTTGAGGTTGGCGCTGTGCCATTCGTAATCTTTCAGATTACTCATGACGGGCGTTCGCCCTATAAAACGAATTATAAAAAAAGTCTTTTGTGAGCAAGCTCCCACAGACTTTTTTTATAATTCGTTTTGCACAGCTCACTGCTATTTCACATTTTACCATATTATTTTACAAATAACAATTGAGAATTGCAGGATTTCGTAGTAGAATAGTGAACAGTAGATTACAAGGAGGAATATCATGAAACATTTACTTAGTCCGCTTGATTTAAGCGTAGATGAAACTGAAGATTTACTAAACCTCGCAAGCCGCATTGCAAAGGATCCTGAAAAGTTCAGCCATTGCTGTGACGGTAAAAAACTTGCCACTTTATTTTATGAACCGAGTACTAGAACCCGCCTTAGTTTTGAGGCAGCCATGATTAATCTTGGTGGTTCTGTTCTCGGCTTTTCTTCTGCCGATTCCAGCTCTGCTTCTAAAGGTGAAAGCGTTTCTGATACGATTCGGGTTATTTCATGTTATGCAGATATCTGCGCTATGCGCCATCCAAAGGAAGGTGCTCCTATGGTTGCCGCTGAGAAATCCGGGATTCCGGTGATTAACGCAGGGGATGGCGGTCATCAACATCCAACCCAGACTTTAACAGATCTGATGACGATTCGCGAACTGCGTGGTTCTTTGGATAATTTTACGATTGGTCTGTGCGGCGATCTGAAGTTTGGGCGTACGGTTCATTCCCTGATCCGCTCCCTGATTCGCTATAAGAATGTGAAATTTATTCTTATTTCCCCGAAAGAACTGCGTGTGCCGGATTATATCCGCGAAGATGTCCTGATTCATAACAATGTGGAATTTGAAGAAGTTGAACGCTTAGAAGACGTTATACCACAGCTTGATATTCTCTACATGACACGTGTCCAGAAGGAACGTTTTTTCAGCGAAGACGAATATTTAAGAATGAAGGATTTTTATATTCTTAACAAAGAAAAAATGGCTGCTGCAAAGGACAATATGTATGTACTGCACCCGCTTCCGCGTGTCAATGAAATTTCCGTAGAAATTGATGACGACCCGCGCGCGGCTTACTTTAAGCAGGTACAGTTCGGTGTCTATGTACGAATGGCGCTGATTCTGACACTGCTCGGACTGGACAAAACAGTTTAAATTTCTGACACATCAAAAATCATGCCGCGGATACGGCAGAACGGAGGACTTTATGTTAAATATAGGCGGATTAAACGAAGGCTTTGTATTGGACCACATCGAAGCCGGCAAAGCCATGATGATTTATAACAATCTCGGACTGGACAAGCTCGACTGCTGTGTAGCTATCATTAAAAATGCCCGCAGTAATAAAATGGGTAAAAAAGATATTATCAAAATCGAAGGCGGACTCGATTTGGTAGACCTGGATGTACTTGGTTTTATTGATCACAACATCACAGTCAATATTATTAAAGACGGTAAAATTGTTGAAAAGAAACGTCTTTCACTTCCAAAAAAGATTACAAATGTGATTAAGTGTAAAAATCCTCGCTGTATTACTTCTATCGAACAGGAATTAAAGCACATTTTTATTCTGACAGACGAAGAAAATCAGGTATACCGCTGTAAATACTGTGAAGAAAAATATACCCGCTAAATGCTCCGATTATCGTTATATCGGACTGTAAATTTAAAATTTAAATAATTAGAAGCTGTTATCTGCATATATCAGATAACAGCTTCTTTGATTTATAATCTATTCACACTGTGCCTGTTCCATGTCAAAGTGTTCTTCCAACTTTGTTGAAACTCCGGCAATTTCATCAATTTCCGTTAAAATGTCTTTTACAGAGTTATTCTGTGCAGCAATCGTTTCCGAAATACTCTGAATGGTTGCTGAATTTTCTTCAGAAGTTGCTACCAGCGTCTCCATTTCTTCCTGTTTCAAAAATCTCATTATCGACTGGCATTCCACATCTGCCGCAGAACTTAGCCCCATTCTCCAGTTTCATTCCGCAATTTTTACAGTACATTACATTCTCCATTTCTTTTGTTTTTTTATTTTATATTAGTTGTCATTTTATGTATATATACATTTTTCACAATTATATTAAAAATATAAAATACCCACACCCTATTATCTCCATTCCTAATCATATACACATTTGCAATTATCTTGTCAACGACTGAATCTCTTTTTGTATAAGTCTTCCTGCCGCCTTTGCCAGCTCATCAATACGACGTATTCTTGTAAATTCTTTTCTATATATCTTTTCTGCGCTATTGGCCGCCGCATCATTTCCCATAAAAACAGCTGATACATGTATTCCTTTATCACGCAGTGCACGTACCTCATTGGCTGCATCATTAACAGAAATATCGTCGCTATAATCATGCCCAAACGGGCTGTCCTGTGATGGCAGAATACGCTGGCTGTCATTAGGCGCAGCATCTGTTAAAATAATCACAAGGTGCCTGTCAGCCACCCCCGGGTTCATATCAAGGATTTTACCAATTCCCCGAAAAGCAAGACCATCACGATTCCAACCGGCAGCATAATAATTGAAAATATTGTCGCATTTCTTATCCCTAAAAGACTTCAATATATGAAAAACTGTATATCCTCTGACACTGCAAAATCTTGTTACCCTGACCGGTATATTACATTCCACGAGGCTTTTGGCAATAATTACTCCCTGCGCAGCAAGCATTTCCTGATACTGAAGCCTTGAAGCAGATGCATCAAGAAGCAGATCCACTGTAAAGGACGGTTGATTATCATCCTCATATGTGTGAAAAATCCTGTTATCTTCTATATATTCTGCACGCCATACTTTAGTTGTATCAAGCCTTCCGCTCTGCCCTGATATTACATCTGTCTTCTGACTTATATATTCGCTATTACGGATTTGTTCAACCATATGTGCAATAAGACTATCATAAAGCCGTACATTTTTATTATAATATGAATGATTTCTTTCAACCTGCAGCTGTGACTGTTCTCTTAAATGAAGAAATTCCTTCGGTATATTTTTCTTTGTTATATATTTTCCATCAGTAAACCATAAATGGCATCCTGTATGACTGCCTGTACACAGTTCTTTTTCTATTTTAGTAAGAGTCTGCTCTGATATAACAGATCTTCCAAAACAATTCTCAATATAAGAGCAGTCATCATTTTCTTTCTTATATGTTATATTATCTTTCTTTTTACTGTAAGCTGCTCCACCAGTCATATTGTCCGCCTCAGAAGAACGCATAACCATTACATGATTATTTCTTACAGAGCTGACTGGCATTATTCTTGTCATTATCCGGGCAAATGCCCCTGTAAAATGCAGTCGTAACGCTTTTTTTTCATGTTTTACGCCATCAAAAAGATTAAATTTGCGATAAATTGCCAGCACAGTATCTATCAACCGGTCTGTTTCAGGCATTATCTGTGGTGTCAGTTCTGCATACAGCTTTTGTTCATTTGGTGTCAGCAGAACCTTCTTTTTCCCTGACACACTGCTCCATCTGGCTGACTGCATATTATATACAAGCCGGTTTTTGCTCATCCACTCCTGCCTAGACAGCTTATATTCACCTGCAAAAAAAGCCTTTCCATAATAAACCCGTAGATCAGTCATAGACGGACGTTTTAATGCTTCCTCTGTATACAGTACATGTTCCAGATAAAGCCATGTCAGATCATCCAGCATAGCCTGACTGATATCTCCGTTCCAATAACCAAATAAAGTGCTGATTGCCTTTTCACCATAATACTTATATGCCAGTCCAATTATAAGATTCATATATAAATCTGAATCTAAATCCCCTGTTTCAACAGCCAGAAACAATGGATCAAAATTATAGCGTTCCGCCGCATTCCATACCTGATTAGCAGCCCGTCTTTCCTTAGCAGTATAAGAAATGGTACGCATTATTCAAACACCTCCGTATTATGCAGCTTTAAGGGAAACCTTGAAGCTATGACATCACGTATAAGCTCTTTTTCATAGCTGTCAAATATCTTATTGGTAATTCCAAGATCCAATGCATCCCTGATTGGAATACCCTTTTTTATAAGACTTATAGCATCAATTAATCCACGCAGATCCAAAGCTTTCTCTGTAAGTTCACCATTTTCACATTTTTTCTGAAGTTCATTAAATAAAAGTGCAAACTGTTTGTTATACTTAGTAACCAGTGAAGGGAACTGATCCTTTAACAGTCTCTCAAGATCTTCCTTTGCCAGTGGCGGCATCTGTATAACTACAAATCTTGAGGCAAGTGCCTCATTTAATTCCCTTGTACCTGCATAATTATAATTCATCGTAGCAATAAAACGTGTATCATCTGCAACCTCTATCCTGTCATATCCTGGAACATCAATTACACGTCTGAAATCAAGTACAGAATGTAAGACTGCAAGTGCTTCATTCCTTGCCATATTGATTTCATCGAGAATCCCAAAGCCGCCGCTTTGTGCACAACAATACACCGGTCCGGGTCTGAATGTAACCCTGCCATCGCGAAATGTATCAGAACCTATCAGCGCAGCCGCATCCATATTAACATGGAAGGAAATATCCCATGCCGGACGTTCAAAAACTGCTGCAAGATTCTGTGCAAGCACATTTTTTCCCGTTGCCTTCTCTCCTGCCAGCAAAAGATTTCTGCCACACAGAAGCACTGCAAGAGCCTCTTCCCATACCTTATTGCCATAATAATGAAAATGTGGTACAGGAATACGTTTTTTTAATGCTTCATCTACAGTATGTTCTTCTGAATAATGCCGGACTTCTTCTACAAGCTGTGCTGAAACACCTTCCTGCTTCAAAAACTCAATCAGATTATTCAATACCAACACCCCTTTAACTGTTTTTTTATATTTTAATTATATTCTTTTTATTTATTTATTTCAAAACTTTCTTTGATATTTTCAATAATATCATATTCTTCACTTACAATACTACTCGCATCATTGGTTGCATGATTGATATTTTCAAAATATCCGAGCAGACCGTTAATCGTTGTAACGCTTTCTGCCGCTGCATTCGTACCGGTTGTAATTTCTTCATCTACCTGCTTTGTCATATCGGTAAGCCATTTTAATATATCCTGGATATTACCTGCTGATTTTGCACTTTCTTCTGATAAGGCACGGATTTCATCTACAACCACGGCAAATCCTTTTCCGTGTTCGCCTGCTCTTGCTGCTTCAATTGAAGCATTGAGTGATAACAGATTGGTCTGTGATGCAATGGAATTAATTTCCCCGAGAATATCTGTAATATGTTTCATTTCGGTCAGCAGTGCACCGGTCGTCTTGTGCGCAGCGCCAACTGTATTTTCAACAGACATTATAGTGCTTTTCGCCTCTTCAACTGCTGCATTTCCCTTATTAACAGCGTCTTTCACATTATCAAATCCCTGCTCCAGCTGTCCGGCAAGTTCATTGTTTCTATGAACTTCTTCTGTTGCCGCATTGACCTTATCCATCACCGTTACCGTTGACTTCACAGATTCTTCTACAATCTGAGCCATCTGTGCAGCTGCCGAGTTGACATTGGCACTGCCGTCTGCCAGTGTATATACTGCATCTTTTCCTTTTTTTACCGTTGCAGTAAGATTCTTTGAAATATCATTTGCAACTTTTGTAAATTTTTCATACCTAAGCTCCATTCCGCAGACATTTTTAACACCGGAAATACCGTAGACTGTTTCCAGCCAGTCCTGCGGCAAAAACAGAATTCGAAATGCCTGCAGCACGAATTCCACCGTGTGAACAAATTTAACACATAAAACTCTTAATAAACGCAAAAAACAGACATATGCAATGCTGCAAATACGTTATTTCCTATAAATTCAAGTATTATTTACCACTTCCGACCATAAATTCTGCCTGAGCGGAATGGTTCCTGTCAATGTCCGGCTTCTTGTATCCGGCTGGCTTCCGCCAATATAAACGGTATAGCCCTCATCGGTAAAATAAATCCGCCCATTTTCATCGTAGAGTTCAAAAGCCTCTTCTGATAACCAGACCGTTACCTGCTTTTCTTCCCCCGCCTTTAAAAAGACTTTGCCAAAGCCCTTTAACTGCGGATTCGGACTGTCTTCACACAAAGCCTTTACATAGACCTGAACAGTTTCGGCACAGTCAAAGTTTCCGGTATTACGCACATTTACAGAAACCGGAAGCTGTATTTTTTCTCCGGCTTTCATTTTCTGAAATGTGTGCATATCGGCGGCACACTCCATTTTATCATACGCAAATGACGTATAGGTAAGCCCATATCCAAACGGATACAGTGCCTCCTGTTTCATATAACGATATGTTCTGTTTTTCATGGAATAATCCGTAAATTCCGGCAGTTCTTCCGTGCTTTTATAAAATGTAACCGGCAGATGTCCCTGTGGGCTGACTTCCCCAAATAAAATCCTTGCCACCGCACGTCCGCCCTGAGCACCCGGATACCAACACTGCATGACCGCCGCGGCACGCTCCTGTGCCGTGTTGACCGCCAGCGCACTGCCCGATAACAGTAGGACAACGACAGGTTTTCCACTGTCTAATGCCGCTTCAAGAATCTGATTCTGCTCTCCCGGAAGCTTTAAGTCCGGCTTATCGCCGCTTGCAAAATCATTGCCCGCATCGCCTTGTTCACCTTCAATACCTGCGTCCAGTCCCAGACACAGAATGACAACATCGCTCATTTCTGCCATTTCACGCACCTCGGCAATGCGGTTCTTCTTCCAGTTTTCTTTATACAAATCACAGCCCTCGGACACCAGCACCCGGGCCGAATCCCCAACATAATCCTGTATGCCCTCGGAAATTGTAATGTAACGCGATGCCGTCCCTTCATAATTACCGACAAGCGCTCTCCTGCTGTCTGCATTCGGTCCAATCACTGCGATTGTCCGGAGTTTTTCCCGATTCAGCGGCAGAATCCCGTTATTTTTTAATAGAACAAATGTTTTCTCTGACACACTTTCGTTGAATTCACGCATTTCTACGGAATCTACAACAGAATACGGAATTTTGTCGTAAGGATTGTCCGGCAGCTCCTTATCCTGTTCCATGCCCAGCTTCAGCCGGGTGGTATACAGATTCGTCACCGCCGCCCGCAGTCTGCTCTCCGAAACCATACCGCGCGAAACCGCTTCCGAAAGGTGCAGATACATATGTCCGCAGTTTAAATCACAGCCGTTATTCATCGCCAGCGCCGCCGATTCCACGGCATCTTTTGTTACCATGTGGTGCTGGTAAAAATCGCGCAGTGCGAAACAGTCCGACACAACATGCCCTTTAAAATGCCACTCATTCCGCAAAATGTCTGTAAGCAGGGTCTTACTGCCACAGCACGGCTCGCCGTTTACGCGGTTATACGCGCCCATGACTGCTTCGGGCTTTGCCTCTTTAATACAGGCATGAAATGCTGAAAGATACGTTTCATACAAATCTTTTTTTGTAACCTCAGCGTTAAAGCTGTGCCGCAGTCCCTCCGGGCCTGAATGTACCGCAAAATGCTTAACACAGGCCGCCGATTTTAAGTAATGTGCATCATGTCCCTGTAAGCCCTTTATGTAGCGGATTCCAAGCCGCGCTGTCAGATACGGGTCTTCGCCGTAAGTTTCATGACCGCGTCCCCACCTTGGGTCCCGGAAAATATTGATATTGGGCGCCCAGAAGGTCAATCCCTTGTAGCGCCCGACATCTCCGTATTTTTGCTGCATATTAAATTTGGCACGTCCTTCCGTAGACACGGCATCGGCAACCTGCTCCATTAAATCTTCATCAAATGCTGCCGCAAGCCCGATTGCCTGCGGAAAAACCGTCGCCGTACCGGCTCTTGCCACACCGTGCAGTCCTTCATTCCACCAGTCATATCCTTTAATATTCAGCCGTTCAATCGGTGGCGCACTGTTTAACGTCTGGTCTGCCAGTTCCTCAATTGTCATCTGCGAAACCAGTTCTTCCGCCTTCTTACGGTACAAATCGCACAGTTCTTCATTTTCTGTTAATTCCGTCTGATGATTTTTCATTATAATACCTTCTTTACTTTTCTTTCATCATAACGGAATTACCATAGAATCTCAACGTAAATTTTGCGCTGCATTTTTACATAAGCAAATATCTTTTATAAAAGCTTATCTTTTTACTTTAAAAGCACCCATTCCCGGATAAACTGCCGCACTGCCAAGCTGTTCTTCAATGCGTAAAAGCTGGTTATACTTTGCAACGCGCTCTGAACGTGACGGCGCACCGGTCTTAATCTGGCAGGTATTTAATGCCACTGCCAGATCGGCAATCGTGGTATCCTCTGTCTCACCGGAACGATGGGATGCAATCGCTGTGTAACCGGCTTCGTGTGCCATTTTAATGGCTTCCAGAGTTTCAGATACAGAGCCAATCTGATTTAATTTAATCAGGATTGAATTGCCGCAGCCCAGTGAAATACCCTTTGACAGACGTTTGGTATTCGTTACAAATAAGTCATCCCCTACTAGCTGTACCTTGTCACCAAGTTCTGCCGTCAGTTTCTTCCAGCCTTCCCAGTCTTCTTCATCTAACGCATCTTCGATAGATATAATCGGGAATTTTTCAACCAGCTTCTTCCAGTGTTCAATTAATTCCTCTGAGGTATAAACTGTTCCTGCCTTCGGAAGCTTGTATTTTCCCTTTTCTTTGGTCTTCCATTCGGAAGAAGCCGCATCCATGGCAATCATGAAATCTTTTCCCGGTTCATAGCCTGCTTTTTTTACGGCTTCAAGAATCGTTTCGATAGCTTCTTCATCGGATGCAAGCGCCGGTGCAAAACCGCCTTCATCACCGACAGAAGTTGCCAGTCCTCTTTCCTTTAAAATAGAGGACAGCGCATGAAATACTTCCGAGCACCAGCGCAGTCCTTCTTTAAAAGACGGCGCGCCGACCGGCATTACCATAAATTCCTGTACATCCAGTCCTGATGATAAAGCATGGCAGCCACCGTTTACAATATTCATCATCGGCACCGGAAGTCTGTTTCCGCTGACACCGCCTAAGAACCGATACAGTGGAATATCCAATGCTGTCGCAGCCGCTCTGCAGCATGCAATAGATACGGCAAGAATCGCATTTGCCCCCAGCTTGGACTTGTCCTTTGTTCCGTCTGCCTCAATCATTGCCTTATCAACGACATAAATATCAGAAGCGTCCAGTCCTCTTATCGCTTCGTTGATAATTGTATTGATATTTTCTACGGCTTTTTGTACGCCTTTTCCCAAATATCTGCTCTTATCGCCGTCACGCAGCTCCAGTGCTTCAAATTCACCTGTCGAAGCACCGCTTGGCGCTGTTCCTCTTGCAACCGTTCCGTCTGCGAGATAAACTTCCGCTTCTACTGTCGGATTGCCTCTTGAATCCATAATTTCACGTCCAATAACCTTTTCAATCTCTAAATAATCCATACTGACCTCTTTCTGAGCGATTTTATCACGAAGGCGGTTTCTCGTCTGCCACAGTCCGTCCTGCGGACTGTAACAGTTACGCTGTAAGTTCAGCAGTCTTACAGTTTCCTTCTATCATGTATTATGGACAATCCTGTATATTTTATCCAAAATATTTAAAAGCTTTGCTCTTATAATAAAAGCACCGCAGAAAACATATTCCTACATTTTCTGCGGCACTTGTGCCTGCCGATATTTCTATCTGCATTTTTTACCTGTTCTTTTTACAAATATTTTTACAAACAACTGAGCAGCACTATAAGCCGGGTTATGTATCAGATGATTATCTATCTAGTCCTGCTGTTACCAGCAGGCTCAAGCAACCTACCTAAAGCACGACGGGCCGCCGTATCGCTTTTATTCGGTCTTGCTTCGGATGGGGTTTACATCTGCCGCTTCTGTTACCAGCCGCGCGGTAGTCCCTTACACTGCCTTTCCACCCTTACCAGCATATGCTGGCGGTTTATTTCTGTTGCACTAGCCTTGGAGTCACCTCCACCGGACGTTATCCGGCATCCTGCCCTGTGAAGCCCGGACTTTCCTCACC